>Ga0268264_10000041_pt1 | contig 372501 bp, 322 predicted proteins | sample KBSSwiS32_FD_190357 | JGI IMG/M metagenome (GOLD analysis project Ga0268264, IMG submission 190357) | Switchgrass rhizosphere microbial communities from Kellogg Biological Station, Michigan, USA - KBS Switchgrass S3-2 (SPAdes) (version 2) | ecosystem: Host-associated > Plants > Roots >...
CCAGATACCTTTTGTCACATTGCCCAGGCCGCCGGAGAAGATGAGGATCGGGGACCATCCCTGCAGGTAGAGATCAGCACCCCTGTCGGCTACGCGCAGATCGTGGCTGCCCAGTACGAGAATGCAATCGGCTTTTTCGGGAATATGATTCAAATGGTGATAGTCCCATAGTTTCCTGGCTTCGATGAGTACTTCCTGAGTGATCATAATAGGGATATAGATGGACAGCGCAAATATAGCGGTAATTTTAGTTGCTGCCTGCCAGAAAGCGGTAGCCTACCCCTGATTCTGTGATGATATGCTCGGGATAATTGACGTCTTTTTCGATCTTTTTGCGCAATTGGGCGATGAAAACCCGGAGGTATTGAAGTTGGTCGATATGATTGGAACCCCATATTTCCCGGAGCAGGTACTGGTGGGTCAGCACTTTTCCGGCATTTTTCCCGAAGAGGGCCAGCAGAGCGTATTGTGTAGCGGTGAGCTTCAGCAGTTCATTATCCTTTTTCACCGTGCGGGTGGACAGGTCGATCTCCAGTCCGTTGTGCCGGAGGACCGGGCCATCGTCTTCCGGCCCCGCGCTGCGAAGGGCGGAACGTATCCTGGCCAGCAGCTCGCCGGTGCGGAAGGGTTTGATAAGATAGTCGTTGGCCCCATTGTCGAGGGCCGTCACGATGTCCTCCTCGCTGCTGAGCACGGAAAGGATGATGACGGGCTTCCCAAACCATTCCCGCATTTTTTTCAAAGTGGCATGACCGCTCTCATCCGGCAGGCCAATGTCGAGTAAGATCAGGTCAGGAGAGTGGGCAGCCGTCAATTGGAGCCCTTCGCGGGCGGTGGCAGCCTGCAGGATGGTATATCCATTGGATTGCAGGGTGATCTCCAGGATCTTGCGGATGGAAGTTTCATCGTCGATGACCAGGATCTCTGTAGGCGATGATGGGTTCATGATACGGACAGTTGAAGGGTTAGTTTTTCGTTGGGCATCACATTACAGCGGGCAGGGAGGCACGCCGGCAGGCTGATGTGAAAGCGGGCGCCGCCGGAAGGTCTGTTAGTCAATCCGATCACGCCATTGTGCGCTTCCACAAAGCCTTTGACAATGGAAAGCCCCAGGCCTGTTCCGCCGATGCGGGAGTCCTTCAACCGATAGAATTTATCGAATACCTTACCGATCTCTTCTTCAGGGAAGCCCGGGCCGTCGTCTTCCACAATAATGGCCAGGTGCTCGTCCAAACATTCGGCGCTGATGCGGATCCGGCTTCCTTCAGGCGTATAGATGGCGGCGTTATACAGGAGATTATACAGCACCTGCTCCATGAGGCCGTAGTCCAGCCGGACCAGGGGGAACCCGTCACTGATAGCCACCTCAGGTTTTCGAAGCGCCAGCGGCTCTTCCAGCTGATGCAGGATGGAAAAAACCATTTCATGGAAGTCATGCCAATCCTTTTTTGGCTGAATAAAGCCGGATTCCAGCCGGGACATATTCAGCAGGTTCTCCACCTGCCTGTTGAGCCGCAGGGAGGCGACGGATATCTCAGTGAGTAATTTTTTACTATCATTTACGGTCAGACGCGATGGCTGCTCCAGCAGGTTATCGGTTGCGCCGATGATAGTGGCGATAGGCGTCCGGAACTCATGAGAAAGCGAGTTCAGCAGCGTATTGTATAATTTCAGGGTTTTGGCTTTCTCGGCCTTATAACGGGCGATCTTTTCGATCTGCCTTATTTTAAAAGTGAGGACGGCATTCACCAGGGCGATGACAAAATACATGGATAAAAGGATCTCATCCTCCGTATTGCCCACGCGGAAGTTATAGCGGGGCAACAGGAAGAAATAGTCCCATATCAGGGCGCTGAGGACGGCGGTTAGCAGGACTGGGAGAATATCGAAGAACATGGCGATCAGCGAGAGGGTCAGCAGGAGGACAAAGGCTACGACTTCAGGACCAATGTAGGTGGAAAAGAGGAAGCAGATGGCGGACACGAGACAAACGGACAGGATGCTGAGCAGGTATTGCCAGCGTTTACTAATCCTGGAACCTAAGAACGGAGTAACATATGCATCCTGCATGCTATATAATAATAATATTGATATATCTAATTTACGTAATAAGGATAATATAATCTAGGCAATATATGTATAAAATAAGAAAGAAGGCCTGGGAGCCTTCTTTCTAGGTGCAAAATCGGAGTAAACAAAAATATTTAAATATTTTTTAATGCGTTACTTCTTGTTCTTTTAGTCCATTGGGTGTAGCCACCAGCAGCGTGCCCTGCACATATTTCTCGTCGTGCTGGCTGGCATCCAGACCTTCTTCTTCTTCATCACTCGTTACACGGAGGGGAACAATGATGTTGATCACTTTGAAGATGATGAAGGATACTGCGAAGCTATATCCAACTGCGATGGCCATCGCTTTCAGCTGTATGAGGAAGAAAGTGGAATTGCCATAGAACCAGCCTTCAGTGGTAACAGCGCTATTTACAGCCTTGGTAGCAAAGACACCCGTCAGCAGCATACCTACCATACCACCGATGCCGTGGCAGGGGAACACATCCAGTGTATCGTCCAGTACTGTTTTGGTAGCCTTGATATGTACGGCGATATTGGAGACAAGGGCGGCAAATACACCGATGAAAATACTTTGCGGCACAGCTACAAAACCGGCGCCGGGGGTGATGGCCACCAGACCGACGACAGCGCCTACGCAGAAACCAACCACAGAAGGTTTCTTACCTCTCACTACGTCGAAGAACATCCAGGAGAGACCGGCAGCGGCAGCGGCTGTATTGGTAGTGGAAAAGGCTGAAACAGCCAGCGTATTGGCAGCCACGGCAGAACCTGCGTTGAAGCCAAACCATCCGAACCACAGGAGGCCAGTGCCGATGAGTATATAAGGTATATTAGCGGGAGCTGATGTCAGATTTGCAATATGTGATTTCCTGCGTTTCAGCACCAGGGCGCCTGCCAGGGCGGCGCAACCCGCGGAGATATGTACCACGGTGCCACCGGCGAAGTCAAGAGCGCCCATCTTGGCGAGGAAGCCATCGGGATGCCAGCTCCAGTGGGCCAGGGGAGCATAGACCAGCAGGCTGAACAGCACGGTGAAAAGCACATAGGCGGAGAACCGCATACGTTCGGCAATGGCGCCTACCACCAGCCCGGGGGTGATGATGGCGAACATCAATTGAAACATGGAGAAGAGCCCCTTGGGAATAGAGGTCGCAGCAACCCAGGGCTTACCGGACATGACGTCCTTATAGAACAAATGTGTGGCGGGACTGCCGATAACCCCTTTGATGGAATCACCGAAACAAAGGCTATACCCAACCACGATCCACAACACTCCAACAACTCCTGCCGCTACCACGCTCTTCATCATAGTGGAAAGTACATTCTTCCGGTTAACCATGCCTCCGTAGAAAAAGGCAAGACCGGGAGTCATTAAAAAAACCAGGGCCGTCGCAACCAGTATCCAGGCGATGTCAGCCACATTGTATTTCCCCTCATCAAAATTGGGTAGTGTGGGAACGAACATAGCTGCAACAGCTATCACTACCAGCGTAATAAATGGCAAAGTGCTTTTAAGAGTGAATTTTTGCATAATCTCGTAGATTTCACGTTAGAAAAAACAATAATTTGTTGTACCTGAATGGAAAGTTATAAAGAATTTATAAAATAGAAGAAGTTTATTGTATGCATTAAAATTATAATATCATACAAATAACTATATAATCCAATTACTATTAATTATTTATATATTCATGCACAATAAATGGTTCAATAAATTTTTATTAATTCTTTATAAAATAGGGGGTCAAATTGCAAAATATTCATTACCCCCGTCATATTTAGCAACTATTTATATGAAAAAAAGCTGCCGGTATATTACCCGGCAGCTCCAGACATTTGAAACGCAGGGGGCGCCTAACCTTTTCCGGCAAATCGGGGCAGGAGATCAGGGGCAGTACCCGGCATTTTGACCTTATATCTATAATTACCGCCAAAAGCATCCTCCTCCTTCAGGAACTCATGGGTCTTCTTGCTGATCCAGAAAGTTTGGGTATAAGGTCCCCGGGGACTTTCCCCCTCTGTGAACAGCTTCCAGCAATCCATTTTTTCCCCGTTCATTAAGGTGAGCGCTTCGCTGCCGGTCACTTTATAGAGGATGTATTTGGGTGGCTCCAGTCCCGCATCATAGAAATTGATCAAAAAGGATCTGCCGGCAGCCAGGGGCAGCATCTCGAAGGTCTCGATGTCCAGGTTCCAGTTGAGATTGGCCTCGGAGAATTTGAGGCTGAAGGACCTTTTATCGTTGTCCGCGACGGTGTCAGCGCCTGTGATGTCCTCCCCGCTCCAATTATAGGCAGCCGTCTTGCCCCGCACAGTCTCGCAGTGATACACAGGAGCGAAGTCCGTCATACTATTCAATGAATACACCTTCCGGTAAGATGTAGAGTCGCTTCCATACCAATGCTGCGTGATCGCGAAATAGCGCTTGCCGCCTTTGTTCTCTATGGCAATATCCCGCATCCAGTACCAGAATCCCAGCCTGTCCGCCTTTTGAGGATATTGAAAATAGACCAGGTATTGACGCTGGCCCGGTTTCAAAACGTTCGTCTGCAGGTGTCCTTTGCCTGGCCGTATGGTGTCGGCCTGCCCCGCCTGTCCCCGGGAGATGGCGGCAACAAGCAAATGGATCAACAGCAGCGAAATGTAGATGAATGTGCGCATGTGGATTGTTTTAACTGTGGCCAAATCTCCCTATCCCCCGCGGCGTACGCAACTCTATTCAATCTCCCCGCCCTCCTTTTTAGCCGGGAAGTGATATCGTTCAATACCGGCGTCGTTGAATGGCCGGCGCCAATCATTGAAAATCACCCGCCACCCGCCAAAACCTTAGTAATTTGCGGACCATAGCTGATGAACATCTTTAACGAAAAAGCAAGCCCGCGTCAATTACAGGTACTTATCTGGGGAGTGATCTTCCTGATCAATTTCTTTTCCCTGCTGCCGATGGATGGGCTCCTGCAATCCATCATCTATACCTTTCTGAATACTTTCTTTTATGCAGTGATCATTTATGGCAATATCTTTTTCCTCTTCCCAAAATTATATCAAAGGAACAGGGTGGCATGGTATGTGGTTTCGGCTGTCGTGCTGCTGGCCGCTACCGGTCTCGGGAAGACCTGGATCAGCCAGCGGGTCTACAATGCCTGGTTTGCTAAAAAATATTACGCGTTGACCTGGGAGAACACCGTCTATGTGACCGTAGGATGCGTCGTAGTATTTATCCTCAGCTTCGTATTCCGGATAGCATTGGCTTATTTCGCACTGAAACGCCAGGCCCAGCAGATGCAGGAGCAGAAAAGCCTGGTGGAGCTGCACCTCCTGAAATCCCAGGTCCAGCCGCATTTTCTTTTCAATACGCTGAATAATATCTATTATGAGGCTTTCCGCGAAGCGCCTCGCACAGCCCTGCTCATCGGTCGGCTCTCCGAGATCATGCGTTACTTCGTCGATGAAAGCCCCAGGGAAAAAGTAGCCCTGGCCACAGAGATACAATTCCTGGAAAATTACATCGCCCTGGAGAAGATCCGTATCCGCCATGGCGTGGAGGTCGTTTTCGTGCGGGAATGCAGTGTAAAGCACCTAATCCCGCCGATGCTGCTGATGACCTTTGTGGAAAATATCTTCAAGCATGGCATCGATCGCGCAGGCACAGAGAACAAGGTGACGATTTCCCTGATGGAAAAAGAAGGCTGCCTTATCTTCCGGACGGAGAATGAGCTGCAGGAGCCTCCTGCAGTGGCGGCGCCCCAGGGTTTCGGCCTTGAAAATCTGAAAAGACGTCTTACCTTACTATACGGCAGCCATGCGCAATTGAGTGTTTCGAAGTCTGAAAGGATCTTTCATGCTTATCTAAAAATTCCTCTGTTATGACCCTTCGTTGCCTCATAGTGGACGATGAACCCAATGCAGTAAGCCTCCTGGAGATGCTCATCGGGCAAAACACCTCCTGGCAGCTGCTGGGCAAGTGTTATAACGCCCGGGAAGCCCTTGCCTTTCTAAAGATCCAACCGGTGGACCTTATCTTTCTTGACATCAATATGCCGCAGCTCTCGGGCATGGAAATGGCCTCCCTCCTCCCCCCGGACACCCACATTGTATTTACCACGGCTTATTCCGAATATGCGGCGGACAGCTATTCCTTTCAAACGATCGATTATTTGCTGAAACCCATCACACTCCGCCGGTTTTACTCCTCGCTGCAGAAAATAGAGGCCTGGTTCAGTATGCTGGAGGGCCAAAAACAGCCCCCGGCCCCCCCCATCACCCCCGCCCCTTCCGAAGCGGAGTATTTTTTCATCAAATCGGGAAGGACCCTGAACAAGGTACTGCTGAAGGACATCCTGTATTTTGAAGGGGAAAAGGAATATGCGCGGCTGGTGAGCACACAAGATAAAATTTTGATCTATAAAAGATTGAAAGACATTGAAGAACAGCTTTCTCCCGCCTTTACCCGGGTGCATAATTCCTATATCGTCAATGTGGCGAAGGTGGACAGCATCAGGGACAACCACATTTTCATCGGAGGCAGGCAGATCCCTATTAGCGAGAAATTCAGGGAAGCCTTTATGAATATCATCCGGGAGAGGACTTTTTAACAGGGATCGGGGCTCGATATTAGTACTAATGCCGGACCTTTGACGTTAATATTCAAAACCTTGAAGCATTGGCGCCTGTAAAAAATCTCCCAAAAAAGAAATTCCGGCTTGTCCGTATCTTCTGGATCAGCTTTTTCAGCGGCCTGCTGGCCTTTATCCTGCTGCTGGTGCTCATCGGCATGGGCACCTTTGGCAAGCTGCCTTCCCTGCATGAGCTGGAGAACCCCACGCTGGTGCTGGCCTCCGAAGTACTGGCCGATGACGGCAGCCCCATGGGGAAATTCTATACAGAGAAAGGCAACCGGACCCATGTGGATTATAAAGACATCTCGCCCAATATCATCCATGCGCTGGTAGCTACAGAGGACGTGCGTTTTTATGAACACTCGGGCATCGACTATATCGCCGTCCTGCGGGCGGTGCTGCGGTTTGGCAGGGACGGCGGGGGAAGCACGATCACGCAGCAGCTGGCCCTGAATATGTTCAATGGGGAGCGGAGCCATAACAGGATCCGCAGGGTCATCCAGAAACTAAAGGAATGGATCATCGCCATTCGGCTGGAACGGAATTTCACCAAGGAGGAGATCCTCTCGCTGTATCTGAACGATGTTTCTTTCAGCGATAATGTATACGGCATCCGGGGCGCCGCAAGGACCTTTTTTCAAAAAGAGCCGTCGGAGATCAGCGTGGACGAAGCTGCCCTGCTGGTAGGTATGGTGAACAATCCCCGTTTTTTCAATCCCCGTACCAATCCCAAGGCCTCCATGGAAAGAAGGAATATTGTGATCAACCGGATGGTGACCAATCATTACCTGGCGGAAGGAGATGCGATTGTCTTCAAGCTGAAACCCATCGATATCGGGCATTACCGTAAGGCGGATGAGAACAACGGGCTGGCGCCTTATTTCCGGGACGTGCTCAGGGGCGACCTGAAGAAGTGGTGTAAAGAGCATATGAACCCGGAGACGGGAGAGCCCTATAATCTTTACCAGGACGGATTGAAGATCTATACCACCATCAACCCCCGCATGCAGCAGAATGCCGACGAAGCAGTAATGCAGTCGATGCCGCAATGGCAGAAGGTGCTGAACGCTCAGCCTAATATAATCAGCGGGGACATCTGGAAGGGGCATTTCAACGTATTGGAAGCAGCAATGCGCAACAGTGAGCGCTGGAAGACAGAGGAAGAAGACAGCATGTCGGTGGCGGCTATCCGCAACAGTTTCCACCAGCCTGTGCGGATGAAAGTCTTTGCCTGGAATGCCGCCCATGAAAAGGATACAGTGATGACACCCCTTGATTCCATCAAATATTACAGGCAGATGCTGCAGACTGGCTTTATGGTAATGGACCCGGTTACGGGCGCCGTAAAAGCCTGGGTGGGTGGCATTGATTTCAAGAACTATAAGTTCGACCACGTCAATATCAATACTAAGCGGCAGGTGGGCAGCTCCATCAAGCCTTTCCTGTATAGCCTGGCCATTGAAGATTTCAATTTCACCCCGCAGACGCAATGTGATGCCATACAGCAATATTTCCCCGAATACAAGGCCTATGTACCCGCCAGAGCCAACCCGAAGGTCAGCGGGACCCGGACCATGGCCAATGGGCTTGCCTGGTCCATCAATGAGGTGGCAGCCTATATTATGAAACAGTTCGGACCCGAAGGGCCCAAACGTTTTGCCGAGTTCATCCACCAGCTGAACATCCCTACGGCTGTACAGCCCTACCCTTCCCTGGCGTTGGGAGCCTGCGAACTATCGCTGTACGAAATGATGTGGGGCTATACGGTCTTTCCTTCGGGCGGCATCAGCACGCAGCCCTATTATATCACCCGGATCGAGGACAAGCATGGGAATGTCCTGGTGCGTTTTCCTCCGGATCATAAGGAGGTGCTCAGCCATGCGACGGCATTTACGATGACGCGGATGATGCAGGGTCCGGTGGACTTCGGCACAGCGGCTGGTTTGCGCCAGCGACTAGGCATCACCGAAATGGGCGGCAAGACGGGCACCACCAACGACAATTCCGACGCCTGGTTCATGGGCTATACACCCCAGTTGATGGCAGGCGTTTGGGTGGGTTGTGACGATCGTTTCATCCGGCTGGATAGCAGAAGGGCTGATGGCGGTCACGTGGCCAGACCGGTTTGGGAGTACTTCTTCTCCAAAGTCCTTGCCGATGGTACGCTGGGGCTGGATAAAAAGGCGCTTTTCGCCCGGCCCGACAGCCTGGGACCGCAATACGACTATCAGAACCTCATCGACAAGGTCCCTCCCCCGGGCGCCGAAGGCGCCGACCAGGGGAACGGGAATGCCAATCAATATATCGTGGATACTGCCACGCGCGTAAATCCAAGCCAGTATTAAGAAGCTTCGAGCGACGAGCCACTAGCTATGAGCAAGACTTATCAAGGCCAGAAAAATCGGGCGCTATTACATATATCTATTCCGCATATGAAACACGCTTATTGCCATAAATGACACGCTTCCTGGGCATTTTTGACACACCTATGAAAAAACCTATCCATTTCTATGCGGTTACTAAAAATTATTCAGACCTGGAATTTATCAACCGCGACACCAAACTGTTTTGAAAACTCATTGAAGTCTTTCATTCCATTACCTATATTATCTTCCACAATAACTAAAGATGATTTTAAGGCTCTTTTCAAATACAGCACAAACTCATCATCATCAAGCCTTTTTGCTTCCGCATAATCCAGCGTAACTGAAAATTCAAAAATTTCTCCACTCCTTTGAGGTGGCTTAAGTTCAAAGAAGGGTTCGAATTTCGGCTCTAGACAAACAACCTCAATAATAATACCCTTTATATCATCGGCAAGACTGAGATCCTTAAATTCGGTTTTTAGATATTGAGAAAACCTTCCAAGTATGGCTCCTTTTCTCGAAAGATCCGGGTTCAATTTCCCGACTATTGAAATGGGCATAATTCAAAATAAAATTTGGTCAAATATAAGCCCTTATCTAGTTATCCGATTTCCCGGCGGCAGGGTCATATGTATAATTAATTTTAAGATCTTTCTGACTATGAACGTTGGGATCGTATATTGGATCTCCGCCCTTTCCATCATCAAACCAGCCGTCCACTTTCCCTCCATCAGGGTCTACATGACTTATGGGATCATTTCCCATTCCAATATAGGGGCTTGAGAACTGGCCTTTCGGATCATACTGGAACCACCTGCCTATCCGGCTGTTGTACATACGCAATAGGAAATTGTTCCACCCTGTTTCGCCATCCTTCTCAGAATTCTGTCCCTGGTACTCGTACCGGTAATCATTTGTCCCTCTATTGCCGGCTATCAACATCCCAAAAGGATAAAAATCATTATACATCTGTACCTGGTAACTTGCTCCATTTTGTGCGATCACCGCTCGTACATTCCCAAGGTGGTCAGTGAGTTGGTAACTCCGGTTGCATATGCAGGCTGACGCCAATGCGGTTCCAGGCATTGATATTAATGATGGCCATAATGACCTGTGCCGTCCTCTCTTCTCCTAAAAGTGCGATGGCCTTTTGATATACTGGCGCTGAAAGCCCATGCTGGTGGATCAAGGTGATCTCTTCGGTCATTTCCAGTATTACCCGTTCCTCTTCCGTGAACTGGGGGGATTCCCGCCATACAGATAATAAATATATACGTTGTTCCGTCTCTCCCGCCGCCCTGGCATCCTTTGCATGCTTATTGACACAATAGGCACAGCCATTGATCTGGGAAGCCCTTATTTTGATCATCTCCCGGTGCATGGGGGATATTTCCGTGGTGGCTATGAAATTGTCGAGCTCGATGAGTGGTTTGTAAGCGGCGGGCTGGACCTCCCGCATCCTGAATCTTTTTTCCATTTTATTCTTCTTTTATATATACTGTAAAATTACTTCGTTCTTACACTTCGGAAGGGAGCCAGATGCAATAAAGCGGATGGGCCAGCCTCTTCTGAAAAAGTGTACCTTTGCCTGCAACATGCGTACCATATTTCTCTTGTTATCCTTATCGTCCCTTATCTCCGCCCATGCACAGGTGGAACGGGACCCGGCCAGCGCTTTCCGGGAGGCGGGGCAGTCCGGCAGAAATATCTTATTGGTGTTTTCCGGAAGTGACTGGTGCATTCCCTGTATACGATTTGAAAAAAACATTTTGACAGACAGCACTTTCCGGCAATTCGCCGGTCAGCGCCTTGTCGTTCTGGAAGCCGATTTTCCCCAGCGTAAAAAGATCCCTGACGAAATGAAGACCCAGTATGAGGCGCTGGCCGGTGAGTTCAATGCGGAAGGAGCTTTCCCAAAGATCATTCTGCTCAATTCCGATAAGGCCCTGCTGGCCGTCTTGCCCTACACCGGGCAGACGCCTGCCGACTTCATCGGGGAAGTAAAGAAGTCGCTCAAGGAGGCGGCCTCTCCCCTGCCTTAGCTATGGTCAAACGCCAGATCCATACCCGGCTGATGGGCTCTTCGTTCGAGCTGATCGTGGTGGAAGAAGACGAGGTCATTGCCGACCGTCGATTGGACGAGGGCGTCGCGGAGATCCGGCGGATCGAAGCGCTGCTGACGGAGTTTAGCCCTGATTCCCAAACGGCTTTACTGAACAGGCATGCCGGCCTGCAGCCTGTCACCGTAGACCCGGAAGTCCACGAACTGATCGGACGTTGCCTTCAGCTTTCTGCCATTACCCAGGGCGCCTTCGATATTTCAGCATGCGCTTTGAAAGCCTTGTATAATTTCAAGGAGCGGCAGGCCCATGTGCCGGATGCCGCCTCGCTGGCAAAAGTACTGTCGGCTGTCGGTCACCGGTACATTAAAATGGCCCGTAACACGGTATTCCTATCCAGGAACGGCATGCGTATCGGGTTCGGGGCCGTCGGCAAGGGATATGCTGCGGACAGGGTGCGGTCCTTATGGAAGTCGCAGCAGGTGAAGGCAGGCGTCATCAATGCCAGCGGTGATCTCACCGCCTGGGGCTTACAACCCGACGGCAGTCCCTGGCGGGTGGGTGTGGCAGATCCACGCGATCCTTCCCGCATCCTGCTCTGGCTGCCTGTGGACGATGCGGCTGTAGCCACTTCGGGCAATTATGAACAATATTTTGACATGAATGGCGTCCGATATTCCCATAATATCGATCCCCGCACCGGCTCACCGGTGAGAGGCATTAAAAGCGTTACCATCGTCAGCCCTTCGGCGGAACTTTCCGATGCGCTTGCCACGGCCGTCACTGTCATGGGGGTATCGGCAGGCCTGCACCTGATCGACCAGCTGCCGGATGTCCATGGTATAATTATTGATGATAAGGACCGGCTCCTTTCATCCAAAAACATCACGACACATGCATATAACTGACAAGCCTGTTATCCTCGCAGCCCTGTTGCTGGCCGCAGCGGGCATCCTTCCCGGCTGCACGCCGGTGAAGCCCTATCAACGGGCGTTCCTCAATGACGCCGCTATGCGACCGGGCAGGGCCGATATAGAAAAATTCGATATAAGCGCACATACTTACCGGGAAGGCGCCAGCGGAGGCGGCAACGGAAAAGCCAGCGGAGGCTGCGGCTGCAACTGATCCTTCATGAAACACAAATACCTTACCCTTGCACTGATTACAGCTGTGATCCATGCTCATGGCCAGCGGCAACAAGACAGTCTTTACAGGCAGCAGCGTATATCCAAAACCGATATACAGGTGCTATTCGGATATTATACCCAGAACGGCAATCATTCCGCCATCACGGGTGGAACGGGTACTGAAAAGCTGCATGTCTATTCTCCGGAATTCACTATCACCCACCATCTGGATTCCAACCGTAGCTGGTCGCTTAATGCCGGCGTGGACGTCATCTCTTCCGCGTCTTTGGACAACATCGATTTCATCGTCTCTTCCGCCTCGAAGCTTTCGGCCCGGACGCATATCAGTCCCTCATACAGCTGGAAGCTCAAAAGGTCGGATACGCGCATAACTGCAGGGACCGGCATTTCCGTCGAGTCCGCCTATCTTTCATTCCCTGCCGGGTTGTCGGTAAGCCATGTCAGCCGGACGGGATCGCAGGAATGGAGCGCTGCGCTCCAATGTTATTTTGACGATCTCCGCTACGGCAGGATCAGCGCCGACTATGGATATCCGGTAGGACTGATCTACCCGGCCGAGCTCCGGGACACCGCCTGGTTCCACAACTTCCGGCGCAACTCCTACAACCTCACCTTTTCCTTTTACCAGGTGATCAATCCCCGGATGCAGCTGGCCATATTCCCGGAGCTGGTATACCAGAAAGGTTTGCTGTCCACCTCTTATCACAGGGTGTATTTCAACAACGACAGGTTCACCACGAGAGTGGAGAAGCTGCCGTCCGAACGGTGGAAATTCCCTTTGGCGGCCCAGCTGAACATTTTTGCCGGCGACCGGACCATTATCCGCAGCTACTACCGTTACTACCATGACGACCTTGGCATCACCGCACATACCCTGCAATTCGAAGTGCCCGTGAAAGTAAAGCCGGAGCTGAGCCTGGCGCCCCTGCTGCGTTTTTACACCCAGACGGCGGCCCGCTATTTCGCCCCTTTCCGCAAACATGCGCTGACGGAAAAGTATTACACTTCCGACTACGACCTGTCGCATTTTTCCAGCTATAAGGCGGGGCTCACCCTGCGTTATGCGCCCCAACGACCGATGAGCCCCCGCTATACATTTAACGCACTCAGCCTGCGGTATGCCTGGTACAAGCGTTCCGACGGGCTAGCCGCGCACATCCTGACCTTGTTGCTGGAGCTGGAGCACACCCGCTCCCGATTACATGGGGGGAAGTGACTTTTTGATAAACTTATACCGATCTCCCCCCTCTTCCCCTTTCCACACAAAAAGATACCATGGAGGTTCATTCTCTAAAGCCCCCTTTGATCCTGATATCAGGATATGCATAATTTCCGTCACATCTTTTTCATTGATCCTCTTCTCCGTAATCTCAAGGGTTACCTGCCATGATCCCTGGTCCTTCTCTATCTTCCAGGCACCATTCCCTTCTATAGTTCTTTGACTGGTCCCTTTTCCTAGAAAAAGCTCACCAGGCAATTCCTTCGCAGAAAAGGTCCCATTCTGCTTCAAGTTCAGTTCAGCTCCATTCGTGGCTACCCAAGTACCCCAGATTTCTTCCGGCTTTGGGCTATCTCCTCTGCAACTTTGAAGAAAAACAAAGGCGGCCAGGAAAAAGCAGCATAATGCGCCTTTTGAAAAATAATTATTCATAGAGTCCCTACATTTTTGTTCCACCACATCGACACCTGTTACAATATAATACAAATCATATGAACCTGGATAGGTAACAACAATATTTCCTTTCCACTTTGACAGGTTAACCAGGAGGGTTTGGTCCCAACGGGATCAGTCATTTGGATTAAAGATCTTGTCCGGGCTGAAGATATCCATATTATCAAAGGTGGGGCTGCTGCCGGTGCCACCCAGCCCCACATAGCTTTTCCCATTGATCGTAAAGGAGACCGCTCCCTGCCGCTGCGCACGCGGGTAAGGCGTACGCTGGCTCCAGTAACCCGTGGTAAGATCATATGCCCAGGTGGCCGATACCAATGAGCCATTCTGTCCCGTCACCAGGTAAGCCTTCCCATTGTTGACGAAAGCTGTCGCATACTCCCGTTCTATGTTCGTATATCCGTCATCGAAAGTAGCGGGATCGGTGTTGGTGATATTGCTCAATGGCTTCCAGGGCGCCGTCCGGGTCGGATCGAATTCCCAAAAGTCCCGGACCATTGTCTGGTTATTCGAGCCTGTAACGATATAGGCTTTGTCATTAAATACAAAAGCGACAGCGCCACGGCGTTTGGAAAAATTGAGGTCCGTCCCGGGCGTCCTTGCCCACCTGTCAAAATCCGGCTCATACTGATAGAAGTCGGCCAGGGCATAGATGCTGTAGCCTGTCCCGATATAGCCTTTTCCCTTTACGGCAAAGCCCACGGCATCATACCGGGCGCCGCCCGGATAATCCGCTTTTTTTGTCCACACCCTGTTTACCACATCGTACTGGTAGAAATCATTGAAAGAGCGGAGCCCATTCCATCCCGTGCCGATGTAGCCGTAGTTACCCACACTAAAAGCAGCAGCATTGCTGCGGCGGTCACCCGGAAAGTCCTGCAGCTGCGTCCAGCCGGTGTCACTGCTGAAAGACCAGAAATCATTCAGCCGGTTGTAGAAGCTCCCCCCTACCGACTCATTAATGCCAAGACCCACATAGGCCACATTGCCCACAACAAAGGAGGAGGCATTGCTCCGGGGATATCCATAGATAGCGGCAGCCTGGATCCAGTCACCTGTTTGCAGGTAAGATGGAGAAGCTTTGCTGCAGGATGAATTACTAAAAACAGTCATAATGAACAGACCAATAACAGGAAGGTAGATAGAACGATGCATGTAGGAGGTTTTTATGGGTTTTCTTAATTTTCTCTAAGTAATGGTCACTCTATGCAAGAGCGATCGCTGCCCTGCATCGCGGCAAAAGTCCTGTTAAGGTTTTCTATAAGAAATGTTAAGGTGAGAAAATCATTATATTGTGGGGTAAGCCGCGCATACGGCGCGAAAATTGCTCTCTGTTACCTTATGTCATTGTTCAGGTATTATTTTTTCTCATCGGTAGCGCTCATAAGTCTTCTTTTCCCACATCGCCCCGGGGACCCGTCGTCAATTGAACCTATCCTTGCGGCAAGGCCCTTTCCCCAGCATGTATCCTACCGGGAGGGCTGTATCCTTCCCAGCCATGTCAGCAGGCGGCAGATGGATGACAGTGTACGGGCATTCTATAAAGCGTGGAAGCACCGGTATATCCGCAAAGGATGCAATGAGGGTGAATTCTATGTATGGTTTGAAGGACCGGATACGCATAATAAATTATGTGTGTCCGAAGGGCAGGGCTATGGTATGATCATTACAGCGCTGATGGCCGGATATGATACGGCAGCGCAGACTATCTATAACGGGCTGTATTATTATTACCGCAATCATCCCAGCAAGGCAGACCCTTACCTGATGGCATGGGCCCAGAAGAAGGATTGCCGCAGCATCGACGGCAGCTCGGCCACGGACGGCGACATGGATATCGCTTATTCTCTTCTGCTGGCGGACGGTCAGTGGGGCAGCAAGGGAGCAATAAACTACAAGGCGGAAGGTCGGCGGATGGTGGGCTCCATTTTGCGTCTGGAGATCAACCAAAAGACGTTTTCAGTGCTGCTGAGCAATTCGAGTGATCATTACAGTAAGGACTACTTCGACATGCGCAGCTCGGACTTCATGCCGGCCCATTTCCGCACCTTCCGCGCCTTCTCCGGCGACGCTGGCTGGGACAAGGCCATCGACAGCAATTATAAACTATTCGAATATCTGCAAAATACATATAGCCCTGAGGCGGGACTGTTCCCCGATTTTATCAATAAAGTCGGGCCGCAGGCAAAACCTGCGCAGCCGCGCTATCTTGAATCCCGTTATGACGGCATGTATAATTACAATGCCTGCCGGATCCCCTGGCGGATCGCAACGGATTTTATCGTGAATGGCGACCCGCGTGCGGCCGGCATCGTGGGGAGGATCAACAAATGGATCCGCAGCACCACGCGGGGCAATCCCGATAATATATCCGCGGGCTATAGTCTGCAGGGGGAAGATCTGAAGAACCGTTATTATGAGGCGCTGTGCTTTATCGCCCCCTTCTCCGTTGCGGCCATGGTGGACAGGGACAATCAGCCCTGGCTGAACAAGCTCTGGGATTACACGGTGAATTTCCGGCTGGGCGGGTTTGATTATTATGACAACAGCATCAAGATGATCAATATGATCATCCTTTCCGGAAATTACTGGGCGCCGGGGGTATGAACTTATTTCTATTTTACAGGTGAGCCATCCCTCCGTTCTTCGCTGGCCACTTTGATGATGGTGTCTCCCTGTCGGAGATCGCCATATACTTCCACCCTGCCTTTGTCGGAGCGTCCCGGCCTCACATCCACCCATTGCGCTTTGCCGTCGGCAACACGGATAACGAATATCCGTTCTGTAGAATTGACAAGGGCGGTCGACGGGACGATAAAAGTGCTGTCCCGCGCAGGAAGGGGTACGTTGACCTCAGCCACCATGCCGGGAAGTAATCGCTTGTCCTGGTTGATCACATCCATTTCTATGCGTTCCGCCCTGAGCTTGCTATCCAGGGCGCCGGCAAGGCGTTTGACCTTGGCGTGAAAGACCTCGTTTGGCAGCGCTTTCACCGAGAAATTCACTTCGTTCCTGTCATTGAGATAGCCTGTATATGCTTCCGGAACAGAGACTACCAGTCTCAGGTGGCGCTGCTCCTGCAGGGTGAACAGCGGAAATTCCGACCCTTTCCCGGAAGGGCCAACATACGCGCCGGGGTTTACGTTGCGGGCGCTGATCACGCCGCCGAAGGGGGCTCTTATTTCCAGGTATTTGAGGGTCTCCGCCACCTGGCCATAGGCGGACTTCGCAGCTTCCAGCTGGGCCAGGTCCGATTTCTGGCGGGCGTCAGCCTGATCGATATCATTCTGCGAGATGGTGCCCGGTGTTTTGCTCGTCTCCACCAAACGCTGATAATTGGCTTTGCTGGCGATGTAGATGGCCTCCTGCGATTTCACCCTTGACTGGGCGCTGGCCAGCTGTGAACCCAGCTCGGGCGCTTCCAGGCTTGCAAGCAGCTGCCCTTCGCGTACCTCTGACCCTACGTCTGCGTATAGCCGCTTTACAAAGCTGTTCTCTTTGGCATAAAGGTCCACCTGCTGGTAAGCTATCAGCTCGCCGGGCGTAGAGAGGGCCGTGGACAGCCTGCCTTTTTCCAGGGAAAAGGTCTCGGCAGGCGCAGGGGCCGCAGGGGCCGTTTTGGTGTCTTTCTTTTCACTGCCTTCCCCGTCCGACGAAGAACAGGCGCTGAACAGGGTGGCGGCGGCCAGCGTGTGCAGGACCAGGAAAACAGTCAATGAAGTATTATTTCTCATTTTGTTCATACAATGACGGTATATAATGTTTGCTTTCTTTATCTGAAGGATCGAGTGACACGGACTGAGTGGAGGTTTTACCTTGAACCCAGGCAAAAATAAGCGGCAGGATGAACAATGCCGCGAAGGTGGAAGCGATCAGACCGCCTATTACCGCACGGCCCAGCGGCGCCGCCTGGTCACCGCCTTCACCGAAACCTGAGGCCATCGGGATCATACCCACCACCATGGCCACGCTGGTCATCAGGATAGGCCGGAGACGTACGGCAGCCGATTCACGGGCGGCTTCCAGGGCATTGCCGGAATGCAGGCGCAAATGCTCCGCATTCGTCACCAGCAGCACCGAGTTGGAGATAGACACACCCACCGACATGATCATTCCCATATAGCTCTGCAGGTTGAGGGTGGAACCCGTAAGCATGAGCAGGCCCAGTGAGCCTAACAATACGGCGGGGACCGTGCACAACGTCACCAGCGACACTTTAAAGGATTGGAAGTTGGCCGCCAGCATGAGGAAGATCACCAGGATGGCCGTGATCAGGCCTGTCTGCAGACTGTTGAGGGTCTCCGAAAGCACCTGGATGAGGCCTCTTGTCTCGACCGTGATCCCTCGCGGCGGGGCGCCCAGGGAAGCGATGGCGTTCTCCACATCTTTAGACGCACTGCCCAGGTCCTTTTTATATAGGTTAGCCGTCACCGATAGTACGGGATTGGGACCGATATTGTCATTCTCGCCATAAGTGGAATCGGTGGTGATGGTGGCCACATCGCTGAGTGTGGGACGGGCCGCGTTGGGGACGATGGGTGTCTCACCGATGTCGCTGGTGCTCGTCATCATATTCTCGGGCACTTCCACCTGTACATTGTAGGCCAGGTTGGTCCTGCGATCGACCCAGACGCTTTTCTCGGTAAAACGGGAAGAGGAGGTCGCTGCCAGCAGCGAGCGGCTGATCGTGGCGGCATTCGCGCCCAGCTGCGCGGCCCTTACCCGGTCGATATTGATGTTGATGGCCGGATAATGGATGGCCTGCCCCAGCTGCACGTCGCGGAGATAGGGTATCTGCTGCAGCTTGCCGATCACCTTGCCGGCAAATTCCTCGTTGAGCTTTTTGTTCTTACCGATGATCTTTACCTCGATGGGTGTCGGCGAGCCCTGGCTGAGGATCTTGTCCGTGAGCTCGATGGGTTCGAAGGAAACTTTCACTTCGGGCATTTCCTTCCCGATCATTTGCCGGAATTCATCCTTCAGGTGATCCATATTGACGGCATAGTCCTCTTTCAGGCTCACCTGTAATACGCTTTCCTGCGGACCCGCCATGAAAAGATAGATAGGATTGGTAGAGAACTGCCCGCCGTGCATGCCCACCATGGCGGAAGTAACGCCGATGTTCTCATGTCCTACCAGCGTATCCAGTATGTGCAGGGTTCGCAGCATATATCCTTCCGTCCTTTCCACACGGGTGCCGTCGGGAGCGCGGAGGCGGACCTGGAACTGTCCCGCATTGGATTTGGGCAATACGTCCCGGCCAATGCTGTTGATCAGGAGCCATGCGCCGCCCAAACCCAGCAGGACGTATGCGATAGCAATGGGTGTCCGGAAAGGGAAACATCTGTCCAGGAAGCGAATGAAGCGGTTCCTGAACTTATCGAAGGCCGTCACTTTTCCACCTTTACCAGTGCCGCCTGTCGCCAGCTTATGCTTTTCCGCCCAGGGATCTTTCTCATCGGCGGCGGAGATCCCTGATTCCCTGAACTCCTCTTCATCCGTCTTGCCTTTGCCGTGATGTCCTTTCATCAGCCAGTTGGCCATGATGGGTACGAAGGTCTGGGCCATAAGATAGGAAGTGATCATGGAAAAGGCGATGGCCAGTGACAGCGGCAGGAACAAGGAGCCCGGTATGCCGCTCATGGTAAAGGCCGGGGCGAATACGGCCAGGATACAGAGAAGGATCAGCAATTTTGAGAAGGCGATCTCCCGGCAGGCATCCCAGATGGCCAGGGCCTTCGGCTTGCCCATGGCCAAATGTTGGTGGATGTTCTCTATGGTGACTGTCGATTCGTCTACGAGGATGCCGATGGCCAATGAAAGGCCGCTCAGCGTCATGATGTTGATGGTCTGGTGAAAAAGGGTGAGGAAAAGGACACCAGAGATCACACAGATAGGTATAGTGAGGATCACGATAGCGGCGCCCCTGGCATCACCCAGGAACAGCAGCACCATCAGGCCTGTGAGGACGGCGCCGATAGCGCCCTCTGTCAACAGGTTCTTCACCGAATTGATAACATATACGGACTGGTCGAATTCATAGGAAAGTTTTACATCTTCCGGTAATTGCGCCTGGAAGCGGGGAATGGCCTTCTTCAGGCCCTGCACCACATCCCAGGTGGATGCCGCGGCGGATTTCGTAATGGGAAGATAGACGGAACGTTTTCCGTTGATCAGCGCATAGCCGGCAGTGATATCGGCGCCATCCTCCACGGATGCCACATCTTTCAGGTACACGTTATGCACGCTGTTCGTATACAGCGGGATCATTTCAAAGTCCTTTACTTTTTCAATGGTGGTATTGGACGGCGTGAAATAGTTCAGGTTGCCGATGCGGACATTGCCGGCGGGGGTGGCCTGGTTGTTCAGCCGCAGTGCTTCCACCAGCTGGTCGGGAGTAAGGTTATGGCTGCGCAGCAATTCGGGGTCGGCTTTGATCACCACTGTGCGGACGTTGCCGCCGAAAGGCGCAGGCGCCACCAGGCCGGGTACGCTGCTGAACTGAGCCCGTACGTATACGTTGGCCAGGTCCAGCAATTCGTTGTTGCTACGCTTGGGGCTGCTGATCACCAGCTGTCCTACCGGCAGGGTGCTGGCGTCAAAACGGAGGATAAAGGGAGGCTGAGAGCCCGGCGGGAAGATGGCCTGGGCCCTGTTGGTATACCCTGTGACCTCCGCGGCGGCCTGCGCCATATTGGTGCCTTCATAAAAGGTGAGCTTGATAAGGGTAAGACCCTGGATATTCCGGGTCTCGATGCTTTTTACGCCTCCTACATACAGCAGGAGATTGACGTACTGTTTCCCGAAGTAGGTCTCCATCTGGTCCGGGGTAAAGCCGCCGTATGGATGCGAAACATAGATCACCGGGAGGTTCATATCCGGGAATATGTCGATCCTTACGGAGCGGACTGCGCCAATGCCGAAGAAAAGGAGGCCGGCCACCAATACTAAGATGGTAATAGGTTTTCTGAGTGCGCTTCTTATCAGTCCCATGGTGGTAATTCAGTTAAAATTCATTAAAAAACAAACCAAAATCCCCGCTGGCGGCGGCTTTGAATAACAGGGCCTGCCAGACGTTGTTGTTGGCGATGTCCCTGTCTGCTTCGGCCCGGTTGACCGTGAACAGCGCCGTGGTGATATCCACGATGGTGGCAAGGCCATTCTTATACAGCACCGACTTCTGGAGGTAAGCATCCGAGGCGGCCTTCAGCTGTATGGGAGCCTCCTGGAAATTGTCCAGGGCATTTTTGATCCGGGTATCGGAGAGGACCAGCTGGGCCTGCAGTTGCTGGTTGACCAGCGTATATTCCTCTTTCAGTCCTTCGGAGATCCATCGCTGGGACGCCACCTGCTGATGAACACGCAGCGGGCTGGTGAGGTTCCAGATCATGCCCACCCCAACGAGGTAGTTGCCACGGGAAAAGCTCACGCCTTTCAGATAATTGCCTGTATAGGCGTCCGGGAACTGTGTACCATAATTATAGTCGAAGCCCGAGCCCCTGTCCTGTAATACGCCGAACAGGGAGAAAGTAGGATAGTTAAAGGTCTTCAGGTATTTAGCCTGTTCGTTGCTGACGTTGATCCGTTGCTGGTAGTATTTCAGCAGTGGGTGTTCTGTCATGGGCGTGGCCGGTCCCGTGGTGAGCGCCGTGGGTATGCGCGAGATGAAGAGACTGTCCAGCACAAAGTCGGCCGGAGGAACCCCCATATAGATCGCCAGCTGGCTGGCCTGCTCCTGTTGGAACTGCCGGGCATTGGTCAGCGCGATGCGGGCATTGGACACTTCAGCAAGAGCAAGGGAAGAATCCACACCGGGATTGAGCTGATTCTGCACGCGGGCCACGACCACATTCATAAGGGCCTGCGCCCTGTCGAGATTATGCTGCTGGGTGATGACCAGTCTTTGCGCCGCCAGCAGGTTGAGATAGGCCGCCGAGACCCGGATGCTTTGCTGAAAGCGCTCCTGGTTGAGGTCCTCCTGGTCGCGGGACAATACCGTCTGCGCCACTTTGGTCCTTTCTTTCGCTCTGCCGAACTGGAAGAAGTCCCAGTTGACATCCGTAAGATACAGCGCCCCAAAGGCGGCATGCCAGTTTTGTGTGGCAATGGCCGGACCCGCAGAAGCTACGGCGCCGCCCTTATATCCATACTGAGGACCGTTGGTTCCATTGATCGTGCCATAATCATGCTGAGCAGAGATATTCAGATCGGGTAGATATTCCCTTTTTGTCTCCAGGACATTTGCCCGGGAAGCTTTGACATAATTGGCCTTGGCGCGGATAGTACCGTAATTATTAAGCGCAGTCTGTACTGCGTCTTTCAGCGAAAGCGTCTGGGCCTGCGCCCCGGCCGCGAAAATACCAAGCAACAAGGCCCCCGTCAGGGTGGCAAATAGGTTCTTTGACATGATAGATGAACAATTTTTTCATTCTTCCGGCTCCATATGGCGGCAGGGAGCAGCCTGCGAAGTACACTGGGTTGACAGGAGGAGCTCCTGTCCATAGGTCATTAGGAAGCTTAGGGCTGCATCACTGGATACAAAGGGAAATTAAGATTTTGAAGCAATTTTGAAGCAGGAAGGGAAGATTGGAAGCTGATGGCTATGACATGCCGGCTGGACGCGTATTCATAGATGATATTAAAATTCATTAATTCGCAAATTTGACGGACAATGGCCAGGCCAATGCCGATGGAGTCGCTGGCAGGATCGCCCTTTTTAAAGCGTTCGAATAGTTCTGTCACAGGTACCTGGGGAGGCAGACCCGTGTTGCTGATCAGCAGTCCCGCTTTTGTAAGGTGGACATGGATAACACCTCCGGGAATGTTGTGCCGGATCGCATTGCTTACCAGGTTGGTCAGGAGCAGATCGGCCAGGGCGCTGTGAAGACCTATATATACTTTATCTTCAATATAAATCTCTAATCCAATGGATTTCAGCTGGATAAGCTCCTCAAAAGATTCCAGCGCTTCCTTTGTCAGGGCGCTCAGACAAACCGGTTTTTGAGCTGTATATTCCTTATTCTCCAGCTTGGTCAGCAAAGTAAGGGAGCTATGGGTCCGGGACAGCTTTTCCAGGGCATTCTGCATTTCCGCGATGAGAATAGCCTGGTCATCACGGATCTCCGATTCTATCAGCAGGTCCAGCTTACCGCGGATGATGGCAGTAGGCGTCTGCAGCTCATGGGACGCATTCTCAGCGAACTCCTTCAAAGATTGATAATCCTCTAATGCCTTGTCTGTCATCCTTTTAAGGAATTCATTTAATTCTTTAAATTCATCTGTACGCGTTTCAGGCAGGTGGATGGGCTTTCGTTGTTTGAGATCGAAGGACTGGATGACCTTAATGGTTCGTTTGAAAGGCGAGAGGATGTATTTGGGTATCAGCTTGCCGGAGACAGCAACTAATATTAATAATAAAAGGAGGATCCATTTGAAGGAGTCCACCACCCCGGGCAGCAGCTGGTAAAAAGAAGGAATAAAGGAATAGGTGGAAATGCGGTAATGCCGGCTGCTGATGGTATAAAAGGAGGTGACTACCAGCCTGTATTCATTCACCTGGTACTCCGGGTTCCAGCCTACGCCACGGGTATAATAGGAGCTGGCGTCTTTCGGCACGCTGTCGGCAGGTATCTCGGCGATCGTCGCCCGCTTGCGGGTGGGATGGCTGGTATAATCCCCCCCTTTGCTGATCTGTTGAGCGATCAGGTCGTTCAGTTTTTCGTGCCGCATCACCTCCACCCTGCTGATCTTCCACTGGATCTCGAAATAAACAATGGCGCCGCCGATGAGCAGCACGACCATCATGATGGCGAAGTACCAGATAGTAAATTTATTAGTGAGCTTCATCTAAGTTTTAAGTTTCAGCCGCATGTTTGTGGGTGGTGAATTTATAGCCCAGGCCATAGACCGTGCTGATATAATCCGTTCCGCCGGCGCCGGCAATTTTCCTCCGGAGGTTCTTTACGTGCTGGTAGACAAAATCGAAATTGGCCAGATTGTCAGTGTAGTCGCCCCAGAGATGTGCGGCAATGGATTGACGGGACAGCACCCTGTTCTTATTGACGAGGAAGTACAACAGCAGGTCGAACTCTTTCCGGGTGGCGTCCAGGGTGATATTGCAGATACGTGCTTCGAAAGTGTCCGTGTTCAGGCTGATCTCGTTGAACTCCACGAGATGGGTCCCGCCCAGGTTCTTTCTCCTGTAGACAGCCCGGATGCGTGCGTGGAGCTCGGCGAGATGGAAGGGTTTTGTCAGATAGTCGTCGGCGCCGTTCTCCAGGCCGACGATCTTATCGTCGAGGGCGTTGCGGGCGGAAATGATGAGGACATTGCTTTGTTTGTGTTCGGTCCGGATCTGCTCCAGCAGGTGGATCCCGTTGCCATCCGGCAGGCCGATGTCCAGCAGGATACAGTCATATTGAAAAAGGCCCAGCTTTTCACGGGCAATCTCCAGGTTGCCGGACAGCTCGCAGATATAGCCTTCTTTGGCCAGGAAGTCGTGGATGTTACGGGCCAGCTCCTGGTGATCTTCTATGATCAGGACTTTCATGACGTAAAGTTAGGAGGTTTTTCTCAGCGGTATCCTGCCGCCTGCAAATGAAAGAGCTCTGCATAGCGGCCATCCTTTTCCAGCAGCTCCTCATGACTGCCGATCTCCAGCATTTGCCCTTTGTCAAGGACCAGGATACGGTCCGCCATGCGTACCGTGGAGAACCGGTGAGAGATCAGCACGGCGCTTTTACCCCGGGTGAGGTCAGCGAAACGCTGGAAGACCTCGTATTCCGCCCGGGCGTCCAGGGCCGCCGTCGGCTCATCCAGGATCAGCAATTGTGCTTCCCGCATATAGGCCCTGGCCAGGGCTACCTTCTGCCATTCGCCGCCGGAAAGCTCCACCCCCTGATTAAAACGTCTGCCAAGGGCCTGGTCATATTTATCCGGCAGCCGCAGGGCAAGCTTATCCGCCAGGCTTTGCTGCGCGGCGGACTCGATGAGCGCTCTATCGTCCTTGTGGGTAATATTGCCCACGGCGATGTTCTGGGCAAATGTCATCTGGTAGCGCAGGTAATCCTGGAAGATGATGCCGATGTTATGCCGCAGCGCCTCCGGGTCATATTCTTTCAGGTTGATACCGTCGAGGAGGATCTGGCCTTCGACGGGGTCGTACAGTCTCGCCAGCAGTTTGATAAGGGTGGTTTTCCCTGCGCCGTTCTCACCAACAAGGGCCAGCTTTTCCCCTGGTCTTAAGGTAAAGGACAGGTGCCGGATAGCCCAGCGTTCGGAGTCCATATAGCGGAAACCGACATTCTCGAATGTGAATCCTTCTTTGATCTTTTTGGGAAAAGGACGTGGATGATCGGCGATCCTGATGCGGGGTTGGATCTCGAAGAATTCGAAGAGGTCCCGGAGATAGATGGCTCCCTGGGAAACACTGGTAAAACGGCTTAGGATACCTTCCAGCAGGGACCGGAGCTGGCGGAATGAACCGGCCAGGAAAGTGAGGTCACCTATGGACAGCGCCCCGCTTACCGACCTCCATATAATTATCATATAAGCTGCATAATACCCTATTGATCCGATAAATGCGAATACAGCTCCCCAGGTCGAGCGGCGAACGGTCAGGCTTCTGTTGTCTTGGTAAAATTTTTCAGAAAGTGTTCGGAATCTGCCGATCAGGAAGTCCGATAAATTAAAAAGTTTAACTTCTTTGGCCGTATCATCACTGGCGCCCAGATATCGGATATAATCCAGCTCTCTTCTTTCCGTGGTCTGTTGCCGGGTGAGGGCGTACGTCTTATCGTTAAAGTAGGATTCTCCCAGGAATGCGGGTATGACGGCAATGAGGAGCAGAACGATCAGCCAGGGGTTGAATGCCATCAGGCCGGCTGTGAGGAAGGCCATGGTAACCAGGTCCTGGACCTGGCTGAGCACCTGGGACAAAAGTATCGTACGGCCGGTGGTTTGCTGCCGCGCCCTTTCCAGCTTGTCATAAAAATTGGAATCTTCAAACTGATCCAGGTCCAGGCTGGCGGCATGCCGCATGATCCTGATGGAAGTAAAATTCGCGAACAAGTCTCCCAAAAGGCTGTCCATCAGCGAAATAGCTCTACTCAGCGCATCTGAGGCAATAGCCAGTCCAAATTCCAGGGCGATCAATCCCCAAAGATGGTGGGTAGCTTCGGGTGAGGTATTATGCGTTTTGGAGAGGAGGATCACCTGGTCGATGATCAGCTTACCGACATACAGGATCGCAACGGGTGTGGCGGATCGGGCAATACGCAGGATCCCGTTGACCACCATGATCCGGGGACTTGTCTGCCACACGAGGCGGAAGAACCTGGGGAGGTTGCGTAAAGCTTCCAGGCGCTCCTTTAAAGTCAGGGGTTCTGATTTCATTGTTTTACTAACGGAATTATGGATACAAGGTTCAAAAGAACACTTTACCTGGGGCATTTTTGCTTATATTCCATTAAAATTTCACGATATGCGTAGCCTGGCGATGCTGGTCTTCTTTAATTTATCCGTTCTCTTCTCTTATGCTCAGACCCCGGATGGCGATACCCTCACCGGCCGGGTGGCCGTATGGAATGATCTGCCGCTTACTTCCGGTCAGGGCGTGATGAACAGGCAGGTGCTGAAAGGCGCCACCAGGGATCTTTCTTTATTGGATATACGGGCCATTACCCTGGAGGCAGGGGTGATCTTACCCGCCTATGGGTCCGATGCCGATGAACTGATCATCGTCAAGGAAGGCAGGCTGGATGTTTCATTCGGCGATGTGGACAAGGTCCTGGGGCCCGGGGGTGTGGCGCTTTTTTCCGCAGGGGCCAAATATAGCATCGAGGACGGGGATAGCATTCCTGCAAGCTATTACATACTGCGTTTCCGGAGCAGGTCGGTTAAAGACCCGTCTCGCGCCGGGCCTCCCTTCCTGGTGGATTGGAAAGAGATGGTGACCAGGAGCACGGACAAGGGCGAGAGCCGCCAGATCTGCAGCCGTCCCTCAGCCTGGCTGGGGAAGATAGATATGCATGCCACTACCCTCAATGCCGGCGAAGTAAGTCATCCACCCCATGTTCACCGGTCCGAAGAGATCATCCTCATGCGCTCAGGAAAAGTGCAGGAATATATAGGCGGCAAATACTATCCGGCCACGGCCGGCGATGTGATCTTCCTCCCTTCCCAGGTGCCCCATGCATTAGAGAACAAGGGCAGCGGACGGTGTGAATATTTTGCGCTGCAGTGGGCCTTGTGACCCGATCACTTGCCTCCTGCCTGATTGTAGTATTTCAATGCTTCAGGCATCAGCTCCTGCAGCTTTTTGATACGGTCTTCATCAGCAGGGTGATCACTGAGAAGGACCGGCGGCTTTTCTCCGCCCATCGCGGCCATACGCTGCCAGAAAGGAACGGCTTCCCGGGGATCATAGCCCGCCATGGCGGCAAAAATAAGACCATAATGATCGGCCTCATATTCATGTTTGCGTCCGTAAGGCAAAAGAACGCCCACCTGTGAGGCGGGTGCATATACCTGGTTAAAAATACTGACGGTCTGCGGATTGCTTCCCAGCGCCACATTGCCGGCCACCTGTATGCCCTGTGCGAGCATTTGCTGGCTCATTCTCTCCCGGCCGTGACCCGCGACGGCATGGGTGATCTCATGCCCCAATACGATGGCCAGCGCGTTCTCATTCTGTGTGATGGGCAGGAGGCCTGTATATACGACCACTTTCCCGCCAGGCATACACCAGGCGTTGACCTCCTTGCTTTCCACCAGGTTAAACTCCCAATTGTAGCCTTCCAGGGTGCTGCCCAATCCCTGGGACTGGTAATATTTATTGATGGCGGCGGCGATGCGGGTACCGACCCTTTTTACCATTTCGCTGTTGTTATTCGCCACCGGCACCACCTTGTTGGTGGTAAGGAAGCTTTTGTATTGCGTAAGGGCCATCGACTGGACCTCGCTCTCTGATACGAGCGAAAGCTGGTTGCGACCGGTGATCGGATTGCGTTTGCACGAGTAGGTGCACACGATGCCTGCCAGTAGCAGGATAGAAAGAAATTTATTCACGGTGATTTCATGTTTTAGCACTACGAAATTAGAATTTTCATGTCGAATTCAGCCATATAGAGGTAAATTTGTCGGAAGGCCCGGCTCCGGCGGGCCGGTGTAAATCGTCGAGCATGAAGCCCAGGCTATTAAAAGTTCCCAAAACCCCGGCACATTCATTCAGTGTCCGTGATGACAGGGATCCTTATATCAACAATCGCTGGCATTATCACCCTGAAGTAGAGCTGATTTATTTTCACGAAGGCGGCGGCACGCAGTTCGTAGGCGATCATATCAAGCGATTTGATTCCGGCGATATTATCCTGGTGGGCTCCAATCTTCCTCACTACTGGCGTCATGACGACGTATACTTTAACGAAGACAGCGGGCAAAAGGTTCATTCCACGGTGATCCATTTTTCAGAGAATTTCTGGGGCGAGGCTTTCTTACAGCTGCCGGAAACGAAGCCCATTCGCAACTTGCTGGATAAGGCCCGGCGGGGATTGCAGGTCAGCGCCCGGGAACACCGTCAGATCCCTGTTCTTGTGGAGAAGATCCGGAGCGCCGAAGGTGTGGGGCGGATCATTGCGCTCATAGAGTGCCTCTCTGCATTTGCCGCGGCGCCGGATGTCCATCTGCTTTCTTCCATTGGTTTCCGGCATGATTTCTCCGAAGTGGAGAATGACCGCATCAACGCCATTTACGATTATACATTCCGTCATTTCTCCCAAAAGATCTATCTGGATCAGGTAGCGGCGGTGGCTGGACTGGTGCCCAATTCCTTCTGCCGCTATTTCAAATCCCGCACAGGCAAGACGTACACGCAGTTTGTTACGGAGATACGGGTGGGCCATGCGTGCAAACTGCTAATCGACAATCGCATCAGTATTAAGCAGCTTTGTTTTGAAAGCGGCTTTTCCAATTTCACCTGCTTCCACAAGAATTTCAAGATGATCACGGGAAAGAGTCCGCAGCACTATCTGAAGGAGCATTTGATAGGGTGAGATCCCTTTATTTTCCAAAGTTTTTTTTAGGCGTATTAAACTGGTTTAAGGGGTACCCGATCTTTATTTTTTTTGTTTGTTTAGTTGTGTAATTTTAGGGGACAATCTTACTACAATGAGCAGCGAAGACATCAAGCGCCTGGAAGCAATAGCTGTTGACCAGCTAAAAAAAGGTTTCACCCGCGAAGAAGCCCATCAGGCTCTGATGCGTGCCGGCATTCTTGATGAAAATGAAAACTTCACAGAACCATACAAAAACCTCGGTGAGGCTGTAAAAAGGCTATCAGGAAAGTAGCTTTTACATGTACGATATCAAGCCTAATTTAATCTTCGGCTTTCATGGTTGTGATGAAAGCACTAGGGACCGTCTGTTAAATCAGCCTGATGAAATTGTTTTCAGTAAGGAGAAATACGATTGGTTAGGGCATGGTATGTATTTTTGGGAAAACAACTATGAAAGGGCGCTGCAATGGGCAAAAGAAAAGAAGGCTCGGGGAGCAATAAGTAAACCAGCAGTCATTGGAGCAACTATTTTCCTGGGACATTGCTGCGATTTTCTTGATGCTACTTATATTAAGCTTCTTAAAAGATATTTTGATCTGATGGTGCCAATGTATACGACAATGGGAAAGAAATTACCACAAAACCGAGATCTGCCTTATGATCAACATAAGAATAAAATACTTCGTGAGCTAGATTGTACGGTAATTGAATTTATGCATGCTGCAATCTTGCATAAATTGCAAAGGGAGATTCAAAACAGTGGGTTTTCTGAAAATAAGATCTTCGATTCCACCCGCGGCGTCTTCACGGAAGGCGGCCCTGTCTTTGCAGGCGCCGGCATACTCGAAAAAAGTCATATTCAAATTTGCATCCGTAACCCGAATTGCATCAAAGGCTTCTTCCTGCCCAGGAAAGAAGTCACCTTCCCTGAATAAATAATATCTTAATTTGCAAAAAAATTTAGCCTTATGGCGACAGATATAAAGTGCCCAAACTGCGGTCATCAATTTGCGATGGAAGAAGCCGTATCCGAAGAATATAAGAAAGAACTGAGAGAACAAATGCAGACCTTCCTGAAAACCAAAGAAAAAGAATTCCTGAAAAAAGAACAGGAGCTGACCCTGCACTCCCAGCAGCAGGAAGCTGCATTCCTCCGCAAACTGGAAGAGGAAAAACGCCAGATCCAGCTCAACACAGAACAATCTCTCCGCAAATCCATCAGCACCGACTATGAGACCAAGCTGCGGATGCTGGAAGACGCCAATAAGGACAATGAGGAAAAGCTAAAGCTCTCCCGCCAGAAAGAGCTGGAATTCCTGAAAAAAGAACAGGAGCTGAAAAATAAGGAGGAGGAATTGGAACTGTCGGTTCAGCGCCGACTGCAGGAAGAGAGAACAAAGCTGACGGAGGACATCCGTCACCTGGAAACACAAAAGACGGCCGCACGGGAGAACGAGCTGCACCTTAAAATGAAAGAGCTGGAAAAACAGCTGGACGATCAGAAAAAGCTGGCAGAGGAAATGAAACGCAAAGCCGAACAAGGCTCTATGCAATTACAGGGAGAAGTGCAGGAACTGGCCCTGGAGCAATTGCTGCGCTCCAGCTTCCCCTTCGATGAGATCAGCGAGGTCGGCAAAGGCATCCGCGGCGCCGACTGCATCATGACGGTCCGTAACAGTTATGGCCAGGAATGCGGCAGGATCATTTACGAAAGCAAACGTACCCAATCCTTCTCCCCTGAATGGATCGAGAAGCTAAAGACGGATATGCGCAACCAGGGAGCCCACGTGGCCGTCATCGTCACCCAGACCATGCCAAAGGACATGGAATGTTTTGGAGAAAAGAATGGCGTTTGGATCTGCTCGTTCTCAGAGGTCCGGGCCCTCTCTTTTGTCCTGCGGGACGGCATTATCCGGGTCTTCAACGCCGCCAAATCCCAGGAGAACAAAGGCGACAAGATGCAGCTGCTGTACATCTATCTCACCAGCGGTGAATTCAGCGAACAGTGGAAAGCCATCCGGGAAGGGTTCCTCTCCATGAAACAGTCCATTCAAAAAGAAAGGGACACCATGGAAAGGTTGTGGAAGGCAAGGGAAAAACAGCTGGAAAAAGTATTGCTCAACGCCGCTCACGTCCGTGGCTCTATTGAAGGCATCGCCGGCAAGGACGCCATCGATGTCCAGCTGCTGGAGGATGACCTGGACCAGGAACTGCTGGATTAGCCCATCAGCGCAGGGAACTGTCAGATCATGTCAATAGCCAGGCCAGGGTCAGGGCCTGTTCATCGAAGATCCTCCCCTCGATCCCCAGGTGGATCATTTTCCCCTTGTCAAATACAAAAGGCAGCTTGACGGCATCCCCATCCATTGTAATATTGCCTTCCAGATACATATGCCGCTTGAAGTCGAGCTCACCACGCCCATACCATTTGAAGATGGCCTCCTTGGCGCTCCATATCATGGTCAGGAACTCCTGGTGGACCCGGCCGCGTAACCCCCATTGCTCCAGGAACAGCGCATATTCTTCATTGAAATAATGAGCTTCGTCCTCAGTGAGGAATTTCCGGGCCACCGTTTCTATGCGGGGGGTGATCACCTCGATATCCACCCCTACCCTGCTGTTGCCGCTGACAATGGCGGCGGCATATTCACCGCAATGGGAAATAGAGAAATGATACTTCTCGCTGGCCAGGAAAGGCTGCCTCGTATCCGCGACACGGATCTCCTCCAGAGGGAAATCCTCAAAAAGGAAGGACAGCAGGTACCTGCCCGCCAGATGCTGCAGCCGCTTGTATGGATGAGAAACATTTCTTTTCAAAGGCACTTTCTCCAGGAAGAAGGATTCGGGCTCCCCGATATGCCAAATGCCAAGTTTTGTATCCTGGTTGATATTATGTTGATAAAAAAGGGGCATCTTTAAAATTATAACAGCAACTTGCAAACTTAACCAATTTCACCATGATCTTATCTGATTTGCGCATACTGGAGGAGATGGAAAAAGGCTCGATCAAGATCGAACCCTACGATCGCACCTGCCTGGGTAGTAATTCCTACGATGTACACCTGGGCAAATGGCTTGCCACCTATAAGGATCATATATTGGATGCCAAAAAGCACAACGAGATAGAATATTTCGAGATCCCGGAGGAAGGCTTTGTACTGTATCCCCACGTCTTTTACCTGGGCGTTACCCATGAATATACGGAGACCCATGCACATGTCCCGTTCCTGGAGGGCAAATCCTCCACAGGCAGGCTGGGTATCGACATCCACGCAACAGCAGGCAAAGGCGACGTGGGCTTCTGCGGCAACTGGACCCTGGAGATCTCTGTCAAACAGCCGGTGAAAATATACAAAGGCATGCCGGTGGGACAGCTGATCTACTTCCCTGTGGAAGGAGAGATCGAAGTAAAATACAACCAGAAGAAAGACGCCAAGTACAGGGGCCAGCCCGACAGGCCCATCGAAAGCATGATGTGGAAGAATAAATTCTGATAAATGAGGGCTTAGAGGGCCTTCCAGCCATTCTTTTTCCCATACGCTATCAGCCAGGCGACCACCTCGTTATAGGTGCGCATGCCCTGGGGCTGCCGGTTTGCGCGCAGGTATCGTCCATACAGCCGCCGGAACACAGGCTCGAAAGGATTCTCATATTTCCGGTTGAATCGCTGCAGCTCTTTAAAGTCCGCCTTTACAGCGGGAGATAATTGTTTCTTCAAAGGCTGTAATAATGTGGAATCCCGCAAATACAGCTCCCTGGCGGCATACAGGTACAGGTCGAAATAAACGGAGTACCGGAACGCCGGGTCGCTGGATGACCGGGCGGCAAGATAGCCCGCAAAGTTGGCTTCATTCTCCCTGGCATAACCCAGTTGATGACCTATCTCATGACAGGTGGTATAGGGTTGGGAGAATACGGGAACAGTCGTATTCACCTGCGCCTCACCCGTGAACGGATTGTAGTAACCGCCAAAGCCAAGGTAATCTCCAAGATAGCCATAGAGAGAGGTTTTTACAGAAGCTGCAGAGTAGGCAAATCGTCTATCCTGTGCCGAAAGCACTTCATACGACAGGGCGGCGCCCTTGAATATCTCGCTGTTATGCGCCAGGGCGGGCCGCTGCAGATGCGCCAGGCTGTCCTCGTCATTGATCCTTACGACCACCGCCCGTAACAGGGTGTCCAGCTCACTGGTGGAGTAGGCCTGTACGTTCAGCTGTAACTGATAGGCGATCCCCCGGCGGTCATAGTTAAGGCCCCAGGATAAATTGAAGTATGTGTAGATCAGAAGAAGTATGAAGAGGGTGTGCTTCGATAGGGCCAGCCACCAGGCCCGGTTGGTTTGCCGCCGTATCAGCCTTTTGATGAGGGATATGAGCCCATATATCAGTCCCACCACGGCCGCAGCGTACAAAATATCGCCTAGGCTGAAAGGCAGCCATCCGAACAATAGCCGCTGGATACGGGCAATCACCGGGTAAATACCCGTGGAATAATATTTCTCGACAGCATCGGAAGAAAGAGAAAGGAGCTTAATGCCGGCGACAAGCACTATCAGGATTATCCAGGCTGGTTTAGATTTACCTAACATACCGCTAAAAATACTGGAAATATTAGAGCATCCATGTTAAATTGCACTCTATAATTCCACCTAACCCGGTGGACAAATTGCGCCGCCAATGAACATAGACTTTAACAAGAACGAGGACGTCATGAAGATGGCGCTCAGCCAGCTGAGAACGCGCCTGGACAAGATCGCATTGGGTGGCGGCAAAAAAGCCATCGAGAAACAACGGGAGAAAAATAAGCTTACGCCCCGCGAGCGTATTGCCTACCTCGTGGATGAAGCAAGCCCATTCATTGAGCTCGGCGCCCTGGCAGGCTATGAGATGTATGAAGAGCAGGGTGGATGCCCCGCGGGCGGCACCGTAGCCGGCATCGGGTATGTCAGCGGCCGGCAATGTGTGATCCTGGCCAACGATCAGACTGTAAAGGCCGGCGCCTGGTTTCCCATTACGGGAAAAAAGAACCTGCGGATGCAGGAGATAGCCATGGAAAATCGTCTGCCGGTGATCTACCTGGTAGACAGCGCAGGGGTCTTTCTCCCCATGCAGGATGAGATCTTTCCGGATAAGGAGCATTTCGGCCGCGTCTTCCGCAACAATGCCCGTATGAGCGCCATGGGCATCACCCAGATCGCCGCCGTAATGGGAGCATGTGTAGCGGGAGGAGCCTATCTGCCGATCATGAGCGATGAAACATTGATGGTGGAAGGCAATGGGTCTATCTTCCTGGCCGGTCCCTATCTGGTCAAGGCAGCCATCGGAGAGGATATAGATACAGAAACCCTGGGCGGCGCTGTGACACATACTGAACTTTCGGGCATCGCCGATTATAAATTCAAAACAGAACAGGAATGCCTGGACCAGGTGAAGAAGATCATGGGCAAACTGGGGGCATCTCCGGCAGGCATTTATCACCGGACTACGCCTGCCGCACCCGGGAAAGATCCGGCAGAACTACATGGCATTCTCCCCGAAGACGGTTCCAAACCATATGATATGCTGGAAGTCATCCATCGCATCGTGGATAATTCCGCCTTCGAGCAGTTTAAGGAAGACTACGGCAAAACGATCCTATGCGGATATGCGCGGATCGAAGGCTGGGCGGTAGGCATCGTGGCCAATCAGCGGAAGATCGTACGGAATAAAAAAGGAGAGATGCAGATGGGGGGTGTCATCTACAATGACAGTGCGGATAAGGCTGCCCGTTTTATCATGAACTGCAACCAGAAAAAGATCCCCCTGGTGTTCCTGCAGGATGTCACGGGCTTTATGGTCGGGTCGCGCAGTGAACATGCCGGCATCATCAAGGACGGTGCAAAAATGGTGAACGCAGTAGCAAATAGCGTGGTGCCGAAGATCACCATCATCATTGGTAATTCATATGGGGCAGGCAACTATGCCATGTGCGGCAAGGCCTACGACCCCCGTTTCATTTATGCATGGCCAACAGCCAGGATCGCCGTCATGGGTGGAGAGCAGGCTGCCAGGACCCTCCTGCAGATCCAGGTCAGCGCCCTCAAAAGCAAGGGCCAGGTGATCGACCCCGCCGAGGAACGGCGGCTGCTGGATGAGATCAAGGGCCGCTATGAAAAACAAACTACACCTTATTATGCCGCCGCACGACTATGGATAGACGCGATCATCGATCCGGCCGACACCAGAAAAGTGATCTCGGAAGGACTGCAGGCGGCAGCACATAACACGGACCTCCCTGCATTCAGCACAGGCGTGATACAAGTCTAATATCAACTATGGCAAACAATGAACTGGTGATGTATACTGACGGCTCTTCCCGCGGCAACCCCGGCCCGGGAGGCTATGGGACCGTCTTATTCTGGGGAGGTCACCGCAAAGAGCTTTCACAAGGTTATAAGCGCACGACGAACAACCGCATGGAACTGATGGCCGTCATCGCCGGACTGGAGGCGCTGAAAAAGGACGGGCTGAAGATCACCGTTTATTCCGACAGCCAATACGTAGTGAAGGCCTGGGAACAGGGATGGCTGAAGAACTGGATCGCCACTAACTTCAAGGGAGGCAAGAAGAATAAAGACCTCTGGCTCCAGTTCTATGAACTGACTAAAAAGAACACGATCCGCTTTGTCTGGGTGAGAGGACATGCGGACAACGCGCATAACAATCGCTGCGATGAGCTGGCTACAGCGGCAGCCGATGGAGGCAATCTGCTGGTGGATGAGGGTTATGAAGAAGGTGATTGAGGGATCAGTCCTGCCGGTAGATCACAGCATCCGCAGGCGGAACGGAGATAGTCCACATGCCTGCCTGGAGCACAGCCCCTGAAAATAATTCCTTTAACGGCTTCTTTGCAATGCCCCAACGGAGGGGGTCGATTGTATAGTGCAGGACGGTATCGCTGTAATTGAAGATGGCGATGCAGGTATGTTTCCCCTCCTTACGTACAAAGAAATTCCCGGCCTGATCGCCCGTATTGCCCTCTACAGGTCTGAACGCCTGTCCTGACTGCGCGACCCGCAGCAAATCTTTATTTTGCAGTAGTGTTTTTGCTGTGGAATGCCAGTTTCCCGGTGTCGAAAAATCATCGCCTGTTATCAGTGTGCCTGTAATAAGCGCGGAAGCCAGCCGGGCGCGGTTCATGCCGGGAGGTTCTGCCTTGAATACGATGTGATCCGCATCGACATGATCGTACAGTTTGCCCTGCCACCAGCCATAGGTGGTGCTGTTCAGCGTATAGGCCGTCTCATTGATCCCGCTGTAGGCGTCACAGGCGATACGGCGCATGTGTACATAACGGGCCGTAGCGAGGTTGGGAGAGATGGCAGCATATAACAGCATTTTCCCTTCCAGGTGACCCGTGAGAAATTCCATTCCTTTACGGAATGCCTGCATGCCTGTATGGACGGAACTGTCATAAAAATGATCCGCTTCCAGTGCCGCATGACCGAGGAAATCGATCTTGATCATCCTGAAGCCGCATGCTTTAAAGTGCCTGATGACCAGGGCGATCCTTGCCAATGTGCCCGGATGCGTGGGATCCAGCGCCCTGGCGCCGTCCAGGTCATTATAGTTCCCGTTTTGCCGGATCCAGCAATCCTCATAGTTGTAGTCCGAGCCTTCCATTTTGCGGGGGGACTTGCCCCAGTCCACAAAGGGCGCCCAGTAGATGCCGGGCTGGAATCCCTTGCTTTTACAATAGTCGCAGAATTCCTTCAGCCTGCTGTAGTCGCCGTCGAGACCGCCCTGCAGGAGCATGTCCCAGTAAGAATCCAGATCGATATATAAAGTGTTGTCGGCAGTACGAAAACTCCTGCAGGAGTCGTGAAAGAAATCTACGACAGCTTTGGCTTTGGGTAACGTCAGCTTATCCTGCATGGCGCCCCAGCTGTTCCATCCGAAAGTTGTGGCGTCGGACCATCGGGGCATCTGTCGCATCGCGGCATGTTTGGCAAAATCCTCCAATCCGGCGCGCCAGTCATCATACCAGCCTGCCATGACAAAAGGGCTCGTGCAAAAATGGTCCGGTTCAGCCATCACCGTTCCATGTCCTTTCAGATCGTGGGTATAGGTCTTGTCTGTATAGCCGCCGAAGACCGACAGCTCCGTAATTTTTCCCGAGTCGGCCCCTTTGATCCTGATGCCCGTTTTCCATGTCCTTTGTATTATGGAACCCAGGATCAGCCCGTTCCGGCTGGTATTATCGTAAAGGGCTGTTACTTCAGCGCTGGTGAAGTCTGCTGATCGTAAGGGAAAAGCGTTATAGCGCACCCAGGCATCATTGTCGAAAGGCACCAGCAATGCCCTGTTGTCATCGCTTGCATGGAGGTAAGTGTGCTGCGTGGTCAGCGGAGACATATAATTGCAGCCGGCCGCCTCGATCCTTACTGATGTGGTGAAGACTTTTTCCCCTTTGCGTATGTAGAACCGCTGTTCCATATCCGGATGACCGCCGCCCGAGGACCTGACCAGATAGCGCGTTTCATCGCCACCGTGGGGAAAACTAACCATCTGATGGAATGCATAGGAAATGCTGCTGTCCGCACGGTCTCCCGACCTGCAGACAGCATATGCGTCCTTGATCACTGTCCGCGCCTTATAGATAACGTCGAAAGTGCCTTTGCCGAGATCATATCGGATGTGACCATTGTCGCCGAATGGAATGTCCTTTATTTGAGCCGGCGTTGTCAGCGCCAAAAGACATGACAGAAAGGATAAGGCTATTTTATCTTTCATATTTTCAGCCTTGGGGTACGCAGGCCCTGTATAATACGGTGTCCTGATCCGCCCGCAGGTTGAGCTTTGCCTTGTCGAAAGCGATAAAAGCATCTCCGGCTTTGCGGGTGAAACCATTGCTGTCCTCTACCTGTACCTTCCCTTCCAGCACCAGGAATATTTCTACAGAGTGAGCCTGTATGGTGACCATTTCCCCGGCCTGCAGGCTGATCTTGCTCAGCTCAAAATCGGGAGCGGGGGTTTTATAAATAACGATATGCCCGGGGGTATTATTTTCCCTGATGATATGCGGATAGGTGGCTTCAAACCGGATGTGCTTCAGGAGCTCGGGGACGTCAACGTGTTTGGGTGTCAGTCCGCCCCGGAGGACATTATCAGAATTGGCCATGATCTCTACGTTCTGCCCCTCCAGGTAGGCATGCGGCAGACCGGCATCCTGGAAAACAGCCTCTCCCGGATGCACGTTCAGCAGGTTGAAAAAATAAACGGAAAAAATGCCCCTGTCGATCTTATCTCCTTCGTTGTACGTAAGAGCAGCACGGGCCGCCCAGAAGTCCTCGTCCTTTTTGCGCAGTCGCTGCTGTTGATAAAGAGGTATGATCCTGTCCAGGAGGGGCTTCAATAGGGCATTCACTTTCTGCTGCGGCATTTCCATCACTTCTTTGTATAACCCTTTATATCCTTCCGTGGAGAAGACGGGCAGCAGGAAACGCAGCTCGTGGACAGCAGACAAGGTACGCAGCAGATCTTCCTCGGGCTTGAACCCATGCAGCAGCCAGAACTCGCTGAGCGCCAGCATCAGCTCCGGCTTGTGATTATCGTCCTTATAGTTGCGATCGGGCGCGGTGAGCGCAATACCCTTCCCATTCTCCACAGCAAACTCGAGCTCCGCATTCTTTTTGGTAGGATGCACCTGGATCGACAGCATGTCCTTTACGTCCAGTATCTTCAATAAATAGGGAAGCCTGCCGAAACGCTGCGCCACGGTTACTCCCAGGCTGGTCTCCGGCTGTTGCCGGATATACTCGTTCAGCTTCGCAGGTTCCGTACCCTCCAGCTCCGCGGGTGCATTGTCATGGGCGCCCAGCCAATATTCTGCGAATGGCTTATTCTCCGGGTTGGCTACGGATAGCACCTTGGACAAATAGGTCGGGCCTCCCCAGGCATATTGCTGTATCTTTCCTTTTAGCTTAAAAACATTTTTTCCCTGCTGCATGAATGAAATTATTTTGCAAATAAAAGAAAAAAGGATGGCCCGGCATAATGATCTTGGAAAGTGGGGAGAGGAGCTGGCAGCAGGATGGCTCGTGGAGCAGGGCTTTCTTGTGCGGTACAGGAACTGGCGATACCGGCGCGGTGAAGTAGATGTTATCGCCACACGTGGGGAGGTCTACCATTTTATTGAGATCAAATGCAGTGTCGGGAATGCTTTCGGGAATCCTGAAGAACGGGTGGGCAAAGCCAAGCTGAGAAGTATGATGCGTACCGCTTCCCATTGGCTGTATGAGCATGGCGTACCTGGTGAAAAGAGAGTGCAGTATGATGTGCTGGCTATACGGCTGATGGATGGAAAAGGGCCGGAATACCTGCTCTTCGAAGATGTCTCACTTTAGCTTGTCATTGATGTATTCCACTAATCGATAGGTAGCGGGACAATATTCGATGTTCTGCTGGTACATATGCATATACTCCACCATCTTTCTTTTCATATGGTGGGGGAAGCCGGCGCAGTCGGCAGGGCGCACCGCATAGATATTGCACATATTGGTTTCCAAATCCAGGAACTGGCAGGGCTGTTTTACATTCATCCAGTCGCCGGTCCTGTCCTTATACAGCCATTTTTCACGGAATGCTTTTTCCGTCATGCCCAGATGGGAAGAGATCCGCTTTACATCCTTCTTGGTATACGTAGGCGACATCGTTTTACAGCAATTGGCACAGTCCAGGCAGTCAGTTTGCGCCCAGGCATGCTTATCGGCCTCGATCTTTAGCGTGTCCAGGCCACGGGGAGGATTGTTCCTTAGTCTTGTGAGAAATCCTTTTATGCGTCTTTTATTGTTACGGACGATCTGCCGGAAGCTACGTAGGTTGACGGTTGCCATGCGTGATATTATGAAAAGGCAAATATGGAGCAAACACAGGATGATACAAAGAAAATTTTCAGGTTTGTCCATTAAAGTTTAAACTTGCCGCATGTGGGAGCCCTATAAGAAAGGATATAAGGCATGGCTGCAGCTGGAGAAGTCCCTCTCGGAAAATTCCGTGGAAGCCTATTTACGGGACATCGACAAGCTGACACAGTACCTGGAGGCCTCCCGGTCCATTAAAGCTCCCGAGGCCATCGACCTGAAAGACCTGCAGGCATTCCTGCAATGGATCGGTCAGCTGGGACTTGAGCCCGCATCACAGGCCCGGGTATTATCAGGCATCCGGTCCTTTTACAAATATTGCTATATTGAACAGATCGTAAAAAAAGACCCCACTACCCTGCTGGAGTCGCCCAAGCTGAAAAGGGCCCTGCCGGACGTCCTCAGTTTTGAAGAGATCGAAGCTATCATTGGGCAAATAGACCTCAGCAAGCCGGAAGGAGGCAGGAACAAAGCAATCCTGGAAACGATGTATAGCTGTGGGCTTCGTGTCAGCGAGGTGGTCAACCTGCGTATCTCGGCGCTCCACCTGGACATGGGGTTTATCCGCGTCATTGGCAAAGGGGATAAAGAACGTCTGGTGCCTGTTGGAGCATCCGCCGTCAGATATATCCGGATCTATCAGCATGACATCCGTGTGCATATGCCGCTGAAGCCGGGTAATGAAGATATTCTCTTTCTCAACCGAAGGGGCAGCAGGCTCAGCAGGGTTATGATCTTTTTAATGCTGAAAGAGCTGGTTCGGCATGCAGGCATAGAGAAGAACATTTCGCCGCATACTTTCCGTCATTCTTTTGCCACCCACCTGGTGGAGGGAGGGGCCGATCTGCGGGCTGTCCAGGAGATGCTGGGCCATGAAAGCATCACTACTACAGAGATCTATACCCACCTGGACAGGGAGTACCTGAGGGAGACGCTGCATCGGTTCCATCCGGCGTTCAAGTAGCGTCTATTTACTTAAATCCTCTTTTTCAAACTTCTATAACACCACCAGCTCCTGGATAGTGGTCTTGCCCGTAGATATATTCAACAGTTTGACGAAATAAGTTCCCGCAGCGACGGTCTCCGGAATATTCAACAGCTCAGTCCTGGGACCATCCACGCCTTCCATGCGCATTGTTTCGACGAGGACACCGGAGGCAGAGAACAGTTGTGCCATATATGTACCTGGCTTAATGTCCCGGACTGAGATGGTTACCGACGCCCCTCTGGCTACAGGATTGGGATAAACGGAGACAGGTGGCTTAACAAGTCCCAGAAATGCCAGCGTATCCTGCAAAATAGTCGTTCTACGAACGACAGATACCAATCCCGTTGTACGGCGGCAAGTGGTCTTTCCATAGGAAATGACGGTCACGTCTCCCAGCACTTCCGCAGTCCGGGAGAGAGAAATGGGCTGCACGGCTCCGCTCAAAAAGCTTTTATCCACTGTGAGGACCCTGGACCTATATCCTATGGAGGTTATTTCCAATGCTTGCGCTGAAAGGAATTTTTCCCGTGCAATGGATACCCCGCCCCGGTTATCCGTGGAGAAGTAAGCTTTATCCATGCGTATGGTGGCTCCCGGTACAGGCTCGCCCGTTGATGAATCCACGATCTGTAATTTGATCCGGCCAGGAAGGTGAGTGGGCTGCACACTACGAATGCCACCCAGCACTATCGGTTTATCAGTGTCCGGAAGGGTGTTGGTTCTTATGACGGGGGGATCAGGCGCTTTATCCTGTGCGGAAACTTCCGACGCTAGCAGCAACCCTGTCAGCAGGAACTGCCATACAGCCCATCGATTCCTTTTCGGCGGCTTTACGGGTGACAGGTCCCTGTTGAGCTGGTCTTCCATAAACCGACCGCAAACAGACTTTCCCGCGCCCGATAGCCAGGCAAGGACCTCCTGGTCGCTCATCATCGTGAAATCTACCACCGTCTTCCGGCAGGAGCCGCAAAAGCGCCCGCCTGTATCCGGCTGCATATCGCCCCATTGCTCGTGGCAGGGGTCGGCAATAAATAATTGTGTTTTTTCCGGCATAAGCGTTCATTTCCTTCAGGATGCCGCCTGCGCAGAAATTACACAGGCGCTGCCGAATTTTAGTTATTTTAGGCCTGTCAATACCGTTGCCTTTTTTAAAGAACATACCATCCCATTCCGCCAGCGATGCCGATCTGATAGCGGCTTACCGGCAATCGGGGGACCTTTCCCTCCTGGCAGCTGTCTACCAGCGATATATGGACCTGCTGTACGGCGTCGCATTGAAATACCTGGGAGACCCGGAAACTGCCAAAGACGCAGTGATGGCTATATTCGAAGAACTGGCACAAAAGGTGCTCAAACATGAGGTAGAGAACTTTAAAGGCTGGCTTTATACCCTGGCTAAAAATCACTGCCTGATGCAGTTGCGTTCGGCAAAACGGATGAGGACCGGCGAATTCGACCCCGACCATATGCAAACGGGGGAAGAATTGCATCTGAATGGTGTATTTGAAAAGGAACAGCAGCTGGATAAGCTGTCGAAATGCCTGGAGACCCTGTCGCCTGAACAAAAGACAGCCGTCGAGCTGTTTTATTTACAGCACAAATGTTATAAAGACATCGAGGCAATGACGGGTCTGGAATGGAATAAGGTGAGAAGCTATATCCAGAATGGCAGGAGGAACCTGAAGATCTGTATGGAGCAGCAGGAGCTCAGCACACAACCTATTGCAAAAATAAGATGAGCGATAACGATAACCATATGCACGTGTATACTTCCTCGGATATTGAAAAATATCTGAGCGGGGAGCTCTCTGCCTCCGAAATGCATGCATTGGAACGCGCGGCCCTGGATGATCCTTTCCTGGCCGACGCGCTGGATGGTATAGCCCTCCACAGGAGAATGCCTCAACAGCCTGTATTCAGTGAGGATATGGCCCAGCTGCGGGGAAGGCTTCAGGAACGGGTGCAGACGAAGCAGAAAGGCAAACCAGGAGCAATTCCCCTTGGCATGCGGTATGCAGCTGCCGTGATATTGCTGCTGGGGCTAGGGTTCACGGCTTATTACATGCTTTCGGACAAGAGAATGGCGGAGGCCCCGCTGGCAAAGACGGAGCACACACCTGCCGCACAGGTGACGCGGCCTGATTCGGCGCCGGCCGCTGCAACCCCGGTGCTGAAAGACACGGATATTACCCGATCATTGGCGAGCACCCGGCCGCCGGCGCCGGCCCTGAAAAAAGGACAGCAGGCCATTTCCGCCAATAGTGCCGCTGCTGCCGATGATGTGAAAGCAGAAGAGAAAGAAAAGCAGGATAAAACAACGGTACTGGCCGAAAGACGGGCCGCTGCGCAGGCGCCGTCCGGAAATATCGCGGTCGATACGATGAAACTGCATCTCGATACTTCTTCCTTTTACACGAATACCTACGCTAATCTGCCGAAATCTACCCCCAATGTCAGCGCGCAGCTGCAGAAAAGAGCGGAAAGTGTGCCTGCAATTTATTCCGACATACCGCGGGCAAAAGATCAGCTGGTATTTACCGGGAAAGTGACGGACGTGCATAACCGCCCCTTACCGGGCGCTTTCCTGGCCCTGAAGAATAATGCAAATGTCAACGCCACCACTGACAGGAACGGCTACTTTAACCTTCGCCTGAATAAAATGGATACCAATTCCGCCGTGGTGGTGAACTATGTCGGTTATGAGCAGGCGTTCATGGCCCTCAACACGGAGAACACGAAGGGCAATATCATTCAATTGCAGCCTCAGTCAGCTTCGCTGAATGAAGTAACGATCGTAGGCTACGGCGCAAAACGGAAAGAGCTGCTGAGACAGAATATCGATGCGCCGCAAAAGGCGCTCTCCACGCTGGCGGTTCCGGCAGACGGATGGCCCGCTTACAAGAACTATCTCGAATCCAATAAATCTTCCGTGAGCCTGGATTCGACCCTGCGGGGAGATGAGACCATTTCCTTCATTGTCGGCAAGGACGGAAAATTATCTTCCTTCAAAGTGGAACAATCTATTTCGCCGGCCCATGATTCACTGGTTACCCGTATCATCCGGGAAGGCCCTGCATGGAGGCTGCTCTCAGGCAAAAAAGCCCGCGCAAGGGTGATCCTCACTTATTAATTAGGACCGTTCATCCAGACTTAAAGGGAAGGTTGTTCCCTATTCACGTATTTTCGATGTCTAAATATTTACACATGCAAAGGTCAATTCTATTGTTTGCTTTAGTTACTTCATTGCAATTCTCCGGCATGGCGCAGTCTATCAAAACGCCGGCGCCCTCTCCTCCCCAATTTGTCCGCCAGGATTTCGGCCTTTCCAACATCGAGCTGTCCTATTCCCGTCCGGGTGTAAAAGGCAGAACGGTTTTCGGCGACCTGGTGCCGTATGGTAAAGTGTGGCGGACAGGTGCCAACCAGGCCACAACCCTGACCTTCGGTGACGATGTGATCATTGGAGACACAAAGGTCCCCGCCGGTAAATACGGACTTTTGACCATCCCGGCCCAGGACGAATGGACATTCATCATCACGCGTCAGCTGGATGTCACCAGCCCGGCTGCTTACAAGCAGGACCAGGATGTCCTGCGTGTAAAAGCCTCCGCTCATGAGCTGCCCTTTGCCCTGGAGACCTTCACCATCCTCTTCGCGGATGTGACCTCCAATAGCTGTGACCTGCAGATCATCTGGGACAAGACGGTAGTGGCCCTCCCCATCCGGACAGACATCGATACCCGGGTCATGACCCAGATAGACAATGCCCTGAACAAGGACAACCGCCCTTATTTTACCGCGGCCTTATACTACCTGGATAACGGGAAAGACCTCTCCAAAGCCCTGGAATGGTTTGACAAAGCGATCGTACAGGATCCCAAGGCCTTTTATGCCGTTTATCAAAAAGCCCGCTGCCAGGCAAAGATGGGCAAGAAACAGGAGGCCATAGCTACGGCAAAAAGATCCATCGAACTGTCAAAGCAGGCGAACAATGCCGACTATGTGGCGCTGAACGAGAAGCTCATCACCTCCTTACAATAGGCAGGAAGATCATCTGCAAATACGATTGCACGGTGCGCAGGGCGCCGTGCAATCATACCATATTGGATTTAGTTCTCCATTTTGAGAAAATTCCCTAATTTGTCTATGATTGCGCACACTTGCGGCCATACTGCTATGGGGAATATTCCTTTTCAACTGGGTAGGTTACCGGGTCGTGAATAATTTTATGCAGCAGGAGGCGACCCGGCAGCTGGAAGCGCAGCTTGACAACAGCCAGTACGATGAATCCCAGCTCATTTCCTTTAAAGTTCCATTAACACATCTTAGCTACTACAATCATTCCAACACCTTCGAAAGAGTGGATGGACAGATTGAGGTCAATGGTATACCCTATCAGTATGTCAAGCGCCGCATCTGTAATGATTCGCTGGAGCTGCTTTGCATTCCCAACAAGATGGCGCTGCTCCTACGTTTGTCCAGGGACGAATATTTCAGGGCCATCAATGATATTCAACGCTCCCACCGGGACCAGCAGCCCGCTCATCCCGGCGTCATCAAATCCTTTGTGTCGGACCCCTATACACTGATCAGCTCTTTCCAGCTGAATGTTCCTTTCTCCTTTAAGGCAACTCGCCGCTGTTATTATTCCGAACAGATCCTTTCTGCCCCCCCCGTAATCGAAGAACACCCCCCCTGCCGGCTGGCCTGATCCCCATTTCGAATATTCCTCTCTTTTATCAAACTCCTTAAAGGATATAACATGTCTTATATACCACTGGAAGCCCATTTGCCTGGCATCACCGGGCTGCTGGAATATCGCCAGGACAGCGCTAAACCCATCCGCGAATTGACACAGCTGTTATTGCGGGGCCCATCCTCACTGACAGAAGGCGAGCGGGAACTGATCGCTGCCATTGTATCATCCCGTAATCAATGCACCTTTTGCACGGCAGCCCATACTGCGGCGGCAGATATGCTACTGGAGGAGAACAAAACTTCCGCAGCCGTCAAACAGGATATAGCCTCCGCTCCGGTGAGCGATAAAATGAAGGCTTTATTAAACATCGCGGCACAGGTGCAGGAGAGCGGCAAAAGCGTCACTCCATCCTCTATCGCCACCGCAAAACAGGCCGGAGCCACCGACCTGGAGATCCATGATACGGTGCTGATAGCCGCTTTATTTTGCCTGTACAACCGCTATGTCGACGGTCTCGCTGCAGCGACGCCATCCGATCCTGCTTTTTACCAGGGATTGGGACAACGCTTGAAGCAGCATGGCTACAACCGCCTGCCTGGCGGCTATGATCATTTAAAAAAGAAATAATTCCCTATTGTATGAATAAAACAGGCCTTTTCGCAATTTGTTTTGTGAGCAGTCTTTTTGGAGGTGTCGTCTCCACCCTTATGTCGGTGTACCTTCCCGTGGCCGTTAAAGATATGTTGGGCGACGTCTCCCGGGAAAACTTAAATGATGTGAGCGCATATATCAATTCAGTATTCATTTTCGGTTGGATGTTCGGAGGCGTCGTCTGGGGAATTGTCTGCGACAGGCTCGGAAGAGCCCGGGCGGTGATATTTTCCACCTTTTGCTATGGCTTGTTCACCCTGCTGACAGCAGCAGCGCCTTCCTGGCTGCTGGTGATGGCTTGCCGCTTCTTATCGGGCTTTGGCGTGGGGGGCGTGCTGGTAACCACTACCATCCTCATTTCCGAGACCTGGATGGGTAAGAAAAGAGCGGTAGCCCTGGGCATCTTATCCATTTCTATCCCGGTGGGGATATTTTCAGCGGGGTTGATCAATTACTTTTTACCTGGATGGAGGGAGGCTTTCCTGGTAGGCGCTATTCCATTATTGCTGGCTTGCCTTGCTTTTTTTATATTGAAGGACCCGGGACAATGGAAAGCCGCGGCGCAGAGCGCCGCGGGCAGCTCCGAAAAGGGATTTCTCTCCCGTGCTTACCGGCCCAATATCTGGAGGGGGTCACTGATCTTCGGGACCATGCTGATCGGCATGTGGGCCATCTTTTCATGGCTGCCTACCTGGGTGCAAAGTCTTTCCACCCGGGTGGATGCCCAGCATGAGCGCGGGTTGAGCATGATGCTGCTGGGGGCCGGTGGATTAACAGGCGGCTTTATCTCCGGCTGGGTGGCGCATGCCATCGGCTTGCGGCGGACGATGCTGCTGTGTTTTGCCGTTTGCTTCGCCATGGCATTTGTCTTATTCAAGCTCAATCATTCTTTTTCGGGTCTGGCCTACGCGGAGATCGCGATCCTGGCCGTCTTTTTCGGCATCAGCCAGGGAGCTTTGTCCGCTTATATCCCCGAACTGTTCCCAATGGCTGTCTGCGCTTCCGCCACGGGCTTCTGTTTTAATGTGGGCAGATTGTTCACCGCTACTGCCGTATTTTTTGTCGGCGCGCTGGTGAGCTTCTTCGGCGGATACAGCAATACTATTTTTATTTTCTCCTTTATTTTTATCATCGGATTGATAGCTACCTGGTATACCCGGGAAAAAGCTGCTCCACAAAACTAACGTTATGGCTTACATACAGGTAGAACAAGGTGTCCCGGGCATAAGGAGCCTGGTGCTTTTCAGGCCGGAAACGGGAAAACATTTATATGAACTTGCACAGATATTATTACGCGGCCCTTCGACACTGTCCGCTGCAGAAAGGGAAATGATCGCAGCGTATGTATCTTCACGCAATCAGTGTGTCTTTTGTACTAACAGTCATGCAGCTGCGGCCAGATGCCTTTATGGCGACGAGGAGCCGATCGTGGATCAGGCATTGCACGATCCCGAAAAGGCCGCGCTGACGGGAAAAATGAAAGCCTTGCTGAACATTGCAGGCAAAGTACAGATCCTGGGCAAAGAGGTGACGGAACTGGATATTATGCTTGCGCGTGAGCAGGGCGCCGACGACCGGGAGATACATGACACGGTGTTGATCGCTGCCGCATTTTCCATGTTCAACCGCTATGTCGACGGCCTCGCGAGCTGGACACCTGTGGACCCGGATGCTTATGCCGAAATGGGCCGCCGCATGGCCGAAAAAGGATATGTTTTACCCCAACCCGTAAACCAATAACTATCATGGCATATATCGACCTCGGAAATGAATTGCCCGGCATTAGAGGGCCCATGGCTTTCAGCCCGCGCACCGCAAAGCCGCTGAACGAGCTGGCGGAGACCCTGCTGCGAGACGATGATAATACACTGTCCCGCGGTGAGCGGGAGCTCATCGGCGCTTATACATCCTATCTCAACGATTGTTTTTTTTGTCAGAACGTACATGGCAGCCTGGCCCAACACTATCTGCAATGTGATATGTCTGCTATGGATGCCATCAGGAAAGACCCCGAGGCGGCGGCCATCCCGGAAAAGATCAAAGCCCTGTTGAGCATTGCTGCCAGTGTGCAAAAAGGTGGAAAGACTGTAAAGCCTGAACAGATCGAAAGAGCAAGAAGCCTGGGCGCTACCGACCGGGAAATACACGATACTGTATTGATAGCAGCAGCCTTTTGCATGTACAACCGGTATGTGGATGGCCTGGGTACAACGGCGCCGCAGGACCGGCAATTCTATATCAACCGGGCGCCGCAGCGTGCGGCCGAAGGATATATCGACTTCGACCTGTACAAATGACCTTCTTACAACCAAACATTTTATTATGCCTCATATCGGATTGAACAATGATCTCCCCGGCATCAGGGGACTGATGGCCTTCCGCCCCGAAGTAGCAGGGCCGATGGGCGAGCTGGCGAATATACTGTTAAGGGACAGCGAAGGATTGAGTCCCACGGAGAGAGAGCTCATCGCCACCCATGTCTCCTGGCTCAATGATTGTTTTTACTGTCATCATTCACACGGCGCCATCGCCTGCCATTACCTGGGCGGAGAAATGGAACTGGTGGATCAGGTGAGAAAAGATCATCTGCATGCGTCCATCCCAGATAAGTTAAGATCATTGCTGACCATTGCCGGAAAAGTACAACAAGGCGGGAAGGCGGTGCAGCCGGAGGACGTCGAAAATGCCCGGCAGCATGGCGCCACGGATAGAGATATCCATGACACTGTTCTCATCGCTGCCGCCTTCTGTATGTTCAATCGCTATGTCGATGGTCTGGCCGCAACGACACCCACAGACCTAAGCACCTATGGCCCCAGGGCCCGCCAGATCGCGGAAAGGGGATATGGCAATCATATTATTTCAGAAAAACAGCCGGTGGCCTGAGGCCGCCATTTAAAAAAACTAACTCGAAATGAGACACCTACTATGTCTTTGGACGGGATTGATCTGTTGTGTCATCCTGCCCGGACTTGCTTTCTCCCAAAACACGATTATTTCAGGTACGATCACTGATAGATCCGGGCATCCGGTGGCAGGCGCCAGCATCGTTATAAGGCCATCCACCCGCGGCGCCTCCAGCGACAATGAAGGCAAATTCAGGATCACCGCGGCCCCCGGGACCACCATAGCCATCAGTTCAGCGGGGTTTGTCACCCGGACGATCAATATCACGGGCAATTCAGCGGAGTTCAACATCATTCTGGAAGAGGACATCTCCCGCCTGGATGAAGTAGTCGTAACGGGCCTTACTACCTCCATCAAACGAAGGAACCTGTCCAATGCTGTAGCCACATTGTCCGCCAAACAGCTCGCAGGCATTGCGCCTGCGCAGACCTTCGACGCCGCCCTGGAAGGAAAGATCCCCGGCGCTTATACAAACGCCAATAGTGGCGCGCCCGGAGGCGGGATATCCATCAAATTGCGCGGCGTAACATCTGTATATGGCAATACGCAGCCTCTGTATGTGCTGGATGGCGTCTTTGTTGACAATACAGCCACTTCCGCCGGCATAAATGTCATCACCGGCGCATTGAAAGGAGGTTCACCTACTTCCAACCAGGACAACCCTTCCAGCCGGATAGCCGATCTGCGCCCGGAAGACATCGAAAGCATCGAGATCCTGAAAGGCGCCAGCGCCGCGGCTGTCTATGGTTCCAAAGCCGCGGCAGGGGTCATTATCATCACCACCAAAAAAGGAAAGGAAGGGAACACCAGGGTATCCGTGTCCCAGGACCTCGGTCTCGTCAAAGTCCGTAAGCTGTTGGGCGTACGTACCTTTACGGCCGACCGCGCCGCCAGTTTGTCCCGCGACAGCGCCACCAGCGCAGGTCTCCGGCAGGCATTCACCGCCGCTCAGTCCGCAGGCAAGATCTACGATTATGAAAAAGAGATCTATGGCAATACAGGGTTTGCCAGGAATACGGTGCTAAGCGTCAGCGGCGGTACGGCCAGAACAGGAGTTTATTTTTCAGCCGCGCAGAAAGACGAAGGCGGTATCGTAAAGAACACCGGCTATCGCAACAGCAGCCTGCGGCTGAATGTAGACCATCATCTTACGGACAATATCAAAATAGGCATCAGCACCAATTATATCAACTCTTCCGCTGATAGAGGCATATCGGGTAACGACAACCACGGTGTCTCGCTCGGTATCGCACTGTCCTCCACGCCCGGCTTTGCCGAGCTGCATCCCAATTCCTTCGGCGTCTATCCCGACAATCCTTTTGCCGCCTCCAATCCCTTGCAGACCGTGGCGCTCATGCAGAATAATGAGTCGGTCAACCGGTTCATCACCGGCATCAACCTGGATGCACAATTGCAGAAAAGCGCCAGCAGCTACACAAGATTGACCGCCCGGGGCGGTTTTGATTTTTATCATCTCGGAACCAGCTTGCTTTTTCCGGCCACGCTGCAATTCCAGGCGGTAAATAAAGGAACTTCCGTCCAGGGAGCCACCCGGAACCTCAGCACCAATTATATCCTGTCGCTGGTGAACACGCTGACACCTTCGGATAAGCTATCGCTTACAACTTCCGCAGGCCTTACCCAGGAGACAGGAGATTACAATAATTTACTCAACATAGCCACACAGCTGATCCCCGGCCAGTCCAATGTCGACCAGGCAAGCGCCCTGAACGCCGCTCAGCTGAGGACCAAATACCAGAACGAGGGCCTTTTTATCCAGGAAGAAGCCAGCATCAATGACGCTATTACGGTCACAGGCGGCGTTCGTTTAGACAGGTCGTCCAACAATGGGAATGTTGCAAAATACTATGTCTATCCGAAAGGAGGCGTATCCCTGAACCTCACGAAAATGGGCCTGGTGAAAGAAGGGTTTATCAATAATATCAAGCTGCGTGCCGCTTATGGACAAGCCAACAATGTCCCTGCATATGGAAGTAAATTCACTTCCCTGTCCATTTCAAATATCACCGGTAATTCCGGGGTGATCGTCACGGCGCAGGAAGGGACATCGGACATCCGGCCGGAGCGCCAGGCCGAATTCGAGACAGGGATAGACTTAAGCGTGCTGAAAGGCAGGCTGGGATTCGTATTGACCTGGTATAACAAGACCATCGATGATTTCCTGATGCAGAGTGCGCTGCCATCCTCTTCCGGGTTTACCGGCAAATGGGTGAATGCCGGCAATCTGCGCAACAGGGGCCTAGAGCTGGGACTCAATGCCAGACCGGTGCAGACAAAGAATATCACCTGGAATACGTCCGTGAATTTCTGGCTCAACAGGTCCCTTGTCACCAAATTGACAGTACCCTCCGTACCCCAAGGCTCTTTCGGGTATGTATTGGGGTCCTATCAGATACAGGAAGGTAAGTCCGCGACCCAGATCCTGGGCCTGAATGGCACGGGCGTCGGTAAGCTCGGAGATGCGGAACCGGCGTTCCAGATGAATACCTACAACGAGATCACCTTCTCTAATAACCTGAGTCTGCAATTCCTGCTGCATTGGAAACAAGGGGGGCAAAATGTCAACCTCACCAGCCTGCAGAATGATTTCGGCGGCACCAGCGCGGACTATGACAAGGTGACCAATAAGCTCAATGTGCCCGATGGCGTTTATCGTATTATGCAGGTGGGCTCCGATGCACACATGTTTGTGCAGAACTCCGGCTACCTGCGCCTGCGCGAGATCGGACTGTATTATTCCTTCACCCGTTTGCCAGTGAGCTGCGTGAAAGGGATCAGGATCGGCATATCGCTGAACAATTTCCTCACCATCACAAAGTACAAGGCCTATGATCCGGAAGTGTCCAATTTTGGTACGGGCTTTTCAAGTGGTGTGGATGTAGACCCCTACCCTGCTTCCAAACGCGGCAATTTTCATGTAGCAATCGATTTCTAAAACCCTCTTATCAAATTGATATGAACAAGAATATATTTTTCTATGCCTGCGGACTGCTCTGTGTCCTGGCTTCCTGCAAAAAAGACTATGGTGACCTCAACCATGCCACTGTCGATGCGTTTACCAAAAATGCCACGACAGAGCAGCTGAATGCCCTGGTAAGCGGTACTGAATCAGGCATGCGCAACAACCTGGCCCTCTACCTGGATGATGTGGGCACCATCGGAAGGGAGCTCTATCATTTCATCAATGCTGAGCCCCGGTATGTGACGGATCTGCTGGGCGCCAACGATGCGACCCTCACTGGCAGCAACTTTTATATTACGGATACCTGGGCTTCCCGCTACCAGGTGATAAAGAACTGCAATATTCTTATCGATGCGGCGGGTCACAGTAACTATGTTTCACAAGAGCAGAAGAATGGGTACATCGGTTTTGCCAGGACGATCAAGGCCTGCCAGCTGCTGATGAACCTGAACCTCACAGATAGTAATGGGATCAGGGTGGATGTGGCTGACCCGGATCACTTAGGCCCCTTTGTTAATTATTCCGACGGACTGGCAGCCATCGCCAGCTTGCTGGATTCCGCAAAGACCGATCTCGGCAATGCTTCGGTGGATTTCCCCCTGGCAGGATTTGAAAACTTTATGGATGCTGCAGGCCTGACAAAATTCAACCGGGCATTAGCGGCCAGGGTCGCCGTCTACCAGGAGAAATGGGGAGATGCGCTCAACGCCCTGTCAGGATCTTTTTTCGACCTGAACGGGGCCCTTTCGCTGGGTGTATACCATGTTTTCGGGTCAGGCTCCGGCGACCAGCTGAATGATTTTTTCATTCCCCAAAACCAGACAGGTGATGTCAGGATCGCACACCCATCCTATGCGGCCGACATTGTTCCGGGCGATGACCGGATCGGCAAAGCTACGCCGCGGACGGCAGTAGCCTCGCTCAACGGGCTTTCGGGCGACCGGGATGTCTGGGTGTATACTTCCAGCACGGCGCCTGTCCCTATCATAAGGAACGAGGAACTGATCCTCATCTACACGGAATGCAAGATCCAGGTATCGGCATTTCCGGATGCTATTGTCGCGTTGAACCGCATCCGGACAGCACATAATCTGCCAGCCTATGCCTCCGCCATCACCAAAGAAGCCCTGCTGACGGAAATGCTGAACCAGCGAAGATTCTCCCTGTATTGTGAAGGACATCGATGGATCGATCTGCGCAGGTATGGGCGGCTGAATGAATTGCCCATCGACAGGCCAGGCGATGATGTATGGACGAAGTTCCCGGTTCCGGTAACGGAGCAGCCTTAAAAAAAGGGCCCCGCCTTCTTTTATAATTTGGCCAGCCAGAGGCTCGCGTTCATGAACAGCTGCGTATGGCTGAGTATAGGCCAGCTGACGAAAAGGTTGTTGCCGGATGCGCCCGTCCCGTCATCCATGGGTGAACTATCGGTAACCACAAAGACACGACCTGTGCCGAAGGTGGAAGAGGCACACATGATATGGGTATTGTTCTGGGTAAAACCCGATTGCCAGATCAGCCCCTGTACAGCGCTGTTGGCAGAAGTGTTGGTGGTGATGGTAGCGCCATTATTGAATTCCAGCTGGGAGACGCTGCCCTGCGATCCGTTGAGGATAGGATTACTGCCCCCACCCGTCCATACGTTGCTGCTGGTCTCGGTGATATTGGTCAGGTCGATGCTGAACCCGAACGGGTTGGTGGCGACACTGTTATTCGTCATCAGATCGTTCCAGATATCGGGAGAGTCATGGCCGTCGTTATTGCGGTCGGACACCGTGTGATCCGAGATCATGAACAGACCGCCTCCATGGCTGACGAAATTCAGGATAGCTGTCTTTTCCGCAGCAGTGAAAAGTATATTGGGTTCATCTACAACGAATACATCATAATTGGAAAGGTCCTGAGCGTTGGAGGTATTACCATAGGTGATGGCCGTACCTGAGGGGAGGGTTTCTACTGCATCGCCCGCCTTGACCAGGGCAATACCCCAGCTGGAGATGGCGCCTGTCCAGAATGTCTCGCCCGTGGACGAAGCAACGGAAGATTGTGCCGGTGTAGGTGTCCGCTGCGGCGTGCCGCCGTCCTCGTCGATGACCCAATCTGCATTGCCGGCCGTCTCGGCCTTGGTTGCATCGAACAGGAATTTTTTACCGCCTCCTGTCGATCCTCCGCCGCTGCCGCCATTGACGGTGAAGTCATCGAAGTTGATCCGGTTGCCGGTGCCGTCTGTCTTCTTTAGCTGGAAGCGAACATTGCCCGTCACGGACAGGGTGAAAGAGGCCGTCTGCAATGTGGTGGAGCTGGTCGTGACCGTAGGTCCTGCCTGTACGAATGAAGATCCGCCGTTGGTGCTGTACCATAGCTGCCAGGTGCTGCTGCCATCCGATCCGAAAACAGCATGTTTGACGGTGACGGAAGTCGCGCCTCCGGCTACATCGAATTGCATGGTAATAGCGCCGGAATTACGCACCCTGGCGGACTGGGTCCCATTCTTGCGGTCTGTGGAGAGATTGCCTAGCAGGGCGTCGTTGAAGTTCCAGACACCCGTACCCAATGTAACATTTGCGGCAGCATAAGCGCCTTTGGTGCCTGTCTCGAAAGTTTCGGAGAGCGTTACAGCCCTGGGTAGTGTAGTGGCAGCGTCGGGCCGGACAAAAGGCTTCTGGCAGGCCGATAGCACTACCAGGAAAAGTAACGATAAGGTCAGGCGAAACATAGATAAAGGTTTTTGTTCTCCTAAAGTTAAGGGTATTAAGGTCGTACAGTGTTAACTTTAGATGAATAGAAAAGCCTTTGGATCAATTCGGCCAGCAGCACCACCCCGACTGCCCCTACCAGATTGAACCAGAGGAAGCTCAATGGTACGATGCCTTTACGGCTGAGGATATTTAAAATGACGACGCCGGCCTCTACAATGAGGGCGCTGATGAATACTGCTGAGCCGCCCACCTTTTTACGGTAAAAGGCCACCAGGAAAACTCCCAGGATCACACCATAGAACAGCGAACCCAATACATTCACCGCCTCGATGAGGCTGTTGCCCAGGTTGTAGGCCAGCTGCGCCGCCGCCACACAAAAGACGCCCCAGAAGAAAGTATAAAGGCGGGAAAGGCGGAATTCCTTTTCATCCGTAAGCGGCTTGGAAAACCGTTTGTGAAAATCCACGATCGTACAGGACGCGAGGGAGTTCAGGGTCGCTGCGATGGAACCCCAGGCGGCCAAAAAAATAACGGCGATCAACAGACCGATCAATCCCCTGGGCAGGTAATCCAGCACAAACCGGAGGAAAATATAATTGGTGTCATTGTCGTCACCTCCTACTTCCTTATCCCTCAGCCAGCGTTTGATCGTGGCCTTGTAGCCTGCCTTGGCCGCGGCCATTTGCTGCAATTGCTGCTCCGTTGAATGATTGACAACATTGATACGCCGGGCCTCTATTTCATTATATGATCTTTCCAGCACAACCAGGGAGTCCTTGTATTTTGACTTGCTTAACACCTCCAACTGCGACTGGTTGAAGAACACCGGTTCCTTATTGAACTGATAAAAGGCGAAGACCAGCACTCCCAGCAGAAGGATGAGGAACTGCATAGGCACTTTCACCAAACCGTTCATCAGCAGCCCCAGGCGACTCTCCGTCACGGACCTTGCCGTAAGATACCTGCCCACCTGCGACTGGTCCGTGCCGAAATAGGACAGCGCAAGAAAAAATCCGCCGATGACCCCGCTGAAGAGATTGTAGCGATCATTCCAATCGAACCCTTTTGCACTTACACCGTTGGTAATGATATTCACCTTGCCTGCCTTACCGCCGATGTGCAGCGCCTCCGAAAGGCCCACTCCTTCGGGCAGTCGATGGATAACCATATACCCGGCAATGAACATACCGGCGAAAATAATGATCAGCTGCAGCTGCTGTGTGTAAGCTACGGCCTTGGCGCCCCCTGTCACCGTATAGATGATGAGCAGTCCTCCCATAAAAATATTGGTCCAGAGAATGTCCCAGCCCAAAATGGAAGAAAGTATGAGGGAAGGCGCGGAAATGCTGATGCCTGTGGAAAGCCCCCGCTGTAACAGGAATAAGAAAGAGGTCAGCGTCCTTGTCTTAAGATCAAATCGTTGTTCCAGGAATTCATAGGCGGTGTAGACTTTTAGCCGGTGGAAAGCGGGTACGAACGTTATGCAAAGGACCACCATAGCGAGTGGGAGGCCGAAATAATACTGGACGAAGCGCATGCCATCCGTATAGGCCTGGCCCGGAGCCGAGAGAAAGGTGACGGCGCTGGCCTGGGTGCCCATGATGCCGAGCAGCACCATATACCAGGGGACTGTCCTGTTGGCCAGGAAATAACCATCCAGGTCCCTGCTGGTGCGACCCTTGTACAAGCCATAGGCGATCATGCCAAGCAATGTTACAGCCAAAACGATCCAGTCGGGCCGGCTCATGAATAGTGTTTGGTAAGAAAATAGAAGAACAGGATCAGCAGCAGCAGGAAGCCGATGACCAGTATATACCAGGTCGTCCACTTCTTAAATAAAGGCGCTTGCTCTTTCTGTTCCTCCGTGTCCATGATATAAAATTATTTCCTGTTCCTGTTGGCTATCAGCGAAGCCACGATCAGGCCGATGAGAAGACCTGCGATCAGGCCGATGGTCGCGTGTTTGATAAAACGTCCTACTATCAATCCGACAACGATCGCTATTACGATCATGATGTCCCTTCTGCGGTTCATTAAAATCCTTTCTTTTGGTTCAGTGCAATGATATTGGCCAGCAGCCGGTAGGCGCCCGGCACACCGGCCGGCAGCTCGCGGAAAAAGACCAGTCCTGTGTAAACGAACTTTCCTTTGCCGTAATCCCCTACCACCAGGCTGCCTTTCTGGTCACTTTCTCCAGGGTCATGCATGGACAGGATCGCTGTATATTTCGGGTCCAGCTTGTCGATGAAATAAATTCCGCGCTCCTGGACCCATCCTTCAAAATCCTTATCGGTGATCTTGTTCGGAAAGTTAAGCACGGTATGGTCAGGCTGCAGAAAGTCCACTTTGGCCGTTTCGTCCGTCACCCTGTTGTTGGAGATGGCAAAAGGGTAAGGACCTATCTTCAGCGAGCTGTTGCCAATGCCATTCCGGTTGTATTGTACGATGAGATTGCCGCCGTCGTTTACATAGGTCATCAGCTGATCATATTTACCCGCCAGCCAGGGATGAACGTCATAGGCGCGTACGCCGGCCATGATGGCGTCGAACTGGCGGAGATAGCCGGCCGTGATGTCTTTCTCCCGAAGAATAGTGACCTCATAGCCCATCTGCTGCAATGCCTGCGGCACTTTATCCCCTGCGCCTTCGATATAGCCGATGCGTTTACCCAGTATGTTTAGATCAGCCGACACGAATTTTTCGCGGGACGGGCTGAAATAATCTATTCGGGGGATATGATCATAAGTAATGGTCCGGAGTTGCCGGGCCGTGTCCTGTCCACCGTCGCGGCGGAACAGCAGATCGGACCAGGTGACGCCAGGCTGCTTGTAGGACGAACGGGCCGACCATATCATGTTCGGGCTGCCTGCAGCGGCATGCTCACGGATATCAATATCTGCTGGACGCGTGAGCGATAATTGCGGTGAGCCCGCGTTAGCGCCCTGGACCTTTGTCTGGGCCTCAAAATCTTTTTCTTCGCCATTGGTAAAGACCAGGAGGTCCGGATCAAAGCGTGCAGTCACAGGCGGCAGCACCGTCAACGGCTGATATAGCTCCCCTTTTACGGGATCGGTGTATTTGTATAACACCGGGCGGGTAAATGTAAGGTCAATGCCATCTATCTGCACCTGGAACTGTACCTCGAAGGCAGGCTTGCTTTGAGCATCCCCGATCAGCAGCTGGTTGCTGACATTATAGGACCCGGAAGACATTTCTTCGGCCAGCCAGTACGGTTGCGTCACAGGGTTCTTCTCCGGCACATAAATATTTTTCTGAAGAATGTAGTTGCGGTTGGCTGTCAGCTCCTGTTTCCACAACAGACTGTAGGAACCGATGTTTACCCCCGACAAGGATGCCCGGGCATTGAGCCTGTTGTTAACGACAAAGGACACCTGGAGGGAGTCTCCCTGGACCGTATATGCGCTGCGGACGGATGCTTCCAGCCACAGGCCGCTGCAGGCCTCTATCAGCCGCAATACCTCCTTGCTTTTCTGCGTCTTCCAGTAGTCGTCCTTCAAATGGGAAAGGGCCTGATAGATCTTCACGAGGCCGGGAACGGACGCGGCCGGATCCGAAAGGGCATAGTTCTTTATCACCCCGTCGATCAGCTGCCGGATCTCGCCGCCTCCCTGTACCCTGTCCCAGGATAGAGGTATGCCATCCAGCGGGTCATTGTGCGCGTCTTCACCTGCCACCAGTGTAAAGAACTCCATGGACTGCCCCCGGGCCGGCGTAAGGGCGGCGCCCTGGCTCTTATGCTGCGTCCGGCTCTCGGCGGCGATCTCTCCATAGCTTTTTCCCAGCACGGGATTGTACAGCCCTACGTCGATCTTCATCTGATCGTTACTGGTAGTATTGGTCGAACCGAAATTAAAAGTGTTCCAGAGGATGCGCCTGGCCTGCCAGGGCTTTACGCCATACTTGAATTGCTCGGGGAAGCGATTGGGATCGGCGGCAGCAATAAAAGCCTCGTGCGCCAGCACAGCTGACGCAGAGTGATGACCGTGCCCCGCACGACCGTCTTCCGGGAAGCGGGTGATGAGGACATCCGGCTGAAATTTCCGGATCACCCAGACCACGTCGCTCAATACTTTTTCCTTGTTCCAGGTGCGCAGCGCTTCTTCTGTCGTCTTGGTAAAGCCAAAGTCAAAGGCCCGGGTAAAGAATTGTTCGGCGCCATCGATCCTGCGGGCCGCCAGCATCTCCTGTGTGCGTATCAGCCCCAGCTCTACACCCTGCTCATCCCCAATGAGGTTCTGACCGCCATCGCCCCGCGTCATGGAAAGATAGCCGGTGCGGACCAGGCGTTCTTTGGCCATATAGGCGATCAGCCGGGAATTCTCGTCGTCCGGATGGGCGGCGATGTATAAAACGGAGCCCAGGACATTGAGCTTTTTCAGGCGCAGGAAGATCTCCGCCGAGCCCAGGGTTTCGGGAGCCTGGGCGTGGAGGGCGGCTGCTGTGGGCAGTAATGTTAACAGAAATATGTATATCCTTCCGAAGGTCTTTACCTTTCTCATGGGGTGCAATTTAGTATTCCATTATTAAACACGCATCATAATTCCATCAACGGTAGGTTTCTAACGGACCTGCGATCCGGGCACTACTGTCCCACCAAAAACACCGCATTACAGAATAATAATTTCCCATTCTCCCAGAAACTTCTGAACAGGGGGTCATCTGCCATATAGACGATCTCGCCTCTTCCCATCTCCTGCACGCCGAAGATCACCCCATCCTTTAGCTTTTCTTTTGCTTTATTACCCGTGAACCCGCTGACATAGTTATCTTTTTTAATAATTCCCACATTCCAGCCACCTTCCTTAATGAATTCATATACATTATCGTCCTGTTTCAACGTGTAATAATGATCGGGATAACCAAAGGCAAGCGGATGGGAATTATCCAGCTCGACCCTATAGATGGAGCCCGGAACGCTCCTCACCACTTCGTCCCGCTGCCTGTTGCCATAGCGGTGGAGGAGCGAATAATCGCCGTCTTTCTTCCCCTTGTCATCTTCTTTCTTTTCATCCTGGCCCTTGCCTGAAAAGCCCCATTCCAGCTTGGACAGCTGCTCTACGGCATTCTCCATGGCAATAAGCCTTCCACCTTCCCGCACCCAGGTGCGCAGCGGTTCTGCAGAGGCCTTATCAGCCAGGCTGCGATAATATCCATTGGGCAGGATCAATACGTCATATTTCTTCAGGTCGAGGCGCCCGATGTCCTCGGCATTCAATTGGGAAATGGGATAGTCCAGCTCCCGCTCGAACAGATGCCAGACCTCTCCGGCATTCAGCGAGCTCACCTGTTCGCCTGTCAGCAAGCCCACCTTCGGACCATGGATAAAATGCACCTTGTCACTCCCGAAGTCGGCGCCCTTGTCCACGAAGCCTGAAAGGATGGGATATAATGTGACGCCGGTGGATTGAGCTGCCGCGGTAACGAAAGGCCAGAGGTTGGTTCCCATGGAGCCGTTGCCTGTAGCCAATATGAGAAGGGTGCCCTTCTCAAATTCCTGCCCCCCGGATTGGAAGGCTTGTTCCGTAAAACGGACCTTTACGCCTTTCTCCAGCAGACGGGTGAGAAACCTGACGTTGTTCAATCCTGTCCAGCGAACGGCATATGCATATCCGTTGGCGGTGTCGGCCGTGGGCGAAGGCTGGACCTTGGCCGCAATCCCCGCACTCATATAAATATTCATTCCGTATGCCTGCAATCCATACACATAAGGGATGGACCATGCCGTGATGTCGTAAGTGACGGAGTCGCTGATACGGGATGTTCTTTCGAACAATACACGCAGCAGGTTGGACCTGGGCTGATTGGCATTGATGACAATGTCGCCGGGTGAAGGGGCGATGGAAACCGTCTTGCCCGTCTCGTAATCTATCCCGTTGAATTTGCCGGCCGGCGCGGGTGACCACAGGATATTGTTCCTGTCGAGAAGGGATCTCAGCCTGGCAAGCCTGTCGCCGTATTGATCGCTGCGGATCAGCCAGGCTTTGAACTCCCCGCCCGGCCGCTCCTGCGCGTCGGTGAAATATTTATGGAATTCCTTCAGCAGGCGGGAAGCGTTGAGAGAAGAAACTTCTATCGTCGATATACCCGTGGTGTAGTGGTGTTCCAGGCGGTCGGCCAGGGTAAGGGTATCGTCATCGTTTTTGATGACAGCCAATCCTCCCCTGGGAGAGCCTCCCTGCTCGAAGGTCATGCCGATGGCCCCGTTGTAGGTGGGGTAAGTATCGCCATAGCTGGGATAGAAGAGGTCGAATTCCTCTTTGGTGAAGTAAAGCCATCCGTTCCGGTCGAAATACCGGGCGTTGTTCTTCCCGATCTGTACCTGGAAGTCCCGTTGCCAGGGTGTTATTACGTCATGGTAAGGCTCAGCTGCCGGTGCGAAATAGTAGGGGTTATTGTAGCTCTGTTCATGAAAGTCTACATGTACCTGCGGAAGCCAGGCATTGTACTTCTTCATTCGCTGCTGCGTCTCGATCTGCGTCTGCCAGGCCCAGTCCCTGTTGAGGTCGAAATTATAGTGATTGGTCCTTCCCCCCGGCCACGGTTCCCGGTGCTCCCTGGATTGCGGATCGGGGTTGGCATCTTTTCCCACTGCCATGGTAAACCAGTTGACATAACGGTCCCGGCCATCCGGATTGATGCATGGATCGATGACGACCACGGTATGCTGCAGCCACTCTTTTGATCTCGTACTGGCAGGGTCCACCAGGGTATATAGGGTCTTCATGGCGGCCTCGGAAGAAGATGGCTCGTTGCCGTGCACATTGTAGCTCAGCCAGACGATGGCAGGGAAGGACTCATCGGGCGCGGCGCCGTCTTTCAGCACACCGGCGAGGCGGAGGTTATTGCGGCGGATATCTTCCAGGCGCTGCAGGTTTTCCGGCGATGCGATGTATGCCAGCAGCAAAGGACGGCCTTCATAGGTTTCGCCGTATTGCTCCAGCTTCACCTGGGCAGGTAGGGACCTGGCCACCTCTTTGAAATAATTGACGATCTTATAATGAGGTGTGTAATGGTCGCCTAATTTATACCCCAGGAATGATTCCGGGGAAGGGGCGGTTTGGGAAAAAGCAATGAATGAAAATAGCAAGGACCCGAACAGGAGTGAAATGAGCTTCTGCATAGTTTGTTTTCTCTGGTTAGTTGATAACGCCTTTGGAAAATAATGGAGCATGAATGTAAGTAAAAATGGTAACTTTCCGTTAAATCCATCATTCATTATGCGCCTTCTGTTCGCCGGCATTTTCTTATCGTTGACCTGCTCTCTTTCCGCACAGACAAGCAGTCCTTATCACTATGCTATCCAAAAAAAGAAGGTGGTCACAAATGGCGCTGTCGTATCGGCACATCCGCTGGCCAGCCAGGCAGGCGTGGCCATCTTACAAAAGGGAGGCAATGCCGTTGATGCGGCCATCGCCACGCAGCTTGCACTGGCGGTCGTATATCCTGCCGCGGGGAACATCGGCGGCGGAGGATTTATGGTGGCGCACCTGGCTGAAGGAAGGAACATCGCACTGGATTTCCGGGAAAAGGCGCCGGCGGCGGCTACCCGGGACATGTACCTGGACGCATCCGGCAATGCCCGTACGGACCTGAGCCAGAATGGCCACCTGGCTGCCGGCATACCCGGAACGATCGCCGGCATTTTTGCCGAGCTGAAATATGCCCGGCTGCCGATGTCCACGCTGATCGGGCCGGCCATCGATCTTGCGGAGAACGGCTTTGCGATCACTGCCGCTGAGGCCCGTAGCCTGAATGCGACACAATCTTCGTTTAAAAAATACAATACGGTAATGCCCGTATTCACAAAAGAAGCGGGCTGGAAAGCAGGGGATACTTTGATACAAAAAGACCTGGCTAAAACGCTGCGCCTTATCCGGGACAAGGGGGCTGCAGGTTTTTATGAAGGAGAGACGGCCAGGTTGATCCTGGAAGAAATGCAGCGGGGTAAAGGCATTATTACCGCGGCTGACCTGGCCGGATACCAGGCGAAGGAGCGGGAAGCAACAGTATTCCCCTACAAGCAATACAACATCGTCACCATGCCGCTGCCCAGCAGCGGCGGCGTCATCCTGCAGCAAATGATGAAGATGGTGGAAGAGCTGCCGCTGAAGTCCTATGGCTTTGAATCCCCCAAGGCTGTTCACCTGATGACGGAGGCGGAAAGGCTCGCCTATGCCGACAGGGCAAAATACCTGGGCGACCGGGATTATTATAAGGTTCCGGTGAAAACGCTTACCAGCAAAGCTTATCTCCGGGAACGAATGGCCCTTATACAGCCGGACAAAGCAGGTACGAGCAAAGATATACAGGCGGGCATCCTTTCTCCGGCCAGCGAAGAGACCACGCATCTGAACGTATGTGACCGGCAGGGCAATGCCGTGTCCATCACTACTACGCTCAATGGAGGATATGGCAATAAGGTGGTGGTAGGCGGGGCGGGATTTTTCCTCAACAATGAGATGGATGATTTCAGCATCAAGCCGGGGGTTCCGAACATGTATGGAGCTGTCGGTGCGGAAGCCAATGCCATTGCGCCCGGCAAGCGCATGCTGAGCTCGATGACCCCTACCCTTGTATTGGACAAGGGTAAGATATTCATCATAGCGGGCACGCCGGGAGGTACAACCATCACCACTTCGGTATTCCAGACATTGATAGATCTGCTCGAATTCAACATGACGACGGAGGATGCGGTGAACAAACCCAAGTTCCATCATCAGTGGCTGCCTGATGAGATCTTTGTGGAGACGGGCTTCCCTATCGAGGTCCGGGAAGCATTACTGAAAATGGGCTATACTATTACGCAGCGTGGAAGCATTGGGCGCACAGAAGTGATAAAGATCTCGGGAGGAAAGATAGAAGCAGTGGGCGATAGCCGGGGGGATGACTCGGCAGAAGGATATTAAATTAAACCTTAAAAAAAGATCTGATGAGCACTTCATCATTAGGCGATGTTTTTCTTACATCCGTGATCAAAAGGATGACAACCTACAAGTTGCTGGGAGAAGGAACATTCATGCAGCTGGAAGAAAAAGATTTCTATTATGCTCCCAACGAAGCATCCAACAGTATTGCCGTCATCATTCAGCATCTCAGCGGCAACATGATCAGTCGCTGGACCAATTTCCTGACAGAGGATGGAGAAAAGCCCGGCAGGAACAGGGAGACCGAGTTCAGCCTGCAGGGACAGCAGTTCAGCCGGGAACAGTGGATCGGGCAGTGGGAAAAAGGGTGGAGCTGCCTGCTGGGTACGTTAAGCAGCCTGACAGCCGGGGACCTGCTGCGTACCATTCATATACGCCACGAGCCGCTTTTAGCCATCGATGCCATCAATCGGCAGCTGGCCCATTACCCCCATCATGTCGGACAGATCGTCTACATTGGTAAAATGATCCGTGGCAAGGACTGGCAGTCCCTGTCCATTCCCAAAGGCGGGTCGGACCAGTTCAACCGGCAGATGCAGGAACAGCATAAAAAATGAAGCTGGAAGGCAATTAAACTTATCCGGGTAAAAGAGATCACAATTAGTGGTTTGCAGACGGGATCCATGGTTTATTGGTATTGAATTTGCACATCAAATGGTATTGTTTAATTTTACAGCTTGAAATGAATACCCCCTGAGAAAGATCTGGAAAATACTCCGTAATACATTACTGATTTTAATACTACTTCTGGTAACGCTTTGGTTGCTCATCCAATTGCCACCTGTTCAGACATGGCTGGTCTCAAAGGTCACGAGCCGCCTTTCCCATCAGCTGCATACCACTATCACCGTAAAACGGGTCAATTTTTCCCTTTTCAACAAAATGGTGCTGGAGGGTACGCTGGTAGAAGACCAGCACCGGGACACCATCCTCTATGCCGGAGCATTGAAGGTCAATATCACAGACTGGTGGTTCTTTAAGGATAAGACGGAGCTTCAGTACATTGGATTGGAGGATGCCACGATCCGGCTGCATCGCAGGGATTCGGTGTGGAACTACCAGTTCATCGCCGATTATTTTTCGTCACCTTCCAAACCTGTCACTGCTAAGAAGGACAGCGCGGAGCATCCTGTGGAGCTGGACCTCAAACGCCTCGACCTCGCCCGCATCCATTTTGAAAAAAAGGATGAATGGAGGGGGGAAGATATGGACCTCCGGCTCCAGGCGCTGTATCTCAATGCCGACACGCTGAGCTTTACGCAGAAGCTGGCGCGGATAAATGCGCTCACCTTCACCCGTCCCGACTTCACCCTGACCAATTACAAAGGCAGGAGACTTACCCCGCCCGACACGACATTTATCCTCGATCCGATGCATCTCCGGCTGAATCCGGCAGGATGGGATCTCACTGCCGGCAAGGTCAGCATCTCCAACGGGTCTTTCAGGAATGAAAAGAGGGAGGACACGCTGCCCAACAAGCATTTCGACGGGAATCATATCTATTTCCATGCGGTCAATACGAGCTTTACTAACCTGCGGCTGCGCCAGGATACTATTACCGCTCAATTACTGCTGGCCACAAAAGAGCGCAGCGGGTTCGAAGTGAAGAAGCTCAGCGCCCGGATCAAGTGGTACCCGGAAGCCATGGAGTTCCATCGCCTGGACCTGCAGACAGGCAAAAGTCATTTGCGTAACTATTTTGCCATGCGGTTCCGGACCCTGGATGATATGTCCGACTTCGAGACCCGGATCCGGATGGAAGCCGACTTTACCGACGCCGACATAGACAGCGATGACATCTCCTATTTTGCCCCTGATTTAAAAGACTGGAAAAAGCATCTCCGGATCAGCGGCGTCGTCAAAGGCACCGTCTCCGATCTGGAAGGAAAGAATGCCGTCGTCCAGGCCGGCAAAAGCACCCTGCTGAAGGGTAACTTCAAGCTGAAAGGCCTTCCGGATATCGATAAGACCTTTATCGATCTGCAGTCCTCCGAATTCAGCACTACTTACGAGGATATGAAGATTTTGACGCCTGAGATAACGACGATCGAACAGCCCCGGCTCGACAGGATCGAATGGCTCCGGTTCAAAGGGAATTTTACTGGCTATATCCGGGACTTCGTCACCAACGGCACCATCGAGACCAACCTGGGCGCCCTGAAGGCCAATGTCAATTTGAAGCTGCTGGAATACGGCCCTTCCGTATATTCCGGGATCATCAGCACGGATGATTTCCAGCTCGGCCCCTTTCTAGACAACAACGATCTGGGAAAGATCAGTTTTCAGGGAAAGGTCATCGGCGCCGGTCTGAAGGCCGGCACCTTAAATGCCAGTCTCAACGGGACGATCAATAGCCTGGAGTTCAACCGTTACACCTACCAGCACATCCAGATCAATGGGGCTGTGGCCAAACGGAAATTCAATGGGGAGCTGGTCTCGGGGGATCCGGCCCTGGATGCCCGTCTCAACGGGTTGATCGACTTTAGCGAGGAACACCCTAAATTCGATTTCGAAGCGCAGGTGGCGAAGGCCGATCTGACAAAGCTGCACTTTGTCCGTCAGCAGGTGGAGTTCAACGGCAAGTTCCGTTGCAATTTTACAGGTGACAATATCGACAACTTCCTGGGCCATGCCAGCATTTACGATGCCTCGGTCTTCAAAAACGGCCAAAGGGTATCCTTCGACTCCTTGTCTGTGGAGTCCAGCATCGTGGATAACAACAAGACCATTACCGTGGTCAGTAATGAGTTCGATGGCGCCATCGTAGGTGAATTCTCCATCAAGGACCTGCCTGCCAGCTTCCAGACATTTCTGAACAAGTATTACCCGAGCTATATCAAGCCGGCGAAAACCATACCCATCAATCAAAATTTCAGCTTTGTCATTACGACCAAAAAGGTGGATGAATATATAGATCTTTTCAATAAGGACCTGAAGGGCTTTAACAATGCGGGGGTCAGCGGTCGTATCAACACCCGGGACAACCTGCTGGACCTGAATGTGGACCTGCCGAACTTCGGCTATAAGAATATCAGCTTTGACAACCTCTCCCTGAAAGGAAGGGGCAACCTGGACAGTCTTTCCATGGAGACGACCATCGGGGATGTCCATCTGAACGATAGTCTTCATTTTCCCGGTACCCGGCTTCACCTGCGCAGCTCCAATGATCTGTCCAATGTGCAGGTGACGACCAGCGCCAACCAGACCCTGAACTCCGCCAATCTTTCGGCGGAGGTGCAGACCCAGCCTACCGGTGTGCGCGTAAAATTCCTGCCCTCCACCTTTGACATCAACAGCAAGACATGGACCATCGATAAAGACGGCGAACTGTCCTTTAGTAACCAGATCATCTCCGCGGACGGGCTGACGATCCATAATGGAGAGCAGCAGGTACAGGTAACCACCAGTCCATCCGACGAGGGCAGCTGGAACGACGTGCACATAGACCTGAAGAAGATCAATATTGGTGATTTCACTCCTTACTTCGTAAAATCCGAACGGATCGAGGGCCTGCTATCGGGTAGTGTCGACATGATCGATCCTTTTGGCAAGCCGACCGCTCATTTCCGGGGCGAGGCGGAGCAGTTCCGGTTTGAAAACGACTCCATCGGCCGGCTGGAGTTGAACGCGGATTATCAGAAGTCGACCGGTATGTTGAATACGCTTGTCCATTCCGATAACAAAAGCTATCATTTCGATATCAAAGGGCTGATCCATACGAGGGACAGCCTCGAAGGGCCTCCCCTCGATATCATTGCGGATGTCAATGACACAAAGATCGATCTGCTGGAGAAATACCTTGGTGGTGTCTTTACCAATCTTACGGGCAATGCCACGGGCAAGCTGCGGATCGTAGGACGCGGCGACGACCTCCAGTACCTGGGCACCGTACAGCTGAAAGACGCTTCGTTGAAAGTCGCTTATACGCAATGTACCTATAAGATCCCTTCGGCTACCATCCAATTCAAAAGGGACACCATCGACTTTGGCCAGTTCCAATTGAAGGACAAACAGGGACGTACGGCTAATCTCACCAGGGGAAGGCTTTTCCACCATGCGTTTGATGACCTGGCCTTTGATTTTGAGCTGAGCACTAACCGGCTGCTGCTGCTGGATACAAAGGCTACCGACAATAGCCAGTTCTATGGCTCCGTCATCGGAAAAGCACGTGTGACACTGACGGGACCCGAGGAAGACATGCGGATGTATATTAAAGGTGAGCCTACGGACAGCAGCAATATCTATCTGCCGCCATCCGTCGTCCGCGAAAAAGGCGAGGCGGATTTCATCGAATGGAAAGTGTACGGCAAGGAGATGAAAAATCAGGCTGCTGACAAGAAGAGCTCAAACCTCCTGGTCAGCCTGGACATGTTTGCCAACAACTTTGCGAATGTTTATGTAATTATTGATCCTCTTTCAGGGGATATCATCAAGGCCAATGGTCATGGCTCGCTGGCGCTGGAAGTGGGTACTAATCAGGACCTCACGCTCAAGGGAAGGTATGAGATCGACAGGGGGAACTATAATTTCACTTTTCAGTCCTTTATCCACAAGCCCTTTATCCTGAAAGAGGGCGTGGGCAATTACATCCAATGGAGCGGAAATCCCTATGACGCTAACATCGGCATCACAGCTACCTACAAGGCCGATAACGTCCGTTTCAGCGACCTGGGTCTCTCGGCAGCCAGCGGGGTGGTTATCAGCAGCGAGAACGTGAAGCGTTACAGTGGGCCTATCATCGTCACAGCGACACTATCGAATAAATTGATGTCGCCGAGGATCGACTTCCAGATAGAGCTTCCGCAAAACAGCTCGCTGAGGAACGATCCGGAAGCGCTTGCCTTGCTGCAAAAGATCCAGGGAGATGTGAATGAATTGAATAAGCAGGTGTCCTGCCTGGTGGTATTGAATACTTTTGTACCCTTGTCCAGCAGCACCAGCGCTTTCGACGCGCCGGGAGCCGTGACGGGTGTGGTCTTCAACAGCATTTCCGGTATCGTCAGCAACTATTTCAGCCGGTGGGGGTACAATCTTCTGCGGAGGATCTTCAAGGACCCTACGCTAAGGGTCAACTTCAATACCAGCTTCTATAACGGTACTGCCATAGGTGATATCGACCAAAGCAGGCTGACCCCCGACAGGACTAATCTTAATCTATCCGTCGCCAAAAGTTTCATGCAGGAAAAGCTGACCCTTACCCTGGGAAGCGCTTTCGACATCGGTATGGGCGCGGCGCAGGTGCAGGCAGCTTCCTTCCAGTTCCTGCCGGATATCACGGCCGAATATAAGATCACGCCGGACGGACGGGTTGTCCTCTCCTTCTTTTACCGTGACTCCTATAATTATTTGTCGGGCAACCATACGCAAAACAGTTCCGGCGCCAGTATCTCCTACCGGCGGGATTTTGACAGGATCGATGAACTGTTCAAAAAGAAAAAGAAAACGCCCCGCATCCCAAAGAAGGATAAGAAGCCTGCGGACGCAACAGGGGGCAATGCCACTACGGCCAAAGACAGCAGCACCAGTACACAGCCGGAATAACTTATTTCAGGATCTGATGTCCCAGCTTATCACGCTTCGTCTGTAAATATTTTTCGTTGTGGGGATTGGGGTGGATCTCGATAGGTACGGTATCCACGATCTCCAGGCCATAACCCAGCAGACCGGCCCTCTTTCGGGGATTATTGCTGATGAGCCGGATCTTGGAGATCCCGAGATAACGGAGTATCTGGGCGCCTACGCCATAATCCCGTTTGTCCATAGGGAAGCCCAGGTGAAGATTGGCTTCCACAGTATCCATGCCCTCTTCCTGGAGCTTATAGGCTTTTAGCTTGTTTACAAGGCCGATGCCCCGGCCTTCCTGGTTCATATACAGGATGGCGCCCTTGCCTTCCCGTTCTACGAGCTGCATGGCCTCATGCAGCTGCTCGCCGCAATCGCAGCGCATCGATCCGAGGATATCACCGGTGAAGCAGGAAGAATGCACCCTTACCAGGAGCGGCTCTTCTTTTTCCCACTCCCCTTTTACCAGGGCGAGATGCTCATTGCTCGTATTCTTTTCCCGGAAAGCGATGAGCTTGAAATGTCCGTATTTGGTAGGCATATCCACCCGGACGATCTCTTCGATCAGGGAGTCTATTTTTAGTCTGTACTCTATCAAGTCTTTGATAGAGACCACTTTAAGGTTAAATTTAGCGGCAATTTCCAGCAATTCCGGCAGACGGGCCATGGTTCCGTCCTCGTTCATGATCTCTACCAGGACGCCCGCCGGCTCAAATCCGGCCAGTCTGGCCAGATCGATGGTGGCCTCGGTATGACCGGCCCTGCGCAGGACCCCACCCTTTTTAGCCCGTAAAGGGAAGATATGGCCCGGACGACCCAGGTCTTCCGGGCGGGTAGCCGGGTCGATCAGCGCCTTTACAGTCTTGCTCCTGTCGCTGGCCGAGATCCCCGTCGTACAGCCATGTCCTAACAAGTCTATGGATACGGTAAAAGGCGTCTCGTGAAGGGCAGTGTTATTATTTACCATAAGCCCAAGGCCCAGCTCATCGCAGCGTCCCTCTTCAAGAGGAGCGCAGATAAGGCCTCGTCCGTGTTTGCTCATGAAATTGATCACTTCAGGGGTAACATTCCGGGCAGCCGTAATGAAATCGCCCTCGTTTTCCCGGTCTTCGTCATCTACCACGATCACCAGCTTACCCAGTTTAATATCTTCAATGGCGCTTTCAATACTTGCCAGCATGTACAACTTATTTATTACGTTACAAAGTTAACAATAAAACGACTGTTTAGTTGAAAAGGATGCCTGAGCGGATGTCTTTCAAAATTCATCAACGCATTGATAATATCTGGAATATGAAAAAATAAGGCACAAAAGAGCTCCTGAGGACTAACTGTTTATAACTTGTTAAAATTAATTGGAGCTGAGATGCAGCCTTTTTATAGTTTTGCCTTTCTTTATGCGGGCCACAGGTCCGCTGGCCGAAGGCCCGATAGCTCTTCCTTCCTGAGAAAAACCCCGATTGCCCAGCCTGCTAGCGTTAAGTAATAATTACTTAACGTCGATCGTAACCCTGATGCAAAGACTAGATCATTTCTTTGCAGGCTGAAAAAAAATACTAAAAACGACTATTTATGATAAAACGACTGCTATTATCAGCGTTCACAGTTCTTTGTGTGTTTTTTACATTTGGTCAGGAGACTACTTCCCAGATCCTTGGGACGGTCACCGGTGACCAGGGGGCGCTGGCAGGAGCCACTGTCACGGCGCTCCACACCCCTACCGGCACCCGTTACACTACCACGACCCGTAAGGACGGTCGCTTCAACCTCCCCAACGTACGTGTTGGAGGTCCTTATGTGCTCACTATCTCTTTTGTAGGTTTCAAGGAAGAAAAACAGGACAATATCAACCTGGTGGTTGGTCAGGATTTCACGGCCGACTTCAAAATGGCAGCTGAATCCAAACAGCTGACCGAGGTAGTTGTGGCCGGTTCCAGGCAGCAGAACAAAACCTTCAACAACAGCCGCACAGGCAGCCAGGAGATCGTTGTCCGCAGCCAGATAGAGAGGCTGCCGACCATCCAGCGTTCCATACAGGACTTTGCCCGTCTGGAACCCACCTCCAACGGTCTCAGCTTCAGCGGTACCAGTTCATCCATGAACAATATCACCGTAGATGGTGCCGACTTCAATAACTCTTTCGGTCTTTCCGGTACCCTGGGCGGTCAGGCAAATGCGCAGCCTATTTCGCTGGATGCCATTGACCAGATCCAGGTGAACGTAGCCCCCTATGACGTACGTCAAGGCGGTTTCACTGGCGCAGGCGTTAATTCCGTCACCCGTAGCGGAACCAACCAGCTCAAGGCCTCTGTTTATGACTATATCAAAGGGCCCGGTACCATCGGTTATAATGTGGAGAATACAAAGGTGCTCCGTACACCTTTCAGCTATAATGTAGCGGGCTTCAGCATTGGTGGTGCTATTATTCCCAATAAAGTGTTCTACTTCATCAATGCCGAACAGAGCAAGCAAAGCGCGCCGGCTACCAATATCCTGCCTTCGGATGCCAGTCATGCCGCACAATCCGGCGCATATTCGCAGGCAAGTGCGGAAACACTGTCTGCACTATCGACCTACCTTGGAGACGAATCCAAGCATCCGGGATGGAAATATGATCCGGGCGCTTACACAGGCTATACCTTCAAGACCAACAGCTATAAAGTCAATGCGCGCGTAGATATCAATATCAACTCCAACAATACGCTGTCGTTGAAATATAATTATCTGAAATCCTATGCCGACCAGTTTGCCAGCACCAGCCGACCAGGCTCCGGTCAGGTCACCGGTGGTCAACCCGGCAATATCTCCATGCCTTTTTACGGCAGTGGCTACCGGATCAATAACAACCTGAACATTTATATCGTTGAATTGAATACGCGGTTTGGTAACAAGGCGTCCAACAAATTGCAGGTGGGCTACACCCGTGAAAGAGATTTCCGTTCGCCCCAGTCCTCCTCTTCCAATTTTCCCCTCGTGGACATCCTCAGCAGCGGCAATATCTACACGACATTTGGCTATGAAATGTATACGTATAACAACCTGCTGAACATGGATTCCTACCAACTGACGGACATCTTCAACTTTTACAAAGGTGCCCATGAGATCACCATTGGTACACAGGACAGCTATAAAAAATACACGAATGCATTTGCGCCTGGTTACAATGGCGTATATCAATACGCCAGCCTGGCTGACTTTATGAATGGAGCTCCTGCTGCTTCTTACTTTCAACAATATTCAGCTCTGAAAGGCGGAGCCTTTCCCTTCGCCTATGCGGGCGCTACCAACCTCAGCTTATTTGCCCAGGATAAATGGCGTGTGACACCCACCTTTACGTTCACCTATGGCGTGAGGTTTGACTATACCAGCTACCAGAATAAATTCACCAAAAATGACAGCTTTGCGGCGCTGTCCTTCCTCAATGGTGCTAAATATGATGTAGGCTCGGCGCCCAATGGCTTCCTGGTCGTATCTCCCCGGGTAGGTTTCAACTGGGACATCACGGGTGACAGGACCTGGCAACTGCGTGGCGGCGCAGGGATCTTCGAAGGCGCACCGCCCTTCGTTTGGATCGAGAACCAGGCCGCCAATAATGGCGTGCAATTCGGTTCTTTCACCAAGAACAACAGCGTGGTATTCAATCCTGATCCATCTGTAACGCTGAAAAACATCTTAGGATCTACGCCGCAAACCAATACACCGACTTCCTATTCCGTAAATATCATCGACAAACATTTCAAATATCCCACCAAGCTGCGTACTAGTGTAGGTCTGGATAAGAAGCTTCCCGGAGACTGGGTGCTTACTGGTGAGTTTACCTATTCCAAGGACATCAATGCACCCTACATGGCCAACGCGAACCTGAAGGAAACAAACGCCTTTGCCATCAGCAATGGACCGGATAACCGCCTTCGTTTCAACACCACGGGTACATCTACCAGCGGCTCCAACAATAGCAACAAATATTACAATGGCGCTTCATTGAGCAACCCGAATATCGGCAACGCCATCCTGCTTGCAAATACCCACAAGGGCTTTGCATATACGGCTACCGGCAGAGTACAGAAAAGCTGGCACAACCTGATCGCAAGCGTAGCTTATACTTATACTGAAACCAAATCCGCTATGGAGAATGGCAGCACGGCCAGCTCCCTCTGGGCTGCTCGGGCCGTAAGCAATACGGATCCCAATGCCCCGACCCTGTCCCGTCCGAGTTGGTACCAACCACATCGTATCATCGCGTATGCCAACTACCGTATCGACGAAGGGCAGCACACCTCGACTTCCATCGGTGCTGTATATGAGATAAGCACGGCTGGTTCTACCTCTTATGTCTACAACGGTGACCTCAACGGAGACGGCAATACAGGCAATGACCTGATCTATATCCCCCGCACCGCGAGCGAGATCAATCTCGTGCCTGTCAACGGCGGATCCGCCAATAGCGCTAACGCGACGATGGATCACACCGATTCGCGCACCGCATCTCAGATCTGGACACAGCTGAACAGCTTTATCAACCAGGACCATTACCTCAACAAACGCCGGGGACAATATGCACAGGCTAACTCCACCCTGTATCCCTGGGTCAAGCACCTGGACCTTAATGTCACCCAGGATATTTATTTCTATACGAAGAACAACGGCAGTAAGGATAAACACACGCTACGCCTCAGCGTCGATATCGTCAACGTCGGCAACCTGCTGAATAAATACTGGGGGCTGGTTAAGTCACCCACGAGCTCCAACTTCCTGAAATTCGAAGGTATGGCCGCTGATGGCAAGACGCCTCAGTTCTCTTTCCCATACCTCGATCCAAGCAATCAGGTGCCGGTGGTCAACAGCTTTGCCAATAATACCAACCTTACGAATTTCGCAAATGGGCAGACCTTCACGGGCAGCCGCTGGCAGATGCAGTTCGGCATCCGTTACCTTTTTAATTAAAATACAATCTCGAATAATTGAAAATATTTGTTATGAAAAAAATGTTTTTGTTCTCATCGGTTGCAGCGGGGTTGATCATCCTTGCATGTAACAAAACCACGACATTGGCGCCTGTTTCTAATCCTCAGATCTTTTCCGCGGACACAAAGATGAAACATGCCAAAGATACGCTCTCCGCAGCCGGCGATACCATCTGGGTGACTGCGACTGGCAAGATCAGCGACAGCTCCCGTAAATATGTGATCGCGGCTAACCTGAAAACGACCGACTCCACCAATCATGCCATCAGCATCCTGTGGATCAGAAATGTACCTGTGACCTTTGGCGTCGACACTGCCGGGAAGATCACCTGGGCAGCCACTATGGGCATCCCGTTCCCGGCCGTTCCCGCGAAGAACAAGATCACTACCACTGCAGTATTTAACTATGGTCTGAATGTCAGCAGCCAGATAGGCAATACGCTGGCGACGGACAGCAAGATCACTTATGTGAAATAGAAAGGTCTTTCCCAAATAAAAAAAGCCCGGTGGTCACCGGGCTTTTTTGTGGAAAAATTCTAATTTCACCTTGTCTCAATTATGAAAAACAACCTTATTCTATTCCTGCTCTCCATTATTATTTCGCCCTGCCAGGCCCAAATCTCCGTTGGTCTGCAGACTGGCATTTCAATCAATCATATCGATAACGCCGTCAGCAGTCTGCCCTACACAAAAAACAGCCATCTCAAGGGCATCGCGCTTGGCGGACAAGTGAATTATCGTTTACTCAACTGGCTGTCGATCAGGACAAGTTTCCTTTATTTAAAAAAAAGCAATGGCATGGAGCGTTCAGGCCCGTTTGCGGGAATATACTCATCCTTTATCAACGCTTACCTTCAATTGCCGGTTGCAGCCTGTTTTGATTATAGACGAAAGCGTATCTCCCTGTTTGCCAATGCAGAATTCTATGGCGGCTACTGGATCAGCGCCAGACAACAGGGGAAAATTCCAAATATATTCAGCGTAACGAGCATCATCGGCAGCAACGGACAGTCGATAGAACGCTATGGACTAACCCCCTACAACGAAAAATACAGTTTCAACATCCGGAAAGACAACCGGTACGAGTTTGGCGTGTCGCCCGGAGCAGGTGGCAATTATACGCTCAGAAATGGATTAACTATTGGCCTGGAGGCACATTATTTTCATTCGCTGACAGATCTGCAGAAGAATTATGCGATCCTGCTGAACTCCCGGAAAAACAGAACATGGGCATTTTTTACAACCCTCATATACGAAATTGGACCGAAAAACAGAAAAACCAGGAAGAAATGAGAAAGATAGCAATTGCCTGGCTTTGCATTATAGTTATCATTTGGGCATCCCAGTCATCCTGTAAAAAAAATAGCGCATCGCAAGACCTAATCGAAGATTCAGCGAAAATAGATTTCAATGAAGTATTCGATAAATTTTGGAACGGCATGAACGAGAACTATTTATACTGGGATATCGATACCACAAATTGGGACGCCGTCTATCTCAGGTATAAACCTCTCTTTTCCAAACTGAATATCAATAATACAAATGATGAACAAACTTCGTTGGGCTATTTCAAAGAGATGACATATGGATTGACTGATGGACATTTTCAACTTTTCTTTTCCCGCGGCATACTTCAAAATACCAGCTTTTATCCCGCTTTTCAAAGGAAGCAGGGCAGACCGGATTTCCATCTCCCCTTTAATTACTCGGCTATCGACACGCAATATTTCGACAAGGGGTATCTTACAGCCTATGACAGCTTAACGCATCCGGATCAGGCGCCGTTGAAAGTGACATTCGCCACCATTCACCAGGATATTCTTTTTTTCTCCTGCAGCGGATTTTATTTATCAGACGCTTACCAATCTTCCAACGGAAATGGAGTAACACCGGTCCTGGATTCTTTTTTTTCGGAATTGGCTGGAAAAGGGCAAAACATTAAAGGGCTTATCCTGGATGTTCGCAACAATTTTGGCGGGAACCTCAGTGACCTCAACTTTTTGGTCGGCCGTCTTATAGACAAACCTTTAAATTTTGGGTACAGCCGTTATAAATCAGGGACAGGCAGATTGGATCTTACCCCATGGATCGGCGCCGATGTCTCGCCACAAAAACAAGGGATCGACGTAGCATGCCCGATCATTGTACTGGCTGATGCTTTTACGGTTTCGATGGGCGAGATGACAACGATGGCTATAGCCGCATTACCTAATGGCATAGTGGTCGGAGAAACCTCCTGGGGCGCAACAGGGCCCCTGGCTTCCAATGACCTCTTCAACAAGGGTGAGCTTACGATACCGGGATTTATGACAGTCTATATGTCCTCAGCAGCTTTTAAATACATCGATAACAAAACATATGAAGGCATGGGATTTCCACCCGATTTTCCCGTTCCATTTGATATACAGGCAGTGTCTTCCGGGAAGGATCTACCAATGGAAAAAGCGATTCAGCTCATACATTAATTCTTTCCCCATCCCCACAAAAGAAATTCCGGCATCACCTGTGCCCAGGTCACTACTTCATGCCGACCTCCAGCGACTTCCACATATCTAATGTCTTTATTAGGGTCATAGCCAATGGCCGCTAACTGCCTGATCAGGTCGAGGGTATCATCGATGGAATCGATGATGCCATTCTGGTTCCGGTCCTCCTGTTCATCCTCTGTTCCACATTCAAAGAAAAACCGAAGTCCCGGATGATGGCTGCCTTTAGCTATCTGCCGGTGCATAATCCTGTCGTTCATTTCGTCATAATGCGGATCAGTTTTATCTGTCGTTCGCCACCAAAAGCTGCCTGAGAAAAGCCCTGCAAGGGTAAATTGCCGGGGATGATGCCATACAATGTCCAGCGCACTCAAAGCACCGAGAGAGAATCCAGCCATCGACCAGCTTTTAAAGTTATGATCACTGTACCAGGCTGAAATGGCTGGTACCAATTCCTCCAGGACGAACTGAGTGTATGCCTGCGCCTTATTCCCTCTTCCCATATAATCTGGAATTCCAGCAGTGCCATATTCATTTTCACGATCCGATCCCGCATGGATCCCTACGCAAACCAATGGGAAAAGCTTGTCCTGGCTGCAGAGGGTATCCAGGATCTTATCAAATCCCATTTTGCACAGATCCTGTCCGTCATTGATCAGCAGGAGGTCCACCGAAGCCTGGTCTCTTACTCCTGCGGAGGTATACAGGTCAACCCATACTGTTCGGGAAAGGAAGGAGGACTCGATCATCATGTGTTCGCTGCGTATCCGGATGCTGCTTTCTAGTTCCATGCCTCCAAATATAGAGAAATCCTTAAATGGCTTAACAAAATAATAATAGGATCACTTTTGCACGGTCGCAAAAAAGAATATTGTATAAAATAGTTGATTATGAATTAAGTTTTATAAGATATTGCACGGTGGACACGATCGACGAAGAACCTCTGTTTTCCAGGTTGAAATATTAATTATTTTCAGTTTCTTTTTGTAATCATTAAACCTCAATTTATGACCAGATCTAATCTAGCCTTGAAACTTCTTGTACTTTTATTTATTCCCTATCTCGTTAGCTGCCGAAAAGACATCCATGGCATCGATTCCGTCTCCACGACGGGGAAACCCGCCAAGGACGGTCCCATACCTGCTTATGTATTTGCCTGGGATACATACACCAGCATGCCGTCGGCATCTTCCGGTACAACCAACCCTATCCCTATGCCATGGAATAGCGGTACCACCGCCATTGACCCCAACCTGGCTCCGGATTATCTACCGGCAGACGGCTGGAAACTGGTATGGAATACTTTTTCTCCTACGACTGTCCTGGGGGACCCCAATTATACTTATTTCTTTGCGCTATACAACGTATACAGGGGGTTGTTGCGGTTTTATCTATGGCAGCCCGCGAGCGCGTCAGCCACTTCCTACGTCAATCACGGGCTTTCCAATTACACAACAGGCACTACTTCACCCATGCTCAATTTCAACGCCACGGAAGTAGTCAACCAGACCAGCAACCAGACCAAATTTTCGAACATGTTGAACCAGCAGATCAATTCGGCTCAAGGTACCTGGTTTGCTTTCCAGTATGAGATGGCCTATGATCCTAATATCGCCAATCTGTCATTTCCGAACTTTGGATTGGAATGGACTTCCCAGTGGGTTAATGTTACACAGGTGAAGCTCAATGGGTCCCAGGTTGGTACCATCAACGGATACCTGGGTGATCCGGGAGCCGGCGCTTTCTCTTTTGGAAGCCTGATCGGCAATGGTGTGACCACTTTCCTGGGCGGACTGAACTATTCAGCTATGCTAAACCAGCTTACCAGCAATAACGATGCTAATCCCGGGCCTCCGGAGAACCCTTATTCAAAAGCATTGACCAATGCACTATCGGGCATCGCGAAAGGTTTATTCAACGGGATCCTCGGCGGCAGTACAAGCCCCACCACAGCTGTCAACCTTACTATCAATACCCAAATCCAATTAGCAGGTACGCAGGTGAGCAACGGCGGCATGGAAGATGTGAAGCTGGTTCTGCCGGGACAAGCCAATTCGCAGACGGCAAATGGAAATACACCCGCCTATAATAATATCCTGGGAGTGTTCAATATGACAGGTACCCCCACCGTGAAAGCTTATCTTGGACAGGGCTCCTTTGATACACAAGACCCTTATTCAGGCGACCCGATATCACTGGGCTATTATATCAATTCATATAAGCTGGACCTGAGCACTGTTCATCTTATCTGGAACCCGGCCGTAATCAACACCAGTTCAACAGGCGCTGCTGTCCAGAATCTGAATATCCAGGCAGTCGTATCAAGCAATTATGCTTTTGGCGAAGGTTCGGGGCCAGTACAAGGCCCATACCCACAAGTGACTGGGGAGGGAACAATTGAACATATTGGCAATTACTCCGTAGCTGCTTCGATCAGTGACGACCCCATGCGGGTAACCTATGATTCATGGGATGGCAGTAATGTTGCCGTGCGTGTCACTTTCGATGTTGTCCCGAACAATGGCGGCAAGAAATGCACGATCGTAAAAACCTTCAAGGCCAACTTGGTTTGGACAACAATACCCTTTGACTAGGTATAATAATTCTCATACGGTAGTAAGCCATCCCTTTGGGGGTGGCCCTTTTATTTTAACTCGGCGTTAAACGCATGCCGGGATCTACATATTTTTCATTAGATTTGGTAATACACGAAACGTGCACGCTTAAAAATTATGGATCTCCGGGAAGAATTTCATACCTGGCACTCCCCTGCCCTCGGCAGGGAATTCAAAATGCTCGTATTCGGGCACGCCGGCTATCCTGTCATCCTCTTCCCTACTTCCCAGGGCAGCTATTACCAGAATAAAGACCAGGGCTTGATAGAGACGGCCCGGTGGTTCCTGGAGAACGGGAAAGTAAAGATCTATTGCCCTGATAGCATCGACGCCCAAAGCTGGTACAACAAGTCCATAACACCTGCGGAGCGGGCCAGTCAGCATACCCGGTATGACCGGCTGCTGCTGGAAGAGATCGTACCGCGCATGCATCAGGAGACAGGGCATAGCCGTATCGCTACGGCCGGCTGCAGCTTTGGAGGCTATCATGCCGCCAATTTTGCTTTCCGGCACCCGGCGATCACAGAATATTGCTTTTCCATGAGCGGCATTTTCGATATCCGCGATTTTGTGGATGGGTATTATGACGATAATGTTTATTTCAATAATCCCGTGGATTTTATCCCTGGCGCACATGACCCCTATCTTTGGAAAATGGGCATTGTGCTGGGGACAGCGGAATGGGACAGCTGCCGGCCGCAGAACGAACTGATGAGCAGGCTGCTTGCCGCCAAAAACATCGGTCACTGGCTGGACATCCGTTCCGACCACAGCCACGACTGGCCTGTCTGGCGGGAAATGTTTCCTCATTATCTCAGCATGCTGCCCGGGATGGGTTGAGGGAAGAGCACCTCGCCCCGGACAATGGCTAATAACAAAAAAGAGTTGTATGACTGCAAGTAAAAAGATCGGCGTCTTATTTGGTAAGGAAAGAAGCTTTCCCATGGCCTTTATCGAAGCCATCAACCGGAAGAACCTGCCGGGTATCACGGCAGAACCCGTACGCATCGACAAGGTAATGCAGGGTGAGCCCAGCGGCTACGACGTGATCGTGGACCGTATTTCGCAGGATGTGCCTTTCTACCGCGCTTTTCTGAAAAATGCAGCGCTATGCGGGACGGCTGTGATCAATAACCCTTTCTGGTGGAGCGCGGACGAGAAATTCTTCAACAACTGCCTGTCCACGAAGATCGGCGTCCCTGTCCCCAGGACCGTGATCCTTCCTTCAAGGGACCTGCCGGCAGACACCAGCGACCAGTCTTTTATGAACCTCGCCTATCCCCTGGATTGGGAAGCCATCTTCCAATATGTGGGTTTTCCGGCCTATATGAAACCCTTTGCCGGCGGCGGGTGGAAGAATGTATACAAGCTGCATAATGCCGGGGATTTCTATCACAAACATGGGGAGACGGGGCAGCTGGTGATGCTGCTGCAGGAAGAGATCGTATTTACGGAGTATTATCGCTGCTATTGCATCGGTGGAAAGTATGTGCGCATCATGTCCTATGAACCGCGCAATCCGCACCATGAACGTTACAATGCGGACTTCGCCCCTTCCCAGGAAAGGCTGCAGCAAATGGAAGAGATCGTGCTGCGGATCAATGCCTGGCTGGGCTACGACTTCAATACGGTGGAGCTGGCCGTTAAGGATGGCATCCCCTACGCCATCGATTTCTGCAATCCTGCACCCGATGCGGAGAGGACCAGCGTCGGAGAGGATAATTTCAACTGGGTGGTAGAGAAGGCGGCGGATTATGCCATCGAAAGAGCGGCGGCACACCAGGAGGGAACAGATAATCTCACCTGGGGAGAATATATTAAACATTGCATCGGACACAAGCGTTTTTAAAGCATATGGCAGACATCAATTACAACACGTTCACACTGGGAATCGAAGAGGAATACATGGTGGTTGATCCCGCTACACGGGAGCTTAAAAGCCACGAACAGAAGATCGTATCGGAGGGACAAAAAGTGATCAAAGACAAGGTCAAGGCCGAAATGCACCAGGCAGTGGTGGAAGTTGGCACGGACATCTGTCAGAACATAGAAGAGGCGCGCAAGGACGTCTCTACCCTGCGCAAGACCATTTCCCAGATAGCCGGGGGCCTGGGACTTTGGGTAGGCGCGTCTGGCACACACCCCTTCAGCCATTGGGAAAGCCAGCTGATCACCGACCATGCCCGTTATAACGAGATCGTCAACGAACTGCAGGAAGCCGCCCGCAGCAACCTGATCTTCGGACTGCATGTACACGTGGGTATGGAGAGCCGGGAAATGGCCAATCACATCGCCAATTCTACCCGGTACTTCCTGCCCCATGTCTACGCATTGAGCACGAACTCGCCTTTCTGGGAGGGCCGGCTTACAGGTTATAAATCTTTCCGGACGAAGGTCTTCGATAAGTTTCCCCGGACGGGCATCCCTGAAACATTCGAAAGCATCGAAGCTTATGACAGTTTTGTCAAACTGCTGGTAAAGACTAACTGCATCGACAATGCCAAAAAGATCTGGTGGGACCTGCGGGTGCATCCTTTTTTCAATACGGTGGAGTTCCGTATCTGCGATGTCCCGATGACGGTGGATGAGACCATCTGTATCGCCGCCCTTTTCCAGGCCATCTGCGTTAAGATCTACAAGCTGCGGTCCAGGAACATGAACTATATCCAGTATTCACGTGCCCTCATCAACGAGAATAAATGGAGAGCCAGCCGTTATGGCATCGACGGGCACCTCATCGATTTCGGGAAAGAGGAGGAAGTCAACACACGAGTGCTTATTTATGAGCTGCTGGATTTTGTGGACGATGTCCTGGATCCCCTGGGCAGCCGGTCGGAAGCACGTTTTGCCGAAAAGATCCTGGAAACAGGGACGGGTGCGGACAGGCAGCTGAAAGTATATGAGGATTCCAAAAACCTGACGGCGGTGATGGATTATATCCACGATCAGTTCCTGCATAATACATAAGCAGGAGCCATGACAAAAACAATGCCCGGGGATCTAAAAAGCCAGCTTGAAATCGGCATCCGTCAGGCCGGAACTCAGCTTAACGCTTTGTGTGATCAGGTCCAGTATGATCTCTCCCTGATCAATCACCTGGTGATAGGGAAGTTTGAAACCACCCGCATCGCGGTAGTCGCTGTAATCCACGGTGCTCGTCTGCCCACGTTTGTCTGTCCTGATCGTCTTTACCCGGTAGCCAGTGGACACATCGTAGTATAAGGTCGCAGTGGCGCCGGAAGGAAGGGATACTTTTAATTCGTAGGCGTCCTTGCCGTCCAGGACCTTTATACTGGTAAGCTCCGTCTTGTAGCCGCTGTTCTGAAAGCTCAGCTCGGGGAAGAGCATTGCTTCTTCCCTGATCTCCCTGCGCGTCTCATCATCCAGCGCTGGCGTTTGTCCCATCTGGCTAAGCTTGACACTATCGCCGTTGACAAGGATCTTGATTGCCGTCATGTTCATGTCCGGCAGCGTGATCTCCATGAGGTATTTATCGTTGCCTTTTATTTTTTGCGTACGCACGATCTTCTGTCCCTGTACTTCTCCGGTAGAGGTGATGACGAGGTCCTGGAGGCCTGTCAATTTCTCCTTTCCGCCGACACTTTGCAGATATTTATTGATGACATCATTGGCGGAGGTGCCGGGAGGTACAGGCTTGGTTTGCGCTACGCCTGTCCAGGAATTGTTGGAGGGATTGACATCAGGAAAATCATGATCGGGGTCGATGACGATGGACTTTATTTTGGAAGTGGAGCTATAGGCGATGGTCTTTACGCCGCCTTTTTGCCATATCTCCACGGGAAGGAGGATCGTATCTTTTTTCCCGTTTTCCTGTTCGATGGCGAGGTTAACAGGCATGGCCATTTCTTCCAGGTTCTCCAGGGTGATGAACGCGCCTTTGGAAGGATCGTTTTCCGGGTATTTCACTTCCTTTACCCCCTGGTCCAGCTTCCAGTTGTTCAGTACCCAGCCTCTCCAGAACCAGCCCAGGTCCTCTCCCGAAGCATTTTCCATGGTATGGAAGAAATCCCAGGGTGTGGGGTGCTTGAAAGCCCAGCGCTTGATATAGGTACGGAAAGCGTAGTCGAACCGCTGTTCGCCCAGGACATACTTGCGCAGAAGGTCCAGAGCCATGGCAGGCTTAGCATACGCAGCCGTGCCGAGATTGCTGGACTGGATCACTTCGGGGATGGTCAAAATAGTTTCGGAATTCGCACCGAAATAATAGCCGGCGAGGCGTTGTGCATCTTCCTTCCGGAAGAACTCTCCATTTCTGAATACCTTTGTATCTACCCCATTGATGAATGTGTTGAAGCCTTCGTCCATCCAGGCATACTTTCTTTCATTGGATCCCACGATCATCGGGAACCAGTTATGGCCGAATTCATGGTTGGTGACATTCCACAAGCTGCCCTGTTTGCTGTTGGAAGAGCAAAAGACGATGCCGGGATATTCCATTCCACCTACGATGCCGGCCACATTGGTGGCGACAGGATAAGTGAACTCAAACCACTGTTTGGAATATAGCTCGATACAGTTCTTTACAAAGTTAGTGCTGCGGCCCCAGGCGCTGTCGCCGGCAGCTTCCGCCGGGTAGACGGATTGGGCCAGGGCTTTGCGACCGCTCGGCAGGTCGATTTTAGCCGCATCCCAGATAAAGGCCCTGGAGGCTCCAAAAGCCACATCGCGGGTCTGGCTGCATTTGAAATGCCAGGTAAGACTTTTTTTAGAGAGGCTGGAAGCAGGATTGGTTACGTCACCTGCAGTGCGTATGAACACCGTTTTATCACTGGCTTTCGCTTGCGCCAGCCGGCTGATCTGCGTGGGCGTCAGCACTTCCGTGGGGTTCAGCAGCTCACCTGAACCTACAACCACAAGGTTGGCTGGGGCGGTGACGGAATAGTCGATGTCGCCATATTCCAGGTAGAACTCGCCTGCGCCAAGATAAGGCAGGGTATTCCATCCATAAATATCATCGTATACGGCCATACGGGGAAACCACTGGGCTATTTCGTAGACCCAGCCATTGCTGGTGTTCAGCCGGCCCATCCTGTCGGTGCCATACTGCGGTACCGTAAAAACGTAATCGATCTTTATTTGTATGCTGCCGGCGGACTTCAATGCGTTGGCCAGGCGGACCTGCATACGGGTATCCGTCACCAGGTAATCGGCTTTCGAGGCCTGACCGTTGATAATGAGGGACACAGATTTGATCACGTCGCCTTCCGTAAATGATTTGTTGGCCCACCTGCCGCCCGTCACCGGGTTGGTGGCTTCACCGCGTGAGTCCTTGCGGTAAATGTTCTGATCCAGCTGTAGCCAGAGAAAAGGCAGGTTATCCGGGCTGTTATTGGTATAGGTGATGGTGACGGACCCGCTGATGCTGTGGTCTGTCGTATCCAGCGCCGCATTGATCTTATAATCTGCGCGGTTGCTCCAGTATCTGGCAGTTGGTTCACCGCCCGCCGAACGGGTTGCGGTCGCCTGGGAAGGATAAAAGAAAGGCTCGAATACTTTGTGCTGATCAAAATGAGTATTGCCGGGTGTCTGGGCATACCCCATCTGCAAGAAGAGTAAAAAGGCCGGGATAATAAACCTTGTCTTTCTCATGATGTAGAATTTATGATGCCCCCCGGTCGCGGGGGGCATCAGTATTATGGTTGGGGAGTAATCCCCATGTCCTGTACTTCTTTGGCAGTCACCATGGGTACCTGCCCGCTCTTTAGCCGTTCATACACTTTCGTCCCTACCGCCAGTGCATCCTCTTTTGTCCGGAAGCCTCTGTTGGTGGGCAGGGCCGGTATGATATCCTGGTGAATATAAACCTTTCCATCGGTGTAGATATTATATCCCCATCCTTTGGCGGTCTGAAAAGGTCTCAGCTCTATCAGCACATGGTCTTTTTTCCACTGCCGGTCCCTGTATCCTTTGTAAAACAGCCCGGCGCCTGCCAGTATGATCAACCCGGTGATGATCCATTGCCGGGAGAAACCGTTCCAGCTCCTTTTAGTCATACTGGTTATAGATCTGGCCGGGGAAGAATTCCCTGCAATCGTCATAGGCGGCCGTTCCGCTGATACCAGTGGTTATGAATCCCCTGTTCTGCACAGTGAAACCGATGGCGCCTTCGCGGGAAGCACCTTCATAAGGGGTCTTCTCTGTCCATTGGTCCGTAGCGAAATCATATTCCCATGTATAGGTATTCGGGGTTCCGTTGCTGCCTGTGGTGATATACGCCTTATCGCCTGTCGTCTGTCCCTTGATGACAAAACCTACCGCGCGATAGCGGATGATATTGGTGTAGGCATCATCATGGGTGTCGGAATTGGTGTTATAGATATCACGCAGCCTCGCCCAGCCCTTGTTGCCTGTCTGTGTAGGATCGAACTTCCAGAAATCATAGCAGGCATTGCCCACCTGCCATTGGGAGCCCGGGGTATAGCCCGTCACCAGGTAACCGATGCCATTGTAAACCCAGGTAACAGCCTGGGACCGCTTGGAACCGGGCATGTCAGGGCGCTGGCTCCAGCTGTCAGCAGTAGGATTATATTCCCAAACGTCGCCAAAATAATTGCTGGCGTCCGTGCCGGTAAGCACAAAAGCAGAATTTGCAAAGCTCATAGACACTGCGTCATAACGGGGATACTGCTTGCTAGCAGTGCCGAGAGGAGCTACAGACGTCCATGAATTAGCGCCCGGGTCATACTTCCAGAAATCAGATAAAGGAGTGATCCCGTCAGCAGTACCGGTGCCGATATATCCATAGCCGCCGATGCCAAAGCCTACGGCTTTCATCCGTCCGCCGCCACCGAAATCAGCCACTTGTTTCCAGCCGCCGAAAGCGCTGTCGTAACCTGTAGGCGTACTTGTAGGAATAGGATCGGGAACATATCTGAATACAGCGGCCAATTTGGTATTGGGAGTATTGGGATTCAATCCAGTGCCCACATAAGCAGAGTCGCCAATCGTAAAAGAAGTGCCGTAGCCCATGGGCACACCAGCAAAGATCGCGCGGGATACCCAGTTGCCGTTTTGTGTATAGCTCAAGCTAGCTTTGGAACAAGAAAATAAGAGACCAAGTAACATCAAGGAGAACAACAGACTGTTAATCCGCTTCATATTTTTTTGATATTTTGCGCTAATGTATTCGAAGTCGACATAGCAAATTCGTTAAAATGTATGTCTGACCGTAATTTATAGACAATTCGTTAATTTTCATATACAAAAAAAGAAACTCCGCGTCCATTAACAATTCCAGGCCAAATACCAGGGGATCGTCCCATTCTATCTGTTTGAAAAAGAAGGAGAAAAGGTCTATTCAGCACCCCCTGGTACAGCCCTTGCCCCACTAAGGGCTGTTTTCAATTTGTATATGAAAATCAGGCATTCGTCGTTTTTTTGTTACTTTTGATACATACTAACAAAATAGTAACAGATAGTGCCCTTATTATTGCACTTCTTGGCTAAAAACGAGCTGGTGAGACTGCTTCCCATAGAATGAACCGGACCAGGCGATTAGCCGGAATATAGAAAATCTCATGACTATAAATAAATACCTTAAGAAAGAGGCGTATCTACTCTTACCGGTCTTGTCATTATTTTCCCTGCTGAGTTGTCAAAAACAGCCTAATCTCAAGTTTGGCCAGGATTATATTGGGGACAACGGCTCCGCCAATATCGTCTTAGTGGATACTGCCACGGTGGAGCTCTCCACGGTCGCTGTCGACTCCTCCGCCACGGCGGGTACGGGCTACCTGCAGGTGGGATCATACAATGACGCTTATTTTGGCAATATCTATTCCCGGGCTTTTCTGCAGGTGGGCCTGCCGGGCAGCTTCCCTAAGATAGACCAGTTCAGTGGTTATGATTCCATCGGACTGGTGCTGCTGTACAAAAAGGGCAGCCCTTTTTACGGGGATACCACCGTCACCATGACCTATAAGGTCAACCAGGTCTCCGAGCTCTATGAACTGAACGAAGCCAGGAACCAGAGAGGTTTTTTCAGCAACAGCACCCTGAATATCGATCCCATACCCCTGGGAGCTTCCTCTTTCCGCCTTTTTCCCAGCATCCCCTATGCCAACCAGGGTTCCGGGGATAGCGTGAAGATCAGGTTGGACCAGGCCCTGGGAAAGAAGATGTTCAACATGATCTTCAACAACTCGGACTCCATTAAGAAATCGCAGAACTTCCTCAACTGGTTTCACGGGCTCTGTATCTCGCCTGACACCACCCACGGGAAAGGGGTCATCTACGGCTTTTCGGACAGCGTCCTCATGCGGATCTATTATCATGATGTTGGCGCTACCACCAGCTTGAAAACCATTGATTTCGGCATTACCAATAAAGGCTTTCAATTCAACAACATCATTACGAACAGGGCCGGCTCCAGGCTCGATAAGCTTGATACAGCCACCCTGGCGGTGCAAACCCCTCCCGCCACACCTTCAGATAGACTGTTCGGCGGCGGATATATTCAAAGCATTACTGGCCTGAATGTAAAGCTGACCTTCCCCTATCTGAATGGTATTGCTCACCGGCAGGATTATTTAAGCGTGATCCGTGCGCAGCTTTCGGTCAAACCCATCCCGCAGAGCTTTACCACCACCTGGACCCTGTCGCCCCAGCTTTCCATCGACTATACCGACTTCAACAACCTGATCGGATCGCCCGTGGCGAGCTCCACTACGGGCCAGGCGCAGACAGGCAGCCTCGTTGTGAATTATAGCTCCCCTCTGAATACGGTCTATAATTATGATGTCACCAATTTCATCAAGGCCCAAATAACCAATGCCAGCCCTAATGCCGCACAGCAGGGCCTTATGCTGAGCGCTCCGTCCCCTGCCAGCAACACCTCCTTTGCCAGGACCGTACTGGCAGATAAGAGCTTCCCTGTGAATCAAAGGGTGACCCTCAGCGTATATTATCTCTCCCTTTATCCTCATAACTAACTCTTACGTATACCAGAAAATGAAAATAAGATCCTCCATATTCATATCTTGTTTGTTGCTTTCAGCAGCAGGGACAATGGCTCAGGGAAATTTCTCTCCCTATTCCCAGTTGGGGATCGGGGACCTGGAAGATAATTTTTACAATCGTACTTCCGGGATGAGCAATACAGGCCTGGCCTACAGGCACAACCGCTATCTTATCAATAATAACCCGGCATCGTACAGCGCCCTGACCGATCAGTATTTTACAGTGGAAATGGGCCTCCGGGGAAGTCTTATCAATTATTATGGTACGCCGGTGGACCCGGCCAGCAAGCAATCCGCAGATATCACTTTCCGTCGTCTGGCGATGGGCATGAAGCTTTCCAAACACTGGGGGTCCAGCATCGGACTGGTGCCATTCAGTACCCAGAACTATGAGTACGACGTTCCTTATTATTTGCAGGGCAGCACTTCCGAAATAGCCAACCATCACTACCAGGGACATGGCGGCATTAACAAGGTATACTGGGGCAACTCCTACGAGTTCTTCCATCATCTCTCCGTCGGCGTAGAGGCAGGATATCTGTTCGGGCAGCTGAACCAGAAGGACATCATTCAAAGCCTGGGCACGGCCTCAACCCTTGCTTCTACTACCAATACGATGGACCTTAATAACCTGTACATGACCTATGGCCTGCAGCTATATGGCAAGATGGGAAAGAAATGGGAGTACACCCTGGGAGGTACTTTCAACCCAAGAGCCGATCTGCTGGCGGCCACCACGCGGGTTGTCCGCGACAATGACTCCATACAGCGCAATAGCCAGGAACAGCCCCAGTCATATCTGTCTGTTCCCAATGCTTTTGGAGCCGGCTTTTCCGTCACCTACAACCAGAAATATTCTTTCCTGGCGGACTTCAGACACCAGGCCTGGGGCGCAGAAACAAACAACTATCCCGGTAAGAACTATACCGTCACGGATGCCAACCGCGGCTCCATCGGCTTCGAGATCTCCCGGAAAAAGTCCTTCTATAACAGCAAGGTCGAGCTGAGCTATTTCCAGGCAGGCGCCTATTACGGAGAGTCCTATCTTCAGCTGAATGGACAGCAGATAAAGGATTACGGCCTGACGGCGGCGTTTGGTGTCAATGGTCTGAAAAATCCCCTGTCCTATAGTGTCGTGTTCCAATACGGCATCAAGGGGACCCAAAGCAATAATCTCATCGAACAGCGATATTTCAACCTCACTTTTGTCGTCAACTACGGAACTATCTGGTTTACGAGAGGGAAAAAATATGACTAGTCATGACCTTCGCCCACTAAAAGGCCTTCCCTCAATGGGCGTGCTGAATTGTATTGTCGTAGAGGATAATAACAAACAAAGCGCCCTCTTAAAAGAATATATCGCCAAGGCGCCCCGGCTGAATTTTGCCGGCAGGTGCGACACCGCCGGAGAAGTATTTCAGCAGGTCACGCTTTCCAGGGCGGACATCATTTTCTGGGATATCCGGCTGCTGGACAACCGGGTCATGCTCAGATTGAAGGAGTCCGGCTACTACCCTATCGTCATCTGCATCGCAGACAAGCATGAACAGGATAAAAAAGAGACGGACATGGATGTGTTCAGCTATCTCAACAGGCCACTTTCCTTTGAGCGCTTTCTCTCCACCATCGGTAAGATCCAGGATTATCTCTCCGCCACGATCTATATCCATCATGCCCGGACCAAACCGTTCGTATTCATCAAATCGGAATATAAGATCATCAAGGTCAAGTTCGAGGACATCCTTTTCTGCGAAGGCATGAAGGACTATACCCAGATCTACCTCAAAGGCAAGGCCGACCCCATCCTCACGCTGAACAACCTCAAATCCTTCTCCTTCAAATTACCGCCCGAAGAATTTATCCGGGTGCATAGATCGTTCATCGTCTCACTCACGCATATCGATTCCATCGCGCGTAACGAAATTTACATCGGCAAGAAGATCATTCCCATCGGCGATAGCTTCAAGGATGATTTTTACCAGATCATCGAATGGAATTCGTAAAATCGTACCTTTGTGTACGATGGACAGGCCACAAAAAATAAAAGTAGCGATCCTGGACCTCTATGAAGGGCAGCCTAATCAGGGCATGCGCTGTATCCGGGAATTGTTGGACCAATACGGCTCCGATCACAACATCGGCCTGGTATATGACGAATTCGAGGTACGGATCCGTCAGGAAGTGCCGGATCTTTCTTACGACATCTACATCTCCAGCGGAGGACCCGGCAGCCCGTTGGATAGCATGGGCAGCGAATGGGAGGAGGTTTATTTCGGCTGGCTGTCCGCAGTGGAGCAATATAACAACGATGCCAATACCCCGGACAAAAAGCATATCCTCTTCATCTGTCACTCTTTCCAGCTGATATGCCGGCATTATGCCCTCGCACAGGTGACCAGCCGCAAATCCACAGCCTTTGGCGTTTTTCCCATCCACCTGCAGGAAGCGGGGAAAGACGAGCCCGTGTTTGCCGGCCTGCAGGACCCTTTTTATGCAGTGGACAGCCGCAGTTACCAGGTGATACAGCCTGACAATGCAAGGCTTACAGAAATGGGCGCCCGTGTCCTGGCCATTGAAAAGGAGCGCCCGCATATCCCCCTGGAACGGGCGATCATGGCTGTCCGTTTCACCGACTATATGATCGGCACCCAATTCCACCCGGAAGCAGATCCCACAGGCATGAGCATACACCTGCAAACCCCTGATAGAAAAAAGACAGTTATCACCGAATACGGAGAGGAAAAATGGCAAAGCATGATCCAGCAGCTGAATGATCCGGATAAGATCCTTTGGACGCATTCCCATGTCATCCCCAACTTTTTAGACTATACTTTGAAGGGTCTGGCAGTCGCCTCGTGAAAAAAATGTAACTTCCATTCATGGTTCCCAGTATACGGAAAGCATTCAACGAAGCCTTTACCCGGGAAAAATATGAGGCCTTCCTACAGGACCTCCACAGTCATTATCCCGGCGCCATCGAATTCCGCGTGGCAGAGACTCCCGTTTTTGTTCCTTTATCTTTTGCAGCACAATTAACAGATGCCTGCGAGTATATCATCGACCTTATCCTCGACCCGGCTTTTAAGGAACGGACAGGACGTTCGATACCCGCGGCCGATAAGGTGCCCCATGAGAACGGGCATAGTCATTTCCTGGCCTTCGACTTCGGGGTCTGTGTAGGCGAGGATGGGGCCTGGCAGCCACAATTGATCGAGCTGCAGGGATTTGCCAGTCTTTATGGTTTCCAGGTATTCTATCCGGAAGTGCTGCAGCGGCACTTTGCAGTGCCTTCCGGTTACAGCCAGTATCTGAATGGCTTTAGCCGTGAGGAATATATCAACGAACTTCGTCGCACGGTGCTGGGCGGCCGCCGCCCTGAAGAAGTGATCCTGCTGGAATTGCGGCCGCACGAACAAAAGACCCGTATCGATTTTTACTGTACGCACGACTACCTGGGCATCCAGGTCGTAGACCTGCTGGAGCTCAAACAGGAAGGCAGGCAACTATTCTATATCCATGCGGGCTCCGGTGAGAAGACCTTGATAAAACGCATTTACAACCGGGTGATCTTCGACGAGCTGCATGCCGCGGGGCTGGCGCCGGGATCTTATGTGGACATGCGTGAGGACCTGGACGTGGAATGGGTATCCCATCCCAACTGGTTCTACCGCATCAGCAAATTTCTTCTCCCCTATCTTCATCACCCCTGCGTACCTGCCAGCTTTTTTTTGAACGAGATCAAGCAGCCGCCGGCGGACCTGGAAAATTATGTGCTGAAACCTTTGTTCTCTTTCGCAGGACAGGGCGTGGTCATCGACGTCACGCATGCGGACCTGGAGAAGGTAAAAGATCCGGAGAACTGGATCCTGCAGCGGAAAGTGACGTATGCCGACCTGATACCGACACCCGATACGCCGGCAAAGGTAGAGATCCGGCTCCTGTATCTCTGGAAGGATGGGGATGCCCGCCCCACCCTGGCTATCAACCTGGCCCGTCTCAGCAAAGGCAAGATGATCGGGGTACGTTATAATAAGGACAAGGAATGGGTGGGCGGCAGCGTTTGCTTCTTCGAACGTCAGGCTTCCGATGATCTTTTGTAGATGTATACCTCCCCTTCATGATGCAGGTGAATTTCTTCTTTAATTGGATCGATGGAGAGATAGTAGGCGTCCGATGGTACAGGGAGACGTTGAAGCGCCTTTATTGATCCCTGCCGGTAGAGGGTCAGCATGCCATCGACAGTGTAGTTGTAGACGATCCCCGCAGCCGGGTCTGTAATGGAGGCTATTCCTTCGTGGGATATGATGGAAGAGAACCCTTCAGGTTCATCGGCATCGGGTACGTCAGGGATCCGATGGGAGAAGACATATTCACGGAACTTTCGATCACGGCTCCGGATGAAGCGGCTGATGATGAATATCAGCAGGGCAAAGACGATGAGGATCTTGATTATTTTTTCCATATCCGGAACTCCGGGAGCAAGTTAAGGCATATTGTTATCTTTAAGGCCCAATCGGATCTTATGGACCTTCAATTACAAGGCAAAACGGCATTGATATTAGCCTCCAGCAAAGGCCTGGGAAAAGCCTGCGCACTTGCGCTGGCCAGGGAAGGCGCGCATGTCGTCATTACCGCCCGCAACCGGGAAGCGCTGGATGCTACGGCAGCCGAGATCCGCAGCCTGGGAAAGGGCAAGGTATTGGCCATCACCTCGGACGTCAGCAATGCCGCAGCTGCGGAGGCGTTGGTTGAGGCGGCAGCCGGGACATTCGGACGTATAGATATCCTTGTCAACAATGCGGGCGGTCCGCCTTTTGGACCATTCGAAAGCTTTGACGAGGCGGCCTGGCAGGCCGCCTTCGAGCTGAATTTGCTCAGCGTAGTACGTTTCAGCCGACTGGTGATCCCACATATGCGGAACACCGGCAGCGGAAGGATCATCAATATCGTGAGCCTTTCTGTCAGGACCTTTCTGGCCGGCTCTGTCCTGTCCACCAGCATGCGCATGGGCGTGGCAGGTATGGCCAAGCTCTTGTCCGATGAGGTCGGCCCCGACCATATCACAGTGAATAACGTAGCTCCCGGGCTGATCCTCACCGACAGAGTAAAGGATACCCTCCCCCCGCATGCACCGGAAGAGGAAGCGCAGCTATTGGCGGAACGCGCCAAAAGCATTCCTGTACGCCGGATCGGCAGGCCGGAGGAACTGGCAGACCTGGTGGCTTTTCTGGCTTCGCCTTTGGCTGGATATATTACGGGCGCCACGATCCCCATCGATGGAGGAGCCATCCGGGCTACTGCACCATGAGCTTATTGCAGCCCGGCCGTACCGCTGCCTGGTTCATCATCGGGCTTTTTACTGAAGATATTGATGTTGACGCCCCATTCAGCAAGCTGGTAGACGAGCTCCAGCTCCACCCTTACTTCCCTGTACCGTTGGTCATCGACGGTCAGGCGCAGCGTGCTGGTAGTGAAAGAAGCGCCTTCCTTTGCAGGCTCCCAGGAACCTTTCAGATAAACGATGGTGCCGTCTACAAGCTGAATATAACATTGCTGCAATTTCCTGTAAAGATCGCGGTAAGCGTGATCGGCTTTTCCGAAATCGTCGGTAGTAAGCATCGTTGCCTGCCAGCTGACGGTGGTGTCCTGCGTGGAATGCCAGCGGGTGATAAGACAATGCTGTGATTCCGGCAATGCCAGCATGGAGGCATAGTTCTCGAACTCTCCCTGCGCCAGCACCAGCTCACCCGTGATATTCCGCAGACTGTTTGGGAAGTCACGGAGAACGGCGTCGATCACGGAGGGAAATGATACGGAAGCAACTGTGTCCGCAATAGTTGCTTGCTGTGCATAAGAAGCTGAAGAGATCACTATAGCCGTGATCAGGGTCATGGTTGCTTTAAACCGGGGGGGCGTGATAGCTTTCATCAGATTGGAATTTGCAACAAGAGTACAGTTTTTCTAACAGCTGTCCCACAACAGCTTATCCACTTTTCCACATTCTGTGTGCCGGGGCCTCCTCCTTTTTCTGTACTTTCGAAAAAAATTGCAATGCAGCATCTCAATGATATTTCCGTCCGGCAGACCTTACCCGGTTTTTATGGTAAAATGGTGCACGGGGACAGTAGTTCCCTGGTTTTCTGGGACATCCGCAAAGGAAGTGTGTCCCCGGAACACCATCATATTCACGAACAGATCACCTATGTCCTGGAAGGAGAGCTGGAAATGATCATCGGGGGAGAGAAAATGCTTTTTACAGCCGGTACCGTGCATGTGATCCCTTCAAATGTGCCTCATTCGGCCGTCGCCCTGTCGGATTGTAAGATCATCGATTCTTTCGCCCCCGCGAGAGACGATTACAGGTGAAAAAAAAGATATTCTATGGAACATTCGCATCAGCATAGTCATACGCATGATCACTCCCACGGTTTTGGCCACCACCATCATCACCAGGTAGAGCTTAAGAGCGTGAACCAGGCCTTTATCATCGGGATCATCCTGAACCTGGCTTTCGTATTTATAGAGGCCATTGTGGGACTCTCCATCCATTCACTGTCCCTTTTGTCGGATGCGGGACACAATCTTGCGGACGTAGCGAGCCTGGCCCTGTCCCTCATCGCCTTCCGGCTGATGAAGGTGAAACCCAACGAACGATACACCTATGGGTATAAAAAGACCACCATCCTGGTGGCCCTGCTCAACGGAGCTGTCCTGCTGCTGTCCTTAGGCGCCATCGGGTATGAAGCGGTACACAGGCTGATGATCCCGGAACCTTTACCAGGCAAAACGATCTCCATCGTTGCGGCTGTTGGTATTGTGGTCAATGCCGTCACGGCCCTGCTTTTCCTGCGGAATAAAGAGAACGATCTCAACATCAGGAGCGCGTTCCTGCATCTTTTGTCGGACGCCATCGTTTCGGCAGGCCTGGTCGTCGGCGGCATCATCATTTACCTTACCCACCTGTACTGGATAGACGCCGCCCTGAGCCTTATTGTCGCCATCATCATCCTGTTCAGCACCTGGCAATTGCTGAAGGACAGCCTGCGGCTATCCCTGGACGGGGTCCCGGAAGGGATCGAGATCAAAAAGATCAAGGGGATCGTGGACGGCATCAGCGGCGTAAAGGACTTTCATCATATCCATGTATGGGCCATCAGCACGACGGAAAATGCCCTCACGGCCCACCTGGTGGTCTCCCGCAGCAGCGATATGGCCTTTATCGAAGACCTTAAGCATAAGATCAAACACGAGCTGCTGCATCAGAACATCCAGCACGCCACGTTGGAGATCGAAATGGAAAATAGTCCCTGCGGAGAGCCGGATTGCTGAATCCCCTCTAATTCACAAAGCCCCAGAAGAAGCCAAACCGGATCAGCATACCCGGGGAGGGATAGTTCGGTGCTACAAAATTATTACGGTACCAGCCGAAGCCCAGCGGGCTGAACGCAATGGAGTTGAGGTTCTCCACCCGCAGATAGGCCGTAAAGCTGCGGATGCGTAAGTGCATATAAGCAGTAATGTCCGGCAGGTGCTGATGGAGAGTGGTGCCGCTCTGAGAAAAGAACTGGCCATTGGCGGGAGAATATCCGTCAGCCTTGTACCAGCTGATATACCTCATCTCCGTGCCGAGGTCAAGCAGAAGATTTGGAAATCCCAGACTGCCTTCATACCCGATCTGGTTGTACACGGTAACCAGGGGAACATGCACGGGAGAAGAGCCGGCTACCTGCTGCACAACAGCCAGGGCCCGCCACTTCAGATGCCGGGCGACGATGAATTCCTTTTCAGCGGTGATCTGCAGCAGATTGAATAAAGCGGACTCCTGGCGCTCCTTATAATAGTCCTGGAAATAAGCGTAGTTGCTCATCAGGTAATAAGAACCCTTCAATTTCAGGTGGATCTGCGGCTGCTCGAAGGACGCAAAAAGATTGGTGGTATTCTCTTTTGAAAAGGATCTTTTCAGCGTGTCGAGATAGAAGCTGCTGGCTGCGTCGAAAACAAAGGAAGGTGTGCGGTTGACATTCTGGAACCCCACCTGCAGATACCCTATTCTCCGGCCCAGTAATCTCTTCAGGCTGATGTAGGCATTATAATCCCCGGTATTCAGCCCGTTGAGATACAGCTTGCCAAAAGCCTCGACGTCCCATTTCTGGTTCCTTGTCTTATTCCTGTACTCTCCATGTACGAAGACATTCTGCTCTTTCAGCCGGTAGGCATTGGCGATCGGACCGCCAAGCGCCGTGTCGAAAGTGCCTTGCAGGAGTTGCAGAGAGGCCCCGACCTTGATGAATTGCTGCGGGTTTTTCGAATCCGGGAACTGGTAAATGGAGAAGTCATTGGTAAGGTTCTTCCACTGATCGCGTCGCAGGAAGCTGTCGGTCGTGGACACATAGGGCAGGTTGAGCTTTCCCGTATAATACGACGTGTTCAGCCCGTAGCTGGCCGAGGAATCATCATTGAACGTGTACTTGTAAGTGCTGTAGGAGATATTATGTTCCAGCCGCAGGCGCGGATAAAAAAGGGGGATAACGGTGGTGTCGGTGACGATGGAATCTTTCTGCCCCAGGTCATACTGCTGCCGCATCATGAGGTTGAAATTAACATAATGCGTTCCCGTGGTGATGGTAGAGCTAAAAATATTGCTGCCGGCACGATTGAGGCCGTTGCCAAGGAATACGGGTAAGGTGGCCTGGTTGGTATAATCGATGTTCGTGAGATCGGCAGGGTTTTGAATGCCACCGTTGTCAGCTGCAGCCAGCTTGTTGCTGACGAGGACAAAAAAATTCTGGTAGCGTTTGTTCTTCGATTGGTACCAGGAATGCACCCGGATATTGTTGTGATTGGTATTTATGTTGGCGAACGCGCCTACAGAGTTGATCAGTCTGTAATCAAAACCGACATTCCAGTTGGGACGGACATTCTGTGTATGCTGTACGCTGATGAATTGCTCTGACTTGCCGCCCAGGAAGTAGCCGAGCTCGGTATACGGCCTGGTGGTCTGATAGAACTTCGTTTCATCCACTTTCAGCAGATAGAGGTCATACGCATGCCATCCCGGGTCCCACCCCGAGATCATGCGGGGGGAGAAGATCAGGTTGCGGGCGGGTGCACCGTTGTTGCCCAGGTTGATCCAGGTGGGCTGCTGAGGTATTTTCCGTGAGAAGTCATATACGGAGGAGTCCAGTTTTTGGTAACGGGAGGAGTCGAGGTAACGATAATTAAGCGTGATCGTGTCGGCCTTCCTGTGAGCCAGGGTATCCGCGCCCTTGCCGCCGCCACCGCCGCCCCCTCCAAAGTTGCGGAACCGTGATAAAGGGTCCTGCGCATGGAGCACCGTGCTGAAGAGTAACAAGCATGCCAATGATCCTATGATGGTAATTAGTCGACTCTTCACTGATGTAATAATTGCGGACAATTTACTCATTACGTGGTCTTCGGCGGTTATAAGAAAGTTAATATCCTTATTCCATAAAGTTAAAGTGCAGCGATCATCTGGCTGAATATGCCCGTCAGCTTGGGTTCCGCCTCACCGGCCGCCTGCAGTACCTCTTCGTGCGTGATAATATTGTCTTCTTCCCGGATGCCCAGGTCGGTGATAACGCTCATGGCAAATACGGAAAGTCCCGCATGCCTGGCTGCGATCACCTCCTGCACCGTGCTCATGCCCACAGCATCGCCGCCGGCGATATGCAGCAGTTTGTATTCCGCCCTCGTCTCGAAAGTAGGACCTGTTACGCCCGCATAGACGCCTTCATGTACCGGGATCTGCAGCTTTGCTGCAATCGTCTTTGCTTTTGCGATAAGGGACCTGTCATAGGGCTCGCTCATGTCGGGGAATCGGGGCCCCAGTTCCGTATCGTTCTTTCCCAAAAGGGGATTGACGACAAACAGGCTGATATGGTCCCGGATGATCATGAGGTCCCCTACTTTGAACGCCTTGTTCATGCCGCCGGCTGCATTGGATAGCAGCAGGGTCTCCACACCCAGGAATTTCATGACCCGGATGGGAAATACCACCTGATCGGGGGTGTATCCTTCATAATAATGGAAGCGTCCCGAAAGCACGACCACCGGCTTGCCGCTGAGGGTGCCAAAGATCAGTCGTCCCTGGTGCCCTTCCACGGTGGAGACAGGGAAGTGGGGAATATCCTCATAAGGGATTGCTTTTTCGACCTGGATCTCCCTGGAGAGGTTGCCCAGGCCACTGCCCAGGACAATGCCCACCTTAGGGGTGTCCCCGGCATGGACAGAACGTATATAAGCGACGGTCTCTTTTAATTCCTGGATGATTTTGCTTGCCATTTTTATGGTTGTTGTGGTCCGCTGAGAAACGGCTGCAAACCTACGCCAAAATGCTTAATTTGGGGCACAAAGACTTGCCCTTATCGCAATGCAAAAGGCCTTATTCACCAAACTGCTGCTCTGTACCTGCCTGCTCCTTGCGGGTATTGTCCCATTTGCCGCAGCCCAGCAATGCACGAGCTTTGGGGACCCGGTAGTGAATATTACCTTCGGGGCCGGCAATAATCCCGGGCCTCCTTTTCCGGCAGCCTCCAGGGCCTATGGATATGCGACGGATTACTGTCCCCAGGATGGCTATTATGCCGTGACGAACAGCACCTACAATTGTAATGGGAATACCTGGCATAGTCTCCCCTCCGACCATACAGGCGACCCGAAAGGGTATTTTATGCTGATCAATGCCTCCTATAATCCCGGTGATTTTTACCTGGACACCGTGAAAGGTCTATGCGCCAATACAACCTATCAATTCGCCGCCTGGATCAACAACGTCCTGATGCCCTTCGCCTGCAATGGCAATGGTATTTCCCCCAATATTACCTTCAGCATCGAGTCGACCACCGGGGTCAACCTGGCGAAGTTCAATTCAGGGGACATTCCGGCTTCCGGCAGCCCTGCCTGGCAGCAATACGGGCTGGTATTCACCACGCCCGGCGGCGTCTCGGACATCGTACTGCGGATGACCAACAATGCTCCTGGCGGATGCGGTAACGACCTGGCCCTGGACGACATCACCTTCCGTCCCTGCGGGCCGAAGGTCCAGGCGGGCATTACGGGCGGCAACGGCGGGTCCGACACTGTCGCCTTCTGTGTGGACGCACAGGTCCCGCTGACCTTTAACGGGGCTGTCTCACCGGGCTACAACGCCCCCCGCTATCAATGGCAGGTGAGCCGGGATACGGGAAGGAACTGGTCCGACATAGCAGGGGAAATGACCACCACTTACACCCGCGCGCCAGGCGCGACGGCAGGGTATTATCTTTACAGACTGATAGTGGGAGAAGGCTCCAATGTGACCCTGCCCACCTGCCGCGTTTCCTCCAATATGATCACGGTGCAGGTGAATCCCAAGCCTGTGCCGCAGGCCACTAATGATGGCCCTAAATGCGCAGGCGATACCATCACGCTGACAGCATCCGATGGCGCCAGCTATAGCTGGACAGGCCCGGGTGGCTTTACGTCAGGCGGGGACTCGGTTGTCCTGCGCAATGTCGCTTCTTTGGAATCAGGACCGTACCAGGTGCTGGTCACCAGCAGCCATGGCTGTACGCAGACAGGCGTTACTACCGTCCTTGCCTATCCGAGACCTATCGCGCTATATACACCGGCCGGCGCTGTCTGTGAGCAGGTTTCCCTTGCTTTTACCGACCATTCTTCCGCATTGGGACAGACCATCACAAACTGGAAATGGTATTTCGGGGATGGAGATTCTTCCTCAACGCAAACCCCTGTGCATACCTATGGCGCGGCAGGCGATTACCCGGTGAGCCTTATTGTTACAACAGACAAGGGTTGCCGCAATCTGACCCAGCCAGGTACCCTCACCGTACATGCAAGACCGCAGCCTGATTTCAGCCTGCCGAAGATCTGTATCACAGATCCGCAGGCGACCTTTAACGATTCTTCCACCATTGCGGACGGCACCTCCCCGTCCTTTATCTATGCATGGGATTTTGGCGAGCCGGTGTCAGGAACGGCAAATACTTCCACACAAAAGAATGGCACTCATAAATACCAGGCGGCAGGCCCCTACTCCATCACGCTGAAAGTGACATCCGGCGCCGGCTGTGTGAAGGACACCGTAAAAAGCTTTATCGTCAATGGCGACAATCCGCAGGCGCATTTCACCATCGCTAATGCCGCCTTGCTTTGCAGCAACCAGCCCATGGTCCTTACAGACGGGTCCGCCGTCTCACCGGGCAGCATAGTCCGGACGGAAATATACTGGGATTATCAAAATGATCCTGCCATCAGTACCCGGGACGATGACCCGTCCCCTGGGAAGCATTACGATCATGCTTATCCTGATTTCAGCAGTCCTGCCAGCCGTAATCTCCGGATCCATTATGTGGTGTATTCCGGCGGCCTTTGTATGAGCCAGATCGATCAGTCCGTTGCGGTGCTGGCCAGTCCACGGACACAATTCGATGCGTTGAGCAATGTGTGCGGGGAGACCTCTTTCTTCCCGCTGACAGGTGGTCATGAGACGGAGGGATTCGCCGGCATCGGTGCTTACACCGGCCGGGGCGTGAGCCGGCTGGGCTTCTTTAACCCGGGACTGGCGGGGCCCGGGCCCGACACCGTACGCTTTACTTTTACAGCCGCCAATGGCTGCACTTCTTTTTCAGATCAGACCATTCTGGTGTATCCGCAGCCCATGGCGGATGCCGGACCAGCCCTATATTTACTCCAGGGTGAAGCAGGCCTCCTGGCCGGCAGCGGCAGCGGGAACAATATTGGTTTCAGCTGGCAGCCGGCTGACAGCATATTGGGCAGTCCAAATATCGCACGTCCGCAGGTCGCGCCCCAGGATGACCTGGTGTATACACTTACAGTGACTTCCGCCGATGGCTGTACGGACAGCTCACAGGTGAAGGTGACGGTATTGCGGCTGCCGGTGGTGCCCAATGCCTTTTCGCCCAATGGCGACGGGATCAACGATACCTGGGTGATCCGTTATCTCAACGCATATCCGTCGGCGGATATACAGGTGTTCAACCGCTATGGTCAGCCTGTTTATCACGTTGTGGGATATACGACGCCATGGGACGGGACCTATAAAGGACAGCCCCTGCCCGTGGGAACATACTATTGGATCATCCGGCCGGGGAATGGAAGACGGCAGATCAGCGGATCGGTCACGATCATAAGATAAAAAAATCCCTCTGGCGAGGGACCTCCCAGATTGACAAAGTCAATCTGGACATAAATGAGAAAGAGGGTGTCTCGATTTTTTACTTTTGGAGACACCCTCTTTCTTACAGTGATATTTTTATCACTTTAGGCTGATACGGCTTTCTGCACTAAGGCTGCCGCTTCGCTCAGAAGGATGGCAGACTGCACTTTCAGCCCGCTCTGGGTAATAAGTTGTTTGGCCTCTTCCGCGTTGGTCCCTTGCAGGCGGACGATGATAGGCACTTTGATGTCGCCGATGGAGGTATAAGCGTCTATAACACCCTGGGCTACCCTGTCGCAACGAACGATACCACCGAAGATATTGATAAGGATCGCTTTTACCTTCGGGTCTTTCAGGATGATGCGGAACCCTGCTTCCACTGTCTGGGCATTTGCCGTGCCGCCTACGTCCAGGAAGTTCGCGGGCTCACCACCGCTGAGCTTGATCATATCCATGGTAGCCATGGCCAGCCCTGCGCCATTGACCATGCAGCCTACGTTACCGTCCAGCTTGACAAAATTGAGGTTATACTTTCCTGCCTCCACTTCGGTAGGGTCTTCCTCGCTGATATCCCGGAGGGCTTCCAGGTCAGGGTGACGCATGAGGGAGTTGTCATCCAGGTTCATCTTGCAATCCACGGCAATGATCTTCTCATCGCTGGTCTTGAACAGCGGATTGATCTCCAGCATACTGCAATCCAGGCCTACATAGGCATTGTATAGATTGGTAACGAACTTCACACAATTCTTGAAAGCTTCTCCGCCGAGGCCGAGATTGAATGCTATCTTCCTTGCCTGGAAGGGCTGCAGTCCGCCACCGGGGTGGACCCATTCCTTAAAGATCTTTTCCGGGGTGTTGTGGGCAACTTCTTCAATGTCCATGCCGCCTTCCGTGCTGTACATGATCACATTTTGTCCTTTAGCCCTGTCCATGAGAATGGAGAGATAGAATTCCTTCACCTGGTTGGGGCCGGGATAATATACGTCCTGGGCAACGAGGATCTTGTTGACTTTTTTACCCGCCGGTCCCGTTTGAATGGTGACCAGGGTGCCTCCAAGGATATTCGAAGCGATCTGCTTTACATCCTCGGCGCTTTTGCCTACGGCTACCCCTCTTTGTTCGGTGCCCTGGATCTTTCCTTTACCGCGGCCGCCGGCATGGATCTGGGCTTTTACCACGGCAAAATTGTTGCCGAACTGCACCTTTAACTGCTTGTAAGCTTCTTCTGCCGCGCCTGCATTATCGACCGGAATTCCTTCCTGTACGGGCACATTATATTTTTTCAGTTGTTCTTTAGCCTGATATTCATGCAAGTTCATGTACAAAAATTTGTTGCCAAAAATAGGACAAAAATGCCTGACTTTTTGTTTATTTTTACCCGACCCCATAAACCCCTGGACTATGAACTTAGCCATCCGAGTCCTTGACAACATTGTAAAAAACATGTATGTCAGGCTCATATTCTGGTTCCTCGCAGGCGTGCTAACCGCCGTCCTTTTCTTTAAGTTTTTCCGGCGCAGCTATTGATCCATTGCCAGCTCTGACACATCGTCAAAAACAAAGGCCGGCCGGAAATCTTCATGTTTGTAAATAAAACGCACTTTTTTTAAGCGCAGGCCTTTTGCGTGCCGTACGAACAGACCCGATGCCGGCAATTCGCCAAACATGGAAAATTCGGGATAGGCCTCTTCCCGCTCCGGCACGAGACTCATCGAATCAGGCGAGCGGTAAGCCGTGTCTTTTGATGCCCCGCCCGGGTACGTGACCTCGATATCCTCCAACGTAACGTCCTCCACCGGGTGATCCGGAAGTCCTGTAATAGAAGCCGGAAAGATGTTGTGCGGCTCATTCACTGGGGGGCCTTCCATCTCGTATCCTTTGTCGGGTTTGCCTGCGGGTACTTCCACACGGACATTTCCGATGTAGACCCTTCGTAGTTTCCCCGCGGGCGCCCGCCTGTTGCGCCGCCCCAGGCGCAGGAAGATGGCATTGCCTGTATTGGTGGCTGTTATATTACGGATATCGATATCTTCCAGGGTGGCGCCATCCACGGTCTCCAGCGCAATGGCGGAACGATAGGTATCATAGACCTTCAGGTCCCGGACCCGGATATGGGAGAAAGCCCCATGTGAAGCTGTGCCCATTTTAAAAGCGTTGGCGCTGGAACGTATGGTGCAATCCGCTATATAGATATCCTCGCAACGACCCTGCGGGTCTTCCGACTTGAGACAAATGCCGTCGTCATCCGCATTGATAAAGGAGTGGGTCACCCGCACTTTCCGGCAATCCACGAGGTCAATGCCGTCATTGTTCCACATGACATTGCTGACAACTTTGATACTGTCGATCGTGATGTCGGAACAATCCTTGTAATTCTGTATCCAGCAAAGACCATCCTTTATCATGATACCTTTTACCACTACCCCATCGCAATGTCGGAATTCGATAAGCTTGGGCCTGTTCCTTTCCTCCGGCCGCATCTGGTGCCAGGGATTATAGGTCTTCCATTCCGTATCCTGCAAGGTGCCGGCCTCCAGCATCCGGTAAATATCCTTTATTAATAATGGCCCCTGCCCGTCAATGGTGCCTTTGCCGGTGATGGCGATATGCTGCTGATTATCGGCCACTATCAGGGCGGAAGCGGATCCTGCGCCATAGTCGATCCTCCGGGCGCTGCCCAGTAATATAGCATCCTCCGCCAGATGCAGGTCGACATTGCTCCGGAGACGTATGACCCCCGTGACCCATCTGCCAGCGGGTACCAGCACCACCCCGCCTCCACGGGTGGACGCCATATCGATAGCCTTCTGAATGGCCCTGGTATTGATTGTCCGGCCATCCGCCTTTGCACCATAGGAAAGGACATTAAAAAAGGGGCGGGCCTGTCCAAAACAGGAGCCCGCCACCAGCGTACAAGTAACAATGAACAGTAGGTCTTTCATGCGTAGTATCGTTAGTACCCATCGTTCTGCTTAAGCTTCGGATTCAACTGCAGGGCTGAATTGGGTATCGGGAATATCCGGTGATACACATCCGCGTCCGTTTTAAAGCCCCAGGTGTTTTCGAACTTTCCAAACCGGATCATGTCATTCCTATGCCAGTTCTCCTGCGTGAACTCCCGGCTACGTTCATTATAGATGGAGTCCAGGGTAAGGCTCGCCCAGGCGGGAGAAGTAGTGCGCTGGGCCCGCACCTGGTTCATCAGTGTCAACGCATCCGTTCCTCCTGTGGCCGTTCCTCCGCGAGAGATGGCCTCCGCCTTCATCATCAGAATATCCGTATACCGGAACACAGGAATATCATTGTTCTGGTTCCTAGAAGAGGAAGTGGCATCCGGATAGAATTTGATACAGCGGTACCCCATGTTCCAGCCCACCTCGTCATTACCTACATCGAGGGTGCTCGCGCTGGCACGCAATACTACGTTCGAATCCAGGTTCAGCTGATATGTATACGGCGTATTGTCGTTCGGATGGGCGATGGCATCGTATCCCGCAAGGGTGGTCGAGATTGTGATAGGGGTCACACCATCCGGCTCATATTGCAGACCATGGAGCCATTGCCCGTTCCTGACATCTCCCGCATCATAAAAGTACCTGTAAAAGGAAGGGATTGTGCTTACAGGGGCACTGGGGGTAAAAGGGATACTGAAAAAATTATACCCGGCGCCTGCCGACACCTTGCCCATGCTGCGGGGCACATCATACCTGGAATGGATATTCACGCACCTGAAACCCCAGTTGCCGTTGTCGAAATTGGGATCATAGGGAATGGCAAATATAAACTCCGGTATCTGCGGACCATTGTCGGGATAGAACATCTTCAGATAGGCGCTCTTGGGCTGCAGGGAGAACAGCCCCGAATTGATCACCTGGTCACACGCGGCGATACAATCGTCATTTCGCTTGCTGCCTGTGTAGACCTCCGCGTTCAGGTACATCTTGGCCAGCAGGGCATAGGCCATCCACTTGGTCGGCCGGCCATAAGTGGACACGCCCACCGTTGCGCTGAGGCTGGGTATGGCAGCCTTTACATCGCTTTCGATAAAATTGAATACCGTAGCCCGGTCGGACTTCGCCTTCGGAGCAAAATCTCCATAGACCGTATCAATGGGCACACCGCCGTAATTGTCCATCATCATGAAATAAGCGAAGTCCCTTACCAGCTTCATTTCGGCCAATGCCTGGCTCTTGGAGGCGCCATCGGGCATTGCCTTGCCCAGAATGGAAATGGTCTGGTTGGCAGCCCCGATGATGGCGCTCATCCAATCCCAGTTACCCCTGACATACCCGTTGTCCGGTGTATAAGTATGATAATGCATCTGAACATTTTGACCGCCGTCATACCAGTTGCCTCCATGGGTAGTAAGAATGGCTTCATCCGTACTCAGGGTCTGCTGGAAAAAATACTCCACTGCATAATTCCCCCGCAAAGCCACATAAGCAGGACCGCTGGCAGAAATAAAGGACGCCGAATCCTGGGGATATACATCCGGGGTCAATTCGGTGGTGATCGGTACATTCAGCTTATGACAGGACCCCAGGATAGCCATAAGCAGTACAGGGAGGATTGTATATTTTAATAGTATCTTTTTCATAACAGTATTCGTTTTAATCGGGTTAAAAGGTCACGCTTGCTCCCACCAGGAAGGTGCGGGTCTTGGGATAGAAATTGTTATAATCCACCCCGGGCGCTATGCCGCCCTGGTTCACCTCCGGATCGATGCCTTTATAGCCCGTGATCACAAACAGGTTGTTCACCGAACCGTATACCCTTATCTTCTTGATATAAGGACTGACGTTCTTGAAATTATACGCGAGGGTAGCATTGTCGAATCGCAGGTAGGTGCCGCTCTCTATAAAACGATTGGAATAATTATAATCATTGATGTCCTTGATGGGTTCATTCATGGCATCGGGCGAAATATTTCCATATTGCGCAAGTGCAGGACTGAATAGGTCGGCCCGTGTGGCATTGAAGATCTTGTTCCCGAACACAGCCCTTACGAAAAAGGCAAAGTCCCAGTTCCGCAGACGGAAAGTATTCGACCAGCCCAGCAGCAGCTTTGGCTGCGCATTCCCGAAGTAATGATAGTCCGTGCCAATGACAGGGGCGGTGGTAAGTGTCTTGCCATCACGGGCAACAAACTGGGAAGTGTCGCCCGCCGTCTGTCTCCCTGCCCACTGCAGCGTATAGAATTGGCCTAGCGGATACCCGGCTTTCACCAGTTCCAGGCTGCTGCCTGACCTCCCGCCGCCTTCCGGTTTCGCAGATCCCACTGAGTCTCCACCAGCGAAGTACGGATTTGCCATGCTCGTGATCTTATTGGTATTATGCGCCAGGTTCAATGTGCTGGTCCAGGTAAAATCTCCTCTGTCCACGATGGATGCCGTGAGCATCAGCTCGATGCCCTTGTTATTCATCCTGCCTCCATTTGCTGTAATGTTGCCGGTAGGCACGAGGATACGATCTACCGTGTAAAACCAGATCATATTGGTCGTGTTTTTATTATACACGTCCAAAGACCCGGAGACCTTCCCATGCGCAACGCCAAAATCCACGCCGATGTCGGTCGTAGCCGTCTTCTCCCATTGCAGATTAGGATTCTGTGTTTGCAGTGGTCCATAGGCAGCGCTGGTAGCCCCCTGGCTGTAATAAGACCCTACGTTCCCCTGAATGAACTGAGCAGTATAAGCGCTGAATCCGCTGGAATTCCCCGCTACTCCATAGCTGGCCCTTAGCTTCAGGTCGCTGAATGTGCTCTGCCCTTTCAGAAAGTTCTCTTCTATCAGCCGCCATGCCGCACCGACAGAAGGGAAATACCCCCATTGCTTATTGGTGCCGAAGACTGAGCTGCCATCCCTTCTGATAGATCCCTGCAGCAGGTACTTGTCCTTGTAATTATAATTTACACGTGCAAAATCCGAGATGAGCCGGGTCTGCTGATAAGTATCCGAGCCAAAGCTGATCTGGGGAGAGGAATAAGCATAGGGATTGCTGAGGGCCAGGTTGTTAAAGCTGGTGTTGTCCACTGCAAAATTGAAAGTGGTTGCCTGGAAGCCATTACCCAGCACATTGCTCTGCCAGGAATAACCCACCACGGCATTCACGCTGTGAAAACCGAACTTTCTGTTCCACGTAAGATAAGTCTCCAGGATCTTGCTGGTATTGGTGTACGATTGCCTTGTCGCCTGCCCGTTCTTCCCGAAGGTCTGCTGGGAATGGAAATTCAGGGCAGGGTTGGGATTATCATACATATTCGTGTAGTTGTTCGTAAAGTACTTGTCCAGGTACTGTCCAACTAACGTCGACAGGTTCATGTAAGCCAGGCTGACATCATAAGTAAAGCCGAACGGCAGCTTCACCTGGGTAGTGAAATTGCCCACCAGGTTATTGTACTTGGTATTCAGCTGGCCATGGTTCATCATGGCGACGGGATTGTAATAATTCTGGTTGGTGAAGTTCTCGAAATATGATCCATCAGGATTCTTCACAGGGGAGGTCGGCAGATAGTGGGCAGCCTGCAGCAGGACGGTATTGCGGTACGGGATATCGTTGGCATTGCTGTTGGAATTGGTGACGTTCACCCCAAATTTTATTTTATCGTTCAGGACATACTGCTCTACGGCCAGCCGGGCAATGACACGCTCCAGCGAGCTGTTCTGAAGGATCCCCTCCTTATAAGCATAGTTTAGGCTGGCAATATAACTACCGTGCTCACCCCCACCGCTGAATGAAATGTTGTGATTATGGGAGATCGCCGTGCTTCGCTGGATGGCCTTCTGCCAGTCGGTATTGGCGCCTTTATCATCCGTGGGCAATAAGGCCGAACCATTCTTCGACATATAGCTACGCAGCTGGTCTCCGGTCATTACCTTCAGCCGGCTGGCTACTTTTTCAGCGCCTACATATCCGCTGTAGCTTACCTGCGATTGCCCCATCTTGCCTTTCCGGGTCGTCACGATGATCACGCCGGACGCGGCACGACTACCGTAAATGGCGGTGGCCGCAGCATCCTTCAAAACGTCTATCGAAGCAATATCATCCGGTGCGATAAGGGAAATATCGGTCCCCGGAACGCCATCGATCACATAGAAAGGTGTTTGATTGCTGTTTAAAGTGGAAGTGCCGCGCAAGATCACCGCGGCAGGTGTATTGGGATCTCCATTGGCCGTGATGTTCAACCCGGGAACTTTGCCTTGCAGCAATTGGCCGACGTCCGTAATAGCGCCTTTATTGAGATCCTCCGGCTTCACTGTGGTGATAGCGCTGGAGAGGTTCTTCCGGCTGGAACGGGGGCCATAACCCACTACCACCATGTCACCCAGGTTCTGGGTCGCCGCACGGAGCACAATGGTCAGGGTAGTACGCCCGTTCACAGGCATCTGCTGGACCTCATAGCCCACATAGCTGAATACCAGCACCGCGTCTTCCCGGATACCGGAGATGGTGAATGTCCCGTCTGCGGACGTCTGCGTGCCTCCCTTTGCCCCTTTCACCTGTATGGAAACGCCGGACAAGGGATTCCCTTTCTCATCGGTGACCTTCCCCGTCACCGTCACCGGAGGGGGAGCCAGGATCTCTGTGCCCGGTGGCTCCTTTAGCTTTATGGCAATGGTCTTATCCACTATCTCGTAAGTCAACGGCTGATCCTTGAAGATCTCGTCCAGCACTTTGGGAAGGTCCTGGTAGACCACGCTGATGGTGACTTTCTTAGCCTGTTTCAGCATATCGACCTTATACCAGAAGACATAGCCCGTCTGGGATTTTATCTCCTTGAAGACCTGCTCCAGCGATTGCTTTTTCACCGAAAGGCTCACCTTTTGTGAGTAAGTTCCGGCGCTAAGCTGCAAGCAGGCTACTGTAAGCAGAAAAGCGGTCATTCTCATGGCAAGAAAAATTTTTCTTTTCGAACTAAGCTTGCCGGCCGTCCATGAAGCAACGGCTGCATTCGTTTTGGTTTGTAAAAGCCACTTTAAAAGGAGGGCTTTTACATGACGATCCATTTGCATAGATTTGCAGTGTTTGGGTTTACAACTTTCGATAATCGTTAACAGGATGTCGTTCAGTATTAGCCCGGACTTTCGCCGGGAGCGGTCTCAAGCGCTCCTGGTTTTTTTTGGGCCATACCTGTTCTGATCAGGGTGCTTTATCCATTTGGCTTTGTTTTATTAAGCTCGTACTAATATCTTTTTACCTTCCACGGTAAAGTGGACGCCACTGGCTTCCAGTACTTTCAGCACTTTGGAAACATTCACATTCCGGTAGATCTCTCCCTGGAAAAGGTCCCGGGGGACGCCATTGACGTATTCCACTTCCACATCATACCAGCGGGCCAGCTGCCGCATGACATCGCCGATGGTGGCCTCGTCGAATTTGAACAGGCCATTTTTCCATGCTATCACTTCCTCTACATCGGCCGTCATTACGGCGATGTCCGTATTGTCGCTCCAGCGGGCTTGCTGTCCCGGCCGGAGCAGAGAGGCGGCATTACCCTTATGCACCTTTACGGAGCCTTCCAGCAGCGTGGTATGAATAGCCGGCTCATCGGGATAGGCCTTTATATTGAAATGCGTGCCCAGCACCTCCACCTGAGCCGGTATAGTTCCTTTTGCCGGGGAAAGGGACACTTTAAATGGTATAGAAGGATTGTGAGCTATCTCGAAGTAAGCCTCTCCCTGCAGCTCCACTACCCTTTCTTTTCCACTGAAGCTGGTGGGATATTTCAGCCGGCTGGCGGCATTCAGCCAGACCCTGCTGCCATCAGGCAGGACGACTTGATATTGACCGCCGCGTGGCGTAGTAAGCAAATTATATACAGGCTCCCTCGCAGCTCGAAGCTCACCGCTCGCAGCTGTTGCCTGGTAGCTCACCTGCCCGTCTTTCCGTTTGATCAGCTGTGAATTTCCCTGCTGTCCCAGCACGCCGTCCTTTGCATCGTCCAGGCTGATGGAGGTATTGTCGGCCAGGGTCAGCGTGGCTTTATTGCTCCCGGGTGTAATGTCATGGGGAGGTGTTTGTTTTGACGGCGTAGTTGCGGCCAGCAGCTGGCTGGCATGGCGGCTTTCCGTGATCAGCCAGGCAGCGATGGACAGAAGCACCAGTGCTGCTGCGGCCATCAGCCAATTCCTTCTCATCCGCCTAACCGGGCGGGCCGCAGTCCGGATCTTTTGGAACAAGGGGTCCCAGTCGGCTTCCTGGTAGTCAGACAGGTCCTGTTCTCGGGAGATGCGGATTTCCAGCGCCTGGCGTATTTGCCCGGTGCGGTCGTCCTGGAGGAGCTGGCCCCATTCTTCCGCTTCGTCCGGCGTGAGGTTGTTGTCCAGGTATTGTTGTAATAGGTAAGTGATCCGGTCAGTGTGCATATCGTTTCAAGACCGGCCCCAGGAAAAATAGGACTACGCGAAAGCAAAATATTTTTAGTACTTTTATTTCAACACCACCTGCCAGGGATATAATTGCTTATCCTTTCTCTTTTTATTCTTTTTAGTGTCATTATTCAAAAACCCACCTCATGGCTGAAGAAGCAAAAAAACAAACTGCTCTCGGGGACGTGGCTGCCAGGCAGCTCGCGATCGCCACCCGCACGGTACCGCAAATGTCAACCATTACGCCCCGCTGGCTGACCCACCTGATGAGCTGGATCCCTGTCGAATCCGGCGTATACCGGCTGAACAAGGTCAAAGATGCCAGCAACGTGGAAGTGGATTGCTCGGGCCGGGATGAACGTGTCCTGCCCCAGACCTTTGTCGACTATGTGGAAAATCCGCGGGAGTATAATCTCAGCGCGGTGAACACAGTGCTGGATGTACATACCCGGGTGTCGGACCTGTACAGCAAACCCTACAACCAGATCAGCGAACAGCTGCGCCTGATCATCGAGACGATCAAGGAAAGACAGGAGAGCGAGCTGATCAATAATAGAGAATATGGCCTGCTGCATAGCATTGCAGGCTCACAGCGGATCAATACCCGTACGGGACCTCCTACACCGGACGATCTCGACGAACTGATCACCAAAGTATGGAAGGAACCCGGTTTCTTCCTGCTGCATCCTTTGGCTATCGCCGCCTTTGGACGCGAGTGCACCCGCAGGGGAGTGCCGCCGCCTACTGTCTCGCTTTTCGGGTCGCAATTTCTTACATGGCGTGGTCTCCCGCTGATCCCATCCGACAAAGTGCCGGTGGAGAACGGCAAATCAAAGATCCTGCTGTTGCGCACAGGAGAGAGCCGCCAGGGTGTCGTAGGTCTCTATCAGCCGGGCCTTCCGGGCGAGCAATCTCCGGGACTGTCAGTGCGCTTTATGGGTATCAATCACCAGGCCATCGCGTCTTACCTGGTATCCCTTTATTGCTCTCTGGCGGTGCTGGTAGACGATGCCCTGGCAGTACTGGATGAAGTATCGATCGACAGATATCACGAATATAAATGGCCGTCATGAACACTGAACTTTTTGATGTCAGCGGGCTCAGCGGACTGCCCGGTCTCCCGGACGAAAGCGCCCTGCAGGAGCTGGCCAATCAATTTTTTGCCGCACCTCCGGTGCCGCAGGGGGCCGCAGCAGGCATTCCATCCTCTGTCGCAGGTAGTGGCATTTCGCCCTCCGCACACCATCAGGGCAATAGCGTCGATCTGAAGGACCCGCAGACAAGCCTGCCTGATCCGCATTTTGCCGGGAAGGGACTGGTGCCTTCTTCCGTGGCTGGCAGCGGACGATCCCCTTCGACGGAGCAGCCAACACGTAAACTGCAAGGAAGCCTCTCTTCATTTACAACCGATCCCGGCTTTTATTTCATAGAAGAGAAAAGCGCTTTCGTAAGATCGCAGCCTGCATTGCCAGCCCATGGAGCATTGCCGTCCGCACCATTTGATGTGAACCAGGTCCGTAAGGATTTTCCCATCCTCCGTCAATATGTCAATGGCCGGCCGCTGGTATGGCTGGACAATGCCGCCACCACGCAGAAGCCGCAGCCGGTGATCGACCGGATCAGCCATTTTTATGAGAACGATAACTCAAATATTCACCGGGCCGCGCATGAGCTCGCTGCACGTTCCACCGACGCATATGAAGGGGCCCGTGATAAGGTGCGGCAATTTCTTAACGCCTCCTCTTCGAACGAGATCGTCTTTGTACGCGGCGCTACCGAAGCGATCAACCTGGTGGCCAAAAGCTGGGGAGCGCAATTCCTGCAGCCGGGTGATGAGATCATCGTTAGTCACCTGGAGCACCATGCGAATATTGTCCCCTGGCAGCAGTTGTCGGCGGCCAAAGGGCTAAAGCTGAAAGTAATTCCCGTTGATGACGACGGCCAGGTATTGCTGGAAGAATATGCCCGTTTGCTCAGTTCCAAAACAAAGCTGGTCTCCTTTACGCAGGTATCCAATGCGCTGGGCACGATCACGCCTGCACAAAAGATCGTGGAGATGGCGCATGCCGCAGGAGCCAAAGCATTGGTGGATGGCGCGCAGGCCGTATCCCATATGCCCGTGGATGTCCGCGCGCTGGATGCCGACTGGTATGTTTTCTCCGGCCACAAGGTATTTGGTCCAACAGGCATTGGGGTACTGTATGGAAAAGAGGAGCTGCTGAACGAGACGGCCCCCTGGCAGGGCGGCGGCAATATGATCAAAGATGTCACTTTCGAGCATACCACTTACCAGCAGGCGCCCGGACGATTTGAAGCCGGTACGGGTAATATCGCCGACGCCGTCGGCCTTGGCGCCGCAATAGACTATGTCTCTGCCATTGGTATGGGGCTGATCGGTCAATATGAGCACTACCTCCTGCAATATGCCACCCGTCTGCTGAAAGAAGTTCCGGGTCTGCGGCTGATCGGTACGGCCCCTGACAAGGCCGGCGTCCTGTCATTTATAATGGATGGCTACAGGACCGAGGATATCGGAGCCGCGTTGAATCAATCGGGTATTGCCGTTAGGTCAGGTCATCATTGCGCTCAGCCCATCCTTCGGAGGTTTGGCGTAGAATCCAGTGTGCGGCCTTCCCTGGCGCTGTATAATACCTGCAGTGATATCGATGCGCTCATTGCCGTTCTTCACAGGCTGCGGACGGCAAGGCCAGGGATATAATGTTCATCTCTGTAAAATAAAGAAGGCGATCAGCGAAGGCAATATATTGCCCAGGTGCAGCCGGAGGGTCTTCAGGGCCTTTACCAATTGATTTTTAACAGTACTATGTGAGAGATTGAGCTCGGAGGCTATTTCCGGTATGCGTTTGTATTGTTCACGGCTCATCCTGTAGATCTGCCGGCAGGAATTCGGCAATTGCTCAATAGCCTGTTGAAGCCGTTGTTCCGTCTCCCGGTGAAAGAAAGATTGCTCCGGGGAAGGCGCTTCGCCGATCTGTGTGTGAAGCATTTCTTTTGCCAGTCGCTCGTGCTTTGCCTGTGCATGCAGATAATCCATGGACTCGTTGGAGACAATGCGAATGATATATGCTTTGGGATTATCCACCCGGGCCAGTCGTTTCCGGTGGGCCCATATTTTGAGGAAGACCTCCTGCAGCACCTCTTCGGCCGCGAGCGGGCTGCGTGTTAATTTCACCACAAAGGGCTGCAGCAGCTTATTATAATGATGGAACAACTGCCGGAAGGCTTCTTCATCTCCGTCCGCCAGGCGGCAGAAGAGCATTTTTTCGTCGTATAACGCAGTCGTAAGCAATCAGTGGAATGATATCCAGCGAAAATAGAGAAAAAGATAATACGTAGTGGAACGAAACCGGTTACGTAACTTTTTATTTTTTTAAATGGACCCCCTGGGGACCAGCTCGGCGGAGAGTTTCACCGGTGCGTTTTCCAGCGGCGCCTCCGTCCCGGTATGCCGAAGCCGCTCGATCAGGGCCGTCATGGCCTGCTGGCCGATCTCGCAGATGGGCTGGCGAATGACGGAGATCGTAGGGGTATACAGACGGAAGATATCGTTGTCGTCAAAACAAAGCATGGCCTTATCTTCAGGGATGCGGATATTCATTTTTTTAGTGGTCTCGATCCCCAGCACCCCCAGGTAATTGGTGAGAAAAAAGATGGCATCGGAATCTTTTCCGTCGCCGGCGAAGAATTCCTCTATCTCCTCCAGCGCGGCTTCGCGGACATAGCCATAAGGCACCTGCTTGACCAAACGGGGTTCTATGGGGATGCCATGCTTTTTCAGCGTGTCGTAATAAGCCTGGAGACGATCGTGCATATGGGCCATGGCCACCTCGATGGTCACCAGGGCAATTTTCCTGTAGCCTTTGGTAATGAGATATTCCATACCTTCGGTAACGCCGGCGTAGTTATCCACCAGGACAGAAGGTATTTCTTCATGTTCGGGGAAATAGCGGTCGATCAGGACGACGGGTTTGTTCTCCGCCTGCAGCTTGCGGATCTCTTCTGCCAGGCCAAGCGTAGGAGTGATGATGTACCCGTCCACCTGCCGCTGGGACAGCATACTGATGAGCTCACGGGCCTTTGTCTCGTCGTTGTCAGTGCTGCAGTAGACGACCTTATAATCGTATTTTTTGGCTTCGTCCTCGATGGTCTTGGCCATGGATGCGAAAAAGGCATTTGAAATGTTCTCGACGATGAGGCCAATGGTCTTTGTCTTGCCGGTGCGAAGCCCTCTTGCAAGCTGGTTGGGACGGTAGCCCATTTCACGGGCGACATTCTCTACCTTCTCGATGACCTCTCGGCTGATGCGCATCTTAACAGCTTTATCGTTCATCACAAAGGATACGGTGGAGACGGAAACTCCTGCTTTGCGGGCGATGTCGCTGATAGAAACTTTCTTCATTACTTATGGGGTTACGATAAAGTAAAGATAACTAAATCGTTTTAGCCTGAAATAATTATTTTTTTTCCTTATTATTAAGTTCCCTAACCTGCTTATAGATGAAAAAGCCAGTACTAACTGCTGTCTCACTTCTATGTCATTTATTGTCGTCTCCCCAGGTCCCGGCTTTACCCCCAACAGCGCCGCATATAGCCCATATCCAGCTGCAGGCGGAGGTGGATGATGGCTTTAAGAACGGGGTTTTGCGTGGTGAAATGCAGCTGAACAGCAGGCCTGAGGCGGGTATGAAAGTGACGATCGAGGTGAAAGTGGCGGACGGCGGCCAGGGGAAGGCACTTTCGCCCCCTCTGCGGCATATGTTTGCCGTCACGGACAGCATGCTGTCTTTTTCATCACCGGTGCCGGGAGTACGGTTGTGGTCCGCGGAAACGCCCGTCCTTTATGACGTGCAAGTGCGCCTGGCCGATAGCGCAGGCGCAGGCGTGGAGGTCTTCACGCGCCAGGTGGCTTTTCGCAGGATCGCAGTCCTGGATAGTATGTTGTTGGTGAACAACCGCCGGGTGCGTATAAAAGGCATCAGTCTTGCATGGCCCGATACGGTCAGCAGGCAGGTCGTCTCAAAGGGATCGATGCTGGAGGCTATCCGGCGGATGAAGTTTTACAATATCAATACAGTGCGGGCTCCGCATCGTTCTTTCGATCCAGACTGGTACGCGCTCTGTGATCAATACGGTCTCTATGTCGTAGACGAAGCAAACGCAGGGCTGGCTGAAGATCCTGGCATATTTGCCCCGGAACTGTACATCGCACCTGCAGCCGGGGAAATAAAACATGCATATCAACCCGTCGTTACCACGTTGCCGGGGCCATCAGCCGCCTCGAAAACGCTGCCCGGCTTCGCCATTCGCATCTTCAACGATCATTCTTTCCGCGATCTTTCCCATTTGTCCCTGGAATGGAAAGTGTTGGTGAATGGTGTGCCGGGGCAGCGGGGGGTTATGCCCATGCTGACCGTTGGTGCGCAGCGATCCGGGGTGGTACGGCTGCCCGTCAGGATCCCTGCCGGCGCAGGTGAAGTATTGCTGGATGTGACTTATCGGCTGAAGAAAGCCGAAGGGTTGCTGCCTGCCGGTCATATCGTAGCGATGGATCAATTGCCGCTGCGGCCGTCGTACGTGAGTGACATAGCCGTGCATCCCGTCGGGGAGCTGATCTTTACAGATGAGGGAGGGGCTTTTACCATCAGCGCGCCGGCCACGGGACTCCATATACAATTCAACAAGCAGTCGGGCTGGCTCCAGCATTATGTTGTCGGGGATCGCAGCCTGCTGGAAGATACACTGGGGCTCAGCGCCAATTTCTGGCGGGCGCCTACCGCCCGGGATTATGCAGCGGGACTGCCGCAACAGCTGAACGCCTGGAAGGCGGCCATGCAGGAGCCGAAGCTGCAGCTTTTTTCCACCAGCACCGCAACGGACATCGTCGTGGTGCGGGCGGACTATTTCCTGCCGGAAACCTTTTGTGCGCTGCATGTCCATTACACCATCAATTCGAAGGGTGAGATGCAGGTGGAACAAATACTGGAAGTGGACAGCGCCCAGCTCAGCAGCGCGGGCGGATCCTTCAGGAGCCCGATGCTGCCTCGTTTTGGCATGCGGTGGTTCCTGCCGGCAGGCTATGATTCCGTCACATATTACGGCCGGGGCCCGCAGGAGAACTATGAGGACAGATGCCGCGGCGCATTGGCGGGTATTCACCGGCAGTCGGTGGATCAGCAGTTCTTTCCCTATGCACCTCCGCAGGAATGCGGTACAAGGACCGGCGTACGTTGGTGGAAGATCACGGACCAGCAGGGACATGGGCTGCAGCTCACGGCGGACAGCACGCTGCTAAGCGTCAGCGCCCTGCATTATTTTGATACAGACCTGGATACAGGGGACAGTCTGCAGCACCGGCCTGCTGCCAGATTGAAGCCACGTCCCCAGACCCAATTGAATATTGATCTCCGGCAAATGGGTGTGGAGGGAGGCTTTCAGCTGCCTTATGGCAACTACCGTTATATATATAAGGTGACGCCTTTCTGACGAAACCGTATTCGTTAAAAAATCCCTTCCCTGAAGTCTGCGTTCCGGAGAGGATGGTTAGTTTTACGCTCTATGAGGGTTACAAAATATTTTTTCCTGTTGTCCGTAATGCTGACAGCCATACTCAGCTGCCAGGCGCAAAGTGATGTCACAACAGCCGGCGATTCCCTGGTCCGGCGTATACTGCCTGCGGGTCAGGCCAATGATATTATAGTGAAGACGCTGCCCTCCCCCGGCGGTCTGGATACCTTCGAAATAGAACAGGCGCCCGGGCACAAGATCATTTTAAGAGGGAATACGGGGGTAGCCATCGCCTCTGCGCTGTATTATTACCTGAATGAATATTGCCATTTCCAGATCACCTGGAACGGGACGCATCTGGATTTCTTCCCTGATCAGCGGCTGCCCGATGTGCCCGTAAAAGTGCGTAAGGCCACCCCTTATGAATACCGCTATTATCTCAATTATTGCACCTTCAATTACAGCATGAGCTGGTGGGACTGGTCCCGCTGGGAGAAGGAGATCGACTGGATGGCGCTGCATGGTATCAACATGCCGCTGGCCATCACGGGAGAAGAGTTCACATGGTATACCGTGTACAAGGAAATGGGGTTCACTGACGAGGAACTGCAGGATTTTTTCAGCGGCCCTGCCTATTTCGCCTGGCACTGGATGGGCAACCTGGACGGCTGGGGCGGTCCCCTGCCCGTCAGCTGGATGAAAAGCCATGCGGACTTACAGCAAAAGATCCTGCGGCGCGAACGGGCGCTGGGCATGAAGCCCGTGCTTCCGGCTTTCACCGGTCATGTTCCAGCCGCATTCACCAAACATTTCCCCTCGGCCAGGGTCAAAACCACTAATTGGAAGAATGGGTTTTCGGACACTTATATCCTGGACCCGGCGGATCCTCTTTTTGCTGACATCGGTAAAAAATTCCTGTCCACGCAGACCCGTGTTTTTGGGACCGATCATCTCTATTCCGCCGATACGTTCAATGAAAATGAGCCGCCTTCTGACGACCCCGCTTTTTTGAGCGGGTTGAGCCGGCGGCTTTATGAAGGCATGCAGGCTGCAGACACAGCCGCTACCTGGGTTATGCAGGGTTGGTTGTTCTACAGCGACCGCAAGTTCTGGAAAGCGCCGCAGATAAAGGCCTTATTGGATGCCGTCCCTGACCGGCATATGCTGCTGCTGGACCTGGCGGCGGAGATCGAGCCTGTCTGGCGGCGGACGGAAGCTTTTTATGGCAAACCATGGGTGTGGAACATGCTGCACAATTTCGGCGGCAATATCAGTATGTTCGGGCGGATGGACGGCGTAGCTTCCGGCCCCGCGGCCGCCTTGCACGACCCTGCATCAGGCCGGATGCTGGGCATAGGCCTTACTATGGAGGGCATCGAACAAAACCCCGTGCTGTACGAGCTGATGACGGCACATGTATGGCGGGATGACGTCATCGACCCGGAGAAATGGCTGACGTCCTATGTCACCAACCGTTATGGACATGCAGACAAGGCGGCCATTGCCGGCTGGGGGAAGCTGAGGACCACCGTATATAATGGTAAGGAGATAAGGGACGGGGCGGAATCCATCCTAACGGGAAGGCCCACCTTCTCGTCTGCCGCCGTTTGGACGCGTACCAAACTAAATTACGATCCGGCCGATCTGCTGGGCGCCTGGGACCTTTTTATAAAGGCCATACCGGCCTGTCGCAATAGCGACGGCTTCCAATACGACCTGGCAGACCTCACCCGGCAGACACTGGCCAACTATGCAAGGCCGCTGCAGGAAAAATGGGTACAGGCTTTCCGGGAGAAGAACAGCGACGACCTTGCACGCTACAGCGGCGCCTTCCTGGAACTGATAGACGACATGGACAGACTGCTGGCCACCCGGAAAGACTTTCTCCTGGGTCCCTGGATCTCGGATGCCCGGCGCTGGGGCACGACGCCTGCAGAAAAGAACCTGTATGAAAGGAATGCCCGCGACCTCATCACGCTTTGGGGAGATGCCAATAGCCCCCTGCATGAATATTCCTGCCGGCAATGGAGCGGATTGCTATCTGACTTCTATAAGGCCCGGTGGGCGCAATTCTTTCAGTTGCTGCAGGCATCGATCGGAACTGTGCAGCCTGACCCGGAAGAATTCGATAAAAAGATCCGTGCATGGGAATGGAACTGGGTGAATGCCCGAAAGGACTTCCCTGCAACACCCTCGGGAAAGACAGTAAATGTGTCGCAGGACCTCTATAAGAAATACAGGACAGCAATGGGCAAGGCACTCTACCGTCCGAAATAATGCGTAACGTAGTGTGTATTGCTAAACCGATTTAATTGTGTACTTCTTACGCACGCATTTAAAAATCACCCGATTGCAAAAAATAATTTTCAAAATAAATGTATGCAATGATTGACTGAATACTGCTTTTGTATTATCTTTATAACGTGTGAATAACTTTCCCTTTTTATAACCCCGCCCCTTACGAAACAAGCTTGCATAAGAAAAGATGAGTGTTGTGTCCAATTATCTTTTTCAATTTTTAACACCTCTATCAGATGAAGCCGAATGCACTTACCGCAACTGTAAATTCCGTCAGCTCTTCCCTGACAGCATTGCCCACCGCCAAGATTGTTCGCCATCCGCAAGCCAAAAAAGCTAAGGACGATCTATTGCGAACACCTCCTGATGAGGAGACGATCCAGCGCTTGAATTCCCTGGCAAAGCAGTATCCATTCTGCATCCGGCACAGGGGCACAAATAGTCAACTGTTATAAGGGGAACTATTGTTCCGGCAAAGCCTTGGAGTTTAAAATTACTTCCAGCCGGCATCCTTTGCCCGGCGCCGAATCGATCTCTACCTTCCCGTTATAAAGCTCTGCCCTGCTGATGATATTGGAAATACCGACGCCTTTCCGGCGCACCCGGGGATCGAATCCTTTACCATCGTCTTTCACCAGCAGCGAGATCTGCTCTTTTTCCTTATTCAATTCGATGATGACCGTCGTGGCCTGGGCATGTTTCAGGATATTATTCAACTGCTCCTGTATGATGCGGTAGACATTGATCTTTTGTTCCGGCAGCAGCGTATTCTCATCCAGTCCGGATACGTTGAGCCGGATCTTCATTTTCTTGACGGAGAGAATGGTCCGGATCAGCTCTTTGATGGACTGGACCAGCCCAAGATCATTCAGGGTGGGTGTTATCAGCTCTTTGGACAGTTTGCGGATCTCTTCAATAGCCATGGAAATGTTCTTCCGGCTTTTAGCCAGCAGCTCTATGCGGGGTTCTGTCTCCTCGATGGCAACATCCAGGTAGAGCTTGGACGTAGCCAGGATCTGGTTGATATTGTCATGCAGCTCCTGGCCCAGCTCAAATCGTTCCCGCTCCTGCGCACCCAGCACTACTTCAGTGATCTGCTGCTGCTTGAGCTTTTGTTGCAGGGCCAGCTCTTTTTCCAGCCGCACCCTTTCGGTGACGTCGTTGATGATCACCTGCATGGACATCTTCCCGAAATAATCGATCAGGTGGGAGGTGATCTCGACGATCATGATCTCCCCTGCTTTATTGCTGTGATGCCATAGCTTCCTTTCTACAGGCTGCATATTGGCCAGGCACATCATACTCTCCTGGAACTCTTCCGCCTCTCCGGGCGTGTGCAGGTCCCGCATGGTCAGCCGCATGAACTCGTTCTTGTCGAATCCGTATTTTTCCAGGGCTGCGTCGTTGACCTCCATGATATGGAGTGAGTCCAGGTCATAGATCCAGGTGGGATAAGGATTTTTATAAAAGATCTTCTTATACTTTTCCTCGGAGGTCCTGATGATCTCTTCAGAACGCTTGCGCACCGTAATATCCTGTATGGCCCCGATGACACGCTGCGGACGATGGTCCGGGGAATAAATGATATACCCACGGTCATGTACATAGGCATACTCCCCGTTGCTTTTTTTAAGCCGGTATTCATCTTCCCATTTCGTCACCCGGGCTTCCCGGATAATGCCTTTCAGCTTTTCCATGACCCTCGACTTATCGTCAGGGTGCAGGATGCTCTCCCAAAAATCCTGGGGACTGATGGCATTGACGATGTCATAGCCGAACAGCTGCTTATAGGCATCCCCCACCAGGAAAACTTCATTGGAACCAAGGTCCCAATCCCAGATGGCGTCATTGGTCGCTTTTACCACGGTGTTGAAACGTTCATTGCTTTCACGAAGATTTTCCAGCGTACGCTTGCGTTCCAGGCTGTATTGAATTGATTTGGCCAGGAGCTTTTCATTAAATTCCCCTTTCACCAGGTAGTCCTGCGCACCTTCCTTGATGGCTTCCACTGCCAGGGAAGTGTCGGAAAGCCCTGTGAGAATGATCACGGGGATCTTTTGTACGGCGGACTTTAGATGGAGGTAGGAGTTAATGCCAAAACTATCCGGCAGGCTCAGGTCCAGCAGGACAAGGTTGATCTCTTCCGACTGCAATATGTCGCAAGCCCGCCCAACCCTATCGGTAGAATACAGTCTGCCAACATCAAGGAGCGACGACCGGAGCATGCGTTCCACCAGGAATAGATCACTCGGATTATCCTCTACAGTCAGGATACTGAGACTATTATTCATTTTATGCATCAGGAATTCGTTTGGAAATTATCCAAAAAAATGCTGCTAATTTTATCGCTGCTAATCACTGCCTGCTAAAGAAGATCGTCTGCCTTTTTGAAATACTTATCGTGTAGAGGGGTATTGTGACCAGGTCATTCGGGTCACTAAATATAGGATTTTTAGTAAACATAATAAAACCCTCATTAGAAAACAGCCCTTCCGGGCAATAAAAATCCCCCGTGTTAGCGGGGGATGCACTAATCAAATACCATAACCATTAAACCTTATCCTATTAGAACATGAATGTACTTCTTTTTACATTAACAGACAAAAAACTTCTGCGGTCATTTTTGCCGAAATTTCAAAAACAGTAGGTATAAACACTTATTAATGATGTAGTTAACTTTGTAAATTTTTTTTTTGGCCTTTCCAGAGGTTCATTTTAGGTTTTGCAGCCATCGAACGACAGGATTTTATTTGTTTTTTTGACGTTTATCCCGAAAAGGACAACTGTCTTTTTACCGCGGGACATATCATGCGGGAGTAAAGGCAAAACCGAACTGGCTGCCTTCTCCGAGATGGCTGTCAACCCAGATGCTGCCGCCCTGTGCTTCGATGAACTCTTTGGAAATGGACAGGCCCAGCCCGGTGCCATTGTGATCGTGCGAGCCCGGCACCTTAAAATATCTGTCGAAGATCCTGGGAAGGTATTTCTCTTCGATGCCATTTCCATGGTCTTTTACAAGGAACTCGATCTTGTTTCCCTTTTTTTCGGCAATGACTTCCACACCTGACTTTTCCGGCGAATACTTGATGGCGTTAGTCAGGAAATTGATGAGGACCCAGGATGTTTTTTCCACGTCGGCCTGGATCATCGGCAGGTCATTTGCAATGGTGGTACGGATCTTCACCTGTCTTTGCTGGGCCTGGAACTGGACGGCCTGGATGGCCTGGGCGACAATAGCGGCGGGAGCTGCATCCTGCAGCTTCAACTGGATCTTTCCCGTCTCCACCTGCGACATGTTGAGCAATTCTCCCGTGATCTTCAGGAGCCTGTCTGCGTCCTCGGTGATGCCCTGGATCAATTCCATTTGTTCGCCGCTGAGCTCTCCTACCCTTAGGTCCGTCAATAGACGGGCGCTCATCTTGATGGAAGAAAGGGGTGTTTTCAGCTCATGCGACACAGTGGCGATGAAATTTGTTTTTGCTTCGTTCAGTTCATGGAAAGGAGTGATATTGCGCAGAACGATCACCTGCCCGATGACAGCTGCGTTATTGGTGACATCGAGCACATCCTTGTTGAAATAGCTTTCCTTGGCATCGGCATAGATCTTCAATTCTTTTTTTGACATCTCATCCTGCAGGAGTGTCCGCATGAGGTCGTTGGTCAACGCGATGTCGGGCGCATATTTACCTGCGATATCCGTTTCTTTCAGACCAAGCAGCTTTTCCGCTACGGCGTTCATAAAGAGGATCTGCCTTTTTTCATCCAATCCGATGATGCCGTCCCGCATCTGGTTAATAATGGTCTCGATACGGCTTTTCTCGAATTTTATCCTGGCCAGGTTGCTGCTCTCATACTCGTCCAGCTTGCCTGCCATGATATTGAAGGCATTCGCCAGTTCGCCGAACTCATCATCCTGCTTGAGATAGATCCGTTTCTTGTAATTTTTACCGGCAATCTCCCGGATGCCTTCAGAAAGGCTGCGGATAGGTCCGGAGATCACTCCGGGCAGGTTGAAAATGAAAGTAAAGGCCACCAGGGTGAGGATGGTAAAGAGGACAGTGAGCGTATTTTTTGCGTTGTCCGCTGTATGCTGTGCCGTCTCATTCTTCCGCTGGATGGCCATTTCATTCAGCTCCTGGATCTTGAAGATGGCCCGTCGGATATCGATGAAATTGGAGGTGTCTGCAGGGTCGGCCAGCAGTTCTTTAAAGTTCTTTGTCAGCTCTTCCGTTGCATCCTTCTCCCCTACCTCCGTGATATTCCCCTGTTGTTTTTGCAGGTTGTCCCTGAATGTTTGCTCCGCGTCTTTCTGGGTATGAATATTTTCCAGCGCAGTCAGCATCTGGTTGCAATAGACCAGGGATTCATGATTGTTCTGCAGCACCTGCCGCCCTTCATTGCTCAGGCGATTGATATAAAAAAGTCCCAGGACGCCAAATAAGACAATGACGACAAAAAGGAAGATAAGCCCCAGCGATAATTTCGTTTTTAATCGTACACTCATATCAGGAAAGTATTACCACATCAATGTCCGATGCAGCCAGCTTGGTTAACAATTGATTGAATACGGCCGTGCTCACGATGACATTATATAGGCTCAGGTGAGGCTTGCCGATGCAAATGGTGGTGATGGCATGCTGCTCCGCCGTCTCCATGATGCCCTTGGCAATATTACTTTGTTTTACTTTAATTACCTCGGCGCCCAGTTCCGTCGCCAGCTTGAAATTATTGATCAGGTGACGCTGCGCCGCAAGACCGATCTTATCCCCATCCTCCTTGGGCGTCTGCACATACAGCACGATCCACTTTGAATGATAGTACGTAGCCAGCCGGGCCGTCTTGCGAATGACTTTCCTGGCGATCTCATGATTGCTGCTGATACAGGCGAGGAACCTTTCCGGCCGCAGGTGAGCGCCTCTTGGCAATTCCGTTTCGATCTTCCTTTCCACCTGGGAAGCCACTTCTTTAAGGGCCAGCTCCCGCAGCTGCAATATCTTGTCGGGTTGGAAGAAATTCTTCAGCGCAATGGCGATCTTGTCCTGCGCGTAGATCCGGCCTTCCTTCAGCCGGGTCACCAGCTCATCCGCCGTCAGGTCGATGTTCACTACTTCATCTGCCTCCCTCAGTACACTGTCCGGTATCCTTTCGGCCACCTCTACCCCTGTTATATTCTTTACTTCTTCATTAAGGCTTTCTATGTGCTGGATATTCACGGCGCTGATGACATTGATGCCTGCATCAAGGATGTCCATCACGTCCTGCCAGCGTTTCTCGTTTTTACTGCCTTCGATGTTCGTATGAGCCAGCTCGTCGACCACAACCACTTCCGGGTGCAGGTTGATCACGGCCTGTACGTCCAGCTCCTCCAGCTCTTTGCCTCTATAGAACAACCGCCTTCTCGGCAGGATCGGCAGGCCCTCCAGTTGGGTGACGGTCTCCGCCCGGCCATGCGTCTCGATATACCCGATCTTGACGTCCACTCCATTGCGCAGCAGGGATTGCGCTTCCTGCAGCATCCGGTAGGTCTTGCCGACCCCTGCGCTCATGCCGATGTAGATCTTGAACTTTCCCCGCCGGGACTTCCTGATCAGCTCCAGGAAGTGCTGCACGTTGGGGTCCTTTGAGCCTGTTATCGTCTCATTTGTTGACATTGTCATCAATGCAAATTATCCAATGCGATATTCAATTTCAGCACGTTTACTTTGGAAGGTCCAAACAGGCCCGCCAATGGTCCTTCTGTATATTGGTCCACCAGCCGGCCGACCTTTTCTTCTGAAAGTTTCCGGACGGCCGCTATCCTACGCACCTGCACCCTGGCCCCGGCCGGGGAAAGGTCAGGGTCCAGACCGCCCCCGGAGTAAGTTACTAATTCCGAAGGAATATCCTCCTTTTTCACCCCGGGGTTGTGGACCAGGAAGGTGTCTATCTTAGCTTGTACATCCTTCAGGTAATCCGGGTTGGAAGGGCCCTTGTTGCTGCCGGCGCTGCCTGCGGCATTGTAGCCCACGGCCGAAGGGCGCCCCCAGAAGTATTTATCCTGGGTGAAGCTTTGTCCCTCCAGGGCAAAGCCTACTACTTTTCCATTAACAGATACGGTCTCTCCCAGTCCATGGGCCGGGGCTGCCTGGGCAATGCCCCAGATAAATATGGTATAGATGCCGCAGAAGAAGACGATACAGACGGCTGTGAGCTTCACAGCGGGCAGAATATGTTGTCGCATGTTAAAACCAGTTTGATATTATCAGATCTATTAGCTTAATTCCTATAAAAGGGACCACCACCCCGCCAAATCCATAGATCAGCAGGTTCCGGCGCAGCAGGGCGCTGGCGCCGATAGGTTTGTAACTGATCCCCCGCAGGGCCAGCGGTATCAGCAGGGGGATGATGATGGCATTGAAGATGACGGCCGAGAGGATGGCGCTTTCCGGGCTGTGCAGCTGCATGATGTTCAGGGCCTGCAATCCGGGGATCGAAGCAATGAACAGGGCCGGTACGATGGCAAAGTATTTCGCCACGTCATTGGCTATGGAAAAAGTGGTCAGCGTGCCGCGTGTCATCAGCAATTGCTTGCCTATCTCTACGATCTCTATCAGCTTGGTGGGATCATTGTCCAGGTCGACCATATTACCGGCTTCTTTGGCGGCCTGTGTTCCGCTGTTCATGGCTACGCCTACATCCGCCTGGGCCAGGGCCGGCGCGTCATTGGTACCGTCGCCCATCATGGCTACCAGCTTGCCGCCCTGCTGCTCTTTCTTTATATAGTTCATTTTATCCTCGGGCTTGGCTTCGGCAATGAAATCGTCCACACCGGCTTTTTCGGCAATGAACTTAGCCGTGAGCGGGTTGTCACCTGTGACCATCACCGTCTTCACGCCCATTTTACGGAGGCGTTCGAAGCGTTCCTGTATGCCGGGCTTGATGATGTCCTGCAGCTCGATGACGCCCAGCGCTTTTCCGTTCTGGCTTACGGCCAGGGGCGTACCACCGTTGGAAGCGATCTCTTTTACTTTGTTTTCCGTAGCGTCGGGGAAGTTATTGCCTGCTTTCAGCACAATGGTCCTGATGGCATCGAAGGCGCCTTTACGAATGTAAACGCCATGTCCTCCATTTGTCTCCGTGGGCGTCTCCTGCAGGTCGACCCCACTGCAACGGGTCTCGGCAGTGAAAGCCACGAACCGGGCGCCCTTTGTAGCATAAGCATGTGCGTTCAGTCCTGCCAGTTCGATGATGGACTTGCCTTCGGGCGTTTCATCCGCCAGCGAGGCGAGCACACAGGCTTCTATGAATGCTTTCTCATCCACACCGGGTGCGGGCCAGAAGTGGGTAGCCTTACGATTGCCGATGGTGATGGTCCCTGTCTTGTCTAAAAGCAGCGTGTCGAGGTCGCCTGCCGTCTCCACCGCCTTACCGCTCTTGGTAATAACGTTCGCCCGCAGCGCCCTGTCCATGCCGGCGATGCCGATGGCGCTCAGCAATCCGCCGATGGTGGTAGGGATCAGACATACGAACAAAGAGATAAAGGCCGCAATCGTAATAGGAGTGCTCGCATAATCCCCGAATGGTTTCAGGGTCACGCACACAATGATAAAGATGATGGTAAACCCTGCCAGCAGGATGGTAAGGGCGATCTCATTAGGCGTTTTCTGCCGGGAAGCGCCTTCCACCAGGGCGATCATCTTATCCAGGAAGCTTTCACCGGGCTGCGTGGTCACGCGTACTTTTATTTTGTCGCTCAGCACTTTGGTGCCGCCGGTGACACTGGATTTATCTCCTCCGGCCTCGCGGATCACAGGGGCGCTTTCTCCGGTGATAGCGCTCTCGTCGATGGTGGCTAACCCTTCGATGATCTCTCCGTCCATGGGGATCGTATCGCCCGCCTCACAAACGAAGACGTCTCCTTTTTTCAGCTGCGAAGAGGGAACGGTCTTTATTTCACCTACGTAGATCTCTCCCACGGGAAAAACCTTTTTGGCGGGTGTATCTTCCCTTGTCTTGCGCAGGCTATCGGCCTGCGCCTTCCCTCTTGCTTCGGCGATGGCCTCAGCGAAGTTGGCGAAGAGCAGGGTGACGAAGAGCACGATGAAGACCACCAGGTTATACACGAAGCTGCCTTGCGACTTTTCCCCTGCCAGGATCCAGATACAGACTGCCAGCATCACGGCTGTTCCTATTTCCACGGTGAACATGACGGGATTGCGGAAAAGGATACGGGGGTTGAGCTTGATAAATGATTGCCGGATCGCCTCCCGTACCAGGGCCGGCTCGAACAATTTATTTGCTTTATGATGTGTTGCCATTTTCTTTTAATTTAAGGATGGGTCAAACCAAAAAACTCTGCAATGGGTCCCAATGCCAGGGCCGGAAAAAAGGACAAGGCGGCAACAATGACAATGACTGCGAAGGTCATGATACCAAAGGTGCTGGTGTCTGTCTTCAGCGTGCCGGCGCTTTCCGGCACATATTTCTTTTTGGCCAGGATCCCGGCGATAGCCACAGGTCCGATGATGGGCAGGAAGCGGGACAAGATCATCACGATCCCGCAGGTGATGTTCCAGAAGGGAACGCCGTCCCCCAGCCCTTCGAAGCCGCTGCCATTATTGGCCGAGGAGGAAGTATATTCGTACAGCATCTCCGAGAATCCATGATAGCCGGGATTGTTCAGCCAGCCTGCATAAGTCTTGGGGTCATGAGCATAGAGATAAGAGGACAATGCCGTGAAAGAAAGGATCAGCAGCGTGTGCAGCAATGCAATGATCGTTGCGATCTTCATTTCCTTTGCTTCTATCTTTTTCCCCAGGAACTCCGGTGTCCGCCCCACCATCAGGCCGCTGATAAAAACCGCGATGATGATGAAGATATAGAAGTTGAGGAAGCCGACGCCCACGCCTCCATAGAAGGAGTTGATCATCATGCCCCACAGCGCGAACATGCCTGTCAGTGGGGTAAAGCTGTCGTGCATGGCGTTGACGGAACCGTTCGAAGTGACTGTCGTCGTCACGCCCCAATAAGCAGAAGCCGCGGGGCCAAAGCGTACTTCCTTGCCTTCCATGCTGCCCAGGTTCTGGTGGATGCCCATGCCGGCGATTGCCGGGTTGCCCTTCATCTCATAGTAAATGGAGGGAATGACAAGGAGGAGGAAACCCACGGTCATCACGCCAAACACCATCCAGGCGAATTTTCTTCTTTTCAGCACATGTCCCAGGGCAAAGACCATGGCGATGGGGATCAGGATAATGCTGATATCTTCCACCATATTGGTGAGGTAATTGGGATTTTCCATCGGCTGAGCGGAGTTGGCTCCGAAGAAGCCGCCGCCATTGGTGCCTAGCTGCTTGATAGCGACCATGGCTGCCGCCGGTCCGCGGCTGACATGCACGGTGTCTCCCTGCATGGATATAAATTGATCCTTCCCCCGGAAGGTCATCGGTGTGCCGTTGAATAAAAGTATGACGGCCACTATGATGGACAGGGGTAGCAACACCCGTGTACAGCTGCGTACGAAATAGTTATAGAAGTTCCCCAGCTTTTCCGTTGTCCTTTCCCGCATGGCGTTGAATACCACAGCACAGACGGCCATACCTGCGCCGGCGCTGATGAACTGGAAGAGCATGAGCACCATCTGCCCCAGGTAAGAGACGCCCGTCTCTCCGGAATAGTGCTGTAAATTCGTATTCGATACAAAGCTGATGGTAGTATTGAAAGCAAGGTCCGCCGGCATGGAGGGATTGCCATCGGGGTTAAGCGGCAACCAGCTCATGTTCATCAGGATGAGCATGGAAAAAAGGAACCAGACAAGGTTGATGGTCAGCAGGGCAGCCAGATGTTGTTTCCAGTTCATTTCTTTTTCTGGTTTGATCCCGCTCAGCTTGTAAAAAAGGTTATCGAGAGGACCAAAGAGTTTGTCGGACCAGTTAGGTTCACCCATGTATACTTTACCGATGAATTTTCCCAGCGGGATGGCCAGGAGCACCGTGATAGCATACATGGCGATGACGCCTATAATTTCTGTGTTCATGATCGTTTGTTTTGATCTTTGTTTTAAGGCTTAGAATTTTTCCGGTCTTACCAGTACATAACAGAGGTAACCGAAGACCAGGATAGAGATGATGAAGAGTAGTAGCATAGTTTTATATTTTATCAAAGAAATCGATGGCTTTAAAGAAGAGGGCGAAGCAGATGAGGCCCGCCAGGATCAGGATCGTTGTCAGCATAGCTTTTTCATTTTGTCTGCCCAGGATAGGCCAAACGTGGTGCCCGAGACTGTCAACGGCTCACAGAAGACTGATTATTAATAACATGCAATAAATTACCCCGGCCGGCCATGGGGTGTCGCCGTACCAAAATGGAATGGTATTTTTCAAAATGGAAGTGCTGGGGAATGGGCTGTTTCCATCCTCAGGCTTCGAAGCTGATGTGGTATTCGTCTATTTTCCTGTAGAGGGTAGTGAGGCCGATATTCAGCAGGCGGGCGGCTTCGGTCTTATTGCCTTTGGTGTGGTTCAGCACCCGTTGGATATGGAGCTTTTCCACGCTGGCCAGGTCAAAGGCGGAAAGAGGTCCGTTGGGCCTCGGGGAGCTATACTTGAGGTCGGTGGGAAGATCGTTCACCGTCAGTTCCGGTCCATCGGAAAGGATGGTCGCCCTTTCGATGATGTTTTTCAGCTCCCGGATATTGCCTTTCCAGTCATGCTGCTGCAGGTGGGCGAGGAAGTCCTTGCTCATAGCGTCGATGCGTTTAGTCCCTTTGGCAGCGAACATCTTCAGAAAATAAGTGGCGATGAGGGGAATGTCTTTTTTTCTATCCCGCAAAGGCGGCAGGGAGATGGTAAATACATTGAGGCGATAGTAGAGGTCTTCCCGGAACTTGCCTTCCGTAGCTTCCTGCTGCAGATCTCTATTGGTGGCGGCGATGATACGGACATCCACTTTTGTGGGGCGGGTATCCCCTACTTTGATAAATTCATAGGTTTCAAGAACGCGGAGCACCTTGGCCTGGAGGTCGATATGCATTTCGCCTATCTCATCGAGAAAGAGGGTACCGGTATTGGCTTCTTCGATGAGGCCTTTTTTGTCTTTAGCAGCGCCCGTGAAAGCGCCGGCCCTGTGGCCGAAGAGCTCGCTTTCCAATAATTCTTTGCCAAAAGCGCTGCAGTTCAGCGCGACAAAGGGTTTACCGGTGCGTTTGCTGCCGTTGTGGATGGCTTGGGCGAATACTTCTTTTCCAGTGCCTGTCTCACCGAGCAGCAGCACATTGGCCTCGCTGGGAGCCACCTTTTTTGCCATATTTATTGCATCGGTGATGGCGGGAGATTCACCCAGGACACCGTCGAACGTATATCTTTTGCCTACTTGCTGCTCCAGTTGACGCACGCGTTTCTGAAGCTGTACTTTTTCCATGGCCCTGGACAAAAGCGGAATGATCTTATCATTGTCATCGCCTTTTGTAATGTAGTCGAAAGCGCCGTTCTTCATAGCGCGGACGCCGTCGGCAATGTTCCCGTAAGCGGTGAGCAGGATGGTCTCCAGGGAGGGGAAACGAGCCTTCAGGTCCTGGACAAAGTCCACACCATTGCCATCCGGCAGCTTGACGTCGCAGAGCAGGACGTCGATGGCCTCTTTTTCCAGTATTTTGCCGCCCTGCCTAAGGTTTTCAGCTTCCACGACGGTGTAACCCTCCAGGCGGATGATCCGGGCGAGCAGGGTGCGGAGCTTCTCTTCGTCGTCGATGATGAGCACGATTCCAGTAGACATGAAAAGGAAATTAGGGTGCAAAACTAGGCGAAAAACACTACATTTGTTGCCCGGCTTTTCAAAAGCCCGACCGGAGAGGTGGCAGAGCGGTCGATTGTGGCGGTCTCGAAAACCGTTGTGCGGGCAACCGTACCGGGGGTTCGAATCCCTCCCTCTCCGCAAATATTGGTTAACACAGATTAACTTAAAGAAAGAAGCCAGCAACGACACACGTTTGCTGGCTTTTTGCATTTTACTCTCCCCTGGTTTTATCCTCTTTTCTCGGTTCATCCCAGTGAGTAATTCGTGTAGTATGGCACTTTACTCCACTTCACTCACTGAAACCTTTGTAATCAACTTATAATTAACGTTTTACAAACCTAAAAGTTTGTGCCACACAGTTAGTAAAGCGTAAATTTATCTTAAAGCAATGTGTTATGATCGGGCAGAGTTTCGGTTTGCTTTTTTACCTTAAAAAGCCAAAAGGATTTACCACGGGGGAAGTTCCCATTTACTTGCGTATTACCGTTGATGGCGTCGCCTCCGAATTATCTACTAAAAGAAAATGCGATCCCCTCCGCTGGAATCAGCACGCGGAGAGAGCCACCGGCAGCAAAGACAGTATCAAACATTTGAATGCCTACTTGGAAACCTTGCAGGAGAAGGTGTATGAAATTAAGCGAAGATTGATTGAACAGAACAAAACCATAACAGCGGAAAGCATTAGAAATATCCTGTCCGGCCGGGAAGACGTGCAGGACCGCCACCGCATGTTAATGGAAATATTCCAGCACCACAATGATCAGGTAACCGCCCTAGTCGGGAAAGAATATGCTCCCGGAACCTTACAGCGGTATATCACTTCCTTTAAACATACCCGGGCCTTCCTGGAATCGAAATACAAGGTATCCGATATAGACATTCGCAAACTAGACTATGAATTTATCACGGAATATGAGTTTTGGTTAAAAAGCGTCCGCAAGTGTGACCATAACACCACCATGAAATACCTGGCTAATTTCAGGAAGATCGTTAAGCGGTGTCTGCAAAACGGCTGGCTATCCCGCGACCCTTTCCTGGGTTTTAGCCTGGCTAAGAAGGAGGTGGAAAGGCATGCCCTTTCATCGGAAGAATTGCAGGCTTTGAGGGAAAAGGAATTTTCTATTGAACGGTTAAAGCTGGTACGGGATATATTTCTATTCAGTTGTTATACGGGTCTTGCCTACGCAGACGTACAAAAATTGAAAAGGTCCGAAATAACTATCGGCGTTGATGGCGGGAAATGGATCTTTGCCAACCGGCAAAAAACGAAGACGCTATCCAGGATACCCCTACTTCCCAAGGCCCTGGAAATCCTGGGCCGATATGCAGACCATCGGCAGTGCTTATTGACGGATAGGGTTCTTCCGGTCCTCAGCAATCAGAAAATGAATGCGTACCTTAAGGAGATCGGCGATCTATGCGGTATCCGGAAAAATCTGACCTACCATATCGCCCGACACACATTTGCGACCACGATCACGCTGAGTAATGGGGTCCCTATTGAGACGGTATCAAAAATGCTGGGGCATAAGAATCTGCGGACAACGCAGCATTATGCTAAGATTCTGGACCATAAGATCAGTGTGGATATGAAGGGGTTGATGGAGAAATTTAGCTAACGGATAGACAGGCAAATCCGTTGCCTTAACATAAGCCTCAAAATTTGGTATTGGCAACAAGTGCAAGTTCGATTCCTGTTCTGGGCACGGAGACCCCGAGGGTTATCTATTTAGTTTACTAATAAGCTCAATATAACCGTCTAACGCCTTTTTTATTCTAGCGCTATCCAGTTTCCTGACGCCTTCAATCAATTCTTTTATTTTAATTGTAGGAGAATCGCCCCAACGAAGTATCCTATTTTTATAGAATGACCCAATTTCAATTTGCTCTGTTATGTCTTCCAAGTCAAAATACTCTCTCTGGTCACGGGTAAACTTCTTGGGACCTGTGATTTCTATAACAGGTTTAACTGAAAGAATTTTCAGTACCTCTCTAAGTTGTTTTTCACCATTGGATACTTCAAGGTTCATAATCAACAAGTATTGTGTGAACCAATTTAATATCCTATTAAATCTTCTAATTTGAATTTCAGATAAATCAGAGCCAGTTTCATTGAATGCAAACACAACCTGATTCGCGACGTCAATCACATTCGAAAAAAACAATTTTGGGTTTGCAGTGGCATCTTCATTTCTTGATCGCCTATAAGCAAACTCGTGAATAAACGCATAAGTATCTGCTTGATAATCAGCATCTTCAATAATTTTGGAAAAGCCTCCAATTCTATCAACTAAACCCGGAGAAAGAATGTGTTGATTGCGATGAAAACACTCATGTAAAATAAATATTCGGAATGCTCTATCTCTATCTTCCAGGTTATTTTTGAATTTGGAATGTATGGCATGGATTAATCCATTACCCACAACCCAGGTGCCGGTTGATTTATCGTACGTAAAGCCGAAATCATCACTAAAAGATTTTTCGGGATCAATATATCCATACGTTAAGTCATAAACCGGCACTAGGTTATTCCAGAAATCAGAATTAAAGTAATCAAAATCTGCGTACTTCTCATCTTGATAAATACATCTAAACCAATTTCTCTGTTTTTCTATATTTGTTGATTTGCTATCCGCCTCTGTATTGACGAATCCGCCAAAATCTTTTAAACTCTTGTTGACAGCAATTTTAACATCTCTTATCTCTGCCAGTTCCTCCTCTGAAAAATCTTTAGCCGGCTCCTGAAATAAACTGTTCTTTTCAATTACAATATCTTTTGCCTTAGACAATAAATCATCAACCATCATTTTGAGTTTTTCCTGACTAAAACGTCTCAAATCTTCAGGTGATTCAGATTCGCTTAGCTTTAGTTCCCGTTCTATATTAAGCATTATACTCTTGAAACTGCTGTTGGCATGTTCATTATAAAGCATCACTAAATAATTTTCTAGGGTTTGAAAGTATTAGAGGAAAATTATAGAGAGAAAAGATTCTTCCTTCATATTGTCGCTTGTTTTTTCCCAAAATTACCATTGGAAAAAATAAGTCTACTCTTAGATTGAACAATCGAGAGAGCCTTTCAAGCGAGGTCAAAGTATGATAAGAAGTTGTAAACTCATCAAATACAACAGCGCTCTTTTTTTGAGCATTCTCTTCATAGCTTAGAAGCCTTTCCATCCATTCTTGAGTTTTATATTCATTTATAAGACTCTCTTTAGTCTCATTTGTCACATCTTTAAGTTTCCCTATAACTTCTCTTGGAATATGTATACTTTCAATTTTCAGAATTAATTTTAGAACAGTTGCCAACTCTAATGCAGCAGGTTCATCAGGAGATATAAATATGTAATTGCTTGGCATCATCTTTTGCTCGCTGAAAAGCCGCTCTATCTTTTCAACGATATACGCACCGTTATCGGCAATAAGCTTCGTGAAATTCGGCAAACACCTGATGGGAGGCCTATCAAGAGGATGATACTTTTCTTCTTCATAACCAGCATCGTCACTTAATTTCCAAAAGACATGCGATGTAAATTGAAGATACTGGTCCCCCTTAGTGCTAGACGGCTCAATTTGATAATAACACATATCACATTTACTGCCAAATGGGATTCTTTGCTGGGCAACTCTTTGCAGCTGCTTATACGATATCTCATCATCCAATTGAATTATATTATTTGTATCTTTCTTTTCATTTGCGTTTAATATTGTATAGATATATAAATCAATATCAGGATTTACTAAACGAATTTTTTTCAGTAATGATTGTTTCAACGTATTACCGGTGTGTATTAAGTCCACCACCAACAAGCATTTTTCATTTGCCCTAACACCCTTCAACTTTTCTTCATAACTCTTTTGGGTTAGGTCGATTATGCTAGTGTTAATATCCAGTCCATTCATAACTCTTCCTAGCCATTCGAGCGACTCCGGACCGTGGAAAAGAATATGCCTATATTTCTCAGTCGTTATTTCCTTCTTTATCAGGTAGGTTATCTCATGTACGCAGTGCTTTGCGTCATAAAAATATTGATGACAATCAAATTTCATTTTGTCCCCCGTTCTATCTAATGGTCTTTTAAAATGCCCTACTCTCCTTATTAATTTTTTTTCAATCAATTTTTTAGGTTCAATGAGAATAGATGGGGTATGCTTTGTAAACTCATTTTTGAATGAATAAGATGAGTTAAAAGTGCGACCATAGCGGTCTATTATTATCAACATTTCATTCTTGCAGGCCTCCATCAAGACCTCATTTCCTTCCATGAATATCTCATTAACCAACGGGAGCCTTGGGACCAGCAAAAATATCTTATTCTTAGGGTCCTTAAGTTTTTTAACAGAACATGTAATTAAATGAGAAATGTAAGAATATAATTCGAATTCTATATTGCCAATCAAGTTGCTATTTCTATCCAGATAAGGGAAATACAATAAAACACAAATATTTTCGTCTTTAAAATATGTATCTACGCCATCATAAAATTTCTCTCTCGGATTAACAGATTGTTCAACTAACGAGCTATCAATTAATCTTTTTTCAAGTTCCTCCTTAACTATTTTACCTGCATTTACTTCAGTATTTGATGTAACTGGAGTTGTATATCTGCTATTTGTATCTAATTTGAGAGAAGGGTCAACTATATGGATTATATCATTAAGTAGGCTTCCATAGGTATCTACCTGTTCCGGCAGATATTCGCCAACCTTAAATATAATTGGGTGAACATACCGCATGAATAACCTAATATTTAAGAGGTAAATGAACTGCAATTAGGTTGCCACTAAATAGTGGCAAGCACTCAGGCCTTCTCTTAATGTCGACATCATAATTGTTGGCCTTACTAGAATTTTGCTTAATAACCATATTATATCTTCCTGTTCGAACGACGATCTTTCCATTAAAAATATTCACCACAGTATGCAATAAAACATATAAACCCATGCCTCTATTCCGATATTTTGCCCTTGTATCTTCGCGGAGCGTTATTGATTTCCCTTTAGGATCGCTTGTTACTCCTGGGAAAAACGTAGACAACAGCCAATAATAATCATAGTTCCAATAGCCAATTTTACTAAGAAAACCCTCGTTAGGCACTATTCTTGAATCAACCTTAAGTCTGTCATCATTGAGTTTTTTATTTGGTTCGTGCAGATTTAAATGAAAAATTGGAAAACGAATCTCGTTCGGGACAGAGGTTGTGATATTCTTGGTGTCAATATAAGCATCTCTTAGCACCTCAATCATGCTTTTTCCATTATCCCAAACAGCAATTTTAAAATGATCTGAGGTTATATGTGTATTCTTTTCCTTCGATTGAAAAAAAGAACTTGTCTGTAAAAGTGTGCCATTAGGATGGCGCAATGCATTTGTAATTAGTTCGAATATTACTTTATTCGGAACATAGTCGTCGAGATGATTCCCATCCGCATCTTTAAAAACATTCTCAAGGACTTCTTTTATTCCTTGTTCTCTCCAATCATGCAAGATATCTTCCAAGACCTGATAATTCGGTAGTATTTTCAAGCTATTTGAATCTTCCAACGAGTATTCTACACGACGAGAGTTTTCATTTGTGCTAGAAGGAACGCTCGAATCCAATTTGAAAGAAAGTACGGAGAAAAATTTTTGATAAAGAATAAGGTCCTTGACCTTGTTATTAATTAATGTGTTTGGAAAAGTCGCATTTACGATCTTATAAACATCTTCTTCAGTTGATTCTTTTTGCAGAAAACTTTTTCGACCATTTTCTAAATCCTTACTTGGATCTAAGTTAATTGCATTTTCAATAGCGTCTTTAAAGTTCCATATTTTCAAGAAGGTAAATACCGATTGACTGTCTGGCCAGATAAATTTAAATATGCAAGCAGGATTATCGTGACGAATGCTTTGGCAAAAAGCAGACATGTTTATTATGACAAGAAAATCAATAAAGTCTACATTTTTTAGATCAAAGCAGATTGCCTTAATTTCGCCAGTTGGAATCGTTTCAAAAGCCTTCGTGATAGATTCTTCAAAAACAGATGAATCAATTATATTATTATAGCCTTTTGATTTACGGCCTTCAAAGAAAATCTTAACGTCAGCCATTACTTGGAATACTGGTTGTAAATAGTAAATCTAGCGGACTGCAAAGGTAGCGCTTTTTTGAGGCAGTTTACCGACATACTAGAAATGTAGCGCCGAGGTATAAACAATGATACAAAAAAGGCAATTGATTGTCAACAAATTAAGTTATAGAATTTTCTTAATAATGCCAGGAGCCAGAAAAAAAAGGGTCTTTTCACCTATTTTTCTGGTTTTTTCTGACCAATAAAAATACTGATTTTGAGGTTTTAATGCCCCAACCGCAAATTTTATTGCCACCACTCCGGAGTAGAAACGCTTTTCCATTGCAATGTCAGCCCTTTCCGGTTTCGAATATCCTTGAGGATAGGTTCAAACATTGAATTCGTTATGATCCGGAACAATGCAATTATTGTATAGATCAAGCCAGTCTTTAAAAATCCTGGTTTGAGGGTATTTGAAATTGCTTTCTTCTTTTCTCGCCCAAGTTAAGTGAACAACGGCAAATTTGTTTTCACTATCAACTAGTTCAAATAAAGCATCATCTTTGTCACTTCTTTTTGCAATTGCATTTGACTTTTTGCCAAATAATATATGGCTTTTTGAAACTTCTGTATAAAGCTCCTTTTCTAAATCTAAATTACCGACTTCGAGTTTATACCATGGCTCAAGAAAATGAATTTCATCACCTGGTAATATTTCAACTATTGAGCCGCAAATAAGCTTGCCTTTGTCATCTGGGTTTTTCAATTGCAAGTATACAATATCCATTCTTTGCTTGCCATTTGCATCGATGAATCTCGGAATATCAAGAAATTTTTCGAGCTCTATCCCGCCCAAAAAAGACTTTTCAGTGATATGGAAATTCTTGCTCGGGTCTATTAACCTTACCCCTACAAACGTTCCCCTCTTACTTACGTTAAACACACTTTCAATTTCAAGCTTAATGGGCATTCACCAGAATATTAATTAGAGGAAAAATGATGTTTATATTATTTTCCTGAAAGTGAGACTAATTCTCCCCTTCTCAGTATCGGCTTTTGGGATAGCATGTTGCCAAATTGCTTGAACTTCCTGTGTCATATAGATTAAACTTCCTGGCTGCAATTCATACGACAAGACCTCTTCCGGATTGAGAATTTTTCTAAATTTCAAGCTCCTTGTTTCACCAATGGAAAGAATTGCAACACCGGTCCCTTTTTCCAAAATGTCGATTTGGTCTGAATGGTATCCCATTTTCGACTTGCCATCCAAATAATAATTGATCAGGCAATTATTAGGAGCAAAGCCGATTGTTAAATTAATTTTATTATTTATTTGTTCTAGTTCGGGTAAAAACGCTTGGAATGGATAACTCATTTGAGAATAGTTATATGCTTTGCCAAAACTTGCAGTCTTGCGAGCAACCATTCTTTCATCCCATTGTACTTTATCCAGCAGCAATTCAAATAATTCATCCGGGTTGTCTATGAAATTTTCAATAAAGGTGATTCCCGTGATCATTCTTTCATTAAAGATTTAGATGATAATAGTCAATTCTTTTTCTTTGATTTCGGCACTTTCCGGAAGGTGGTATTATCAGGTAGTGGCCCATTAAAATCAAAAAGGTCTTTGGTCGCAACTTGTAACGCACTAGCCAATTTAAATATCGTATGAAATTCAATATTTTCTTTTCCCCTTTCATAACGGCTGATATCACTGTCGTTGACACCGGAAAGAAGCTCGAGATCAAGTAAAAGAAGTTTTCTATGTTTTCGAAGCTGTTTAATCCGGCTTCCAAGGTTTATTAACTCTTGCGCAAAATTTTGAGATTCCATTGCTTGTAATTGATCCGGTAAACTGGCCTTATATTGTATAATAAAAATGGGGTTATAAGCACATTTTACTTGAATTATTGCTTATCTTTATTCTGCAAACATTTTTTCCTTTTGTCTGAAAAAATAAACTTATGATTTACAATACATCCTGATCAAAGATTAGCTTTGCGAACACATAAGATATTTAAGCGTGTTTGCTTTATTCTCGTTCTCCGAAACTACGACCTTCGAAAAGAACCGGGAAATAGGGTAAATCGCTCACGTCATGGCGTGGGCGTTCTTATTCCGGTTCAAGGGTGTCGTAGCCCGCGGAGACGGTAAGGACTAACCCACGTCTTTTTTTAGTCTAGTAAACATACACATATTCATATCTGTGTTCATAAGGCATTTAAGGAGATCCAATGTTGTTAACACCTTAAAATTGCTGTTATGTCACTATTCCGCGAACATTTTGAGTTTTATAACCAACCGATCCTCTTACCGGAAGAATATCAGAAAAACCCCGTCACTTTTTTAGAACGTTTTTTCAGTGATTACCATTTATGCGATCTGCGAGAGATACTCGAGGATATTTTAGAAACCTGCTTAACGACTGACAACCCGCCTTTCAATGATCCAGAGAAACGAGCTGACATCATATTGCTTCATAAAAATGTCATGTGCCTATTTGAAACGGCTTTTCTGCTAAAAGGTTCAAAAAGCTAATGTCATGTCAGAAGGGAAATCAAAAGCAAATGCACAACTTATTGCAAAAGCACAGAAAAGGCAGAATAGGCTTAACTCTATAAAAAATCAACTGGAATCAGGTAGCATGACCAGTTTTGATCAAATGTTTGCTATCATAAGTGAGACGCGGATAGCATCAGAGCTAGGTATATCTTTTTACACTTTCCGCAAGAAATGGAAAGATCCCGGCGAGTTCAGCATCAATGAAATGATGCGCTTTGCAGCTCTGATCGGTGTAAAATATGATATGATCAGGGATTTTATTTGGAACATGATAAAAAACAAAAGCAAAAGCAGGATTTTCAGGGAGTCAGTTTTTTAACCTTTCAGCGAATTGCTTCTCATATTGTGGCATTTTAAAGAAGTTTTTGGAGCTATGAAGACAGGGATAAACAATGCTGATTCCTTGTTTTTGCTGGTGAAAGGAAAAAGAACAAACTTCGAAGGAGGTATATCATTGCCATGACTCAGGCCATTAGAGATCGGATGTTCAACTAATGGTCAGGGGCTGTCCAGGGGACCAATGCCTGGGCAATGATAGACCTGCTTCGAAGGGCCAAAGCCGGAACGGGTGCCGGGCTTTATTCCCCCGCTGATCGGCTGCGGCTGCATGACCCCTGCTTATTATTTCCCTTTCCCTTTCTTTTGGCCCGTTTTTACATCCGGTCCGATTTTACTGTTTACCGTCTGGAGTTGATCTATCAATTCCAGGCGTTTTTGTTTTAGCCGCTCCTGCTCTATGACGTTTTTCCGCATTTTGTCCGGGTCCGACAAATAAATACTGTCGAGTCGAACGAGATATTGATGGAAGGCGGAATCTGCATCAAGTTTCAATTTCCGATATTTAATATCATTAGCTTGGTATTGGCCTGAGTCACGGGCCGTCATATACCAGGCCGTGCAGACAAGACATAGGGCCAAAAAAAGCCCGGCAGCTATCCAGATGATCTTTTGAAAATGGTGATGATGCTGAACCTTACGCTCAACCGGATGCCGTAATAAGTCGGTGGCAATCTTCAAGGTGAAAAAAAACACCTCCAACTTCGCCATTAAGGCATTTTGGCCCTTCCTGACTGCTAATAAGTCTCGAAAGCTAGCTTTCATCTCGCCTATATCCTGCGAATGGTCGGGAATGGCGTTCACTTTTTTTTCCACAAGGGCCAACTTTTCCTCCTGATCCCGGATTTTTTGTTGCTGGTTTTCCACCTTTTCTACTACTGCATCCAGCATTATTTCACTAGGTGCCTGCTTCTCGTCGTTCATACAATATTATTTTTTAGAGATCATAAAATGATTTGTTAACGGGGGCGCTGTGCGTTCTTTTTTCTTCTCCTGAGTAAGGCCTCTTCTGTAAGATCATAAGGGAGGGGGCCATCTTCGTGTTCCGGGCGCATTAAGATTTCAAGAGCTTTTGCCAGCCCCTGCCCAATTCCTGGTTTGAAGTCTTTTTCCGGTGCCGAATTTGAAGTTTCATCAGACGGTCGAAGGGAACGGGCTTTCCTTTTGTAAGACGGGTTCATTTGATTTGTCGCTTCGCCTTGCTGAGAAATTCCCTGCTGTTGCTTTTGGTGCTGTTCAAGGGCTCTTTGTAACCCTATAATAGAAAACTTCCGGTCCACCTGGCTGCCTTTAAAACAGACATTTCCTATCTTAAAGCTGACGCCTTGCTTCTCCTGGGTTTGGCCCTTATACTTATATTGGGTTTCGATACCCAGGGCTAAAAGGCGCTTTTCCAGGTCATCCATTGTCCTGCAGTGGGGCAGATTCTCGGCAATGGCTATATAGATCTTGTATTTATTGGCCTCCAATTCGCTCATGGCTTCCACATGCGTAATACTCAGATCCTTTTGAATCGCCGGGATAAGGTTGTACTCCTGGGTAAGCTGCTGCGCAATTTTCTTTCCCCGTAATCCTATCCAACTGTCAGAAATGACCTTTCCGTTATTATCCACCATATTGGCAACAATATGAAGATGAAGGTGGGCTTTGTCCGTATGTTTGCTGACTGCAAATTGCGTGTTAACGATACCCAAATGCTGCAAATACTTCCGGGCAATTTCCATCATGATCTCGTCCGAAGGCTTTTCTTTTGGATGGAAGCTAAGGATGGAATGAAAGCAGGCCTTTTCCTTGCCCGGCCTCATTTGCTGCTGATTAATAAAATCTTCTGCCATGACTTTGAAATTGTGCCCCCGAACCCCTTCAGCAATCAGGACCTCCGCTCCGGATTTTTGGCAGATATATCGGCAGGTATGATAGAAGGAATTCGCCGGGACCGGCTTGCTGATCACGGCTTCAATTTTTTTAGGATCTCATCCAGGGTAGCCCGATAACTTTCGAAGTATAACATCGCCCGGAGTGCGCCCTCCTGGTGACAGCTCTTAGCCAGCTGGTTTAGGTTGTTGGCCATGCCGATCAGTTGCCGGACAAACTGCCTTTCCTCGTCCGTTAGCCTGGGTGTTACGGTAGCATAAATACCTACTTGTCGGATATACGCGGAGGCCTTAAAGCCAGCTTTTGCGGCCTTTTCTTTGATGGTAAAATATTCAGGGCGGGTAAATCGTACGCACGCCCTGATCTCCTTCTTTACGGTTTTAGCCGGTCTACCGGCCTTTTTTCTTTTCACTCGCACGGTTTCCATATCTCATCCTTTTAAAGTGTCTTTGCATTTTTCCCCCCGCGACCAACGGGAGCGGGGGGACGAGCGTTGTTGTCGGGGCATTTTTGACCGACAACAACACCGCTCGCCTTAAAAACTTCGAAGTCCCAGGTAGATGGCAGGCAGTTTAGAGACCCCAATCCCTGGCCCCGGCTATCCCCTTACCTATCGTACGGCTTCCTGGTTAAAAATCTTGGGACTGTTCAAACCATACCTCCGGATATTATCCTTTAAATCCATCCATAGCCGAATATTATAATCAGCCAGCTCCATGATTTCCTCTGGTGTCAACCGATGGGGATTTGACACACTCGCCGGGGTTTTGCTGTCCGGCTGTTCTTCCATAAAGGAAAAAATATTCGGCGCGGAGCCTTCCCCTATCTCCAACGATCTGCCGATGGCCAAACTATTGCCAAATAACCTGATCTGCTTTCCGCTGGTTAAAAACAGGGTTCTTCTTTTAAAATCTGTCATAAAAATGATTTTGATTGTTATTGAATGAGTTTCTTTTCATCTTGGGCGGGTGGTAGGAGCTGCTGAATATCTTGCCATAGAAAAAAGACCCTGGACTGGATTTTAAAGGGTTTAAGTTTCCCATGCCGTATCCAGTCGTAAATGGTAGGTTTCGTTACCTGGAACATGCTGCATACTTCCGCGATCTTGTAAAGGGGTTTATAGGTCAGTCCAGGGGTCTCAAATTTGGAAGTAACCGTCTTTTCCTTTGCCACATTTCCCACCTCCTCCCGGATCACTTGTCTCATAGCCCGCCAAAACTGCTCCGGATCATAAGGGAATAGCATAGGGGCTATACTTGCCCCGTTGCTGGTTGATTCTTTCATAATTTTCTGATTTAGACGTCTAATTTACTGCGGAAAGCAAGGTTTATGAAGCTAAGTATAGTTAATCTCGCGGGGCTTGCCAGGACCGCATTACAGCTCTTTATTGACGGGAATATTTTGTCTTTTTGACCCAGGGCCGTGGATATAAAGCAGTTAGAAAATCGGTAAACGTGTGGTTTAATTATGGCAAATGCCGATCCGGCTGTCAAGATTGATTTCCGGTGCAGCGAAAATCGCTGGAGATAATAGAAAGGCTGGGTGCGACCACTAAAGGCGTGATGGCGCAAGAGGAAACCTAACCAGGTAGTCCATAAATAATTATCAGGGGATAACCTGCTGGTGAAATAAAAAAGGCCGGAAAGCTCCGACCTCTAAAAGAGTAATACCCGTAGGACACCTTCGGTATGACAGGGAGATGATTGAAATTCAATTTCGAAATAGCTTAATTTCCAATTCTTTAAGCGTCTTTATGCCTTGGGGGTAGTCCATTTCCTTTAAAAAGTTGATGGCTTCTTCGAACCGGTTGCGTATTTCCGTCAATTTCCGTTCACCTAGGTTTTTCCTTTTACTGCCGGTCCCGGCGATCAAATCCAGATTGTTCCGCAAGCTTCCCCGGTCTACCCCATATAATTTTTGCAGCAACTGAGCTACCCGGTCATTTCCTGCTGCATTATTAATACCGGCTCCTTTAGCCAATGCATAATAAATAAGGGTAAGGGCTAGATTAGACATTTGGGCCTGACGGGATTTTCTCAATTCTTCTTGCTGCTGATTCTGAAAGGTCTTTTGCTCGGAAATTTGGTCTTGAAACCGCCTTTGTATTCTCTCGTGATTCCTAATTAAGCGGGCTTCCTGGTCTGTCAATTTCTGTTGCATTTCTGCTTGAAATGCCTGCCGTTCCTTAATAGACTGATCATTCAACCGGCTCTGAAATAGTTGCTGCTGTTGCGCTATTTCATCTTGTTTGGCTGCTAGCTGATCCTGCAGCTGTCTGATGACTACCCTTTGCTGCTCCGATTCATAAAATGTCCTGATGGCATCAAGCTTCGGCAAAAAGTTGGCTGTAAAATTCGGTAGGTATTGAAAAAAAAACAGTATTAGGAAGCTGAATACCCCAGCTACAATTATTTGGAGAAAAGCGGTGTTATCAATATGCTTGGTAAATAATAGGGCTACCACGAGAGATATACCTATTATGGCGGCGAAATGCCTTAGCACATGGGTAAACCAATAAGCCGAAATTAACTTTTGCCGGGTCGAATCCGTTCCCCAGCCTGGAATGACTTTCTGTTGCTGATCTTGCGTTATAACAAAGGTTGATCGAATGTTGCCAATTTCTAATGGGCGATCAAAGGCAAGGTAGGTCTGTATCTTTTTCACTGTTTCTTTCATCACATTACTCTTTAAGTCAAAATTACGAATTTCTAAATGGCCCTCGACAATAATGAAGATATTCACCCATTAAATTAATGGAGTTCAAAGGTTTAGAAGGGTAATAATAAAATTAAATAATTCATGTAATTTGCATATATTTCCTCGTTTTATTCACACTGAATCCTATAAGATGTTGAATATCAATGGAAATATCGGAACGGCAAAAGACAATCAATACAGTCCGCTCCATGATTGGTATAGATTTACGGCCGGGTTTTCATATCGGCTTGTTGACGAAATAATCAGTTCGGAAAAGTTAACCAAGAAAGATTCAATCTTTGAATGCTTTGCTGGCTGCGGTACTACATTAGTAACTGCGCAAAAACATGGAATAAGAGCGTTTGGCAATGAAGGACAGGAATTATTGTTTGACGTAATTCGGGCCAAACTAAACTGGAATATTTCGGATAAGGCGATAAATAATATTACAGAAGACTTAAACTCTTATATAAAAAGAAGAGGATCCAAAAAACATTTTGATGTAAATAAATTATTGCCTACTCTTTATTCTGAGTCAAATTTAAGAGAGTTATGTCTGGTAAGAGATTTCCTGAATACTGCTAAAATCTCGGAATCAAATTATTTGTTTTTAAAGCTTGCGCTTACTCAGACTCTGCACAAGGTAAGTATCCATCCCATATCCGTCCCTTACATTGTTCGAAATAAAAAACTTAACAATGACAAATCTGCGTTAGATGTATTCTTAGACCTAACTAAAAAGATGATTGTTGATTTAAAAGATTTTCGAGCTTACAATAAAACGAGTGAAATTTTCTTACATGACTCCAGGCTGAAAAATGAAGTGATACAAGACGGGGGTTGTACTTCTTGCATTACCTCTCCTCCATATTTGAATAATCTAGACTATGGCGAAGTTTCAAAGGTGTGCTCACATTTTTTCGGGTTAACTGACTCATGGAACGATATTACTGAAAAGGTTAGAAAAAAGCTGGTTACGGGTTCCACTACCCATTATAAGGATGCTGAGTTTGATATTGAAAGTTGGAAGTCCAAAGAATTCTATCTTGCTAACACGAAACTTGCCAATGAGTTAATTTCCAAATCCGATGAAATCTTAAGAATAAGTAAAGGCAGGGGAGGGAAAAAAAGTTATAACATTTTAACCTTATTCTATTTCAGCGATATGTATGAAGTCATTAAAGAAATTCATAGAGTTTTGAAAAAAGATAAAAAGGCATACCTAGTTTTAGGTGATTCTGCCCCTTACGGTATTTATATAAATACTACCGATATTTTGGGACAACTTGCCCGCTCTGCCGGGTTCTCAAGCTTTAAAATTCAAAAGATAAGGGAAAGAGGAACTAAATGGAAAAGCTTAACTCACCGTCATTCTTTAAGTCTGCCTGAAAACATATTAATCTTAAGTAAGTAAGTGATTTTAACGAGAGAAACTTCATTGAAGATAGGTCACCTAAAAAAAAATGCAATTCCAGTCTTAGGCTATGAGGAAGTGCGGAGATATTTAGATGACAAAGGATGGAACTATATTAATATTTATAGCCTGCTTAAATTAAAACAAGCATATGTTGCTATTTTGAATAATGATCAAAATGGCGAAAAAAAAGGATTCTATGAAAAATTCAGATTGATAATTGGTGAGAAGATAGATTTTAGAAGCATGGATGAGTATCTAAATGCGTTCAAATGTTTCAAGGTGATCGAAGTGGTAGGCGATAGAATTAAGGTACTTGAAGAAGTAGATTTCGATCTTGAAAATCATAATGCCTTACTTGAGAGGGACATGATTTCAATAAGTAAATATTATTTTTCATATATAAGATTCAAATATTTCCATAATTGGTTTTTGGGCAATATTTCCGACAAGAATAAGGTTTTTGATATAAACTCGGAAGGTGTTATAGCAGGTTCAACTCCAATTTTTTCATTCTCAGATATGTTGTATTTTGACAATGCGAAAAATGGGAAAACTAAGAAAACACGAAAATTAACTGATAGCTTTTTTTATTATCCCCCCACCTCATATTACCAATTTGGTTCCAAAGATGAGAAGGAGAGTGATGAAGAGAAAGCCCTAATGCGATTCTGGGATGTTTTTATTGAGTGGGGAAGAAAATTGGGATTAATTGAAAAAATAAATTTGACCCAGGCTTTAGGAATAACGTGTTATACCTTTGAAGATAAAAATTTATATCTCAATTATTTCGTAAACAATTCGAATGAAATTGACCTTTCGGAATTCATAAGCAAAAACTATGGGCCAAATGTTGCAAGTATTTCATTGCCGGAATTAACTGCAAATTTGGCTTTATCCTATAGATGCTCTATTCAAAAAATTCATGATGAGATTATTGCGCAAAGCGCTAATTCCAATCATAGATACAGCCTTCAAAGAACTAGTGCAATTTTCATAAATGGGAAGGAGTTTATTTATCCAAAAATAGGCAATACATTTGTTTCACATATTTTCATAAGAGATGGAAGATAACAACATATTTTTTCAGGAGCTAGGTATCAACCCAAATGACCTTGGAGATACGAAGACTAGATATTCCCAACTTGGGCTACTTTATAACCCATTCCCAAAATCTGGCACTACGAATATCAGAACGTCCACTGAAATTCTAAGGCATCTTAAACCAGTTGATGAAACAATAAAGAAAAACATAGCTGAATACCTCTCGTCGACTTTGTTTGCCAAAACGGGAGACAATAAGGACAAGTTTATGGGAGCTACGATTATAGGAAATTATGGATCTGGGAAAACTCAGCTTCTAATGTACGTTAAATACCTTCTGGAACTTGCTTCAACTAATAAGGAACATAATGTCAAACCCTATGCAATTTATATAAGTAACCCGAAACTTCGTCTATCCGAACTGATCGGCAGTATTGTAGCTGAAATAGGGGAAGAAAATTTCAGGAAATTCCTGTGGAATAAAGTCATCAGAAAATTAGAGACTGATTACAAAGACAGCCTTAAAAGAGCTTTTGCAATCAGTGAAGATATATTTGGAATACAATCAGATCCGTGGCATCAAGATAACAGGATAAATTATAAAAAATTTATTGATGCTTGGTATAAGAACTTTGCGAACAAAGCACGGCAGAAAAAATTTCAGGAAGAAATTGAAGCATATACACTTGTAATATTAAATGGATTTATTAACGATTCGGCTGTTGCTTCCTATTTTTATAAAATCCTAATTGAAGATTTAGGATTTAACACAGCATGGGAGTCTATAATAAAAGGAGAATCAAAACATCTAGCTAATAAGGAAGCGAATATAATTAAGTCGATTATAAATCTTCTTTATGAGGAGGGATACAGCCACGTATACGTACTAGTTGATGAATTTGAAGATATAACAAGAGGGAGGCTTAGCAAAGCCCAAGTGGACAATTATTTATATTCACTAAGGACATTAATTGATCATGAGCGAAATTGGACAATCTTATTTGCAATGACTGAAGAGGCATTCAATGAACTTGAAAAGGCATCACCCCCTCTAGCGGATCGAATTTCGAGAAGGAAAATTAGGATTTTCAACCTAGCTCCAGATCAAGCTACAAAAATGATAGTAAATTATCTAAACATGGCAAGGGAAAAAGAAAGTGATTCTTTAAGCCCATTTGACGAATCTACAATAATTGAATTGGTCGAAAAGACTAATCCTCACAACCCTGGGGTTGCTAGAATAATTTTAAGCACTTGTTTTAAATTAATTGAAAATGCTGTCGAAAACAACCTAACAGTTATTGATAAAGATTCAGTACTGAGAGTATTTAACGAGAAATAGTAATAAATGAGAAATTGGAGTATTAACACCCTTCCTCCGCAGATTAAAGCGGCAAAAATTTACTTTGATACAAATTTTCTTTTATTTCTTTTTTCAAACGAGCATCCAGGTATCAACACCGCATTCACCTCTTTAACTTCGATAGGATTATTGGAAGGCAAGCCGCTATTTATAGATTTAACAGCATCTCAATATGTATTATTTGAGTTTTTCGAAAATCGGAAGAAGATTCATTATAAGGCCTTTCTTGAACAAAACGGAATTGAAGTAACAATTGAGGAAGGAGAAGAGATTTTCAGCAAATATCAAAAGTTCAACTATTTTAAAGTTCATGGACATAATTATATTGACATTTTTCCGCAAATATCGGCTCTTGTAGAAAACGACCTAACCAGGATTAGTGAATATTCCATTAGGCATGAAGCTCATATTTTAAATGAAAAATTATTTATTCCAACAAAGCACTTGTGTCTTTCTTCCAGGATATCCCGCCATGACTGCCTAATTACTTCATCAGCAGTCTACCCAGATGTTGAGACAACGAATTTCGATATAATTATTTGGACCAATGATGAAGATTATAAGAGAGGATATAATGAGTGTACTGAGATTGAGAATATATTTTCCGATTGTAACATCGAATTGGAATTTATAAGATCCTTAAAAATAAGGACCGGTCAGGAGGTCAATTTGCTTAATGCGCAAGATTTTGGAGCAATACCGGCATTTATGATAAAGAAAATAAAGGAATATTTAATTCAGGTAAACGCTAAAAGTTATTTGGGTTTAACAGATACCGCCCCCGCAGCACCAAATATTATATATATTGAAAATCGGAATAATAATCTTATTAAACCTAGGCCATCCTTAACAGTAATTGGGAAAGATTTGGATTTTATAATAAACTCATCTTACATAGACGAATTTTGGCACAATGGAGCCGTGTTGGGTGAATACCCAATCAATACCAATGATGTAATTTCAGGGAGGTGGACTTTCCCCAATGCTTTTAGTAATGAATTCGGGGATAACTTGGATGAAATAATGGCTGAATTGAAAAAACCTGGTCATTTAGTATTTGTCAATGAGTACTACGAAGAGTATTAATTGCGGCTTTTCCGGGCCCAATGTTTTTGCATTGAGAATACACACAAAAGTATTACGTAATATTTACTTACCTTTACTTGGAGTTAGTAACTTGAAATAGGATAAGTAAAACCAGGAGAATAAAGCGTAGTTCGTGTAGTTGTTGGAGTTCAAAACTTTAATAATCTGACAATCAAAATATTCCGGAGACGGTTCGAATCCCTCCCTCTCCGCAAGTCTTTATCAATGAACCGGCAGCTTTGCTGCGGGTTTTTTGTTTGCAGCAGACGGTCGAGCTCGCTCGATCCGGATGCGGAGAACAAAAAACGAAGGCGGCCAAAGGCCGCCTGTGGGTTCAATGATGGGGACTTAAGCCCCACCCTATTGGGATCACCGAGCATCACGAAGTGTGCGGAGGTAATCCCTCCCTCTCCGCAAACAAATGGACGCCCCCCACTAAGGATCACCGTGTCACACGGAGTGTGCCGGTAATCCCGCCCTCTCCGCAAAAGAATCAATCACCCCGCAATTGCGGGGCATTTTTTATGCCCGTAAGTAAAGGAGCGAAGGGAAAGGACGAGGAAAAGCGAGGAACGATGCTTTACAGTATAACAATTAGTGGAGGCACCGGTAACGGGGGTACTTCTGCTAAGCTGGTTTCTCATACATTTATTTAAACTTATTTTTTCGGTTTCCATAAATAAAATTATTAAAAGTATAAAAACATTTGCGCAAGTCAACCCTTGCGTATATATTTGCAAGAAAATACTTGCGCATTATGACGCAAACAAGAGACGTCTTTCAGGCAATAGCAGATCCAACCCGCAGGCAAATTATAGGAATGCTGGCCCGGAAATCACTCAACGTTAATGCCATTGCCAAGGAGTTTGCTATTACCCGGCAAGCAGTTTCCTTGCACGTACAATTCCTTAATGAATGTGGTCTTATTGTGATCAAACAACAAGGAAGGGAAAGATATTGCGAAGCTAAACTCGAAAAATTAAATGAAGTAACAGATTGGGTAGATCAATATAGAAAATATTGGGATGCTAAATTTGACTCCCTGCAAAGTTATCTGACTAAAATTCAAAAAAAGAAGAAATAGAAAGGTGGAAAACTATAACACATTCAAACAAGAAGAGAACATTCTTATACATACAAGAATTCTGGATGCTCCAAGGGATTTAGTTTGGGAAGTCTGGACCACCCCGGAACATATAAAAGAATGGTGGGGACCGAATGGGTTTTCGCTAACCACAAAATCAATGAATGTAGAACCAGGCAAAACATGGGATTCAATTATGCACGGGTGGGGAAAGGATTTTGTTAGCAAAGTTGAATACGTGGAAGTAAAAAAACCTTCCCTTTTATCTTATAAACATTATGGTGAAAGCGAAGATTACGACTTTACAGTTTCAGTCTTATTCGAAGAAGTTGAAGAAAAAACATTACTGACAATGAAGTCAATATTTAAGTCAAAAGCAATTATTGAAGAATTAAACAGAAAGGTAAATGCCATTGAAGGTGCCAAGCAGACTTTAAATCGACTTGAAAACTATATTAAAATATTAGAAAGTAACAAACCATAAATAATAATAACAAAAACAAAAAATATGAGAAAAATAATTTCATTTATGCACATATCGCTTGACGGTTTTGTAGCAGGACCGAACGGAGAGATGAACTGGATCAAACTTGGTGAAGAAATTTTTGATCATGTCGGTAAGCGGATAGGCGAAACCGATACGGCATTATACGGACGAGTAACTTACCAGATGATGGAAAATTACTGGCCTACCGCAGGAGACAAGCCGACAGCGACCAAGCACGACATTGAACATTCAAAGTGGTATAACAAAGTTCACAAAGTTGTTTTATCAAAAAAAATGAAAGACACGGGTTTGACTGATACAACAATTATTAGCGATAACCTTTCGGACAAAATAAACGAAATAAAACAACAGGCAGGTGGAGAAATCCTGCTTTTTGGTAGCCCGACAGCCACACATTCACTTATTCAACAGAACTTAATTGATGGCTACTGGCTATTTGTTAATCCAATTATTCTTGGACGAGGCATTCCATTGTTTGTAGACATCAAAGACAAAATAAAACTAAATCTATTGACTACCCGACAATTTACTTGTGGGGTAACTGAACTGAATTACACAGTGGACAGACAATAACAACGAACCGCTAACAGGATATTAGCGGTCATTAAAACAAACGCTAACGGTCGGCAAATTCGGGAGTGTAAATTAAACTGTGTCAAGAGTGATTTGTTAAAAAGCATTACTTATGGCTAGTTGAATCGAAGATATGATTTTCTCTTGCATACAATTTCGCGTTATAAAATATTTCGGTTTTAACTCTGTTCTTGATCCTTGACACTTGATCTTCGGTTAGCTGTCCTCTGTCAAAAATTGGATTAATTGAAAGTTTAGGATTATATATCGCATCAATGATGCACGGAGATCCTTGAAATTCTATCAGGTACCACTCTTCCGGTCCTTCCTTAAAGTGAATTAACCTATCTCCTGGATATAAATCGGTCTGAACGTTATTTATGTAGAATTGAGACTTTATAGAATCAGGGAAAAGGATGCCTTTATTTAGCACTGAATCGATATAATAAACCAACGTGGAATAACTTATAGTGGTATCCTCCAGGTCTACGTTTAAGTAGGAATGGCCATTTGTACCGTACAAATTATTCACGCATGAACTGCATCCCGACAATAAAATTGATAAAAATACAGAGACTTTCTTAATCATTTTACTGATTTAAAGTGAGTGTAGACTAAGCCTTGTTAACTCATCATTTAGAGAGCAAATGTCATCTCGTTGGGAAGTGATGTTTTTTCTGATACTGCTGATCAAGGTTCTGCTGCTTCAAAAAACATCGGTTACCAACGAGCCCTTCATTATATCTTCAATTTCAGCCGGTCGCCAAATTTAATCGATAGCTGGGAGACTGTCAAACCCCAATTCTGCAAGGGCTGTGTCCATTTCTTTTGGATATTCTGCGTAGCCAGGTAGATCAGTTTTAACAGAGACATGTCAGAGGGAAAGGCCCCTTTGGTCTTGGTAATTTTCCGGACCTGCCGGTGGAAGCCCTCGATGGTATTGGTCGTATAGATCAGTTTCCGGATAGCGGCAGAATACTGGAAATAGGTACTGAGCTTATCCCATTTGCGCTTCCAGGAGTCAATGACAACAGGATATTTCTTACCCCATTTTTCTTCCAGGTCGACCAGTTCAATCTCCGCCTCGTCCTTGCTGGTAGCCTGATAAACAGGCTTCAGATCAGCCATAAAAGCCTTCTGATCCTTGCTCGCCACATACTTGATGGAATTGCGAATCTGATGAACGATGCAAGTCTGTACCTCTGTAGCGGGGTAAATAGTGGCAATCGCTTCGGCAAAGCCCTTCAGGTTGTCTATGCAAGCGATCAGAATATCAGCTACCCCTCGCTGCTGAAGGTGTGCTAATACCCCGAGCCAGAAATTGGCTCCTTCGCTCTCGGACACATACATACCTAGCAGGTCTTTACGCCCCTCCGCGTTAATGCCCAGGATATTGTACACGCAGCGGTTGATAACCCGCCCTTCTTCCTTTACCTTGTAGAACATCGCGTCCAGCCAGACAATGCAATACAGCGACTCCAAGGGCCGATTTTGCCATTCTTTTACCAGGGGAATAACCTTGTCGGTGATCGCCGACAGGGTGGCGGCTGAGATCTCGGTGTCATACATCTCCTTAATGTGCGCGGATATATCCCGAAAACTCATGCCATGGCCGTAGAGACCGATGATCTTGCTTTCCAAGCTCTCTGCCAGGATCGTTTCCCGCTTTTTAACAATCTGAGGTTCAAAACTGGCTGCCCGGTCCCGAGGAGTCTCCAGGTCGATGGTGCCATCCGCAGTTTTCAACTTCTTGGACGTTTTGCCATTCTTGCGGTTTCCGGCAGCGCGTTCCTCCTCATCGAGGTGATTTTCCAGTTCCCCTTCCATGGCCGCCTCCAAAATGTCTTTTAACAGCGGGGCAAATGCACCATCTTTGCCAAACAATGACTTCCCGGAACGAAGCTGTTCCAGGGTCTTTTTCTTAAGTGCTTCGTAGTCGAATTTGTCTTTTTTTTCCATAAAAAAACTGTATTAAAGGTCTTAATTTTTTTAACCTTTGACACAGTTTATTTTACAGCCTCGGCTTTTTGCATTTTGCTCTTCCCTGATTTTATCCTGGTTCAATATCCTAACAGGTTCAACGCATGTTTTTAAAAAAAAGATTTGTTCCTCTTCACATACTCAATATTTAAATTGTTCAAGTTGTCTCTGTATTCAAGGAATTGCCGATCAAGCTCTCCCCAGACTTCATTAGCGACATTTTCAATTTGTTCAAGGACTATTTCTCGTTCGTCTCTATCTTTTGGGGCATTTTTTCCAGGAAATTGGTCAATTGCCTTTTGCAAAATCTGTGCTGTGATGGTAGCTCCAATAGCATTGAGTGATAAAATAGTCTCATTCGCGAAATCACCGCTTGAATTAAAAAAGTATTGGTTGAATCCGCCATTATTTACTTCTCTCTCCAAATTTTGATTTAAATAAAATAGCCTCTGCGGTTCTGTCAATTGGTCCATCTCGTCACCATAATTGCAAGCCTCTCCAATAAAATTGTCCAGTTCTATTATACTTGCGTTGATGTCGGTTGAACTCAATAATTTGTTAATGTCACTAATTTTTGCCATAGTTATTTTTGTTTTTCTTTTCCAGTTCTTCGTAAAAAATAAGATCACTGCACTTAATTTATTTGACATCTCCATTCCAACAAGCAAACAATTCAATCTTCCCGTCCTTTATACTTGAGGTGATGTAATCCAACAGAGAAACCAGGAATACCCTTATCCCATGAAATTTGGTGCAAAGTAGTATCAGATGATTGATATACTTAAGGATCTGACTAAGAAAATGATTTGACGAGAATCGTTATCCCTATTGAGATAGCTGCCCCTAATACCATGGAGATAGCCAGGTGCGCCCGCCAGATGGCGCTAACGACTTTATTTTGAGGATATCCAAATTGTCTAAAAACAGACTTTTTACCTATGATTGCTATGACGGTTGTAGCAATGATAAAAGTAATGATGGCAAATTTTGGGTAGTCCATGACCGTAATAGTTTAAATAAAGTTACATCTTTATTGTTTATGAGCTGTTAGTTGCCGCACAAGAACTCAGCATCAATTTCCCTTTCTCCATTCCCCTACAATGGCCGCGACCAGCAAGAGGTAAGCTATTATTGACGATAGGACCGATATCTTATTGCCCAATATATACGATTTCGGTTCAAACCGGAACTCAATAGTATGTTCCCCAGCGGGGATGGGCATGCCTCTCAGGACATAGTCCACCCGCTGATGATCTGCTTTGTTCCCGTCTAAAAAAGCATTCCAGCCCAGGCTGTAATACACTTCACTAAACACGGCGAATTGACTGGCCCTGGCCGCAAACTTATAGATGATCTTGTCGTTCAGGTTCTCCACCAGCTTAAGCGAAGCCGTGGAATCCGGTGTAGGTTCGAATTTGACTAAGCCCGCATATTTCTGCTGAATAATGACTGTATCCCTGGTGTTGATTGAGTCGAGCGCTTTCATTTCCTCATTCCCGTCCTTCACATAGTGAATGGATTTGACCAGCCAGCAGGGGCCATAGGCCCCGGGGTTCAGCCTGGCTGTTGGCTGGCCTGTGGCCGGATCTTTTTGGATGAAATACCTGGTGTTTAACATGTCGAAAACCTTCATATTCCCCTTCATCAATTGGTTTTCCATGATATCCTGGTATAATCCGAGCTTCGCCGGATGGTAACCGCCGACTGAATTGAAAAAGTAAGAAGCCCTTGAATCCTGGTACCAGCCTTCGGCCGCATCCTCATCAAACACCCTGAAATTCTTTTCAGGATCGCTCCTGATCTGTAAGTCGGCCGCCGTAGGAGTGAAAACAGTTTCAAAATCGGAGGGCTCCTGAAAGTTATCTTCACTCAAATAACGCCTGCCAATAGACAAAAGATCAAAAGAACTAAGCAGAAGCATTGCCCCCAGCAGAACCGGCCATTTAAACCTTCCCTTCAGGTAGGCCCCCACCAATAAAGCCGCTATCGCAATTAGCACGCAGCTGCGGACAAGATCAGCACCATAGATGGATTGCCGGTCTGCCTCCAACCCTTTCATCAGTGCGCTGCTGAACCTCACTGCCTGCTGCTGCATTTCAGGCTCCGGTTGCAGACCCTTGGTCATTCGACGAAGCATGCCGTTCTCGAAACTTTGCTTGATAGCAGCATCATTGCTCCCTTTGTAACCCGCCAGAAAATAAAATCCAATCAGAAAGATCATTATTCCCCCTGTAATGAATACTGTATTCCTGAATTTACCCCAAAGGGCTAGTTTCTCCTCCTTCGTAATGAGCAGTTCATTTAAACTCAGTGCGCCAAGGAGCGGAAAGGCGAATTGCGGCATGAAAAGGGCCATAGTGGGCGCCCGGAATTTATTGTATAAAGGTAAATGCTCAAATAAAAGATTATTGAAAACAGCAAAATGCTTTCCCCAGGATAGTAAGATACCCAGCAGAGCGAAGCCTGCCAGCCACCATTTTTGCCAGCCTTTCACATAGAAAAGTCCAAGCACGAATAAGAAACAAATAACTGCGCCAAAATACACAGGACCCGATGTGCCTAATTCCTGTCCTCCCCAATATGCATACCTATTGGCCATTTGCGCGCCAGCATCTTCCGGCACGCCTGCTTCGGCCAGTTTTTCCGAAAATTTGGAGTTATCCCCGATCTCTTTGCACGCATTACCGCTACCGTAAATATCGGGAACAATGATTGTCAAGGTTTCACCAATGCCATAACTCCATTGGAAGGCATAGTCGACATTTAGGCCCTCTTTGCTTTCATATTTGCTGGTAGTGTTATTGGTCAGTTCGGTCCGGCCGCCGCGCATGCTTTCTTTAGCATATTCCTGCAGGGGCAGCATGGCAATCGCGAAACAACCCCAGCCAATGGCGCCGCAAATGGCTGCAAGCGCCATACCTGTGACCAGGTTCTTTAAGCGATTGCGCTGCACTCGCCAGCTATGAACGAATAGAAATGCCGTCATCAGCCCCATGCCGATAGCTGTATAATAAATTATCTGAATATGCTGTGTACTCATCTGTAATGCAAAAAAAATTGTCAGCAGGGCTGCCCCCCATAAATATTTGCACTGATAGATCAGCAGTAAGCTGGCGATCACCGCCGGGGCATAGCCGATGGCCAGCATTTTTGTATCATGTCCTACTGCAATGATAATAGGATCATAGGAACTGTACGCATAGGCTAAGGCGGAGAGTATCCCGATCCAGGGATTGATCCGGAGGACGAGGGCCAGGAAATAAAAGCATATGCAGGCCAGGAAGAAAAAATTGGCAGGTTTAGGCAGGCCCAGCGTCAACAGGCTGGCAATGTAGCCAATGGAGATCTTGGAGGGTGAATCCATTGCAATGCTATAAGCAGGCATGCCGCTGAAAGTACTTTCTGTCCATAATGGAAAATGCCCATATTTCTCTTTGTATTCAAAGGATTGCTGTGCCATTCCCTTATAGCCAAGCTGGTCGTGCTGACTGACCACTTTTCCTTCCAGGGCAGGTTTGCAGTATACTATGGAAACAATCAAAAAAATGGCGGCCGCGATGAGATGAGGAAGCGCTTTTTTCAACCAGGATGAATTCATGACTGTCCAAATTATTGTTTCCGACAAGATAATAGGATTTTGTAGAGAAATCAGGGATTTTTTTCAACGAAAATCTGCGGCTAGTGGCGTATTGAGAGAAGTGTGGGCTACGTTTACATCCATCCCTTTTTCTGCATAGAGATATAGTTTATACAGGGAAGGGTTAGAAGGCATGGTAATGGTAACCTGGGGGCCGCTGCCGGCGGGTGTTATGCCTATCGCTGTCCCAATAGCATCCTCCTGAACAAGGTACCATTCGAATCGCATACCGGTGGCCGCGGGAGAAGCGATGCGCCAGCCCTTGCCGGCGGGAACAATAGCACTATATGCCAGATCGGCGCCTCTCTCCGTTGCGGCGGCCGTCCGGAGGATCTTTATTTCAGGGAGCGTGTTCATTATTGGCCTACCAGCCCACCTTTGCGACAGTTCATAATAATCAGGTTTCCTTCGATCGCGGCTGTCCAGCAGGCCGTCCAGGGTTGCAATGTCTGCGGCTTCATCATCCTTCCAGTTGCTGATATAGGTACCCACCGCCGATGCCGGCAGCCGTAGGTAAGCGGCCGTTATTACATTAGCGTAGAACCAAGGTCGCTTAAGCTTTCCGATCAGCGAGACGGAAGTGTCCTTTTCGTTGATGATCAGGCCAAAGCCGGTAATGCCGGGAACATGGGCATGGATCATTTCGACGGCTTCGGGCATACTGCCGGTAACGGCTATGTCTATGGTCACCGGTCTCAGCGGATCTTCTTTCCGGACATCGGCTATAAGATCCCGAAGCCAGCATAGGTAAGCATTACGCTGGTAGGTAACATCAGGTTTATAATAAGTCGACCCCAGGTTCTGGTAGGTAGTGTTCCCAATGTTCCAGGATGTGATCTGTGTATTTTGCTTCAGTTCCTTCACGGTTGCCAGGATCTTCCTGCGCAATTGCATCAGTGCTGCTGTATTGTCTCCCGTGTAGCTGATCCCGTTCGGTATCCAGAAGCCATACTGGATCTTCATGTCCATCCTTGCGGCGGCCCGCAGGATGTTGTGGTCATATATACCTGGTCCGTAATGCCTGATGGCATTAATTCCCAATTGTTTAATCTCGGTAAGATCTTGTACCAGTTCTCTCCATCTAAACGCTCGCCGGTTGCCATACCAATTCTGCCCCCGGGAATATCCGATGCCCCTGAGGCCTGTGAACAGCTGTTTACCATCGCTATGCCGGAATGCGAAGGAGGTATCTTCCGGCATCGGTGTCAGCATAGCACCGTAGCTTAACCCGGATATAGGCTCATGCGGAGGCATCAACGGGAGAACGGAGTCCATATCGGCGTTCGCCCAGTTAAGCGGCGATTTGTCGTCCCTTGACGGAGTATGCTTGTCTGAAGAGGTATTAAAAAAGACCAGCCCCTTTATTTCGGGATAGCCGGTTTTGACAGCATTGAAGGCCTCTCTGAACCATTCAAGCTGCCTGCCTTCAGAAGCCAGGGAACCCATTTCTGCGATCATCACCGGGAGACCCGACCGAAAAAGGGCCTTTTTATGGAAAGGATCGTACAACTCCTGCATGGCGTACCAGGCGGAATCCGGGTTCTTACGGCCATAATTAAGAATGGTCACACCGATCCAGTCGACATAATCGGCGCCGGGAAAATAGTCATCGACGGCAGCTGCCTTCCAGGGATTCCACACCCAGATCACATTAAAGACATTCCTGCTGCTGAAGTAATCATGCACATACTTCCAGGCATCTGTGAACTCCAAAGGCGTATTGTCCCCTGTTGGCGACCAGGGGTAGAAAGGATTGTCCGCCTCGTGGGCAAATCTCAGGAATACGGGCCGTCCGAGGGCTTTCAGCGCTTTACAGGATCTATCGAGAAAACCATCATAGTTACCCCGGACTATCCGTTGGAATATTTTTTTTTCCTTTTCGGCGTTTGCCGGTCTTTCCGGTCCATCGAACAGGGTTTGCCAGGGTTCCCATGTGATCATAGGCAGGGACCCCTGTTTGTAGATGGAGTCGAGTGTGCCTACCGGAAGATCGCATTCCGGTCGGTCGCCCCAGGGAAGATATAGGGAGACAATATCCATCTGCTGCCCGTATCTTTTTCTGAAGGCAGCGACAGTGTCGGCAGGCGTAATCCCCTGCCTTGCCCCCGGCGAAAAGATGCCGGTAAGGAAAATGTCCTTGCGGACCGAAGTATCTGCGGTTCCGGGCCCCTTATTCCATTTCAGCTCCATAATATACAGCGTCATGCCGATCGTAACTGCGAGCAGCGGCAAGGCGGCAGTCCGTAATCCTGAATAGATCCGGCGTCTCAGCCGCCAGAAATGAAGTTTGAATGTGCCCACATAGCTCATTATGAGCCGAACACTCGGATGATCATTTTTAAATGTCCTGAAGCTTTGCTGCCGGCTGGCCGCGATCGTAAACAGCATGATCAGGCAGTTGAGCAGGGCAAATCCTGCCATGCCGATGGAATAAGGATTCCAGTCATGACCAAGGCCGTAAATAATGGCGAATGCCGACAGCAGGATCACCGCGATATTTGGAAAGTTGAGACGCCAGCCGGCAGACTGTTCATCCTCTTTTGGCGTGGGGTCGTACGGAACCTTTTTCCGGATGACTGCGAACAGGAAACCCAATGCATAGATCCACCACGTTCCGATCATCAGCAAGCCGCCTACGACATGGAAGCCCCGTTCTTCGTCTTCCATCACCCAGCTTTGAACAAAATGCCTGATGAGAATGATAGCGACGATCAGCGGAAAAGCGCTTATCATGAACCTTTCGAATCCCACCGCGGCGGTGCTCAGCTCCAGTAGGAAAAGCACCGGGATCAGGAAATTGATCAGGAAAACAACCCCGGAGAAATAATAAAAAGAACCGAGGCCATAATGCAATTTCTGGCGCCAGGTGAAATGCCGGAATAGCCTGGGATAGGTGGTGAATAGCAGCTCAAAGACACCCCGGGACCATTTCAGCTGCTGCTTATAATAAGCGGATAGAGTGGACGGAACAAGGCCCCGGGCCAGGACGCTGGGTACGTATACCGATCTCCATCCTTTTGCGTGCAAATGCATTGCCGTGTTCATGTCCTCGGCCAGGCCTGCGGCATGGCCGCCAATGGAATCCAGCGCCGTCCGGCGGAAAGTACAGTTCGCGCCAATGGCCGGCACTGTGCCGTACCTGTTCATGGTCATCATCATCGGGCCATAGAACTGGTAGGTCTGCTGGGATGCTCCTTTCGCTATCAGCGTCGAACGGGAATTTTTATAGGCCTGTACGATCTGTACGAATCCTATGGTAGGGTCGTTGAAATGAGGAACTATCGGATCGAGAAATTCAGGGAACGGGACGTGATCCGGATCAAGCACCACACATAATTCTCCGGAAGACTGCTTCAGGGCATTGTTGATATTACCCGCCTTGGCGTCTTTCCTGTTATCGCGGGTGACATGCTGGATGCCGAGCCTCTCGCAAAGAGCCTTCAGGTAGGGATCATTAGCCTCGTCACAGAGGTAAGCTGTATGCGGGTACCTGATCTGAGAGATCGCTGTCAATGTCTCCTCGATCATTGCAAGCGGCTCCCCCGGGAAATAGGTCGTAAAAATATCGACCGTAAATTCTTTTTCCGGGGGCGGCGGCGGAGGTACCGTAATATAGAGATAATGGATCCATTCCAATATGATCTTGATGCAGGTAAATACAATAGTGAAAAGCAATAACCAGTAGAGCGCTGTATGCTGATCATGTCCCGCCTGATAAAATGTATAGAGGAAGGTGCTCATGGAAACAAGTCCCAGGATGACCATTATCCTGATGGAACGCAGTTCGGCGCGGGAAGGGGGGTGTATGGTCTTTATCGCTTTCATTGGTCTTTCACGACATAAAACGGCACGTTACAGGTGGAGAAATTTCCAAATTTATCATACAGCCTGGCAAAAAGACGGTAAGGCCCTCCGACAGAGGGTGTGATGACTTCGGCCTCCAACCCGGGCCCTGTCTTGATGACTCCTTCGATCGGGCAAGGTTTCACGGGCTTGACATTCTCCTCTTTCACGTGATACCAGTCTTCCGGGAGCAGCTCCCATTGGACATTGGTAATGTTGCTGTCAGGTTGCAGCAGGACAACTTCGGCATGTACTGTAACAGCCGGATTGAACATCAGATCGGATGGCGCCCCCTTTTTATCGATCAGCATATAGTTGATCTGGGGAGGCTGATGATCCGGGAACTTTCCGGTCCACAGGTATTGCATGAGGCTCACCGACTCTGACCTGTTCCCGTCCTCATCGAACATGCTGAACCAGGTGTGGGTATATTCCTGTTTCTGTCCCCAGAAAAAAACAAGCGATCCCAGGAAACGGGGGTCTGTTTGCGGGATATCCTTTTCATAACGCTCCCGATACATTTCCGCCTTCTTGGTGCTGCTGTTCTCGATATAGGCCCCCCAGGCAGTATGTGCCGTACCGGTCCATGGACCATCGGTACCCCATTCCGTTAGCAGGTAAGGACCTTTCCAAAACCAGGTGAGGCCGCCGACATCGTTTTTCAGGTCAGCGAGCCTGTTGAAGACGTTAAGAGAGATGAAATCGATATTGCTCTTACGTAAGACATTAAAGATGTATTTGGCATGCACATTCAGGATCGTAGTGGTCACGGGATGGTCCGGGTCTTCCGCATGTATCATATCGACAATCTTGCCGAATGCATTATAAAAGTCGTTATAACGGGGATTGAAATTGAAATACAGCTCATTACCGACACACCATACCAGGAGGGCCGGATGGTGCTTGTATTTACTGACTATCTGATGAAAGGCCTTATACTGGACCTGGAGCTTGTTGGTGTCATAGAAGCTCAACGCGTCCGCAGAACGAAAAGGCAGACCAACAATGACGGCCAGATGGTTCGCTTCCGCCTCATCCAGTATCCGCCCCAGATTGGCTGTATCCCATACCCTTATAGTGTTCCCTCCCGATTCGTGGAGCGTAGCCAGGTGGGTATATCCGCTGCCCCCTTTTATAAAAAAAGGACGGCCGTTCCGGTATAAAGTAAATTTTCCGTCTTTATGATCGATAAATACTTTTCGATTTTCGGCAGGCGGGACTCTTTTGGAGGAGCAAAAGGGGAAGAGTATGAGCTGTATTGATAATAATAAAACGACGGATAATTTTGGTACGACCATAGTTAGCACCTGTTCTTCCCTTAATGCAGACCTTAAAAGCAAAATATATGCCGTAAAAATGGGATTTTCCGCGAGCTTGCAGGTCAGGTCTATCTGACAAAGGGTAAAGGGCGTGCCATTTTTGTCACCAAAAAAAGCCGTTTAATGGGCCTTTTTAATATTAAGAGCATTCAACCCCCTGGGGCCGTTCTCTACTTCAAACGTTACTTTTTCGTTCTCTTTTATCCTTTCGGAAGTCTGGTTCACATGCATAAAAATACTTTCCTGCGTTTGCATGTCCTTGATAAATCCAAAACCTTTTGACTCGTTAAAGAAGGTGACTATTCCCGTCCTTATGAGATCAGCCGGGTCAATTTCTACAGCTTTGGGTGTGCTGATCTGGATATCTTCCGCTCTTATCTTTTTCCTGTTACGCATATCAGGAGGCGTGGAAGAAATGTTGCCATTTTCGTCGATATAAGCCATCATTTCTTCAAGGGTTTTGCCCTTGTTGTTTTTCGCCTTGCGGTCTTCCATCTTTTCCCGCTTGTCCTGGCGTTTTTTGGCCTTTTTCTTATTTCTTTCTTTTTTACCTATAGTTTCTCCAAAATTTCCCATTAATCTCTTTAATATTTGATGTCCAGTGAAGGTACGCTTTTTATCGCATATAATCAGGACAATTGGGCCGGGGCCGTCATACTAAGCACAAAAGTGCAAATTATACAACTTATTTCAAGTTATATGTAACAATGATCAAAAGCCGAATGACTAGCTTTGGCGTATAGTCCACCTGCACATGCCAGTACGACTCGCCCCCGGCCAACCTGTTTTTTAAGTTAGTGTTCGAGTAATTATGTTATTCTAACCTTAAAAAACATATCATGAAAAGCCGATTATTGATCCTGACAATCATTGCATTAGTGCTTTCCCCAAAAGTAGTTTTTTCGCAGACACCCAACTTGCGCTCCGTGATTGATTTTGTCCTTTTCACTACCACCGGAGCTGTAGGCAATACAGGCATTTCTTCGATCGCCGGTAAAATAGGGACCAATGCCGGAGCCATCACCAATTTTACACCCATTCCAGGCCAACAGGAGAATGGAAATGCCGTAACCGCACAGGCGGCCACGGATCTGCAGCTTGTATATGACGAGCTGCACGCCTCCGTTCAAACTTTCCCCACCCATGACGTGGTCCTGGGAAACGGGGAAACGCTTATTCCGGGCACCTATTTACTACCCGCAGCAGGATCAATAGTGGGAAACCTGATCTTAAACGCCCAGGGCAATACAAATGCAATATTCATTATTAAAGTAAATGGGGCATTTGCCCCGGGACCCTCTTCGCAAATATCGCTGTCGGGCGGGGCGCAGGCATGTAATATTTTCTGGGCGGTGGAAGGCGGTGAAGTAGCCATTGCAGCGTCAAGTCTTATGAAAGGGAACTTTATTGCAAACCCCGGAGCAGTATCAATGGCTGCAGGCAGCCAGCTCGAAGGTAGGCTGCTTTCCACCACGGGAGCTGTCGCAGTGGACAATGTAATAGCCGGCTTACCCGTCTGCTCAATATTACCCGTAACGTTAATTAGTTTCACGGCGGCTAAGAATAGTATGGCTGTCGAATTATCATGGGTGGTAAGCAATGAGGTGTCCTTTAAAGCATATGATTTGGAAAGATCAGCAGACGGGAATAGCTTTTATGGCATCGGATCAGTAACATCGACAAATGCTCCTGCTCTTACGACATACAGATGGTCGGATGATAAACCGCTGCCTGCAAATAATTTTTACCGGCTGAAGATGACAGATCTGGATCATGCTTATACATATAGCTCCATCGTGGGGATCTCCATGAATACAATAACGGGTATTTCAAGCTATCCGAATCCGGTCGTTGACCATACAATATTTCTGAAAACGTCTGGTCAGCCCAAAGGCGAGCATATTATAACCATCTTTAACAACGTTGGCAAAAAAGTCATGAACAGGAAAATATTACTGGATGGCAGCGAGACTGTGAATAATATCGCGCTGTATAAATATTTACCGAAAGGTGTTTATTTTTTACAGGTCACCGGCCCTGAAAAGAATATTAAAATGCTCAGGATCATCATACAATAGGCCTTATTGCCCCTTGCGTATTACCAAAGCCTGTCATCTTTAGAGTGATCGAAGATATTTCTTCGCGCAATTCTTTAAAGCTGGATTTTTTCATTAAAAAATGGGAAGCTCCCTGTTCCAGTACCTCCTGTATCTCCCTGATATTTGAAGTTGTGGAATAAATGATGACAGGAATATTTTGCAGGAATGACGTTCGTTTTAATGCAGCTAAGCATTCTTTACCGTTCATTAGCGGCATATTCAGATCTAAAAAGATCGCATCCGGGATGGGAATAGTTGCATCTGCTAAATTAGTAATTGCTTCTTGCCCATCGGGAGCAGTAAAACACCGGCAAGACGGATCGTTTTCTACCAATGCCTCAATTAAAAATTGTTGATCATCAGAATCATCATCAACTATGAAATATGTTTTTGAGTTTATCAAACGATGGGTCCAAAGCCAGTAAGGCTTAAGGAAGTGACTGAAGATACACTTTTCTTGCGGCTTAAGCGAATTTTGTTTATCTTACATTACTTTCCAAACAACCATAGTCATTTTCTTTCTTACACGGTTAAGTCTTCTACAGAGCATCAACTTTCCAGCCTTGGCATTTTTAGCATTAAGAATAAATTGTTATGGCTAAAACAAATAAAGATAAGGTGAAGATACTTTCATCCAACCTGTTTCCGGTTGTTGGCATCGGCGCTTCGGCCGGCGGGTTAGAAGCATTCAAGAAATTATTAAGGGCGATCCCCGAAGATTCAGGCATGGCCTTCATCCTGGTGCAGCATTTAGACCCGGACCATGACAGCATTTTGGCAGATCTGCTGCAAAGAGTTACTAAAATACCCGTGCAGGAAATAACAAACAATATACATGTGGTGCCGGATCATATCTATATCATTCCATCCAATAAGCTGTTGACAGCTACCGATGGCGTTCTTCAGTTAAGTGCCCGCCTTCCAAAAGGTCAAAGGAACTTGCCCATAGACGTGTTATTCACTTCATTAGCGGAGGTTCACCAGAGCCATGCCATTGGCGTCGTTTTATCCGGCACAGCAACAGACGGCACCCTGGGGCTTAAAGCAATTAAAGATCATGGCGGTATTACCTTTGCGCAGGAGCAGGCTTCGGCAGGTTATGTCGGCATGCCTCAAAGCGCTATTGACGCGGGCGTAGTAGATTTCATATTGCCGCCTGAAAAGATCCCCTCACAATTATTGCTGTTAAATAACACATTCAAAGCTAACCCCGTCAATGATGAAGGAAATGCTGAACAAGCGCTGGAAAATGTTTTTAAGCAGATCCTTTCTCTTTTGCGCATAAGAAAGGGCGTAGATTTTACCTATTATAAGCAAACAACCATTCGCAGACGTATTAACCGGCGGATCGCTCTATGCATGAAAGAAAGCATTGGTGAATACCTGGTTTTTTTGCAGGAAAATAAAGATGAACAGGATATTTTATACCAGGATCTGCTTATCCCCGTCACCCAATTCTTCCGTGACCCCAAAATATTCGAGAATTTAAGTGAAACAGTATTTCCTGCGCTCCTAAAGGATAGGAAGGAAAATGAGTCGTTTCGCATCTGGGTCGCAGGGTGTTCCACTGGCGAGGAGGCCTACTCAATGGCGATATGCTTTCAGGAATACATGGCCGGAAAGGCTTCCAATGTGAAAATGCAGATCTTTGCGACCGACATTTCCGAAATAGCTATCGCTAAAGCAAGGAGCGGGGTTTATGCGAGCAATGAACTGAATGGCGTTTCTGCAGATCGTTTACAACAATTCTTTACCAGGACAGACGGCAAGTTTCAGCTCAATAAAATTATCAGGGATGCATGTGTATTTGCCCATCATAATTATCTTAAAGACCCGCCCTTCGCAAAAATAGACCTCATCAGCTGCCGGAATTCACTAATATACCTGGAACTATTTTTGCAAAAAAAAGCACTGACCACTTTTCATTACTCGCTCAAAGAGAAAGGGTTCCTGGTCCTGGGACGGTCAGAGACGGCCGGGCAGGCAATAGAACTGTACAATACCTTTGATAAGACCAATAAATTCTATACCCGGAAAGCAGTAAAAGGTAATTTTTTACATGTGCTGACTGACCGGAATGACGGGATACCTAAAGGGCTCAACAATGCTGCGGCGCGGAGCGACAATAGTAAAGACGACTTTCAGAAGAGCGGCGATGATATCTTATTATCAAAATATGTACCCCCCGGAGTGATCGTTAATGAAGAAATGGATATTGTCCAGTTTCGTGGAGCAACAGGCATGTGGCTGGAACCTTCTCCGGGCAAACCGAGTTCCAACCTGCTGAAAATGGCGCGGGAAGGCCTGGCATTTGAATTGCGCAATGCCTTGCACAAGGTAAAAAAGAGCAAAGAGACGACGGTTAAAGAAAATATTCCCTTACTGTTTGCAGGCAGGGAACACATGGTCACCATTGAAGTCGTTCCTTTGCCTGATACTATTGAACGTTACTTCCTGGTACTTTTCAGAGATGCATCATCTCCAGGAGACATTGTCGAGGACCCAAAGAAGGAAAACAAGCCCCCCGGCAAACTGGATGTACGGCTACTTAAAGAACTAACCCGGAATAAGCATTTACAAAAGGAGTTGGCCCAGACAAGGGAGGATATGCGAAGCGTCACTGAGGATCAGGAGGCCGCCAATGAAGAGCTGCAAAGCGCCAACGAAGAGCTTCTTTCGGGAAGTGAAGAGCTGCAAAGCCTCAATGAGGAATTGGAGACTTCAAAGGAAGAGGTCCAAACGAGCAATGAGGAATTGATCATCGTGAATCAGGAGCTTTTTGACAGGAATGAGCAATTAAATCTTTCCCGCCTTTACGCAGAGTCCATCGTTTTCACGATCCGCGAACCGCTGATAATCCTGAATAAAGATTTGAAAGTAAGAAGCGCCAACAGGGCCTTTTATGAAAAATTCCAGGTTAAAGCGGAGGACACTGTGGGAAAATTCCTGTTTGAATTGGGCAGCAGGCAATGGGATAAGCCGGAGCTTAAAAAAGATCTGGAAAAAGTCCTCCCGGAAGCTACCCGTATTGTGGATTTTGAAGTGTCTGCTGATTTCCCCGCGCTTGGCGAGCGCACGATGCTGTTAAATGCAGTCCAGATCATCAGGGATCCCAGTGAGCAGCAGTCACTTTTAATTGCCATCGAGGATGTCACCGATAAATGGAAGAAAATAAAAGAGGAAAAGCTGATGGCGGCAGAATTGGAAAAAAAGGTATTGGAAAGAACGTTTTCACTGCACGAAGCAAATGTAGAACTTAAACTATCAAATGAGAATCTGGCGCAATTCGCATACATTGCTTCTCACGATTTGCAGGAGCCGCTGCGTAAGATCAGGACATTTTCCACCACGCTTCAGGATAAATATGACAGCGAATTGTCTGCACCGGCAAAGGGGCTGGTGGAAAAGATCAACACTTCGGCCCAACGTATGTCCAGCCTTATTAAAGAGCTGCTTAATTTTTCAAAGGTGCTCCATAGTGATGCTGATTTTGAACAAACGGACCTTGATAGTATATTAAGTAAAGTTATCTCCGATTTTGATCTGCTCATCGCTGAAAAGGGGATTATTTTCAATCGGGAGCCTTTGCCTATAATCGACGCGATCCCATTCCAGATGAATCAGCTATTTTGTAATTTGATCAGTAATGCAATTAAATTTTCAAGAAAAGGAGTAACGCCGCTCATTACGATCACCTCAAAAATACTTAAGGTTGAAGAGGCGGCGAAATATGCGAATATAAACCCGAAATATTCTTATTGCGAAATAGAGATAAAAGACAATGGAATCGGATTTAAGCAGCAGTCGGCAGAGCAGATATTCCTGGTTTTCCATCGCCTGCATAACCAGGAAAAATATGCAGGGACGGGCATTGGGTTGGCGTTATGCAAAAACATTGTTAGCAATCACCATGGCGAAATATCAGCTACAGCAAAGGAAAATGAAGGCGCATCATTCAGGATCGTACTGCCTGTGACCAGGTAAACGATCCCTGCATGCATTTTTGATTTGACCATATTGAGAATGCCATTTACTTTTGTGACATCTCCCGGGATCCGGTCACAAGATAGTTACAACTGACAATGGAAGCTAAAGAAGCCTTAAAAGCTCATATTGCCAAAATAACCTCGTTGACTGACGAGCAGTTTGATTATTTTTTTTCGCATTTTAAAGAACAGGAGTTTCAAAAAGGACAGGCTATTATCACCGAAGGCGATCTTGTGGATTGCGAATACTTCGTCATTTCCGGCTGTCTGAAATCCTTTTTTATCAATGACGACATGAAAATGTTCATTCTGCAGTTTGCAATGCCTGCCTGGTGGACTTCCGATTACAATGCCTTGTATAACCACACCAAAGCAACCATCAACGTAGACTGCATTACAGATGGAAAAATGCTTCGTATTAGCAATGACGATCGGGAAAAGCTGTGTAATGAGATCCATAATGTCGGGCATTTTTTCCGGTGGAGGACCAATAAGGGATATGTTGCTGCCCAGAAAAGGCTGTTATCTTTTATGAACAATAATGTGAAACACCGGTATGAGGAACTCCTGAACGCATACCCCGAGCTTTATAATATAGTTCCTAAACACCTGATTGCAGCATACCTGGGCGTTTCAAGAGAAACGCTTAGCCGCCTGTATCATTCCTGACAACGCCTCTCTACGGGCCTGGTGACAGGATGCCTGCTGGGGAAAAAGTAGCTGGTATAACATTTGCATACATGAAGATGGCTTTTAATAGGATATTGGATTTTAGCAACGGCCCGGATTTCTATCCGGGCTTTTTTCTGCATCACTTGTAGGATTGGCACAAATGTTGCCCATTAACAACACCTTCCTACGAAAGTCATTCAAGCTTTTATTCGATCAATCCTGTTTTAGAATTATTGGTTTGCCGTGTGGATTCTAAAGCTATTTTTTGCATGGAAAAATCTTTGAATGAACTTTCTGCCTGGGCGCTGCGGCGCCTTTTGATCGAGGACGTTCGTAAGTTCATAAAGTGTCTGGATCGTGGGTCTACCGAAGAATTGCAACAAATGAAGCTTCGGCTGAGGGAGATTTTCGATCTGCTCACAGAGAAAGAACGCCATGAGATTGTCTCGATCCCCCCTCCATATTGACATATTTGCCTCCCCAATATTTAGGGTTCTTTTGTAAGTTTGTTGCCCAGGGCTATAAACACCCGACGCTTATGCAACCAAACAAAAAGGCAGCTATCAGCTTCATATTCATCACTTTATTGATCGACATAATGGGATGGGGCCTCATCATCCCTGTGATGGCTGACCTGATCTCGCAATTAAAAGGCATACCTGTCAACCAGGCGAGTACTTACGGAGCCATGCTGCTCTCCGTCTTTGCCATCACACAATTTCTATTTGCTCCGGTGATTGGCAATCTCAGTGACCGTTTTGGCCGCCGGCCTGTCTTACTCTCTTCCTTATTGGGCTTTGGCATCGATTATATCATCCTGGCCCTGGCCCCGGCATATGGCTGGCTCTTTGTAGGCCGTGTGATCGCCGGTATCACAGGCGCCAGCTTTACTACTGCCACTGCCTATATTGCCGATGTAAGTACAGATGAAACCTCCAGGGCAAAGAACTTTGGCCTCATCGGTGCTGCTTTTGGCTTGGGCTTTGTGCTCGGACCTGCCCTTGGTGCATTCCTGGCCACCTGGGGGATCAGGGCGCCCTTTTATGCCGCCGCCTCCCTTTGCTTGCTCAACTGTCTGTACGGATATTTCTTCCTGCCGGAATCCTTAAGCAAGGAAAACCGCCGGCCCTTCGATTGGAAGCGCGCCAATCCTTTTGGTTCGCTGAAATTCTTAAGATCGCACCCGGAGATCGGCGGATTGGCATTCAGCTTTTTCCTGATCTATCTTGGCGCCCAGGCGGTGCAGGGCAACTGGAACTTCTTCACGATCTATCGTTTCCACTGGAGTGAAAAAATGGTGGGTATCTCCCTGGCAGTTGTAGGGGTATTGGTCGGGGGGGTACAGGCAGGTTTGACAAGGGTCATCAACCCGAAGATCGGGAACGAAAAAAGCATTTACCTCGGACTTTCCCTCTATGCTTTGGGATTGGTGCTGTTTGCCTTTGCTACACAGGGATGGATGATGTTTGCTTTCCTGGTGCCTTATTGCCTGGGCGGGATCTGCGGCCCTTCGCTGCAATCCGTCATATCGGGCCATGTATCGCCATCCCACCAGGGAGAGCTGCAGGGTTCCCTGACAAGCCTTATGAGCCTCACCACCATCATTGGCCCGTTGATCATGAGCGGCACCTTCGCCTATTTCACTACCAATAAAGCACCGTTCTATTTCCCGGGTATGCACTTCCTGATCGGAGCCGTCTGCATGTTGCTGAGCATTGTTATTACCAGGAAAGTATTGGGCAGGGAAAACAAGTCTCTTAAGCAGTTTCCAGGTCAGCCAGCGACTGAGTAATGCACTGTTTTAGGGTGGTCCGGGTTTTGATTGGAAATATTAAAATTCCCCATTATGAACAAGGACAAACAACAGCGTAAAGACAAAGAGGACGATCCTGTAAAAAGGGGCCAGGAAGCCATCAGGATTCAAGTGAAGACCAGCGGCAAGTCGAAGAAAGAGGCCGAAAAAGATCAAAAGAAGGATGCTGAGAAATGGCGGAACGAAGGATAATAAGGCCCGGATCTGGCGATCCGGGCCTTTTACATAGGACATTATTCAGGTAAAAGCACCAGCCTGATCAGGTTGTTCCCTTTCAGATAGCGGTCGGCGGCCTGTTGCATCGCCTGAACCGTGATCTTATCGAGGTCTTCTTTCTGATGCAGTACATCTTCAACATGCTCATTATTCTGGTATTGAGAAGACAGGTAATGCAGCCAGAAACCATTTGTTTTATCCGCCGTCTCGAATGAACGGAGGGTCTCGGCCTTGTACTTCTCCAGGTTGACAGGCAGGGGGCCCGCCTTCCGCAGCTTGTCTATCTCATCAAGCGCGGAAGCAACGAGCTTGTCCACGTTCTGCGGTGCACAGCCGAATGCCACGGTAAAAGCATACCGGGGAGTTGGATACTTTGTAAAGTTCACGGAGGCATTGGGACTGTATACGCCGCCTTCATCTTCCCGCAGGCGCTCCAGCAGCCTGATCTCCAGCACCTCGGACAGTGCCTGCAGCAAGTTGTTGTTCTCATTGCTGAATGTATAGTCGCCGCTGAGGACAAGGCGTACGGTGGCCTTGGGCTCTTTGCCTTTATGCACCGTCTTTGTGATCACACCGGCGGGAATATGAATGCCCCGGTCTTTTGCCTGCTGATTGAGATGGGTGGCCGGCAATGCACCAAGGTATTGTTCCAGCAAAGGCCTGATGGCGGCTGTATCGATGCTGCCGACAAACAGGAAGGTGAAACCGGATGCGTCGGAGAAGCGCTCTTTATAAATAGTATATGCCTTGTCGAGATCGATCTGATCCAGTTTCGCCACAGTGGGTCCTGTTGCCCGGTTGTTGTAATTGCTCATCACAGCGCTGACAGTGTCCGAAAAAACACTGTTGGGATCATTGGCCCGGTTAGCCAGTCCAGCCTTGCTGCGGGAAATGATATTACGGAATATGCCGGTGTCTTTCCTCGGGGCCGTAAAACAAAGGTAGGTCAGCTGTAAAGCCGTCTCCAGGTCTTTGGGAACAACGCTGCCATTGACACCCTGCGTCCTGTCGCCGATGTATGGCTGTACCGATACCTGTTTGCCCGAAAGGTACTTGCCCAGTTGTATAAGGCTGAAATCTCCGGCGCCGCCATTGCTGATGATGACTGCGGCATTGGCTGCGGATTGAAAATCGGCATCATCATACAGGGAGCTGCCGCCGGGCGCAAAGGCAGTAAAGTGCACCTCGTCATTCTTAAAATCCGTAGGTTTTAAAATGACCCTGACGCCATTGCTCAACGTCAGTTCTGTTATTCCCAGGGCTTTGTTTTGTTTTACATCGACTACCTTGCCCGGAGTAGGTTTGACGGCCATCAGCTGATTGTCCTTCACATCGTCCGTATATCCCGTCAGCTTTTCTTCTTCCACTGCTTTGAGCCAGCCATTTACAGTGGCCTGGTCGGGTAAGCCGGCTTTTTCTTTCTCCGGCGCCAGGATCAGGATATCCCTGTCGGTGGTCCTGATGTATTCTTTTGCCAATGCATTCACTTCGGCTAGCATGATCGTCGGCAGGTCTTCCTTTACGAGCGCATATTCCTTATCGATACCCGGCGCGGCCTCTCCTTTCAGAAAATATCGCTGGTATTCTCCAACATAGCTCTGCGAGTTGGTCTTCTCTTTTTCTTTTAACGAAGACTCCATATTGCTCATATAATTTCTACTGGCCCTGTCCAGCTCCGGCTGTGTAAAACCAAAGCGGCCGGCACGGACGGCTTCACGCCAGACCGCTTTAAAACCATTTTCCAGCTGTCCGGGTTTCGCTGCAACATTGGCATCAAAGATGCTGAGGCCTCCCAGGAAATCCTCGATACCCGCGCCGGCCTGTATAAATGGTGGGTTGGCCTGTTGCCCCAGTTCGCTGTAGCGTTGGCTCAGCATCTGGTTGAATAGCTGCCGGATGATAGCGTTCCGGTATTCCGTCGCCGTCCTCAGCTCCGTGCCTGCATGCTTGATCACCACTTCGGCAACCGTCGACGGCATTTCCGGGTCTGTAACTGCGATGAACTGATTTTTCCCTGTCAGGTTGATCCGGTACTTTGGCCTGGGTTTTTCCCCGGCAGGGTTCTTCAGGTCCGAAAACTTCTTTTTAATCAGCTGTTCTATGGAGTCCACATTGATATCCCCTACCACGACCAGCGCCTGCAGATCGGGGCGATACCAGTCATGGTAGAAGCGGCGGATAGTGGCGGGTTTAAAATTATTCAGGACGGAGTCGGTCCCGATAGGCATACGGTCGGCATATCGCGAATGGTTCAGCAGCTGGGGCCAGTATTTTTGCTGCATACGCTCCTGGGCGCCTTTCCCAAGGCGCTTTTCTTCCAGCACAACACCTCGTTCCTTATTGATCTCCCCGGGGTCCAGGGTAGCTTCCTGCGCCCAGTCGCGCATGATCTGGAAGCCATGTTGAAGAAGATCGGCATCGTCCGACGGCAGGGGCAGCTGGTACACGGTCTCATCGAAGGCCGTGTAAGCATTCAGATCCGCGCCAAACCGCACACCCGATCTTTGCAAATAATTAACTAATTCATTTTTGGGAAAATGGGTAGTACCGTTGAAGCTCATGTGCTCTATGAAATGGGCCAGCCCCCGCTGGTCATCCGCCTCCAGTATGGAGCCCGCTTTATTTACAAGGTATAGCACCACCCTGCTTTTCGGCTCTGTATTGCGGCGGACGAAATAGGTAAATCCATTGACTAACCGGCCCGTACGGACGACGGGATCCAGAAGTAAAGGTTTTTCACGTGTAGCTTTTTTTTGTTGTGCAGTGACAGTAAGGGACAGTAAGGAGCAAAAGATCATAACGGCAGGTGCGATGATTGACCTTTTCCATCGACGCAACCGGTGTGTTGAATGCATATTTTAAGTTTTGCGCAAATTAAAAAGAATTTCATGCGCAGCCTCGCCACTGATCATCTTCTCTGTTTATTCTTCGCTCTCCAGGTCCTCCATGATCTTTACAGAATTTTTTACGGTAAATTTGGCCCCATGCCAAATAAGAGATTAGTAGGACTTATCAGTATACTGTTCGTCATGATCGTTTGGGGAGGCTCGTTCGCCGTCACAAAGGTCATCGTAAACGTTGTTCCCCCTTTGACACTGGCCTTTTACAGATGCAGTATCGGCGCCCTTACCCTGTTGAGTATACTCTTTATCAGGAATGGGCGGTCGGTTGGCCGGTCTCTTGCCAATATACCCTGGGGAATAATAATACTCTTAGGATTTACAGGCGTAACGGTGTTCTATATCTTTTTTAATGTTTCGGTCCGGCTGACCTCAGCTTCGGTGGGAGCGTTGCTGCAGGGGTTTATCCCGGTATGTATTGCAGTGCTTGCGGCCATCTTTCTCAAGGAAAAGCTTTCCATCAAGCAGGTGTTCGGGATCATCATATCCGTCACCGGCGTGATATTCATCGGGTTCTTATCTTCCAATCAAAGCAGTACGGGCAACAGCATTACAGGGAATGTGCTGATGATCATAGCCGTCATTGCATGGGGCGTCTATACCATCATTTCAAAAAAAGTCGCGGACAGGGATCCCTTGCTCATCACCAGTCTCTGTACTTTGGCCGGCTCGGTGCTATTGCTGCCGGCTGCGGTATATGAGAATTGGAATACAGGATGGCCCTCCGTTTCATTCTCCGGATGGCTGGCTATCCTTTTCCTGGGCGCCCTGGCTTCGGGCATTTGTTATTTATTGTATAACAAGTCCCTTCAATTATTGACAGCCGCCGAGGTAGGGAATTTTATCAATCTCGATCCCCTGGTGGGGTTTATCATAGCATTGGCCTTTTTACATGAAAGCGTTAACATGGTGCAGATCATCGGGGCGGTGCTCGTTGTGGTGGGTATTGTCTTAAGTACTGGCAGGAAAGCATCTCAATGAAGACGCTGCTTTTCTAGCGCCTTAGCCCGCTGAAAAAAACTCTGCTGATCCAATTGCTCTTCCACCTCCTCGATCGCTTTCATCAGGTTGTTCCGTGTATCCGTGAATTCGGCAATAGCCTTCGTCATGATAGCCCAGACGGGCTTCATTTTTTCGATCAGTTCCTTCCCCTTATCTGTCAGCTGGAGCAATCTTTTCCGCTCGTCGATCTTGTCGCGGCGCGACCGGATCAACTTTTGCTTTTCCAGCTCTTTCAACAGGCTGATCGTCGAAGGATGGGTATATCCGATCTCCGACGCTATTTCAACAACGCTCAACAGGGGTTTGAAGTGCAGCGTATAGATCACAGGGAACCATTTGGGCTCGAACTCGATGCCGTAGGCTTTATAGATGAGGGTGCCTTCCTTACGCAATCTTTCGCTGAGGCGCTGCAGCCTGGTGGAAATGGCCAGTAACCCGGATTCATCTATGACATTCATGATGCTATTGTTGATTGACAAGATGCAAATGATAGAATATGTCGTCGGCCGCCATCAAGGGAAAATACCCAGGTAATTCCGTCTTCTCCAGGCGGTGAAATCCATTGCGTTCATAAAACCGGAGTGCCGCCTTCAGAACGCTGACCGTACCCAGATAGAGGTCGGAGATCCGCCGGTCCCTGCAGTATGCCGCCAGCGTCTCGAACAAACGTTGGGCAATCCCAAATTCCTTGCCCCGAAACGCTTTTCTTACAAACATCTTGCGGATGGCGCCGGCATTATGCCCTATATCAATGAGTGCGATGGTCCCCACCAGCTGCCCCTCGCTGAATGCACCCCAGAAGTTGCCGCCCGGAGCTATATAAAAGCTTTCAATGTCCAGCAGATCGGATTGCTGTGCAAGGGTCACCGGGACATTGAACTCAATTTGCTGAATAGGTAAAATAAGCTCTACGATCTTGTCACAATACGTATTGTCAATGGGCTGTATGAGTATTTCCGTGTCCATTATGCTGTCTTTTATCATACAATTGATTTTAAAAATGCTGTGGGATGCCCCTCTCTCTCGCGTATTGAATTATTTTCCCCGATGATCGCAAGTCGCATTCCCTGAATATTTAATACAAAACTACGTAGTTAACTACATATATACAAATATTTCTGCGCTCCTATCTCCGGGCTCAACCAATCTCGACGGCGGTGACCTTACTCCTGTGCATATTCCCCCAATCGGACATGGCGCCGAACATCGCTTTCATACTTTTGCCCAGCGGGGTCAGCTGATATTCCACCCGGGGCGGCACTTCGGCATATACACGACGCTGCACGATCTGGTCTTTCTCCAGTTCCCTTAATTGCGCCACAAGCATACGTTCCGATATGCCTTCGATAGATTTCTTCAGCTCGCCATATCGCATTGGACCGAAAAGCAGCCTGCACAATATGGCAGGCTTCCATCTTCCTCCTATAATTGTCAACGTATAGGCCATCCCGCAGCTGGCGTTGATTTGCTGCTCATTTAAAGCATTGGTGGAGCTATTCTTTCTCATTTCTTACTTTTTTGTTAGTACCTAACAATTTATCGCTTACTTACAAATATAAACCAAGGGCCCTAGCTTTGTGTTGAAATAAAAAAATTGTCATGAAACACGAAGTATCAGGGAACACCATTGAAAAGACTAATTACACCGTGAGTAACCGATTGACCGGTAAAGTTGCGCTGGTAACAGGCGGGAGCCGTGGCATCGGTGCCGCTATCACCAGGAGACTCGCTGCCGAAGGCGCCAGGGTAGCATTCACCTATGTCCGTTCTGCCGAAAAAGCAGAAACGCTTGCCGCAGAAATAAACGCAGCGGGTGGACACGCCATCGCCATCGCAGCCGACAGCGCCGATCCACGGGAAGTGTCCGATGCCGTAGATAAGACGGTGGCCACATTCGGCGGGATCGATATACTGGTCAACAATGCCGGTATCTACATCGGCAAAGCCTTCGAAGAACATAGCCTGGAGGATTATGAACAAATAATGGCCATAAATGTTCGCGCCGTATACGTGGCGGCCCAGGCGGCAGTGAAACATATTTCCACAGGCGGGCGCATTATCACCATCGGGAGCAGTATGGCGGACAATGCCATGGCGCCGCAAACGACCTTATATACCATGAGCAAATCGGCGCTGCAAGGATTTACAAGAGGCTTGGCCAGGGACCTTGGCAGCAAAAAGGTCACCGTAAATGTAATACAGCCGGGTCCGATCGACACGGATATGAATCCATCGGATGGTGCGTTAGCCGATTTTATCAGGACAAGGCTGCCGCTGTCCGATTATGGAACAGGAGAAGATGTGGGAGGGCTGGTGGCTTTCCTGGCAAGTGAGGAAGGAAAATTTATCACGGGCGCCGCACTTACCATTGACGGTGGATTTAATGCCTGAGAATAGGACCATTGCAGCGTCGGAAGCTTTATTTTAAGCTTTGCTCCAGATACAGTACATTCCACCGATGCCCGTCTAAGTCACTGAATACGCAGCCGTACATGCCACCCGCCATTTCATAAGGCTTGTGGTTGGACTTGCCACCGGCCGCGACGGCCCTGGATGCCATCTCATCCACCTCCTGTTTGGTGGCTGCATCAAAGGAAAGCAGCACTTCACAGCTTTTGCCCGCATCGCCGATCTCTGTGTTGACAAATCCTTTGAAGACGGGCTCTTCAAACAACATAACGATGACCTCCTTATTGCCCAGCATAAGCGGGGCGGAATGTTCTGAATTACCCGGACCGGACTTAAATTCGAAACCTAACTTTATAAAAAACTCTTTCGACCGCTTAACATTTTTCACGGGAAGACTGAGCCAAAAATCCTTTGCCATATTGATTTTGATTTATTGATGAAACTTTAATTAATTCACGCAGCTTAATGACTGGCCTGCATTTCTTTCTCCAGGAGCTTGTCCAGACTTTCATGCGAGTCAGTGACACCCCTTTCCATGCCGGATTGTACCATGCCATCACGGTCGGCCACAGACTGAAAGACGGATTGGATCGTCACCTTTGTTCTGTCGCCCGGCAGGACTTCAAACTTTGCCGTCTCGAGGACGACGTGGCCGCTTTCCGGCAGCCCTTCAAATTCAAATGTCCGGATGATCCGCCCGGGTGCCGTCTCATCGTGACAGACCCCATGAAAGCCATATTCATTTCCCTTCTGGTCCATATGGACAAAACGCCACGATCCGCCGGCGCCCGGTTCCCAGACATCGATCCTCATGGTCATGTCGCAAGGTCCCAGCCACCTCGGCAAAAGCTCCCGGTCCGTAAAGGCTTTGAACACCAGTTCCCGGGGCGCCTCGAATTCCCTGATGATAAAAAGTTCCTGCTTACCTGGTTCGGCCACGATCTTTGTTTGATTTTTTGCTGCCATTGTTGTAAGTTTTTAGTTGTTATTTTTTTCGTGATCTGCGCTTTGTTTTCAGCTCCTCCAAAAGGTCATCCAATTTGCTGAACTGGTGATCCCACAACTTCCTGTACCGCTCGATCCACTGCGACACTTCTCCCAACTGTTGCAGGCTGGCTTCACAATACCTTTCACGCCCTTGCTTTTTGATCACGATCAGCCCACATTCCGTAAGGACCTTGATATGCTGCGAGATCGCCGGCCGGCTGACATCAAAATTCTCCGCTATGGTGTTCAGGTTTAAAGACTGGTAAGCTATCAGGTTAATGATCTCCCTCCTGGTAGGATCAGCTATCGCCTGAAATACATCTCTTCTGGTTTGCATAGTATTTATGTAAGCATTTGCTTACTAATTTAAGCGTAAGTATTTACTTACGCAAATTTATTTTTCAAAAAACTATTTCGCTGATCTTTCCGGGGGACGCGTCACATTTTTTTAGAAGACCCGTTTCCCGGATATTTTTTCTCCGACCGGTAAATGGAAGGGATCATATTGAACTCCATCTTGAAGTATTGCGTGAAATATTTGGGGTTGTTGAACCCGACAGTATAAGCAACCTCGGCGACGGTGAGCTGGCTTTTCTCCAGCAGCTCGGCCGCTCTTTTCAGACGGATGTGACGGATCAGCTCCACCGGCGTCTTGCCTGTGAGAAGCAGCAGTCGTTTGTAAAACGTGCTCCGGCTTGCGTGGAACTGCATGCTTAGCTCCCCCACCGAAAAATCCGGGTTACCCATGTTCTTTTCGATCTGCTCCAGCACATCCCGCATAAAGGAGTCATCGGCAGAAGCGATCTCCACCGGCACGGGTTGTGCCTGCACCTGCCGCTGATAAGTCTTCTTAATGATCTCGTTGTATTCCAGGGCATTCCTGATCTTCGACAGCAGCACTTCGAAGTTGAATGGCTTGGTAATATAATCGGTTGCTCCCGTCTGCAGCCCACGCAGCTCACTGCCTTCACCTGTCATTGCCGTCAACAGGATGACGGGGATCTGCCGCGTCCGCTCGTCCGACCGGATCTTTTCACAGAGCTGGATGCCATCCATAACAGGCATGCTGACGTCGCTCACGACCAGGTGCGGATGGGCGGCTAGCACCTTCCGCCATCCTTCTTTCCCGTCTGAAGCTTCGATGACCCTGTAGAAGGCACGGAGGTTGTCCTTTAAATAGAAACGGAAATCCTCATTGTCCTCGATGATCAGGATCGTGCGTTTAGTGGAGCTCTCCTGCGCTTCCTCCGCGATACCTTTAAGAACAGCTGTCACGCCTCTTGTCTCCACCGTCGCATCTGCTGTCGCCGGCCCCGTCAGCAGCCCGGCCTCCGGAGCTATTATTTCCTTAAAAGGCAGGCTCACTGTAAAGCAGCTGCCCTTATTCAATTCGCTTTCTACGGTGAGTCGGCCATGATGCATCCTTACGAACTCCTGCGTAATGGACAGACCGATGCCGCTACCCTGGTTCAGGATGGTTTCGGGAACGTCGCTCTGGAAAAACCGCTCGAAGATCTTTTCCTGCTTGTCCGGCGCTATGCCGATGCCCGTATCCTTTATCTTAATGGACAACAGCACATCCTCTTCCCTGATTTCCGTTTGCAGCGTTAAGCTTACAGCCCCATTTTCCGGCGTGAACTTAAAAGCGTTTGACAAAAGGTTGAAGAGGATCCGTTCCATCTTATCATGATCGAACAACGTCACCAGCGATCTGCGATCCTCCTGGAATGAAAAGGAAATGTTCTTTTTTTCTGCCAGGTCGATAAAAGAGCCGTAAATGTCCCTGATAAACCGGACGACATCCCCCTGGCGGATGTGGAGCTTCAATTCATTGACCTCCATTTTCCGGAAATCCAATAATTGGTTCACCAGGTGCAACAATCGCTTGGCATTTCTCCGGATCATTTCATGCTGCCGGCGCGGGTCGCCCTGAGCAGGCTGGTCCAGCAGCTTGTCCACAGGTGCAAGGATCAATGACAACGGCGTCCTCAGCTCATGGCTCATATTGGTGAAGAACCTGATTTTCATGAGGTCGATCTCATGCATACGCCGGGTCTCCCTGCGCTCCTGCTCCAGTGCAAATCGCATTTTCGCCCTTTGTAAGATCATTCTCCGGGCCAGGAACAAACTGCCGGCAAACAAAAGAAAATAGACAAAATAAGCAAGCGGTGTTTTCCAGAAAGGCGGCAGCACAATGATCTTTAAAGTAGCTTCCTGGTCATACCATTCCCCATCCTCATCGGAAGCCTTGACCCGGAAAAAGTATTCGCCTGCATCAAGATTGGTATAGGTGGCCTTACGTATCTTGCCGTCCGTCGTCAGCCAGTTCCTGGAAAAGCCCTCCAGGGTGTATGTATATTTATTTCTGGCATTATAGATAAATCCCAGCGAAGCAAACTCGATGGAAAAGACTTTATCCTTATAATGTAAGGTGATGGTATTCGTCTCTGTGATGGCTTTTTTTAGAATGACATGGCCTCCTGTCGTATCGCCGGCATGCACGGGCTTATTGAAGATCTCCAGTCCGGTGAATGCAATAGGTGGTGTCTTTCCCGTGGGAACGATGTCCGCCGGGTTGAATATATTGAAGCCATTGGCCCCCCCGAAGATCAACAGTCCATCCCTTGTCGCAAGGCCGGAGCGTTCATTGAATTCCCTGCCCTGCAGCCCGTCTTGTTCATGAAAGTTCCTGCACCGGATATGAATGGCCGGGCTATCTTTCCCCCTGGAAAGATGGATCCTGGAAAGGCCATTGGGCGTGCTGATCCACAGATCATGTCTGCTGTCTTCCTGGATGCTGCGGACGGTGTTGTCGGGCAGGCCGTCCTCCGTGCTGAAAGATTGGAATGTCTTTTTATCGGGGTCAAAAACATTCAGCCCCTCTCTTGTCGCCGCCCACATATTCTGCCGGCTATCCCTGAAAAGTAAAATGACATTGTCCGAGCTAAGCCGGTTGCTGTCCATGGAATAATGATGGAAGCGGCCGGTGTTTTTCTCCAGCACATCAATGCCGTACCCGGTGGCCACCCAGAGGTTTTTATGGGCATCCTCCATAATAGATGAAACATACCCGTTGCGGATCGAACCCGGCCTGTAATATTTATAATGGTAGAACTTATTGTCCCGTCGATCCAGCCTGTCCATTCCCTCAGCCAGCGTGCCTATCCACAACTGTCTATCCGAATCCTCGTAGATGCACATTACCCTGTCCTCGGCCAGGCTGCTGGTATCCTTATCATCATGCCGGTAATGGACAAAGCGCTGACCATCGAAACAGTCTAATCCCCCAAAATAAGTTCCTATCCACAACTTGTTGTCCTTGTCCAGCAGCAGGCTTACGACAATGTTACTGCACAAGCTGTTCTTATTACGCTCATCATGGAGGTATTGGGAAAAGGTGTTTGTCTTCCGGGAGAAGTAAATAAGACCGCCGCCATTGGACGCTATCCAGATATTACCCGCGGCGTCCTCCACAAAGTTGTTGACGTCATCGAAGCCCAGGCTACCCCGCCTGTGAGGATCATGCCGGTATTGCGGGAATTGGAACCTGCTCTGGTGATAATAGCTGATCCCGCTTTTGAAGGTTCCCACCCACATCGTGCCCAGGTTATCCCTGAACAGGGAAGTGGTGCAGTTCTCCGAGATACTTTTTCCGTCGTCCTCAATGTGGGCGACGTACTTCACAGAAAAATCCCGTTTGTCAATGATATTGACACCGCCATGGTCCGTTGCCAGCCAGATCAGGCCCTTGCCGTCCTGCAAGGCGCTGTAGATGACATTATTGTTCAGGCGCCTTTCGCCGGCGTCCAGGGCAAAATGTCTTAACTCCCGCGAGGCGGGATGATAATAATAGGTGCCTTTGAATACCCCGCTGGAGTAGATCCACAGGTCATCCTGACCATCTATATAGATACCGGCGTGTATATGATCGTTGCCGAATTCTTTTTCCAGCATCTCTGTCCGGTAAACTACCTTATGCTGTCTGCTATCGACTTTTTCCAGCAGGCCATTCTCATGGACGACCCAGAGGTCTCCATTGCTGTCTTGTTTCGCGCCGGCGATCGGGGCAGTGGAGAGAGCCATGGCTCCGCCGCCTCCCTGCCTGAGGGCTATCACCTTGCCATCCGGCAAATAATGATACAGCCCCTGGTCCCTGTAAACAAACCAAAAACCGGACTTCCCGTTCACAATATTTATCAACCAGGATTCGGGCAGACCACGCTTTCTCAGATACCCCAGATAGTCCTCGTCAAACTGGTCCAGGGCAAAATCGTAGATATTGAACCGCCCGGCCCTGGCGTCTACCCACATCTTTCCCTCCGGCCCCTCGAAGATCTGTTCAATATAATTGTCGGAAATGGAATGTTGGTCCCTGGCATCATGTTTAAATAGCTTGAACTGGTATCCGTCATAGCGGTTGAGTCCCGATAAAGTACCGAACCACATAAACCCTTTTCTATCCTTATACATGCAGGTGACATGGTTGTTGGAAAGACCATTGGTGAAATCCAGGTGGGAAAAAAGATATTCGTTGGGCTGTGCGGACAGCCGGCCGAAAACCAACCAGCAAAACAGGAACAGAGGGGTCTTTTTGGACATCATATATTAAGCAGTCGTTATAACAAATATAGGGTTTACCCCTCAAATTGAACATTTTCATACCCTTTTATACGATTCTTACCCCCCTGCCTCAGCCTCAATCTGCCTACTTTTATTCCTGAGAATTTAAATCGATTGCAAGTTCTCGCTTACAACCAAAACACAACTGCTTACGTATGAGAAAATTAAGAAGATCAGACCTGTTTGCCCAGCTGGGACTACTCCTTATTCTCCTGGCCATTACCCCTCCCCTGACCGCTCAACGGCCCGGTGCACACCGGATCACCGGCGTGATCACTGCCCAAAACAACGGCGCACCTCTTTCCGGGGCCACAGTCGCCGTAAAGGGGACTAAAAACTTCGTCATGACGGATGAGAACGGGGCGTTCACCATTACAGCTGCGCCAGAGGAGCGGTTAGTCATCTCGAATATCGGATTTACATCCAAAGAAGTGAAACCAGGCAATTCCACCGTCCTTAACATCGTGCTGTCGCAGGATTACAACCACCTGGAAGATGTGATCGTCGTCGGCTACGGTAAAATGAAAAAGACCGACCTCAGCAGCGCAGTCCACACCATTTCCAATGCCGATCTTCAAAAGACGGTGAATGTGACCCTGGAAGACGCCCTTCGGGGTAAATCTCCCAATGTCTATGTATCCACCAGCAGCGGTTCGCCAGGGGCCGGAGCCTCGGTCATCATCCGGGGCGTAAGCACGGTCACCGGCAACTACCAGCCCTTGTACGTGATCGACGGAGTGCAGATCCGCCCAGGCCTGAATGGGGGCGGCGCCTATAATGTAAGCCCTGGGCTGACCAATTCGCTGGCAGGCATCAATCCCGATGACATTGAAAGCGTCAGCGTGCTGGAAGGTCCAGCAGCCACCTCAATTTATGGTGCTGCCGGCGCCAACGGCGTATTGATGATCACGACCAAGCAGGGCAAAGCAGGCAACACCCGGGTAAATTTCAATGAATCCCAGACGATCCAGACAAGACCGCCGAACCAGCCTGTGATGAACCTCCGGGAATATGCCGTCTACATCGGCAAATTGCAACAGTTAGGGCTGGTAGGCGTCGAGCCGCCGGAGCTGGCCGATCCTTCCATCCTGGGCCCCGGCACGGACTGGCAGCACGCCCTCTACAGCAACACCCTCATGCAAAAGCATTCGCTGGGCGTCAGCGGTGGCTCAGAAAAGTCCACCTTTTACCTGTCGGGCGACTATCTCAATCAGAACGGCGTTGCCGCTGGTTCAGCCTTCAAGCGGGGGTCCATCAGGCTGAACCTTAATAATCAGGCAAACAAGTGGCTGAAGATCAGCACCAACCTCAGCGCTTTCGCTACCTACGAGAAAGCCAATACTTTCCGGAACAACATCGTCAACCTGGCGCTGAACCAGAACCCTACCATCCCCGTAAAGAACCCGGATGGCACTTATGGAGGCCCTGCCAATGCGGCCCAGGCACAATATGCCATTACCAACCCCCTGGCCATTGCCAACCTGAATAACAACTATAATACTTCTTTCGGGGCCATCGGAGGCTTGAACATCGATATCACACCTATAAAAGGTCTTTTATGGCACACGGAAACAAATGGCAACTACACCTTCACCAATAACTATACGTTCTCCCCATCCTATAACCTCGGTCCTTATTATGCCAACCTGACCACCAGCGGCGGCCGGGGCAGCGGCAACAATTACTGGGCATCCCTCAATACGCGGGTGCAATACGATTTTGCCATAAAGAAGCACAGCATCTCGATCATGGGCGGGCATGAAGCCACCTATTACGCCTACCAGAGCCTCAGCGGTACAGGCACCGGCTACTCCACCAACTCAGTTCAGGAGCTGAGCGTCGCTTCCCCTTTATCGCCTCCTGCCACCAGCTCGAGAGGTAATGGCGCCGGCGAATCCTATTTCTCCCGCCTTGGCTATTCCTATAATAATAAATACATCGCACAGGTCGTGGTGAGACGCGACGGCAGCAGCAATTTCGGGCCGGCCAACCGCTGGGGCACCTTCCCTGCCGCCTCTCTGGCCTGGAAGATCTCCGATGAACCTTTCATGCGGTCCATTCCTTTCATCGACGACCTGAAGCTGCGTGCGGAATACGGCATTTCCGGCAATTCCGGCTCGGGCGGCGCGGTTTATTCCAACCTGTATTCCAGCTCTACAGTATGGGGCACCGGCTTTTTGCCTTCCAATTTTCCCAATCCCGACCTCAAATGGGAACAGGATAAGTCAACCAATATCGGACTGGACCTGCATATGTTCAACAACAGGCTCGAGATCATCGCCGACGCTTATAAAAAGAAGATCTCCAACCTTATCCTCTCCGCTTCAGGCCCCAGCTACATGGGCGGCTATCTCAGCGGGGGCTATGGAGGACAGCTGAGCTGGCCCGTGAAGAATTATGGCGACATGGAGAACAAAGGCTTCGGAGTCTCCGTAAATACGGTCAATATATCCACGAGGGACCTTCAATGGAGGACCGGCGTCAATTTTTCCATGGACAGGAATAAAGTGAATAAGCTGGTATCTACCATCTTCACGCAGTATTACTCGCAGATCAATGACAGACAATCGGAGTTCCTCACCAAGGAAGGCCAGCCGCTGAGCATGATAACAGGATATGTAGCCGAAGGACTCTTCCAGGATTATAAAGACATTACCGGTCATGCCATACAGACGGGTGCCGCAGGCAGTCCCCGCATCATCAACTCCACCAACGGCAGCTGGGTGGGAGATATCAAGTACAAGGACATCAATGGTGACGGCTATGTAGACCAGAACGACCGGATTCCCATCGGCAATCCCTGGCCCAAGTTCAACTATAGCTTTACCTCAACCCTTACTTATAAAGGATTTGAGCTGAACCTCTTTTTCACCGGCGTATCCGGCAACCAGATCCTGAACCTGACACGCTATCAGAACGAGACGCTGCCCCAGGGTACCAGCCCCTACAGCAACCACTACAAAGGGGTCATCAACTTTGCAGTGCCCAGCAGCCGCGATGCAGCAGATGCGCTGACGGCCACATTGACCAATCCCGGTCATAGGATTCCCAACGTCTTCGTCGATGCCAACGGCAACAACCGCATCTCTCAATGGAACGTGGAGAGCGGGACCTATTTCAGACTGAAGAACGCCCGCCTGAGCTACCGGGTGCCCTCGAAATATTTATCCGTCACACATGTGCTCCGGGGCGTGCTGGCCACTTTCCAGGTGCAGAATGTATTTACCATCACGAAATACACGGGATATGATCCCGAAATAGGCATGTACAATTACAATGGGGTGAACATTGTTGGTATGGATGAAGGCAGGTACCCTTCCACAAGATCGTACAACTTCAGCCTCTCATTGGATTTTTAACCACTACAATTCGAGACAAATGAAACCGAGCATTATAAATTTTACCATGATCTTCCTGCTTGCCGCATCGATCATGCCGGGCTGTAAAAAAGATTATTTAAACCGTCCCCCCCTGGCATCGCCGACCGCAGGTACATTCTACCGTACAGACGCGGATATTCTAAGCGGTACAGGACCGCTGTACAATGGTTCATGGGGCGGCTACAACGGCACCTCTCTCCAATACATCGGGGACATCATGGGCGGCAATAGCACGACGGATAATTACAATGGCAGAGGTTCTTATCTCAGCTTTACAGTGACCTCCACGGATCCCAGCGGAGCCTTGCAAAGCGCATACCAGGCCCTGTGGTCTGTCGTGGCCAATGCCAATGTGGTAGCCTATAATATCAAGAACGCAGGCGCGGGAGCCAGCGAGAACGCCAGGAACTCCGGTCTGGCAGAGTGTTATTTCATGCGGGCTGCAGCATATTATTACCTGGCCCTGGACTGGGGTGCAGTACCTATTATTTACGACAACAGCAGCCAGCTGGGAGATACCACCATCCGGAGGAACAACCTGGCGGATGTATGGCAGTTCATCATCAACGACCTCACCTGGGCTAAGAATAACCTGGCTGCTGCCCCACTGCAGCCGGCGCGTATCACCAAATGGAGCGCCGAGGGCATGCTTGCCCGGGCTTACCTGGTACGGTCGGGTCTGGGACAGTCCGGCACCCGTAAGCAAACGGACCTGGACAGCGCCAAATTCTATGCCGGGGACGTCTGCAATAACAGCGGGCTCACCTTGCTGCCGAACTATTACAACCTGTTCACCAGTAAATATTTCAGCGGGACCACCGTTCCTGCGGAATGTCTTTTCGGCCTTTTGTGGGTGCCCACCGGCCAGTGGTTCGTACAAAACCATATGCAGGCCAATCTTGCCTATAGCAGCCTTATTACACAGACAGGTGACGGATGGGGCGGCGCTTTCGGCGCATCTCCCAGCCTGATCGAATATTTTTCCGACCCGAACAATAAAGCCGATTCCATCCGCAGAAAAGCTACCATCTTCATGCCAGGTGATTATTATCCGGACATCGCTCAGGCCACCGGCGGCTGGCATGTCGACACCGCCTTGTTCAATAACGGCAAGATCTATAATCCGGGAGATAAAGGCAATGGCGGTACGGACCATGCCTACGTGAAGAAATATGTCATCGGCTCTCCCGCCGACAACGGAGGCTTCGGTGGATCACAGAATGAGAATCTCAGCACTTATATCTTCCGCCTTTCCGAAGTATACCTGATCTATGCCGATGCGCTCCTCGGCAATAACCCCACGACTTCCGATCCGCAGGCGTTGAAATATTTCAATGCCGTGAGGACCCGCGCTGGTGTGGCGCCCAAATCATCCATCAGCTATGCCGATCTTATCCAGGAAAGGAAAGTAGAGTTTGCCTTCGAAGGCCATGCATGGTACGACTGGAAAGCATGGTTCTATTTCGATCAGCCCGGTGCCATCAATTATTTTTCCAATCAGAACAGAGGCACTTACAATATCTCGTATAACTCAGGGAACCCGTTCATCACCTATTTCGGGCAGGATAACCAAACAGCCGGCTCTATAAAATATGCCATCGCTGCCAACAAAGCGGACCTCCCTTACCCGGAATCCGATCTCCTGGTGGCGCCTGGCTTGTCGCAGCCAGCGGTACCCTTCGACTTCAGCAAAGTGAAATATTAACATTGATCCAAATAAAATCTTTTCGAGATGTTAAAGAAATTATTACTTCCCCTCCTCTTCATTGCAGGCCTGATTCAGTTCGGCTGCAAAAAGAATTCATCCGGACCGCCGGCAATAACAGGTATCCGGCTTATCGATTCCACTAAGCGGGACAGTCTTTTCACCAGGGCCATGCCCGGCACCGAGATCGTCATCCAGGGAAATAACCTTGATGGGCTCAAGGCGGTGTTTTTCAATGATACGTCCGCCTACTTCAACCCGGTGTATGCCACAGGCAGCAATGTCATCGTCACCATCCCTTCCAGCGCCCAGACCATGGCGACCAACCCGTCCGTGCCCGGCAATATCAGGCTGGTCACCGATCATGGTACGGCGACCTATAACTTCACCCTCTACCTGCCCCCGCCATACATCACATCTATCGCCCTCGACAACTCGGGAACGATCGTGACCATCAACGGAGGGAATTTCCAGGGCGTCAAAAAAATAACCTTCCCTGTTACGGGCAATGACACAGCACTGTCCTATACCGTTAATAAAGCGTTTAATCAGATCATTGCCGCCATTCCTCCCGGGGCGTCCTTCAAAGATTCGATACGGGTGATCTGCACGTTTGGGACAGCGGCGTTCTCCTATCCGCCCCCCATGGTCATTAAGTCCGTCTCCAACGAGAATGCAATGGCGGGCGCTACCATTACCATCAACGGCTCCAATTTCATCGGCGTAAGCCAGGTGACTTTTCCCGGCGGTATACCGGGGACCAACCTGCAGACCGTAAGCGTTACCCAACTGACGGTGACGGTACCGCCGGGGATCACCGCCCCGGACTCGCTGAGGATAGAAGGCGTGCTGGGTTCCGTCGCGGCGCCCCAGCTCTTCGATTCTTATCTCACACACCCTTCACCCGGCTACCTGTCCACTTTCGATGCACAGTGGAATTCGGACAATCAGGGTTTTGTGGGTTGGACAGGTGGATACGCCGCAGCACCGGCAGCCGCCTATCCCAATGCCACCGGCAGTGTAGCCTTCCTGGCACAGGGCAGCCCCATGCCTGGCCATACCGCCCCCCCTTCACAGGGTAACGCCGGGTTCGTCCAATTGAATGAAGTGCCCTGGGTCGGCAATACTGCCAACCCGGTCGCCGGGTATTCGCTGAAATTCGAGGTCTATACGGCCCAGCCCTGGAGCGCCGGCGCCATATGGGTCATGATGGGCGGCTGGTATAACTGGCATAATTACCTGGCACGCTGCGCACCCTGGGAAAGCGTTGAAGGTGGTACCTTCCAGCCTTCCGGCTGGACGACAGTGACGATACCGCTGACACAGTTTGTATCCATTTCGGGTAACGCCTGGGACCTGTCTACCTTCCCGACTACCGGCTCGCCCGCGAGCAAGTTCTCGGACTACAGCTCCACCGCATTATGCTTTACCATCGTCAACGATCAGGCATCACCCGATATCCCGGCTAATACGCTCAATATCGCCATAGACAATATCCGTATCGTAAAAGGTCAATAAACCACTATATGAAAACAACGCTATATAGCAGCAGATGGATCATTCTGTTGTTAATCCTGGCATCTTGTAAGAAACATACAACCCCTAACAATCCTGTCGACGCTGGCAAGTACCCTGTTAAAACAGACTCGATCTATAACCCGGTGGACCCCGCTGTTCCGGCAACCATTGGATTTTTTCAGGATGGATGGGCAGGCCGGACTTTTGCAAAACCCGTGGGAGATGTTGCCGGGACACCTCCCACAGCAAATGCTTCCGATTCTTTGACCATTGACGTCAATAAGGTCCTGGTTAAGACCTCTCCCTACCTGTTTGGAAATAATTCCAATTTATGGTCAGGGCAGATGGTGACACAGCCTGCGCTGATGCAATATCTCAAAGACCTCTCCCCCAATATCATCCGCGGCCCGGGCGGCAGCATCAGCGACGTGTATTTCTGGAACGGGACGGACGCCAAACCCAAGCCGGATGACGCGCCGGATAACCTGGTGAATGCCGATGGAACTTCCAGCTCCAATGGTTACTGGTACGGCGGAAATACAGCCGGCTGGACCTTTTCGCTCCAGCATTATTACGACCTTTTATCCCAGACCAACAGCACAGGTATCATCACCGTGAACTATGGCTATGCCCGCTATGGCACGGGACCGAACCCTGTGGCCGCCGCCGCCCACCTGGCCGCCGACTGGGTACGCTATGACAATGGCAGGACGAAGTATTGGGAGATCGGCAACGAATCCTACGGCAGTTGGGAAGCCGGCTATCGTATCAATACGTCGAAGAACCAGGATGGGCAGCCCGAAATGATCACGGGAGCCGTCTATGGCGCACACGCCAAAGTATTTGCCGATTCCATGCGGGCTGCCGCGAGAGAAACAGGTGCCACCATCTATATAGGCGCCACCTTATATGAACATCCCCCTGCAAGCTATGATTACGCCTCTATCCAAAGCTGGAACCAGGGCGTATTGGCCAATGCCGGCGCCTCAGCGGATTATTTCATCGTCCATAATTATTTCACTGCATACGCTGCGAACTCCTCTGCCGCAGATATCCTGAGTACGGGAACATCCATACCTTTGTCCGTGATGTCATATGTTCAGCAACAGATCACCGGTGCGGGTCTTCCTGTGAAGCCCATCGCTATGACGGAATGGAATATTCAGGCCACGGGATCGAAGCAGAACATTTCGTATGTTGCGGGCATGCATGCCACGCTGACGCTGGGTTCGTTCATTAAAAACAAGTTCGGAGAGGCCAGCCGCTGGGACCTGGCCAATGGGTATTCCAACGGCGACGACCACGGCTTGTTCAACAACGGCGACGAACCAGATGCACCCCTCTGGAATCCACGTCCCGCCTTCTACTATATGTACTATTTTCAGAAGTGTTTTGGGGACAGGATGGTGACCGACACCCTTAGGAAAGCCCTTTACAATTCCGATATCACAACATACTCGTCTACTTTCTCTTCCGGACAGGCGGGAACCGTCATCATCAATTCAGGCGCCTACAACCATGTGGTGTCCGTCGATTTTCAACATTTCCCCGCCGGAAGCAGGTATTATTGGTATGTGCTGACAGGTGGGACCGATGGGCCCTTCTCCGGCAAGGTGTACGTCAACGGAACAGGCCCTGCCTCAGCCACGGGAGGACCGCTGGGATATGCGACGATCAAGCCTTATTCGGCGCCGCTGACGAGCTCCATCAAGGTCTCCGTGCCCGCGATGAGCGTCGTATACCTGGTAGCCGACAAAAAATAGATGGTTATGGATAGAACCCCGGCGATGGCGGCCTTATGTCTTCTGACCGCTTTATCATCCTGCATATCCCGCGACAGGAAGGAAGGGCTGCATTTTACGCGCCTGTCCTCTTCCTCGACAGGGGTGACATTCGCCAATACCATCACCGAGAACGATTCGGTGAATATGTTCGTCAACGAATACACCTACATGGGTGGAGGAGTGGGGATCGGCGATTTCAACAAGGATGGTCTGCCCGACGTTTTCTTTACAGGCAGCCAGGTAAGCTCAAGGCTCTATCTCAATAAAGGCGAAATGCATTTTGAGGATATTACGGCGGCAGCCGGCGTGTCCACTGCTGGTTGGTGCACAGGTGTCAGCGTCATCGATATCAACAATGACGGCTGGCCGGATATTTATGTCTGTGTATCCGGCAAAGTACCGGGGGGGCTTCGGAAAAACCTTCTTTTTGTCAACCAGCATGATCTGAGGTTCAGGGAAGAAGCTGCGGCTTATGGTCTTTCCGACACCGGTTATGCCACACAGGCTGTCTTCTTCGACTATGATAAGGACGGCAGACCCGACATGTACCTGCTGAACCATACATTGAACGATGACCGGCCCAATGATATCCGGGATAGAACAACGGACAGCAATGCGGTGGCCGGCGATAAACTATTCCATAATGATGGTATTCCTGCCGGCATGGACCACCCGGTTTTCAGGGATGTTACACGGAAGGCAGGCGTCATCGAGGACGGGAACGGGCTTGGTGTGGCCGTCAGCGATATCAACGGGGATGGATACGCCGACATCTATGTCGCCAATGACTACATCCGCAACGACCGTCTGTGGCTGAACAATAAGGACGGTACTTTCACCAATTGCATCAGCTCTTCGATGAAACACCAGAGCTATTCCAGCATGGGCGCGGATGCAGCCGACCTGAATAACGATGGTCTTCCTGACATCATGAGCCTGGATATGCAGCCGGAGACAAGCCGGCGGAAGAAAATGATGTATTCCTTCCTGGGCGAGGAGCGCTGCCGGATAGAAACAGCAAAAGGTTATGAGCCGCAATATATTCGCAACATGCTGCAGCTTAACAATGGCAACCGGCTCATTAATGGCCGGGAAGAGCCTTTCTTTAGTGAGATCGGTCAGATGGCGGGCGTTTTTGAAACAGACTGGAGCTGGAGCGTGCTGCTGGCCGACCTGGACAATGACGGATGGAAGGATATCCATATCACCAATGGGCTGGGGCGTGATCCTACCAATATCGACTTTTTGGAATACAGGCGTAACACGGTGATGCAATCCGGTCTTCCCGAGAATGACCCGGAGCAAAGAAGGGTGCTGATGCAGCATCTTACAGAACTGGGTCCCGCGCGCCTCCATAACTATTTATATCGTAACAACGGAGGGCTCTCCTTCGGAGATGTTTCCATACAGGCTGGTATAGACGAACCGTCGGTCTCAAACGGCGCCGCCTATGCCGATCTGGATAATGACGGCGATCTTGACCTTGTCTCCAACAACATCAATAGTACGGCTTTCATTATGCGGAATGACCTGGCCCCTGCGCCGGCTGTGCCGAACTATCTCACGATCGTATTAAAAGGCGATTCCCTTAACAGGGACGGCATCGGCACGAAAATATATGCGTACGAAGGAGCGTCAGCCCAGATGGTGGAGCAATACCCGGTGCGGGGTTACCTGTCTACGGTAGATGTGCGGCCGCACTTTGGCTTTGGTGCAGGACAAGTCGATTCTTTAAGGGTCATCTGGCCCGATGGAAGAACAGAGCGCATCGATCATCCCGCAGTTAACAGGACCTTGCTCTTGTCCTACGCCAATGCGATAGGTCCTGCGCCCACGACTGGCCCTCCCCCACCCGGCACAACCTTCAAGGACCTGACGCAGCAGATCAAGATCGATTTCATTCATAAAGAAACCTTTTTTTATGATTATGGCATTCAGCCGCTGATCCAGCAAAAATATTCACAGGAAGGTCCTTTTATCAGCACCGGCGATATCAACGGCGATGGCCGGGAGGATTTCTTCGTCGGAGGGGCTTTCCGGCAATCCGGCAGGATCTTTTTGCAGGAACCCGGAGGGAATTTCACCGGCAGGGACCTTGTCACGGGCGCGAAGAATGAGGAAGATATGCAAAGCGCTTTATTCGATGCTGATGGGGACGGCGACCTTGACCTGGTGATCGCAGGAGGAAGCAGCGAGTTTGAAATTAATTCTTCTTTTTATCGTCCCCGCCTGTATCTGAATGACGGCAAAGGGAATTTCCGGCAGGATGAGACGGCCTTTTCCCCCCTGGTGCGCACACCTGCAAAAAGTATCGCGGTGGCGGATATGGATGGCGACGGAGACCAGGATCTATTTATCGGCGGCAGGGTTTCACTCGGCGCTTTTCCGACACCACCCCGAAGCTATTTGCTCCGCAACGATCATGGTAAGTTCATCGATGTCACTGCAGCCGTCTGTCCGGCGCTGGAGACGCCCGGGCTTATCAACGCGGCTGTGTGGACGGACCTGGATCATGACAACAGGCCGGAGCTGCTGCTGGCGGGAGATTGGATGCCGCTCCGCATTTTCAGGAACAATGGCAGTGTCCTGACGGAGACCACTGCGCAAAGCGGTCTGGCAGGACTGCCGGGCTTTTGGAGATCCCTCGCCGTTGCCGACATCGACCATGATGGCGATATGGATATCATTGCAGGTAATTGGGGATTGAACAACCCTTTCCATATCAACGATCACCAGCCCGCACAGCTGATCGCCAGGGATTTTGACGGCAACGGTATCATCGAGCCCATCTTTTGCAATTATATAAAGGAGGATAACGGTAACTTCCTGCTGTCGGCAGGGATCTCAAGAGATCAGTGGGCCAGGCAAATGCCTTCGATCAAAAAGACCTTCGACATCAATGCGTCCTACGCTGCAGCATCGATGGAGCTGCTATTTACGAAAGAAATGATGGCGGGAGCAATGGTCCTTCACTGTTCGGAAGTTCGCAGCGGATATTTCGAAAATGACAGCCATGGCAAATTCACTTTTCATCCCTTCCCCACCCCGGCCCAGGTAGCGCCGGTGAATGCAATGGTAGTTGATGATGTCGACAAGGATGGAGTTATGGACCTTTTGATAGCCGGTAATGAATACCAGGCAGCTGTGCCGGCAGGCCGGTATGATGCTTCTTATGGCCTTTGGCTGAAGGGGGATGGGCATGGCGGCTTCATCCCTGTGCCGCCGGCGAAATCCGGACTCATCCTGGATGGAGACGTAAGAAGTCTTCAGATGATCAGGCCCGGCGGACGAAGGATCCTGTTGACGGCCATCAACGATCAGCCCATGAAGGCTTTTAGCTATTAGCTCTTTTTGAGAAATTTCAGCCCCCTTGTCCAATTTTTGCTTTCTCATTTGATATAAGCGTGTATAACAACATCTTATTAATCACTAAATCATTAGAAATGAGAAAGTTAGTAGTTTTTAATTTCACCACCCTGAATGGTTATTTCGAAGGACCCGGTGGGGACCTCAGCTGGCACCGGCATGGCGAAGAAGAAAGTAAATTCGCCAGCGAGTCGATGGGACAGGGCGGAGTCCTTCTTTTCGGTCGCGTCACCTATGAACATATGGCCAGCTACTGGCCTACACCACAGGCGCTCCAGCAAGCGCCTGCCGTCGCCGAAGGAATGAATAAGGCGGAGAAGATCGTCTTTTCCCGGACGCTGAAAAAAGCAGGCTGGGAGAATACACGGATCATTAAGGGAGATCTTGCCGGCGCCGTCAAACAGCTGAAGGAAACGCCGGGAAAAGACATGTGCGTCCTGGGCAGCGGAAGCATCGTCACCCAGTTGGCGGATGCGGGCCTTATCGATGAATACCAGTTCATGGTCGATCCGGTGGCATTGGGAGATGGCACCCCTGCCTTCAAGGGATTGCAGCGCAAGCTGGACCTGAAATTAATCTCGACCCGCGCATTCAGGAGCGGAGTTGTCTTACTTTCGTATCAACCATTGTAAAATCTTAAAAATATGGAAGAGTACTTAATACTGATGCGCCTCGACCTCATTACCAAAGAAGCACAGCCTTCGCCGGAGCAGCTGCAGGTGTATATGAAACAATATCAGGATTGGGTGGGTGGGATTGCGGCGCAAAATAAATTCGTGGGTGGCACTGCTCTGTCAATGGAGGGAAAGGTGATCAAGCCAAAGCAAGTCATCACGGACGGCCCGTTTGCAGAAGTAAAAGAATCCATAGCCGGATTTATCACCATCCGGGCAAAGGACTTTGACGAAGCCGTCAGCCTGGCGAAACTATGCCCCATCCTCGGAGGTGAAGGCAATAGCGTTGAAGTGAGAAAAATAACGGGCGTGCATAATGGATGATCAGCAGCTGATACCACATTTATTCAGGTCAGAGTACCGGAAGATCGTCGCGGTACTCTGTAAATATTTCGGATTGGGCGGGATGGAGAATGCCGAGGATATTGCCAGTGAGACCTTCCTCACGGCTGCGCAAACCTGGGGCCTGCATGGCGCCCCCTCCAATCCCACCGCCTGGCTGTATGGCGTGGCAAAGAACAAGGCCAAAAATCATCTGCAGCGTCATGCGCTGTTCCGGGATAAGATCGCTCCGGCGTTGAAGGGCGACGAGTCAATTGAACAAGAGCTTGACCTCTCGCCTCAGAATATCATCGACAGCCAGCTGCAGATGATGTTCGCCGTCTGCCACCCTTCCATTTCCGCCGAAGCGCAGATCGGCTTGTCCTTACGTATTCTTTGCGGGTTTGGCATTGAAGAGATCGCAGATGCCTTTCTATCGAATAAAGAAACGATCAACAAACGATTGTTCCGCGCCAAAGAGCAGCTGCGGGCATCCGGGGTAAAGATCGAAGTTCCCGGCCCGTCGGAGATCGAAGAAAGGCTGACTACCGTATTGGGAACCATTTATCTCCTGTTCAATGAAGGATATTATTCCATCAGTCAGGATCGGCCCCTCCGTAAGGAACTTTGCCTGGAAGCCATGCGGCTATGCACCATGCTGGTTGAAAATGCAGCGACCAACCAGCCGCAGGTGAATGCGCTGCTTTCGCTGATGTGTTTCCATGCTTCCCGGTTTGAAGCGCGCCTGGACAGGAATGGTGCCATCATCCTGTACGGGGAGCAGGACCCGGGTTTGTGGAATGTGGACCTCATCAGCAAAGGGGGTTACTTCTTACAATGTGCCGCTGCCGGCAATAAGCTGTCCAGGTATCACCTGGAAGCGGGTATTGCCTATTGGAACACCCGGCAGGCGGACACCCCGGAGAAATGGGAGAACATATTGCAATTTTACAACCGCCTGCTGCAAATGGAATATTCTCCCATTGCAGCGCTCAACAGGACGTATGCGCTCTCGAAGGTCAAAGGGAAACAAGCGGCGCTCATCGAAGCAGAAAAGCTGGAATTGAATGACAATCACTTCTATTTTGCTTTACTGGGTGAATTATATACGTCCATCGATGATCATAGGTCCAGGATAAATTTTGACAGGGCATACTCCCTGGCAAAGACGCAGGCGGACAGGCTGGCCATTCAAAAACGGATTGACCGGCTCCTGTAAAGCAACCGCAGCATCGACGGCAGGACGATCAGCAGAATGGGCAGCGCAGCCACAAACCCTCCGATCACCGCAATAGCCAGCGGCTGGTGCAGCTGGGCCCCCGTTCCGATGCCCAGGGCCAGCGGCGTCAGGGCGATGATCGCCCCCAGTGCCGTCATCAGCTTGGGACGCAGACGGGTAGAGACGGCGAATACTATGGAATCATCCACCGACCTCTCCTTCAATGAATCCCGGAACTGCAGGAAAGTAAAGATCGCATTTTCCCCAATGATGCCTACGATCATGATCAGCCCGGTATAGCTGCCTACATTCAGCGGCGTTTGAGTGATGTACAGAGCAATATAGCTGCCGGCGATCCCCAGCACGGCCAGTAGGATGATAAGCAGGGCCACCCGCAGATCGCGGAAAAGAAAAAGTATGACAGAAAAGACCAGCAGGCTCGAAGTGATCAGGATCGTCAGCAGCTCCTTGAAAGACTGCTGCTGCTCCGCATAGGAACCGCCGTATTCAATATGATATCCCTGCGGCAGCACCACGTCCGTTGCCACATTCTTTTGAATATCCTTCATCACGCTGCCCAGATCGCGGTTCTCCAGTCGTGCTGTGACCTCCCCCATCGACTGAAGATTTTCCCGGTTGATCTCGGCATCCCCCGGGTTCACCTTTACGCCCGCCAGCTCACTTATAGGCTTCAGCCTGCCCGAAGGCAGGAATATCTGCAATCGCTGGATATCGGCAACCGTTGCCGTCCTGCTATTAGGATAGACCATACGTATGCTGGTGAGCTGTTCTTTTTCAAGGATATTGCCTACAATATTGCCTTCCAGCCTGTTTTGCAGCTGTTGCTGAAGCATGGATGGAGTGACGCCAAATTGCGCCAGCTTGTTATAATCCGGCTCGATGCTGACCGATGGACCGGCGATCACGATCCCGTCAAATACGTCGGCAGCCCCCTCCACTTTTTTCACCGACCCGGCTACCTGTTGGGAAAGGTCCTGCAATTTTTTAACGTCGTTGCCGAATATTTTGATCGCCACAGGCTGTACCGAGGTCATCAGGTCGCCCAGCATATCCCCTATCACCTGGCCGAAATCGATTCGCAAGGCCGGCTGGGAGGATTCCACCTGTTTGCGTATGTCTGCTATGACCTCGTCGGTGCTGCGTGTCCTCTCCTTTTTCAGCTGGATCAGGTAATCGCCTGTATTGGGCTCTGTGATAAAAAAGCCCATCTGCGTCCCCGTACGGCGGGAATAGCTTGCCACCTCCGGCACTGAAGTGACGATCTTTTCCACCTGCTGCAGGATCCTGTCCGTCTCCTGAAGGGAAGTGCCGGGCGGAGATGTATAATCCAGCACGATGCTGCCTTCATCCATTTCCGGCAAAAACCCCGTCTCCAGTTTGGGCAAAATGAGATAAATGGCCAAAGCCAATCCTGCTATAAGCACAATGCTCACATAGGGTTGGTGAATAAAAAAACCCACCCATTTCTGTTGTCTCACCGTATGGGCTTTGGGCTCCCTCTTAGACGCTTTACCCCCGTTCCGGCTTAGCAGCAGATAGATCACGGGAAGGCCGATCCAGGTGACGAAGAAAGAGCACACCAGCGTAATGATCATCGTATTGGTCAGCACCTTGAAATAGGCGCCGGCTACACCGCTCATTAGTTCGAAGGGAATAAAAATGACAATAGTGCTCAGGGATGATCCGATCATAGCAGGGAAAAGATAACGGATGGCTTTTTGAACCAGGGCGCCGGACGGTTCGAGGGGATGTTCCTCATGTGTTCGCTGAATTTGTTCCACCACCACGATGGCATCGTCGATGATCAGTCCGATGGACGCGGCAATAGCCCCCAGGGTCATGATATTGAAGGTATATCCAATGGCATAGACCACTATCAGGGTCAGGCAGATGGTGATGGGTATGGTAATGAGGATAGTGGCGCTGGCTTTCACGCTTCGGAGGAAGATGATGGCCACGATGATCGCCAGGGCCAGACCGATCCACAAACTGTCCGTTACGCTCTTTATGGAGTCCTGTACAAAGTCAGCCTGTATATAGTACGGTTTGAGCCGGACATTTTTGGGAAGGATCTTTTGCAGATCGGCGATCTTTTGCTCCATCCGGGTCGACAGATCGATCAGGTTGGCATTGGGTTGCTTGATGACGGCGATCAGCAGGTTCTCCTTCCCGTTGGCGTTGATCTTTGTATATTCCACGGCTTCCTGGATGGAGACATTAGTGATCTCATCGAGACGGACGACCCTTTTTCCATTGTTGATGACGATGAGGTCCTTCAGCTGACCCAAGGTCTTCACCGTCGCATCAGTGACCGTGAGGTATAATAGGTGATAGTCCGAGAGATAGCCATTGCTCCGGATGAAATTGGTTTGTGCCAGGACGGAGGAAAGCAAATCCGGTGTGATGCCCAGGGTGCTCATTTTCTGCATGTCGAGGGTGAGCCAGTATTCTTTTTGCTTTCCACCGATCACCCGGACCTCGGATACACCCTGGACCTGGGATAAAAAAGGCTTGACGGTGTATAGAGCCAGCTGCTTGATATCGATGGGGGTCGCAGCCGAATTCGTCTCCAGAGAATAACCCAGCACGGGAAGTATTGAAGGGTTCATCTTTTCCACCGTGATCTGCACTCCGGCCGGAAGGCTGTTACTTACCTGGGCGATCTTTGACTCGATGCGCTGCTGCGCCAGGTCGATATTGCTGTTCCAGTCCATGAAGGCCGAGATCTCACAGGTGCCGCGGCTGGTGGTGCTGCGGATATTCAGCAGATCGGGCACTTGCTTGATGGCATTCTCCAGCGGCTTGGTGACGGTCACCATCATTTTGTCCACGGGCTGCAGGCCGGCATCCGCAATGATCTTTATTTTAGGGAATGTGATTTCCGGGAACAGCGACGTCTTTAGCCGGCCATAGAAAAAAAGGCCGCCCATCATGATGATCACCAGCAATGCCGTCACGGGACTCTTATAGAATGCAAAAAAGTTCTTCATGATATTACTGTTTCTGGACGATTACTTTAGCCGTATCAGGCAGCCCGTAATTACCGGTGACCACGATCCTGTCGTTCTTTGAAAATACGGGGTCCAGGATCTCGATCGTATTATGCTGCTCCAGCCCCATTCGCACGGGAGTCCTGACAGCCGTGGAGGAATCGATGAGCTTCATTACCCAAAAGCTGGTCTGCGCTTCATCCGACAGGATCGCAGATCTGGGCAGCGTCTGCGTATGACTACGTAGATTTTTAATGATCAGAACCTTCGCGATCAGGTTTTGCGGTATCGGCGTCCGGGAGCTCACCTTTATGACCACCGGTTGCGTCTGCGAAAGAGAATCGACAACAGGCATAACGGAACTGATAATACCTTTCAGGTGCGTGGCATCCGGCAACACCATGTCCACATTTTTTTTATTAAGTACAAAAGGCCGCAGCTCATAAGGCAGGTTCAGCAAAAAAACAAAGCTATTGATATCACTGACGACGGCCAGTTGTTCTCCGTCCTGCACATAGTCCCCGGGTTGATGATTCAGCTGCGTGACGTACCCTGCTGAAGATGATTTGACAGTGCTCATGCCGGAGAATTTAAACGAGCTGTCCAGCCTGGAGATGGAATTGCCGATGACCAGGGACTCCTTGGTCTCGATGGTGAACATCGGCTTCCCTACCCCCACCAGCTCTCCGGGTTTTACATTTACTGTTTTAACATACCCTACCGCTGTAGACCGTACATAGCTGCTCTGTAAGAAAGTGGAGGTGGCATTCAGCTCGATGGAATCCGTTAGATCCTTATATTCGACGTTCACGGCCGTCACAGGCGTTTTAGTTTCCTCAGCGGCGGGGTCAGCCGCCGCAGCTTCCGCCGTGTCACTTTTGCCGTTGCAGGAAATAGACCCGGCCAGTACCGCCATCCATAAATATCCAAATTTTGCCATGTACCTATGGTTTTATAAAGCTTCCCAATAATTGATCTGGTTAATGATCTGCAGCCTGCTGGTGTAATTCTGGTTCAGCAGGTTCCTGGCATTCAGCCATGTATTGATAGCCAGCACCAGGTCGGTGATCCGGACATTGCCTGTCTCCAGCAGCTTAGCGTTCACCTCGATCAGGGTGTTGGAATACTTGATCTGCCCCCTGATGTCCTCGATCAGCGATTCGGTGGCCCGGAGCTGCTGTGTCAGCAGGGCTATCTGTTGGTCATACTGCCGCAGAAAGAAATCCCGATACCCGGTCCTCGTCCTTTCGGCAATATCGATCTTTTTAAATTTCATTTGCCGCTGCTTCCCGTCATAGATCGGCACATTGAGCGATAGCCCAAAGCTCGTTCCGAAATTCCTCGCAAGCTGGAAAGGGTAGCTTGATAAATACCCGGCATCCGCAAATACGCTTAACTTGGGTTTGTAGCTGTAATTCGTCAGCGCATGCTGGTTAATGTTCTTCAGGCTGTCAATGGTATATTGCCTGTAAAATTCAGAGCTGTAGGCATCCGGCAGGACGGACATTTTCAATCCGGGGTCCGGCAGATCGGCGATGGCGGTGTCTACGACTCCGCATAAATAGTTCAGCATGGCATAGTCGTTCCTGAACTGGATCTCCGACTGCCGGAAGATCAGCTGCTGTTGCTGCAGGGTAACATAGAACGTAAGATAATCGGTCTGCTTATATATATTGGACTGCGTCAGGCCTTTCAATATGACTTCCTCCTTTTGCAGCAGCGCCAGCGTTTCCCTGTTGAAGTTCACGACCACCAGGTCTCCGTATGCGGTGATATACTGGGCCGTCACCGTTTTCTTCAGGTCCCGCCGCGCTATCGCAGCGGCATTGCCAATGGTCTTTTGATTCAGGGAAAGCGTCTGGTATTGCGCGGACAGGTTGTTCCTCCCCACAAAAGACTTGGTCGCCTGCACCTGGGCGGAAAGCTGGCCTCCATTCGTAATAGCATTGTCATAGCCATAGCCGGAGATCAACGGCGCATAAGCGTTATTACTGACACCGTTCACCTGTGGCAGATACGAGGCCCGGACCAGCTGACTGTCTACACCGTTTGAAAGGAGCTGGTTCTGATAGTCCTTCAATAAAGGACTGTTGTCCCTCGCCTTCCCAAGATAATAGTCCAGGCTATGGTCCTGTCCAAAGGCGCAAAGCCGGACGCTTAAAAGAATATATAATAAGCCTTTTTTCATTTGGGATCATCTTTAAATAATACACGGAAAACATGCCTGCCTTCCCGGAATGAATAGCCGGCGCTAAAACCGTAAAGAGTACATATATTCTTTACGATGGCAAGCCCCAGTCCAGTGCTGTCGTCATTTCCGGCCGGCCCCGCCTGCTTGTAGAATCGATCAAAGATCCTGCTCAGGACCAGGGGGATGGGTACGCCTGTGTTCTCTATGACAAGCGCGCCCTTCTCCGTCCTTACCAGGATCTCCCCATTGTCCATGTTGTACCGGATCGCATTGGAAAGCAAGTTGCTTATTAAAATTTCGATCAGGGTATTGTTGACACTGACAACAATGGTCTCCGGAAATTCTCCATGGATGGCAATATTCCTCGCTTCTGCATGGATTCGGGAATGCTGTATGAGCCTGCTGCATACAGCCCCTATTTCCACCCCTTCTACGGTCTGGTATTGGTTGTTCTCGATCTTTGTCAGCAGCAGCAGGGATTTATTCAATTTTATCAGCCGCCTGTTTGTGACATCCAGGGAATTGATCAGGTTTGCCTGCTCCTCCGACAAATGCGGGGTTTGCATCAGCAGCTCCAGCTTGCTTTGGAAGATGGCCAGCGGGGTTTGCATCTCGTGGGAGGCATTTTCCGTAAACTCCTTTTGCTGCAGGAACATCTCGGAGCTGCGGCTAAAAAGATTCTTCATTGCCATGTTCAGCTCATTGAACTCGTCTGTCGTGCTGGCCAGGAAGGGAAGATCGGTCTGTTTGTTGACCTGGAATTGCTGCATATTCTTCAGCGCAATATAAAAAGGCTGCCACAGTCTTTTGGACACCCGTTGATTGATCCAAAGCATGCCGCCAATAAGGACGAATAATACAATGGCCTGCACCAGCAATATGCTGCCCAGCAGATCCTCGTTCTCCACCAGGCTGCTGCTGATGACCAGTCTATACGTCTTTCCTCCTACGGTGATCACGCCGGCAATCTCCCGGTAAGGTTCCTGTTCCCTGTGTTTGGGGCTGAACCGGTAACCTGTGTATATTCGATCTCCGATGACCTCATCTGTTGGCGACAAGGATATATCCTTATCCAGCCTGGACCAGGCAGTCAGGTCAGCCTGGGACCGGATCTCACCCAGGTTCGACCGGATCTCCCGCAGCTGGGAGCGCAGAGACCTATCCACGGAATGCAGAAGGACCGATCGCACCACGAAATAGAAAAGGGGGATAGTCAGCAGAAAAATGAGGAATGAATAAAATAAATAATTCCGTATGGTCTTATTATTGAGCCGCATGGTCAGACGTCGAATTTATAACCCATTCCATAGATCGACCGGATATACTCACTACACCCTGCCTGCTGCAGCTTCTTTTTAAGGTTTTTCATATGAGAATAAATGAAATCGTAATTACTGTAGATATCAGAATCATCACCCGACAGGTGTTCGGCAATGGCATTCTTCGAAATAACCCTGTTCTTATTATAAGCCAGGTACAACAACAGATCATATTCCTTTCGGGTAAGCTCCACCGTACATCGGTGGACTGAGACCGTCTTGGCCGTGAGATCGATCGTCAATTCATTGAAAATAAGGATCTGCTGGCCCTGAAAATGCCGTCTTCGGATAACCGCCAGGATACGGGCATTTAATTCGGACAAGTGAAAGGGCTTGGTAAGATAATCGTCTGCGCCAAGGTTCAATCCCTGGATCCTGTCACTGATGGAGTTCTTTGCGGAAATAACGATGACGCCGTCTGATTTTTTATTTTCTTTTAATTCGTTCAGCAGTGAAAGACCATTCCCGTCCGGAAGGGACACATCCAGCAGAATGCAGTCATAGCTGAAAAGCTCTATCTTCTCCCTGGCCGTCTTATAATCGGGGGCTTCTTCACAGACAAAATTTTCACTCTTAAGATAAGTGGCCATACTTTTCATCAATTCCTGTTCGTCTTCGACGATTAGTATCTTCATTCTGCTGCTTTAAGCAAAATAACCACCTCAATCTGGAGGAATTCTGAAGAACTGATCTGCTGGAAAAAGATTCTGTAAAAATTTGGCGGGAGCAAGGACAAGTCCATTCCGGATATTTTCAGTTTTGCTACAGTATTGGTACTGACCTTCGGCTCATAATCTTAAAAAAATGATTAAAAAGAATTTGCCATTCCTGGCCCTGGTGGTCTTGTCCCTTGTCAGTCAGACTGTTAACGCCCAACAATACGTTTTTGACAAGAAGATCCCGGTGCCGGGCGACGGCGGATACGACTATCTGGCCATCGATGAGGTGAACAGGCACTTGTTCGTGTCGCATGGCACCGCCTTTAATGTAGTGGACCTGGCCACCGAAAAACCCATTGCCGTCATTGATGGACTGAAGGGGGTCCATGGCATCGCCATCGTCAATGAGGTCAACAAAGGATTTATCAGTGATGGAAAGGCCGATGCCGTCGTCGTCATCGATCTCACCACCTTCAAGGTGATCACCACCATCAAACTGCCTGCAACAGATGAGGATGCCATTATTTACGATCCGTACTCCAAAAAAGTATTCGTTTTCAACGGGGCCGTCAAGGCCACCTATCCTTTGTCGCCCTGCGGCCAGCCTACGGGACTCGCTTTTGATGCCGCCAGTCATCGGCTGTTTACAGGCTGCCGGACCAATAAGGGCCTGAGCGTTGTGGACGCAAAAGACGGTAAAGTCATCACTACCCTGCCCATCGGCGCCGGCGTTGACGCTGTGGTGTATGATGCCGATGACAAGCTGATCTTTGTCTCCAATGGCGATGCCACGGCCACCATCATCCGCCAGGAATCTGCCGACAAATACTCCGTTGTCCAGACCCTTGCCACCGCCCCCCGCGCCAGAACGATGACGATGGACAAAAAGACGAAAAAGATCTATTTCAGCGCACCGGAATTCCAGCCAGGCACACGCAATATCATACCAGGCACTTTTGCTGTGCTGGTATACAAGCCTCAATAGTTTTCCGTGCCCGGAAAAATACGTATATTTCATTCCAATGACAGTAAAAGAGATCATGTCCCGGCTGGAATCGCTGGGCAGCCCGCAGATAAAGAACATACATTTGAAACACGGTGTAAAAGAGCCGCTTTTCGGTGTAAAAGTATCCGATCTGAAACCCATTCAGAAAAAGATAAAAAAGGACTACCAGCTGGCCAAGGACCTGTATGCCACAGGCAACGCCGACGCCATGTACCTGGCGGGACTTATTGCGGACGATGAAAAAATGACGAAGAAGGACCTGCAGGCCTGGGTGAAGCAGGCGAGGTCCGGCAACATATGTGAATACACCGTCCCCTGGGTGGCAGCGGAAGGCCTGCATGGATATGAGCTGGCGATGGAATGGATCGATGCGAAAGACGCGAATATTGCCGCCGCCGGATGGGCTACATTATCCCACGTCGTTGCGCTGAAGCCGGATAGCGAGCTGGACTTAAAGGCCCTAAGCTCCCTGCTGGCCCGGGTAGGAAAGTCCATTCACTCATCGGCCGACCGCGTAAAGTATACCATGAATGGCTTTATCATTTCTGTCGGCGCCTATGTGACGCCCCTGACGGAGGAAGCCATCGCAGCAGCAAAAAAAATAGGTGTCGTGAAGGTGGATATGCATGGAACGGCCTGCGTAGTGCCGGACGCCATCGTGTATATTAAGAAGATAGAAGACAGGGGCAGTCTGGGGAAAAAGAAGAGAACGGTGAAATGTTAGAGACTTTTTAGCCACCTGATATTTTCCTGTTTCCCCTTCTCCAGCAGACCCTGGCAATATTTTGTAAAGAACCGATGCTCTTCCAGGAGCTTTATACTCTTTGCCCGCCAGTCCGGATACGCCTTTCCTGTCCGCAATTCCACCTCTTTTTGCACCGCAGCATCCGTTTCCCTGAATTTTAGTGTGCCAAAATGAAAGGTATCCGCATCACAGAGTATTTCTTCATACAGTGTGTGCGGATCCGATGGATATTTCGTAACCATGATACAGCCGGCGATAGATGTGACCAATGATTCAGATACCAACAGAGGGGTCAGGCAGTCGCGCATGACCTCTACCCCCCGCTCTTCATGTCCTGTCATATCTCCATTTAATTGACCTATGTCATGGAACCAGGCAGCGACCCTTACAATAAATCGCTCCGGCGCGGACAAGAGATAGTATCCTGATATCTCATCTGTATAGTTAACAACCTCGACCGTATGATCGAGATTGTGATAGGGAAAATGCATATCGGAAGAAGCATAGCTATTCCTTACATATTCTTCGACGTCCTTTTCAATTTTGCTATAATCCATGCCTGGTAAATATCATAGGCAATTCTGAAGAAATTCTGAAAAAGTTAATATCAGGCAATAATTTACTAAAAACCTTCCATACACACACCAGCCGTTCACCTAGTTTTGTTGCCATGTTCCAAAAGATCGCCGCTTCCTTCACCTGCTGGCTGCTATACTGTGCCGCTTTCGCACAACATAGAGACGCCATTTTTTTGGATAAAGCTCAGTTTACGACAGGCAATGATCCGGCCTGGTCTTCTCCGGGTTTTGATGATAAGGCCTGGAAAACACTACGGACCGGCGTGGTATGGCAGGCGCAGGGGTTCGACGATCACCATGGCTATGCCTGGTACCGGATCCATGTATTTCTCCCTTCTTCGCTCAGGAAAAAGGCGTTCTGGAAAGATAGTCTCCGCCTGTTCCTGGCGCATGTCAACGATGTCGACGAAACATATTTCAATGGTATGAAGGTCGGCAAAACCGGGGCTTTCCCGGATGATGCAGGGGGATATGTCAGTAAATGGCCGGCCATCAGGGAATATCATATTGCGGCGGCTGACGCTGCCGTCAAATGGGACGCGGAGAATATCATTTCGATAAAAGTATACGATGGAGGAGGGACGGGAGGGATCTTTATGGGCGCACCGTATATCGACATGCTGGAGAAAACCGATGGTCTTGCTATAACGATGGCAGCGGAAGATATCCGCTACGATGCGGATAAAGCATCCCTGACCTTAGCCGTATCCAATAACTATTCCGTCGGTGTTGACGGCGTACTGAAAACAACGGTCCTGGATGTGATGGCTCATCGCGCCATCACACAGAAAACCGTTACCCTTAATATAAAGCCATTACAGAAAACACGCTTTCATTTTACTGTGCCCAATAGTCCGGGGATCGAACTATCCTGGTCATTCAGGCAGGCCGGCACGACGCTGGAGAGGTCCGAAAAACAAGCCTTGCCTTATACCCTTACACCACCACCGGCTGACCTCCCTGGGATCAACAGCGCGGCTGTGCTGGGCATCCACCCGGGATCGCCTGTCTTATTCAAGGTCGCTGCCACAGGAAAAAAACCTTTGCGGTATGCGGCGTCGGGGCTGCCGGCGGGTGTGCAAATAGACCCCTCTACGGGCATGATCACGGGCGTGATTGCCGACAGCGGGAGCTACAAAGTGGAGATCACTGTAAGCAATAGCCTGGGCAGGACGCGGCAGCAATTCAATATTATCGCCGGCGCCATGCTGGCCCTTACTCCTCCCATGGGCTGGAACAGCTGGAATTGCTGGGGTATCAATGTCAGCTCGGACAAGGTAAAGCAATCCGCACAGGCATTGATCGATAAAGGATTGATCGACTATGGCTGGACCTATATCAACATCGATGACGGGTGGCAAAGACCCGTCCGCGCCGCAGACAGCAGCGTAGTCCCTAATGAAAAGTTCGATGATATGATCGCACTGGGCAGCTGGCTGCATAGCCATGGTTTAAAGTTCGGTATCTATTCCTCCCCCGGACCCAGGACCTGCGGCGGCTATTTAGGATCATATCGGAATGAGGAGAAAGACGCCGCCACCTATGCAGCATGGGGGGTGGATTATTTAAAATATGACTGGTGCAGCTATGATGACATAGCTAAGAATGACAGCGCCCTGGCGACATTTATAAAGCCATATGCCATCATGGACGAAGCCTTAATAAAGCAAAAGCGGGATATCGTTTACAATCTTTGCCAGTATGGAATGAGAGATGTTTGGAAATGGGGGGCACAGGTCCACGCACAAAGCTGGCGGACGACGGAAGACATCGAGGACACCTGGCAAAGCTTTAGCAGCATCGGCTTTGAGCAGGCCCGGCTCTATCCTTATGCCGGTCCCGGGCATTGGAATGATCCCGACATGATGATCGTGGGACAGGTGGGATGGGGACAGGACCTTCATCCTACAAGACTTACGCCGGACGAACAATACACGCATGTCAGCCTCTGGTGCCTGTTATCAGCGCCTTTGCTCATTGGATGCGATCTCAGCAAACTGGATGCCTTTACCCTGAATCTGCTGACTAACCCTGAAGTCCTGGCCATCGACCAGGATGTCCTTGGGAGCCAGGCGCAGCGTATGGTTAAAACCGACAGTGCGCAGGTATGGGTAAAGCAGCTGGCTGACGGTGGGAAGGCGATAGGCATTTTTAATATGACCACCTCATACCGCCAGGTGAAAGTTCCATGGAAAGCGCTGGGGTTTGGCAGTGCAAAGCGAGTGCGGGACGTCTGGCGGCAAAAGAGCCTGGGCACGGTGGAAAATGTGCCCAGGGTCTTATTACCTCCCCATGGGTCGGTGCTTTTAAAGCTCACTAGTAATTAAAGGTCACGCCGGCGCCAAAGCCCATATCACTGTCATAGTGGGTTGAAAGACCGAAGTATTTGGTAAAAATATACCGGAACCCTACCATGTATTCCTTGTCCGTGTTCGCCATAAAGTTGAATCGCAGCCTGCTGGTGACGGATATGTCTTCCCGGCCCAGCTGCAGCCGGAGATTGCCCTTCATATCCACACGGGCATCCGCCGTTACCAGGAATGGCAATGTATACTGCAATCCTACGCACAAAACGGAGCGCTTGTTCTTCGTATCTTCCTGTCCGAACAGGTTCTTTTCCATGACGCCGCCCCTTCGGTAGCGGAAGTCCCAGCCTACATAAGGCAGCCAGAACTGCATCTTTCCAAGATACCTGCCCAAATGGGTCTCGCTTTCATAGCCCTTATCCCCATCCGTACCTATCCGCCATTCCGTCTGCAGTCTGTAGCGTCTGTCGGCTACTATCACCTCTCCGTCGCTGCCATTGCTTTCCAGCCCAACCCTACCCATGGGATATAGCGTCCTGTCGTCGGCGTAGACTTTTTTCAACGCCTTTTTCGGATCGCCCAATTCCGGATCGGGCGGCGAGTCTTCATAATGGAAGATCCGCCCCATGCCACTCATCATATGGTACAGGATATGACAATGGAAGAACCAGTCGCCGCTTTCCGTAGCCGCGAATTCCAACGTATCCGTCTCCATGGGCATGATATCCACCGTATTCTTTAAAGGAGCATAGTCTCCCTGGCCGTTCAGCAGCCGGAAGAAATGGCCATGCAGGTGCATGGGATGGCGCATCATCGTACCGTTGTAAAGAATGATCCGCACATTCTCTCCTTTCCTGATCAGGATCCTGTCTGTCTCCGAGACAGCTTTATTATCGATGGTCCAGACATAACGGTTCATATTGCCCGTGAGATTGAATCGAAGTAATTTGACGGGCGCTTCCGGTAAGGTCGTCTTCACAGGCGAACGCAGCATGCCGTAGTTCAGTGTCTTGCCGATCGGCTCCTTATACATCACCGTATTCATGTCCATCACCTGGTGGGTCATCTGCATGCCCATGTCATTCATCTCCCCATTTCCCTTCATCATGTCGTTCATCATCTTCATCCCTTCAAAATAGTCCAGCCGGGGCAGCGGCTTCGCTTTTACCTTTGTTCCTCCCCCCAGCCAGACCGAGGCAGATCCCGTCCTGTCTTCGGATGTAGCCAGGAACTCATAGCTGCCTTTATCGGGAATGGTTACGACGGCGTCATAGGTCTCCGCCGTTCCTACGATCAACCGGTCCACTTCCACCGGCTCGACGTCTTTTCCATCATTGGCGATGACGACTAATTTGCCGCCGGCATAGGTCAGCCAGAAGTAGGTAGAGGAGCTGCCATTGATGATACGAAGGTGCACTTTGTCACCAGCCTCGTATGTGGGCTGTTCATCCTGCTGGAGGCCATTGGCAAAGAAACGGTCGTAATATACGTCGCTGACGTCCATGGCCAGCATGCGCTTACGTTCATTCGTAAGCTTGGTGCCGAAGTGTTTTTGCTTGATCGCAGCGGCATAATCCTGTACGCTGCGCTTCTTTATAGCATACCAATCCGTGGCGTTGTGCAGCCTCCGCTGTACCTGCTCGGGTTTTTCATTCGTCCAGTCGCTCAGCAGAATGGTATATTCCTTCATGGGCTCCGGTTCCCGCTTGCGGATGATAAATGCTCCGTACTGGCCGCTTTGTTCCTGGAGCATCGTGTGCGAATGGTACCAGTAAGTACCGTTCTGTATGATGGGGAAAGTGGCCACATAGGATTGCATGGGGCCGATGGGCGGAGTGGTAAGATAGGACACGCCGTCGTATTTATTCGGTAGGATGATGCCATGCCAGTGCACCGAGGTCTCCATCATCATTTCATTATGAATATGGATCTCGGCCGTATCCCCTTCTGTAAAATAAAGGGCCGGTCCCGGGATGGTGCCGTTGACAGCAATGGCGTTTACCTTTTTTCCCGTGTATTTCACCGTAGTATCGGTGATATATAAATGATAGATCACTCTTCCGGGTCGCAACGTCCGGAACGGCTCCCGCTGCGGGGACGACACCGGCATTGCGTGGTGCATCTGAGCTATGGCAGGAAATGCCATTATACATGCCCATAGGCATATAAGGATTGCTTTCATATAGTGATCTTAATATTAGGGCTTCAGAGTGGCTTGAACTTTACCGCAGGTGAGCATGGCGTCACCGTAATAAGGGTTTTTGATCGCCTGTTCGCTGCTGAGCCAGGAAGCCTTTTTCATCGGGCAATATTCCTGGTAAATGGGTTCATCCGATAGTTTGACGGATTTCGCCAATGTCAGCATATTGGCAGATAAAGTTTCGAAGTGCTCTCTTTGATGAGCGATCTCTTTTTTCTCAGAGATATGTCTTGCATCGAAAGCAAGCTTGTCCTTTAATGCCATGAAAGCCTTGTGGTCTTTCTCTGTCATTTTGGCCATATCCGCGACGCCGATGGCTTTTTGTAATTCTCCGGCCTTTTCAGCCGCAGCATTGGCGTCGCCGGCTACCAGCGCGTCTTTGATGCCATAATAAGCAGGAAGGATAGGAGAAAATGTTGTTTGTTGGGCAAATACATATTGGCTTGCGAGCAGCATTGCTGCCATGAAGATCTTTTTCATTTTGATGCGTTTTAAAGTTAATAATGAGAATACAGTCTAACTTATCGTCATCAAATGAGGAAACACTGGTATAAAGAGAGAAGATCCGGTGGAGAATGGCGGGGCGGCCATTTTTGCGGACAAGGGTAAATGATCTCATCGACGGGTGAAGCTATGAGCACTGGCCGGGGTGCATGCATCACCGCATACAGGGGATCGACCTGTATCTTTGAAGAGGCCTGCTTTTCCGTTAAGTTGAATTTCACCGCATGGGCCCCCGTGCATCCGCCTGCATCTTTACAGGGAGGCTTTTGCTCTTTCTTCACACAGCAGGCATGCCCGGCCGCCCGGGCCGAACAATGGCAGACGACCATGAAATTGGCCGCAAATACGGTCAACATCAGCAATGCCTTCCATTGTATGGTCCTGAACAATGACATCGGTCAAAGATAATAATTTATTGCAGGGGTTGTATGTTAAATCCTACCTTCTTCACGGCCTCGATGATGGGCTCATTGGAAAGGGTTTCTGTCTCCACCGTCAGTATCTTGTCCGGGTTGTCCGTATCCACTTTCCAGGAGCTGATGCCTTTCACTTCGTTGAGACGAGGCGTTACCCGGGCAATACATCCGCCGCAATTGATATTTGTTTTGAACTGCAAGGTTGCCATATTATATTTTTTTTAATTTAAGTCTTAAGCTGTTGCTCACCACGCTTACGCTGCTGAGCGCCATCGCTCCCCCCGCGATCATGGGGTTCAGCAAAAATCCGTTGACAGGATACAGCACGCCCGCAGCGACAGGAATGCCGATCAGATTGTAGATAAAAGCCCAGAAAAGGTTTTGTCTTATGGTGCGTACGGTATTTTGAGAGAGCCGGATAGCCGCCGGGATCCGGGTAAGATCCTCCGACAACAGCGTAATACCAGCTACGTCCAGGGCAATATCACTGCCTGTCCCCATGGCGATGCTGACATCCGCCTGTGCGAGGGCCTGGCTGTCATTGATGCCATCGCCTGCCATTGCTACTACTTTTCCTTCCTGCTGCAGTTGGCGTACAAAGGCTGCTTTGTCGGCCGGAAGCACCCCGGCCCTAAAAGAGGAGATCCCCACACTGGCTGCTACTGCCGCAGCAGTCTGCTGATTGTCCCCGGTGAGCATGTGCACGGTTATGCCTTGTTGCTGTAAAGCTGCTATAGCTGCCTTTGCGGATGGTTTTATCTCATCGGCGATGGCGATACCCGCCAATACGGCGTGTTCGTTGGCAAAGAATACTACGGTCCGGGCATCGGCCTGTTTTCCTGCCGCCCATTGTTGCATGTCAGCCGTTAGCAGTATTCCCTGCTCATCCATAAGCTGCCGGTTGCCGGCAAAGTATGTGCGCCCTTCATATTGGCCCCGTATGCCTCTGGCAGTCAGGGATTGTATGTTCGTCAGCACCAATGGCCGGGCTGTTTTTTCCAGGTGTGCGGCTACTGCCGCGGCCAGCGGATGTTCAGCCGCCTGTTCCAGGGAAAACAGGATGTTCTGGTCTTCGGGCTTTAATGCATAGACGGCTGTGACGGTGGGCTTGCCTTCTGTGATCGTCCCTGTTTTGTCAAGGACGATGGATTCGATCTTATGGGCGCTTTCCAGGCTTTCGGCGTCCCTGATCAGGATACCGTGCTCTGCGCCCTTCCCCACTCCTACCATGATCGCCGTAGGCGTAGCCAGCCCCAATGCACAGGGACAGGCGATCACCAATATGGTGACCAGGGATAAAAGTCCATAGGACAGACCATGCGCTCCACCCAATACCCACCAGGCTATAAAGGACAGCACAGCCAGGCTAATGACCACAGGCACAAAAATGCCGGCCAGCTTATCCACGAGCTTCTGTACAGGCGCCTTGCTGCCCTGCGCCTCCTGCACCTGCTGTATGATCCGGGCAAGTAAGGTGTCGCTGCCGACTTTTCCGGCTTTCAATCGAAGGCTGCCTTTTTGATTGATCGTCCCGGCAAAAACATTATCTCCGGAAGCCTTGGCTACAGCGACAGGCTCGCCGCTGATCATACTTTCATCAACATAGCTGCTTCCTTCCATTACCTCGCCGTCGACAGGTATCTTATCTCCGGGTCTTACCAGCAACACATTCCCCACTGCGACCTCCGCCATGGGAATATCCACAATAGTCCCGTCTTCCCGCACCAGCGCCACCGTCCTGGGCTGCAATCCCATCAGCTTTTTGATGGCCGACGAAGTACGGGCTTTTGCTCTTTCTTCCAGCAGCCGCCCCAGCAGGATAAAAGTGATGACGACGGCGGAAGCCTCGAAATATACATGAGCGTGTAAACCGCGGTCATGCCAGTAAGCAGGGAATAAAGTATTGAACACGCTGAAACAATAGCTGATGCCTGTGCTCAGCGCCACCAGCGTATCCATATTGGCCCTTCGATGAAGGGCCTGTTTGTACGCGTTGATAAAAAAATGCCGTCCCAGCCACAGCACCACTGGTGAAGCCAGCGCCCACATCCAAAAATTCACATAGGGAAGATCCATAAAGAACATGCCGATGATCACCAGGGGGATGGATAGGAGTACGGCGGCTATCGTACGTTTGCGAAGCAGGACCCATGCTGCCTGTTGTATTTCCTCCAGCTTTTCTTTGGGTTCGTCCACCAGCAGGTCATAACCTATCTCCTGCAGAGCGATCTTCATCTGCTGTGGCGTGATCTTTTCCGGCGCATATTCCACCTGCACGCTGTGATTAGGGAAACTGACATCCGCCCGGCCGATACCTTCCCGCGACGAAAGGATCGTCTCCACGCTGGAAGCGCAGCTGGCGCAGCTCATGCCCGTGATGGAAAATTGCTTCTTTGTCATGTCGCAAAGGTCCGCTTTAACACAGGATGGCCCGTTATACTATCTTGTAAAAATGTTACACAATTTTGTCGAGGGAGGTCCGGCGGCTATTACCCGTCTTTTTGAAGTGGCTGGGGGTAAGACCCATCATTTTCTTGAATTGTGCGGACAGATGCGCTGTGCTGCTGTATCCCAGCTTCCAGGCGATCTCGCTCAGGGTGAGCTCGTCATACGCCAGCCACTCCTTTACCTTCTCCATTTTTAGCAGGATAAAATACTGCTCTATCGTCATGCCTTCCACTTCCGAGAACAGGCGGCTGATGTTGGTATATTCTTTATTGAGCGCTTTGCCCAGGTAGACGCTGAGGCTGAAATGCTCTTCCAGCTCCCCTTTTTGGATAAGGGTCACCAGGAGGTTCTTGATCTTCTCGATCTGTTTTTGCCGCTGGTCGTCCAGCAGCTCGAATCCAAGGGTCTGCAGGCTTTCCCGAAAGGTCTGCAGGTCTTTTTCCGGCAGGGCCTTTTCAATCGTCACCTCTCCCAGGGTTACTTTGAATGGCAGGTCCGTCAGTTTCGCCAATGTCTGCTCTACTGCCAGTATGCATCGGGGGCATACCATATTTTTAACATACAAGATCATACCAACAAAGATAATCCATACGGAACGAATAAGAAACGGTCCCCGAAAGGACCGCTTTTTTGTTTGACAAGCTGGATCCGCTGAAAACTACATGGAATAGAAAAACTGCTCCTTGATTACTTTTCCATCCTTTACTTCGTAGACCGCTACTTCTTCCATCAGGTTCCTTCCCATTCCTTTAAAGGTGGCATCGATGGTAATGGTAAGGGCAAAATGATTGCCCGCCACGATCGGCTCAGAGGCGCTGGCGCTGTGCACTGCTTCAATGGAATCCCTGAACTGCTCGCCTTTTTTTACGATCTCATCGCGTCCTTTCACTGACTGGGGGCCGGGTGCGCCAACTGGCTCGATACTAAGCGCATCATCGGCATAGAGTTCTTCCTGGGCCTGTTCGTATTGGCCTGCCTTGCAAAGCTCGTAAAGGCGATTGGCGATGTCCTGGGTGGTCATCACGGCTGATTGTGTTGCCATAACGGAGATTTTTTAAAGATTAAGAATCGGAAATGAATAAGAAAGCTACAAAATAAGGAAGTTCCGCCAAATTACTAAATTGTTAAGCAATTATTTGCCAAATAAATTAGTATTTTCTTATTTTAGCAGGGAAATTTATTGGGCATCATGTTGTTTTTTGGATAAAATACAGTCCCGGCAAGGGTTTCATACCACATGAAGCGGTTTTGGCATAATAGAATTACCACTAAGTTGTATTTATCGGCCCAAAAAACCGGCCTATATTTGTGTCATCAAAAGAGATAATATCAGAAGTTCGATATAAGATTTTTCATATGGCAAGCAATCGTTAGAGGTCCGCTGTTTCTACAGAGGACCTTTTTCTTTTAGGTAAGGTCGAGCACAGCGAGGCCGTCCGAAGGACAATAGGTTAGAGTCTAAATAAACCCGGGCCGCTTGCGGCCCGTTGGAAACCATTAAAAACTGAAAATCCGCGACCAAATCGCGGACTCAGCTTCCTATATGTAACACGCGCAGTATGCTTTAAGGTTCAGGGTACGGTGTATGCGTTACGAAGTTTTTAGAAAAACCAGCTTGACAGTTGACTCCTGCTGGCCTGGAACCAGTTCTTCGCAGGTTTAGGCGAATTGTCTATCAGCTCGGCATCCTGCATCCTCACCTTCACGGCGATCACACGTTCACCTTTCATCCTTTCCTTCATCTCTGCAGACAAAGTAGGGTGATATTCGATCTCCTCACGGTCAGTAATAATATAGGCCGTTCCGGAAACCTTCACAAAGAAGTCCATTCCTTTCTTGAAGAAATCCAGCTTCGCAGGTATCTCTTTATCAAATGCGTCAATATGCTGTACAGGCTTAGGGATCACAAACCAGATCTGCTCTTCCTCATCGATCTCGATCTCAGAGATAACATGCGTTGGCAGCTTAACGATAGAAGCACTATCATTAAAAAATAAAGCGCTCTGCAATTCGATCATCTTATTCTTCAGCATCTGTGCTTGTGTTTCCTGGGCTGTTTGCGTGTTCATAGTTTCGTTGTTTGAGTACTGATTAGTGTTACTAGTTACGGACGACAAGGGTAATTCAATTGGCATACCATTTCTTAATATATTGATTATCAATAATAAAAGATGAGCATACATAGGGACACCCGTCCCAGAATGGGATAATCTTTCCAAAAAAAGAGCTTGTACCATTCTAATCGGTCTGTTTCAGGCCGGTAATCCCGGCCAAAATGAGACCCATGTACAGGAATTGATAAAGGTTGGAAGGCTGCTTGAAGAAATATATTTCCGCCAGTTTGGTGCCTATCAGGGTGAGCCCCATCCAGGCGGCAAGCGCCGTAGTGGCAGAGATCTGCTTCATAGCCATCGAGAAAAAGATGATATTCCCTACCCCAAAGACGATATAGCCCGCAAAAGGCATCAGGATCTCCCAATGCGCACGCCGCGAGAGTAAGGACCCCCAGCTAATGGTCCTGAGCTTCTGCACGCTCATGAACTTCAGGCAAAATGTCCAGCAGATCTCGAACAGGGACGCGATCACCAGGTATATCCAGGCCATGAAATATGTTTTTTGTTCTCATCCATTGCAGTAGCCTCTCTCTAAGACCATGATAGGCCCGGAACCACCGGTGCCTTTTCACCAGCTTCCCCTCATCTATCCTCTTCATGGCAAACAGGTGCTGAAGGAAATAATCCTTCGGATAATTATAATACAGCCCATACTCACCCGGCTTCTCTTTTTTGGGTAAAAAAGCAGTGCCGAACAACCAGTCCCAAAGGGCCAGCTTGGTAGAAAAATTGGCATAGAACACTCTTCTGTCATTGGCATGATGCCACTGGTGCATCTCCGGTCCATTGATGATGTACTGCAATTTGCCGCTGCGTACATTTATATTGGAGTGGATATACATACCCCAGACGGCGTCCAGCAATGCCTTGATAGGAACGATCAACGGGTTGGCGCCCAGCAGGACAATGGGAGCAAACTCCACCGTTTGATTGATCAATATCTCCAAAGCATGTGACCGGGTGCCTGCCAGCCAATCGACGGCTTTGTTGGAATGATGCGCTTCATGGGTACGCCAGAGTATCCTGGAATGATGCTGCCATCTGTGGAACCAATAGATATAGAAGTCATGCACTACTAAAAAGAACAGCACCTGCACCACCAGCGGCCACGAAGCCACGAGGTGCGTGGAGGACAGATGCCAGGCTTTGTCAATAGGAATAATGATATGATCGAAGATCAGGATCTTCAAAAAATAACTTTGGATCAGCGTGTACCAGACCAAATCTACCCAAAAACCATCCCGGAACAAGGGCAGTCCTTTGGTATAGGGCATCTTTCTCTCCAGCCAGAGAAACACTCCCACGCTGATCAGCAAGATCGTGGTCGTATAATAAACGATGTGCTGCATAGTTCAACTCTCCTTGTAGCTGGCAGCTTGTAGCCTGTAGCTCCTACGCAGCCGTTTCATAGCGCCCATCTCACTTTCGTAAACACGCTTGATGCCATCGCCCAGGGCCAGTTCCACATCGCGTATGTCCCGTACCAGTTTTTGCAGGCCCTGTGGTTCCACCGAGGCAGCGTGGTCTGATCCCCACATAGCCCTGTCGAGCGTGAAATGTCTTTCTACAAAACAGGCGCCCAAAGCCACGGCCGCTACGGTCGTAGCCAGTCCGGTCTCATGCCCGGAATAACCAATCGGCGTATCCGGGTACAGTTCCGTCAGCGTCTCCACCATCCGAAGGTTCAGCTCCTGCGGCGGACAGGGATATGCGGATGTGGAATGAGCCACCATGAGATTATCAGTCCCGAACTTTTCAATAGCGTCTGTGATCTCGCTCATTGTGGACATGCCCGTAGAAAGGATATAGGGTTTGCCAGTACGTTTGACTCTTGCTATCAGATCGTGATCGGTAAGACTGGCGGAGGCAAATTTGTATACACCCGGATCGAACTGCTCCATAAAGTCGACGGCGGCTTCGTCCCAGCAGGATACGAACCAGTCGATCCCCTTCTCCTTACAATATAAGTCGATGGCCCCATATTCCTCGACGCCCAGCTCGATCATATGCCTGTAGTTGATATAGCTCATCCTTCCCCAGGGCGTATCCCTTTCCAGGTGCCACTGGTCCCTTGGTGTGCAAAGCTCAGGCGTCCGCTTCTGGAATTTGACGGCATCGGCTCCGGCTTGAACGGCTTCATCGATCAGTCGCTTTGCGACGTCCAGCGAGCCGTTGTGGTTGATGCCTATCTCAGCAATGACATACACAGGCTGGCCGAAGCCAATGCTTCTTTTGCTGCTCACACGAAATGTGTTCATATAGTTTATTTTTTAAGTTCTATCAACCATTCGGCAAACTCCCTGAAAGCACCATATCCCCCCTTGTTCCCGCAGTGGTAGTGCACTGTTTCGCTCACCTGCGGCATAGCATCGGCAGGACACGCAGTCAATCCGGCTTTTCCCATCACCTCCAGGTCATTGACGTCATCTCCGATGTAGGCTATCTCCTGCCATTGCAGCTGAAGGCGCTCCATGATCTCCGTAACCCGGGCCAGCTTGTCCCTGATGCCCAGGTGCAATTCCACGATCTGCAGCTTCTCGGCCCGGCGAACCACCGAGGGAGAGGTCTCTCCTGTAATGATGCCCGTGTCGATGCCGGCCAGCTTACGGAGACGCTCAACGCCCATTCCGTCACGGATGGAAAACCGCTTCATCACTTCGCCACTCTCCGAATAGTACACGCCGTTATCTGTCAATACGCCGTCGACATCCGTCAATAGGATCTTTATCCGTGCCGCGGATGCTTTAAGTTGATCTTCACTCATGCATTGTATTTTATTTCGCTCAATAGACCTTCATAGCATTGATCAGATGGCTGTCCAGCCCCCATCCACTACCAGGTTGGCCCCCGTCATATAGGCAGAAGCGTCCCCCGCCAGGAAAACGATGGCGCCCTTATAGTCCACCGGGGTCGCCATTCGGCCCAGCAGCGTCTTGCTGGAATAATTGCTTATGAAATATGCATCCTGGCTATTCTCTACCCCGCCCGGAGACAACGTATTCACCCGCACGCCACGAGGGCCCCAATAAGCAGCCAGGAACCTGGTAAAGCCGATCACGGCCGACTTTGTCACAGGGTAAGCAGGAGACTTGTAAAAAGTCTGCTCCCCGGCCTCATTACGGTAGATGCTTTGGTCCGGTGCTACGACACCGTAAGTAGAGGAAATATTGATGATGCTGCCCGACCCCTGGTCCGCCATGACCCCTCCCAGGATCTGGCTGCACAGGAATACCCCGCTGACATTCACCTGCCAGCTCCTGTTCCACATTTCCAGCGGATAGTGCTCGAACATGGACTGTTTAGCGCCCAGGATCGGGTCCTCAAACTTATCGTTAATGGCAGCATTGTTGACCAGCACGTCGATGCGCCCATACCTGCTTACAATACGCTCCCTGGCCCGCTGTAAAGAGTTAATGTCCGTTACATCTACTCCTGATCCCATATGCTGTCCACCCAGATCCTCCGCCAAATGGGCACATTGCCCTTCATCCAGGTCCGCTGCCACCACCTGCGCACCGGCTTCTGCCAGCGCTTCACAATGACTCCTGCCCAACAAGCCACAGGCGCCTGTGACCACTGCTACCTTACCTGATAATGAAAAAAGCTCCATCCTTACTATTTTATCACTGGCTTTGTGTTGAAATTGCTCACCTTACGGAATACCGGTTCGATAGGCGCTCCCCGCAGCAGGGATGCCACCTCCTGGCGGGATACGGCCTCTTTCAGCAAGCCAAGTACTTCCCTGTAGGCTGCCAGCGTGTAATCCACCTCCTCATCCGTATGGCTAAAGCTCATATTGTGAAACCCAGACCATAGAATACCCCGCCTGATCATCTCCTGCTGTACAAAAGATTTGAGCTCCAGGGGATTGCCGGCAACACTATCGAAGCTCACCAGGGTCCTGCAATCGTATCCCGTACACCGGGTGTAATGTGAGATGCCCAGCTCGGCTGCCAGTGTATTATACCCGTCCTTTAATCTTTTGCCTTTCTCCGCTAGGTATGCAGCAACATTCTTCTCCTTCATCTCCTGTATCGTAGCCACCGCCGCAGCCAATGACAATGCTTCCCCGCCAAATGTGGTGAAGAAAAACACCTCCTCTTTGAACAGGTCCATGATCTCTTTCCTCCCTGTCAGCAATGAGATCGGCATCCCATTGGCAAATGCCTTTGAATAGCAGGCCAGGTCCGGCGTCACGCCGAAATATTCCTGTGCACCGCCCAGCGCGATGCGAAAGCCGGTCCACATTTCGTCAAATATGAGCAAGGTCCCGTTGGCCTCACAGAGGTCCTTTAGCTCCTGTAAGAAATTATGCTGCGGTGCCTCGAATAGGGACGGCTCCAGGATCACACAGGCTGTATCCTCATTCAATGCATTTTTTACAGAGTCGATATCATTGTATCCGAAGGTCGAGGTCAGGTCCTTGATCTCCTGGGGTATCCCGCTGTCGCGGCTGGTGACGGAGATATACCAGTCGTGCCATCCATGATAGCCGCAGCAAAGCACTTTCTTCCTGCCGGTGAAAGCCCTGGCGACACGAATGGCGGCGCTGGTGACATCCGCACCTGTCTTGCTGATCCGGATGGCTTCCGCATTGGGAATGATGTCATGGATCAATTCCGCCAGCACGACTTCCAGCTCATGCATCATGGAAAATGTGATCCCGTCCTTCAGCTGGGCAATGATGGCCTGATCCACACGGGGATAGCAGTAACCCAGCGATAAAGGGCCAATAGCCATATTATAATCCAGGAATTCATTTCCATCAACATCCCATACGCGCGCGCCTTTCCCTCTTTTCAGGTATTTCGGCGCCACACCGTTGATATATTGTCCGGGACCTTTGGCCAGCGTCTGGGTGACGGGCGTCATGATCGGCAATGCTCGCTCATACAGATTATCCGATCCCGTTACAACGGGATACGCTTCGTTGAAAGCAACTTTATTCGGCATATAACAGATTGGATGATGAATATATTTTTGCGGCAATTTTCTCCGGTGTGAGTCCTTCAGTTTCCAATACCTCCGTCAGCAAACCGGGCTTGAACCAACGCTCTTCAAAAGCCATCGGTAAAGTGCGTACGGTGACGCCGGACCTTAGCAGGACTTCAGCCACGATGGAGTACAGCCCCCCTGTCAACAGGTGATCTTCGATGGTCACCAGCATACGCGACCGCTTAGCCGCGCGCACGATGGCAGCTTCATCCACAGGTTTGAGCGAGCGCATATTCAGCAGTCCCACCGACAACCCCTCCTGCTCCAGGATCCTTTGCGCCTTCAAAGCGTTGCCGAATAAAATGCCATACACCAGTATGGTGACATCCGTACCTTCCGTGACCACTTCCGCCTTCCCTCTTTCAAAAGGCCGGTGGGTATATTCACCTTTTTTATGATTCACCCGGACATAGGCCGGGGCGTCCGAAGACCAGATGGCCGGCAGCGACCTCACCAGGTCATCCTCGTCGGCAGGACAATACACTTCCATCCCGGGTATGCCGCGCATAATGGCTACATCCTCGATGGACTGGTGCGTTGGCCCATTGCCGTCAGACAGCAGGCCGGGAATATAGCCGCTGAGCTTCACAGGTAAATGGGCGATCCCGATATCCGTACGGATGAATTCAAAGGCCCGCATGGTGAGAAAAGGCGCCAGCGCATGTATGATGGGAATACGTCCTCTTAAAGCAAGGCCGGCCGCCATTCCGACGAGGGTTTGCTCCGTGATGCCCGTATCCACAAAACGATGGCCCAATGCCTTCGGCACATTCCGGACCAGGGCCCTGTTCTCCGCCGTCATGACGATGATACGTTCATCCGCCAGGGCTGTCTCTATCAATAACGCTTCGTAAGTCATAATTTTCTTTTTTTCATCGTACGACCAGGCTTTCCGATGTTATAAGTATTTCTTCTTTAAGGCCGTGCAATTCCTGCAGCAGCTGCTCTATTTCCGGGGCCGTGAAAGCACAGAACCAACGATCGGCCCTGGCTTCAATGCTGGGCAGCCCCTTCCCTCGTACCGTGTCGGCAATGATGACATTCATGCCGCCGGTGCCATCAGCAGCCGGCAGCTCCCGGAACGCTTCTTCCAATTGCAAAAAGTCATGTCCGTCCACGCGGCGAACACGGCATCCAAATGCCCTGAACTTGTCCGCCAATGGTTCCAGCGGCACCAGCTCTTCCGTCCGGATATTCGCCTGGAATTGGTTGCGGTCCACTACAAGGGTGAGGTTATCCAGCTTTTGCGCATTGGCGACTAATATTGTTTCCCAGACACTGCCTTCATTCAGCTCGCCATCGCCTGTGATGACGATTACCCGGTTGTCCCCGCCCCGCAGCCTGCAGTCCAGCGCCACGCCGGCGGCCACGGCCGGAAGATGGCCCAGGGAGCCCGAATGAAACTCCACCCCGGGGATCGCCCTGTTGGGATGCCAATAAATGCTATCAGTGGTGGATAGGTGATTCTCAAGCCGGCTGGGGTCCAGGAGTCCCAATTCGGCAAAAGTGCCGTAGAGAGCAGGCACATCATGACCTTTGGATAAGAAAAGATAATCCCTGTGAGGGTCTGATCCGCCTTTAGGTCCATGGCGGAGAAATTCCGAATAGAGATAGACCATTAATTCGACACAGGAAAGAGAAGCCCCTATAAAACATCCGCCACCGGAGGACATGCGTATGATATGCTCCCTTACACGCAGCGCGATGGAATGCAATCGCTGTAGCTTGGAATTTGTCACAGACGGGTTTCTCGTCTCCCCGGGAGAGATGGTTTTTAATTCATCCAGGTGATGGCGATACCAATTGACGCCTGCCAGGGATGCATTGATCCGGTAGATATCCGGTCTTCTCTCCAGCAGCTCCAGGATCTCCCGGATCCCAAACAGGGGATCCGATGGATACAGCTGCTCATACACAGCCTGTATAAACTGATAGTCTGCCTGGTAATCGATCGTCCACCGGTGTGTCATGGAATAATTCGATCCCCCTTCCATCACTACATTGCCAATGCGGAACTGGTCCGGTCTTTCCCAGATATAAGGGGTGGTGTGCTCCCTTTCCATCAGCAGGGACGCATGTTCATGTGCTTTTTTCAGGACCTCCAGCGGCATGATCTCCACGTCATTGCCATCAGGCCAGGTGGCCGGGTGCAGGTTGCTGACGTAGTCATATTCATGCTCATGATGCAGATAATAAGCAATGACCTGGTCGATGACCGCAGGATCTATCAGGGGGCAATCGCTGGGGATCTTCAGCACAATATCCGCCTCATAGTGGCAAGCCGCCCGGTAATGCCTGTCCAGCAGGTCGGCAGCATGCCCCCGGAAACATTCGATGCCTTCCTGCCTGCATATTTCCACAATGATGTCGTCGGCCTGTGAAGGCGTTGTCGCTACGACCACTGTCCCTGCCAGGCTTGCAGCCTGTATCCTGCGCACCTGTTGGATAAATAAAGGTTTGCCGGCCAGTGGCATCAGCGCTTTATCAGGCAGCCGTGTGGACTCACGCCTGGTTTGAATAATGGTGACGATCTTTCTCCCGCAGTCGTTCATGGCTACTGTTTGTATGTTGATGAATGATGGTCCTTGCTAAAAAGTCTTCCCGGGTGCCTTTGAATTCAATGTATCGCCGGCACAGGTCTGCTATATTCGCCGCCGAGCTCCCGCCATTCTGGACGGGGGCCAGTTGTCTCAGCTTCTCCACATCAAAATAGGAATGTACTTTTTTACCGAGCGCGATACCCGTGTACACCACTGTGGAGTATTGGGTGATCAGCTCATCGCAGTTGGCGATCATATGTTCTGTATTGCCTTCCGTGAAGATCATCGCGCCGGCAGGAGCATATTGACGGATCTCTGCGATGGCGCGTTCCTTTTGTTCATTGGGATGCAGCTTGAAAAGCAAAGGTCTGCCGGCGGCAATCTCCACGCACCGGCGGACAAAGCCGGGACGGTCATCCTTATTAAAGCATTCACGGATGTCCGATGTGGCCACCATCACATAATTATGATGCGCAAAATCGTTGTCGAGGTGGACTGCAGCATGGTCGTAATTGGGTATGCCCGTCACAAAGATCTTCGCAGCTTCAGTCCCCCAGCGGGTGAATTGTGCTTTGTACCCCGGGCTGGCTGCGCAATAGATATCACAGATATTGCTGCATCCGTTGAAAGCCGTATTCATGGCAGACCAGGATGGAAGACCCAGGCGATGCGTCCACTTAGCAAGTGGCGTAACAGGGTCCGTCATGCCCTCCTGTACCCATACGGTCTTCAACCGGCGTAACTCTTTGGTGACCAGCAAATCCGTGCATAGAACAGCCATGTCATATTCATGCCCGTAGATCCCGCGGGCGTAATCATTGCGTAAACAATGCCGTTGCAGGTACGAGTCTCCCTTCCTTTTAAATTCACCTGAAAGGATGGTGCTTTCCAGGAAGCCTCTGCGCTTACACCATTTGACGATGGGATGGTTGCTGTATAACTGGCTGAAGTAGCAGTCGTATTCGGGCAGCAGGGATGCGATCTGATGCATCTGGCTTGCCTGGTTGGGGGAACCTATCGTAAAGAGGATCTTTTTCGGGCGAAACTTTACGTCCTTCAGCATGGCGCAAATTTCACCGTAAGCAGAATAGGAATATCAGCCGTCGTAAGAAGTTACAATAAATTAGCGGAGAGATTACAATAACTTAACATTATCCAGACGCTGTTAAGTACTTCTGCTTATCAGGGTTTATCGAGATAAGGCAGGATAATTTTCTTCCAGATAGCATACCCTTTTGTATTCATATGCAGCTTGTCTTCTTCGAATATATCTTCCATCGGCCGCCCTTCAGGTGTGAGCATCGCGTGGTATACATCGACAAATGCCGCATGTTTTTGTTTGCGGAGAAATTCGCTGATAAGCCTGTTGGCGGCTTCCATTCGCGGCATTAATTTCTCCCGGCTGGGGCTGGGCTTAATGGAGACATATAATATATCCGCATTCTTAAGCCGGCTGCGGATGAGATGGAATAATTCGGTAAATCGACCGAATACCACCTGTGCCGTCACCGAGTCGTTAGAGGCCAGGTCATTATCACCGCAATAAAGCACTATCTGCCGGGGATTGTATTTGAAAATAACCTCTTCCGTATAACGGACGACGTCCGGGAAAGTAGATCCGCCAAATCCCCTGTTGATAATAGGATAGCCGGGGAAGGCTTCCCGGACCCCTGTCCATTTGCGAAAGGAGGAGCTGCCCGTAAAAACAATGGGATGTACTGGAGGCGGGTTCAGACTGTCAGCCTTTTTAAAAACGTCCATCTCATCCCGGAAAGGGGCTTGCTGTTGCGCCAGAAGACTGGCGGATGTCATCAATGCAAATAGCAGGAAAGCGGGCTTTTTCATATGCCGTTCCAAGATAATGCATTTTAGCCGTAAATTTAGGCATGCTCACCGCCATCGTATTAGCAGCGGGCTCCTCCCGCAGAATGGGTAAGAACAAGCTGTTGCTGCCGTATAGAGGCGGCCCGCTCCTGGCCTATGTGACAGGAAATATCCTCTCAGCAAAAGTCGGTCCTGTCATCGTGGTGACGGGACATGATGCCGGACAGATCGGGGAAGCTTTAAAAGGATTGCAGGTGCAGCTGATACACAATCCTATGTATGACACAGGCATGACCAGCTCTATACAAGCGGGAGTAAACGCAGCCGGTGGCGATGGCTATATGATCTGTCTTTCGGATATGGCCCTCATCAGGCCCGAAGAATACAGACTGTTGAAAAATGCTTTCGATAAGGAATATCGACGGGATAAAGCCTGTATCATTCAACCCGTTTATGACAACCAGACCGGCAATCCCGTCATCTTCTCCGCTGCCTGGCGGCAGGCGATCCTGGAACACCCCGGACCGGAAGGATGCAAAAGCATCCTGCGCAGCCATACGGACAATTGCTATCAGGTAGAGATGCCCACTTCCGGTATCTTGCAGGATGTCGACTGGCCGGAGGATTACGACAGGCTCCTGGTCAATGATTGATCTATACTTCCATGGCGTCGTACACCACCACTTTAGCCCATAAGTGGCTATAGTTCTTTATAAAATCCAGATGGATAGGATGATTCTGATACGTGGCCTGACCGGCCAGGTCGGTGAAGAACATCAATTCGGACACCTGCCAGCTCGTGTCTACTACATCACGTTTTTCCGTATCCGCAAGGACCCCAACATGGATCTCTTTTACAGTGGGAATACCTTTAAGGGTTTTTACACCCTCCACCAGCTTATCCCTGTCTTCTTTGGAGGAAGGATCCTTCAGCGTGAAGAAAACATGATGGGCCAGGGGCGTTTTGGCGGCGGCAGCCTGTGCAGTGAAAGGCAGCGCCGCAGCGGCCGTACCGGCGCCAAGAGCGGCGGCGGCAGTCAGGAATTTACGTCGGGTATTTTTGCGCATATGATTCGATGTGGTTTTATTTATCCGAAACAATTTCACCCTCTGGCTTCCTCTATCTCTTCCGCCCGCTTGATCAACGGCTTACCCAGCAGCCTGCTGCCATCAGCCGTGATCAGCAGATCCTCTTCTATCCGTATGCCGCTAAAAGCCCGGAAAGCTTCCAGCTTATCGTAATTGATAAAGTCGAAGAACTTACCCTCCGACTTGCGCAGGTCCATCAGCTCGGGAATGAAGTAAAGGCCCGGCTCGATGGTTACCACGAATCCCGGCTCCAGCGCACGCCCCAGACGTAAAGACTTCAGGCCGAACTCCGTGCTTTTCTTTAGTTCTTCCGTATATCCTACATAAGGTTCACCGAGATCCTCCATATCATGTACATCCAGTCCCATCATATGCCCCAGCCCGCACTGGAAGACCATGGTATGGGCGCCTGCAGCTACCGCCTCTTTTACATCCCCTTTCATGACACCAGCGGCTTTCAGACCTTCCACCAGCTGTTCGCAGGCGATGAAATGTACATCCCGGAACAATACACCGGGTTTCAGGGCAGCGATCGCGGCTTCCTGTGCGCTCAGTACTATTTCGTACATCTCTTTTTGAAGCGTGGTGAACTTCTTTCCTACAGGAAATGTGCGGGTCATATCGCCTGCATAGTGCATGGCATTCTCCGCGCCTGCGTCACATAAAGCCATCTGTCCCTCGCGCATCACGGTGCTGCTGTAATGATTATGCAGGACCTGTCCATGTACGGTGAGTATCGTAGGGAAAGAGAGATTACCGCCACCTCCAATGGCGATGCCTTGCAGGACGCCGGCCAGCTGGGCCTCCGTCATGCCATCTTTCGCGCCCCTGATAGCTGCCAGATGCATGGCGGCTGTGAGATCCACGGCCTGCTCTATCTGTTGCACCTCCTCAGATGACTTGATGCTGCGCTGTTCCACGATCGCTTTGATCAGTGGCACGGAAGCATGTTCCTTTACTCCTGCCGGAGGAAGTCCCAGCCACCCGCTCAGCTTCTGTATATTTTCGGGCCTGTAAGGAGGCAGGAAATGGATCGTGTGGCCGGATGACCGGGCCTTCTGTAATGCGCTGGCCAGCGAGGCAGGAGGCTGCACATCCGTGATACCCGCTTGTGTCGCCTGATCTGCAATGGAAGGCTGCGGTCCCATCCAAACGATCTCGTCCAGCGTAAGCTCTCTTCCAAAAAGGATGTCCTTATCACCTTCCACATCGATGATGGCCGCAAGACCCGGCTTGTCCAGTCCGAAGAAATACAGGAAACTGCTGTCCTGGCGGAAATGATACCAGTTGTCCTTATAGTTCATGCTGCTTTCCTCATTGCCCAATAACAGGATTAGACCTTTGCCCAGCTGTTGCTTTAACTTTTGCCTGCGCGCTATATAGATCTGCTTGTCAAACATGATGGATCGTTTAGGAACGTAATTTACATAATACTCCGAAGGCCCCATTGAATACCTCTCAATTCGGCCAGGCCTCTCAGCCTGCCGATGGCGCTATAACCCGGGTAGGTTTTCTTTTTAAGATCATCCAGCATCTGGTGACCATGGTCTGGCCGCATGGGAAGAGAAATACCCCGCTTGGCCTGTACTTTCAGCAATTCCCTGATGACAGCCACCATATCCACATCCCCGCCTAAGTGATCGGCTTCAAAGAAATTTCCTTCCTCGTCCCTTTTGGTACTGCGCAGGTGGATGAAATGAATGTGTTCGCCCAGCCGTCGTACCATGCCGGGAAGATCATTATCGGCCCGAACCCCATACGAGCCGGTGCAGAAACAAAGCCCATTGGCAGGAGAAGGCGCGCAGTCCAGTAAGTCACGGGCGTCCTGCTCGGTGCTGACGATGCGCGGCAGGCCCAGGATCGGGAAGGGAGGATCATCGGGGTGAATGGCCATCTTGAGTCCCTCCGCGGCTGCCACCGGTACCACCTGCTGCAGGAAATAAAAAAGATGCTGCTTCAACTTATGCGCGTCGATCCCTTCGTAAGTACGCAATGCCGCTTGGATCTGTTCTTCCGTAAAGCGTTCTTCACTGCCCGGCAGCCCCAGTAAAGCATTGCGGTACAGCGTTTCCTTTTCTTCATCATTCATCCGGGAGTGACGGGCCCGCGCCTTTTCTATCTCTTCTTTCGTATAATCCTTCTCTGCGCCCGGTCTTTTCAGGATGAACAGGTCGAAAGCAATGAAGGCGGATTTCTCAAAGCGAAGGGCCTTGCTCCTGTCAGGCATCTCATAAGCGATCTCCGTGCGCATCCAGTCGAGGATGGGCATGAAATTATAGGTGACGACCTCCAGGCCGCAGCGGGCCACATTGCGGAGGCTTTCCTGGTAGTTCTTAATATATTGCTGGTAATTACCCGTATGCTTTTTGATGTCCTCATGCACGGGAAGGCTTTCGATCACCGTCCAGCGCATCCCGGCCTTTTCGATCTCTTCTTTTCTTTTTTGGATCTCCTCCACCGGCCATACTTCCCCTACAGGGATATGATGGAGGGCCGTAACTACACCTGTACAGCCCGCCTGGCGTATATCCCACAGGCTTACCGGATCATTGGGGCCAAACCATCTCATCGTCTCTTCCATTAACAAGGGTCTTTCCATTGCTGTTGAATGTTTAAGACGTAAAAATAGGGCCTGCGGCTCACTTTGCCAAGGTCTTAAAATAGCGATCCGCGAATTGCAGGAATGCCGGCCAGTTCGGACCAGTGGTATGTCCGCCGCTATGCTGACGAAAGGCTATCTCTCCGTCGGTGAGGGCCGTCCCTATGGGAGGAAATTCCATCGTGCCAAGGTCCTTTTTTCCCAACAGCCTGTAAACAGGACCAGCGTGTACCCCTCCAAGGAACATGCCTCTCGCGTCTACCCAGTTGCCTTCGACCTGCGGTGAGCCCGAGCTGATAAATACAGGCCGGGGAGCGCAGAGCGCCACGAGCTCGTGGGCATCCACGGGTAGGTCGTTGGGGGTAAGCGGACCCGCATATTTCAGGAAATTGCCGGCCATCCAATGGTATTCGGCTGATGAGGCGACGTTCTCCACCTGCTCGCCAAAATGACGTCTATGGATCTTGACACCGCCTTCGCCGGAAGAGCCTACAAAGACAATAGCCAGGCGCGGCTCATAGGCCATGGCGACAATAGCAGCTTTTCCATAACGGGAAAGCCCTTCGATGGCTACTTGTTTTGCGTCTACGGCAGCATCTGTCTCAAAATAATCCAGCGCACGGCTGGCGCCCCAGGCCCAGGCTTTCAAAGCTCCCCAATCATCGGGCTTGCGGGGCTGTCCCTTATTCACCAGTCCAATGATACCTTCCGTCAGTCCGGCGCCATTGTCCGCTTGTATGCTGGTGGGATAGATAACTGCATAGCCCCAGCCTTTTGCCAGCACCTGTTCCCGCCAGGAAGGAGCCTGGGAACCAAACCCAAACTCCATGATCACAGGCACGGGACCTGAGGCCTGGGCAGGCGTTGTCAGCGTAAGGTCGATGTTCACGGTGACGGCCGGATAGCTGCTGTTATCCACATGACCTGCCAGCTTTTTTGTAATGACGGGAACAGCTCCATTCAACTCCCGGGCAGTGCTCACTACTTCCCAATTCACTGCGGGAATATTTTCAGGCATGCGTCCATACATTTCCCTGTCGAAATCTTCCACGATCTCAGCGCGACGCTGTTTCCACCACAAAGCCGCCGTAGTAACCTTCTTCCCATTATTCATCACCAGCGGATCGGGCAGGCTGACATAGGGACTGGCCTTTGACTCATCGACATTGGCCGCATTAGGAGCCTGTGGATTGCCGGAAGGACCCGGGCGAAGAGAATCAATGTGCAGGAGCTGCATCATCCGGCGATGGTCCTGCGCAGCTGTCAGGTGCACCGGGGGAACAACAGGTCCAATCGTATCCGTCCGGAAAGGAGAAGCAGGAAGCCCTTCCTTGTTATACAGGTTAGCACCTTCCGGATTATCGGCCCAGGCATAGCGCACGTCGACAGGATTGCTCACCTGCTCGCTCCGCACCACCACGTCAGCGCCCTCGATCATGGCACGGGCCCATACAAAATGTTTGTCAGGGCCGGCAATGGCAAAACCTTTCAACGTACTGCCGCCTTTAACCGTCAGTCCGCTGCCGGTGGATGTAAATCTTACCCGTATAGCGTTGTCTTCACGACGCATCGAACTATACAACGGGCCACTGTATACCAGGTCCTTCTCTCCATAAGCTATGGCGCGGGCCGCCAAAGCAAGCCGCTTGCCGACATCATATTTATTCAGCGGATGGAGATCATTCCACTCTCCGATATCAATTGTAACGGCCATGCCCGTACGCGAAACAGACAGCGTCTGCAGCTGTGCTTCGCGCAGGGCCGCCCAGCCGCTTTCGGAAGGCTGTGGTTTTGCCTCCATAAAATTGGCCAGCTGTACATAGAGGAAAGGCAGGTCATCTGCTCCCCAGTGCAGGCGCCAATCGGCGATCATGGCGCCGAACAACCTTCGGTATTCCCAGGCCCTGCCGGCATTCGCCTCGCCCTGGTACCATATGACCCCCTTGATGGCCGTATGCAGCAGCGGGGCGATCATACCATTGAATAACCCCATGGGCTGATATTGGAAAAAAGTGGTGGATGCCAGTGGAGTAGCCGTGGCGCCCAGCTTGTAGCGCCATTTTCCCTGCAGGTCGATGCGGTTGTCTTCCTGTCCCATCCAATAGGGCTTATCAGTGATAAAGCCGCCCCGTCCGGCGCTGTTGATCACCCTTATGACAAGGGTGTTCTTGCCGGGCTTAAGTATTCCGGCAGGTATCTCATATCTTCTGGGCGGGTACTGATACCCGGTGGTCCCCACCAAAACGCCATTCACATATACGGAGTCCAGGTCGACAATGCGCCCCAGCATCAGCTTCACAGATCGCCCCGTCAGCTGCTCAGGCACATCGATATCTTTCCGGAACCACACCACGCCGTTTACCTGGGGAAGGCCCTGGTCGGACCAATAGCCGGGTATGTCCATCTCCTGCCATGTTGTAGCATCATATGCAGGATCGAACCAGGGCTTTACATCGTGCAGACCGGCATCCTGCTGCGCAATACGCTGGTACCAGGCTTTACTGACAGAATCCTCCTTCCGGCGAACGCTTTCGGAATACGAAAGGTCTTTATATTTAGCCGCTACAGCGACGTGATCGGGAAATTGCTGCAGGGCCTTCTCACTCAGCCAGGCCTCGGCGGGCGATCCTCCCACAGGTGCTTTTATCAGGCCAATGGGTACATGATATTTTTCATAAAGCTCTTTGGCGAAAAAATAACCCACGGCGGAAAAGGCGAGCACAGTCGCCGGCGCAGCGGACTGCCAGCTGCCTGCCTGAAAGTCTTCCCGCGGCTTGTCGAAATCATACTGCATGCGTGGCGCGAATTGTCTGATCGCCGGATTGGCGCATCGCGCTATTTCATTGGCATATTTTTCTTTTACCCTTTCCATGGGCAGCTCCATATTCGATTGACCGGAGCATAGCCACACGTCCCCTATTAATATATCCTTAACCTTTAGCTGACCGGATGCATCGACGGTCATATCGTAGGGCCCCCCGGCAGACATGGGCGCCAGCTCCACGGTCCATTTTCCATCAGCGCCCGTGATGGCCGAAAGCGACTGACCGTTGAAATGCACCGTCACTTTTTCACCGGGAGCAGCCCATCCCCAGATAGGTAGCTTACCATCCCGCTGAAGGACCATTCCATCGCTGATAAGATGCGGGAGACGCACCTGGGCATCCGATGTAAAAATGCACATCAAGGCAAAAAACGACATAGCGATCGTATAAAAGCCCCGGGCACAATTTATTGCTTTCATCACTCAATTTGCTTCATGCTATTGTATAGTCTTACCTTTTGAATTCCCCATTCATCCGTCGCAAACCGGATATGCCTGCCCTGGTGATCCTCGTCCCCATTCATTCTTCTGCCCCTCACCTCCTGGCCACCGGCAATGGTCACTTCATCCGCAGAAAGGATATTAGCCACCTTCTCCGGATCAGCATTACTGAAGGTCGCTGCAAATCCTGTTCCGGCTACATAAAACTCGTCTACCCCTGTCTGGATGATCATCCCGCCGGTGGCGCTCCAAACCGAATCCCTTCCCGCAGTCGCCCAGGGCAAGATATTGTAATGCGACACTGTAATGGCATAGTTGCCCATACGAACTGTATCGCTCCTGTTCTTATGGTCAAGGACAAATCCATCCATAGCCAGCCATTTCCGCCCCGTTATCAATGGGGAAAGCTGGGCCAGAAGGGCATAGCTCCTGGCCAGGGGCAACGACGCTTCGGTCTGCGATTCTATCGAAAAGGGGGAAAATCCAAAAGCATGATAGTGGCCTATTGCCAAAAATACCTTTGCCGATACCGATCTGTCAAACCTTATTTCCGGTATGAACAAAGGATTCTGGTTTCGCACGTACAAATCGCACCAATACCGGGTATCCGGGTTGTAGAAATCCGGCGATAGGACATCGATCGCCGGGGCAGCCACCTGCCAGATATCCAGTAGATGCGGTAAGGGACCCCCACTTGGGTACTTTCCTGGAAGCGAGCCGGGACGAGGCAGGGCCGCATTGACATACATGGGCAGATCATATTCCTTCTTCCCCGCCGCGGCCACCTCATTGGCATACCTGGCATAATACCATGCCTGAAAGACCTCCTCTGTCCCAATATCCTTTCCAAACACCTCCTCCCAGCTGCCATCTATCCTGCCTCCATTGACCTCCCATTTTTTCCGCAGCTCCGGTACCATGCGATCTTTGCTCTTCTTCAAATAGCCGGCCAGGATTCCCGGTATCTTCTCCTTATACATTGCATCGGCCCTACCGGATTTTTCCCTGGCAGTCGGCAACATCCCGATCTCGTTTTCCACCTGTACCATGATCACCGTTCTTTTCGATGCATCCCGTACCCTGATATGCCTCATCAAGGCAGCAAAAGCCTTCTTATCAGCTTCCAGCGTCTCCTTACCAAATACGGAAAATATTTCCTGGCTTCTGCCGGCACTGTCCGCCGTTCGTGGAAACCGCCTGGGATTTGTTTTCATCCAGGCAGGAGCGTAGCAACTCATACTGTTCTTCCAGGTGCCGAACCACAACAGCACCAGCTTCAGATCATACCGGCCAGCTTCATCCAGCAGGCTGTCGACCAGCGTGAAGTCGAAGCGGCCCTCCTCCGTCTCCATCAGTTCCCAATAAACAGGCACGATTACAGTATTCAGGTTCATTTGCCGGAAGCGCTGCCAATAAGGCTTTAAATATTCCGTACTGGAAGCGCTTGAATTACCCAACTCTCCGCCCAGTATCAAAAATGGGTGCCGGTCGATCATCAGTCTCGCTGCATTCCCGTCCTTCTCCAGCCTGATAGCAGGAGCCATGGTTTGCGATCGCGCAGCACCGTAGCCGAGCAATGCAGAAAATATTATGATTACAATCTTCATCTTAATTATAATTTTTCCCCATGAAAGCATCCGTTTTCAATACCCGGGATTCTGATATTGCGCCTTATTCGGATCAATCATAGCATCCAGCTGCGTCTGCGGAATAGGCCTCAGAACATTCGTGGCCTTGATAGTGGGCCCACCCAGCGGGTTATACGCCTGGACACGGCTAACCAGCAATCCCCTGCAGGCGAGATCCGGCCAGCGTACGTTCTCTCCAAACAGCTCCCTGGTCCTCTCCTCCATGATAAAATCCAGTGTCATATCGGCAGCCGTGATCGGCGACCACACGGGTGTCTGGGGCGTATTCGTATTTCTCATCATTATCATTGACTGCCTTGCAGCAAGGTCAGCCCCGGATAACCCGGGCCGATAGGCTGCTCTTGTTCTTACCGTAGTTATGAGGGGCAGCGCATCCGCAGCATGTCCCGCCTTTATAGCCGCTTCCGCCGCGAGCAGATACGTATCAGCCAGCCGGCAAACAGGCGTGGGTCTGCCGGAATAATCGCTCACCCCCGTCCGCTTGTTATCGTCATATTTTTTAAGGCTGGGGTAAAGCTGGATCTTGCTTGATTTCAAAGTGTAGAACGAGTCAGGATTGATGATCGCATACTTCTTGGTACCCAAAGCCCGCAGGGAGTCCCCGTAAGCGTTGTAAGGAGCCAGGAAATAACAGGTATCCCCGGTATTGATCCCGGCTGAACTGCAGTTATTATTGGTTGCAGTCCACACTGTCCTGAAAGTATTGTCATAGCGACTGTCGTTGAATTTGTCTATAAAGGCGATATTGTACACATACGGAGTAGGCACAAGCTGCCTCAACGGGCGCATGTATTTTACCACCCGGTCGCAGGGAAAATAGGAGCTTCCTCTCGGGATAGAATAGTTGTTCTGGTAATTGGCGGTAAACATATTCCCTTCGATATTCGTCTTCGGATCGAAGGACGTCGGATTCAACACCTCATTATCGTTCTGGTCCCCGGGTATTCTCTCTACTGAATACAGGATCTCGGCATTATATTCATTCCCCTCCTTGTATACATCTCCATAATTGGGCAGCAGCGATGTACCATACCGGGATTGATTGGCGATCAGGTTCATCGCCGTCGTATACGCACTGTCAAAGTCCGTCCCCGCTTTGGCCGCCGAATACCCCCTGAAGAGATAGGCTTTTGCCAGCATGTGCAGGGCAGCCCCCTTGGAAAGTCTGAATGCCGCAGCAGGCCTTTGATCCGGGAGGTTCTGAGCAGCATAGGAAAGATCTGAAATGATCACCTGGTAGTCCTTTACGAACAGGTCGGCCGTCGGCAGACGGTTGAACCCCTGGAAAGCCAGTTCATTGAAGACCAGTTCCCCCGAACCCAGATCGACCGGTACAGCGCCAAACTGCTGCACCAGGTTGAAATAATACAACCCTCTCAAAAACCTTGCCTGTGCCATTAAGGACACCTTGGTGGCCGTATCCATTGCTACACCCGGCGTAAATTGCACGACGGCATTAGCCAGGTTGATACTGGGAAAACTGTTGGACCAGATGCCGCTATTATGCCCATTGGACGAATTGATCGAATAGTCTCCATAGGAAGACTCCGTACTGGAATTATAACCCTGGTCTCCCAACGCTACCTCGTCTGTCCCGCTATTAAAAGCAATGGTCCCATCCATATTACCATAATAGAAACGCATGCCGGAATAAAGTGCGTAAACTGCGTTTTGCAACCCGTCCGGGGTCTGAAAATAGGCCACCGTGAAAACAGTGTGCGGGTCTTCCTTCAGTACCTTCTTGCACCCTCCCATGAGGATAAGCACGCTCAGTAACAAGATGCCGGATGAACTATATTTGATTTTCATTTTGTTTTCGTTTAACATGTTAAGACAGTCGTTATACGATCAATAAATTAGAAACGAACATTTACGCCGATAAGAAAGGCACGGGTAGGCGGCGTCGTCAACCCGATAGTCAATGACCTTGTCTTGGACAGGTTTCCGGGATCTTGCACACCCGTATTTCCAATAGCCGTAGCCTCCGGATCAACCCCGCCCTCACGCATGTAGGGCGAATACAACACAAAAGGATTCTGCGCCGTAACATACACGCGGATAGCCTGAGCCTTGAGCCGGCTTAATAATTTGGCATTGAAGGCATAGCCGAAGTTGATACTGCGCATCTTGATAAAGCTTGCATCGTAGTACCCAAGCGTAGTCAGCCCGATGGCGCCCGATGCCAGCATTCCCGCCGGAGAAGGGAATTTATTGGTAGGGTTGGCAGGCGTCCAATAGTCCACTTTCACATTGTTCCTTCGCCCATTCAATATCGACAGATAAGCCGCATAGGGTTGATATACCTGGCTGACCAACAGCCCGCCCATCCTGGCATAGAGAACAAATGAAAGATCGAATCCTTTATAGGAGAACCGGTTGGTCATCCCTCCCTGCCAGTTAGCCTGTCCGCTTCCCAGCACCTTCCTGTCATGGTTCGGATCTATAGTGCTGCTCTTGTCCAGGTCGGCAAACCGGATATACCCTGGTTTTGCCCCATACACGGCTGCCTGTGCAGAATCGGCCGTTTGCCAGATGCCGATCTTTTGATAATCATAGATAGCTGTCAGGGGTTGACCCACGAACAGCTGGTTGGCGATGTCCTGTTTAAATCCGTTATAAAGCTTAGCCAGCTTGTTCCTGTTCCAGAAAATATTGAAATCTGTCGACCAGTTGAACCCGTCCCCGTTGGAGATATTCACCGTACTGAACGAGAACTCGAACCCTTTGTTGGACATCTCGCCAATGTTCGAAACATACTGACCAGGCACACCCGATGTAATAGGTAAAGTCAATCCGTACAGCACATTGCGCGTATGTGCGTTGTAGTAGTCCACGGAAAACGATAGCCGGTGGCTCAGTACCACGGCGTCAAGACCGATATTCGTAGTCTTCGTATACTCCCAGTCCAGGTTGGAGTTCGGCAGACTTTGCAGGTTGTAACCCGTAACGATCGTTGCCGGTCCGTAATTGTAATGGATGATGGAACCCGTGGCCCCCACTGTATTCGACAACCCATTGTTAGGCGTTACATTCCCCAGCGACGCATAAGGATTGATAGCCTGATTGGAAGTTTCTCCATATCCGATCCTCAACTTGAGGTCATTGATGAAAGAGACGGACTGCATGAATTCTTCCTGGGAAATATGCCAGCCGGCAGATGACGCAGCGTACCGGTGGTATTTATGCCCTTCCGGAAGACGTGACGACCCGTCGATCCTGCCGGTAAAGGTCAGCAGATACCGGTCCTTATAAGCATAGTTGATCCTGGCCATATACGATTGCAGCCCCCAGGTAGCCTCCGTACCGCTGATCACCGGCTTGAGATTATTGGAAGGACTGGATAAGCCCAGGTTATAGAACTGGATAAAATCAGCATTGATGGAATCCTTGCTGACATAGGTGCTGTGAGCGATATCCTTTTGGATACTGTAAAGACCCGTTACATTCAGCCGGTGGCCGCCCTTGAGCTCTTTATCGAAGCTAAGGATATTTTCCAGCGTATATCCATAGCCTTCCTGGTTGTTGACGCTTGCCGTATTTCCCTGGTTGGCACGGAAGAAGCTCGGGTTCAGCTTCGTATCTGCACCCTTGAATTGATCGTCCTCTTCCCGGCGATAGTTAAGCCCCAGGTTCACCCGGTATTTGAGCTCCGGAATGATCTGGTATTCGGCATACAGCGTGTTGAAAGTACGCAGGCGCTTTACCAGGTCTATCCAGTTGTTATTGTTGTGCTTCAGCAGGATCGGACTATAGGTATTGCCCCTGTCGTCCGAATTGCCATACGGGGACAGCACGATGATCCCACCCGAATCCGGCGTATACAAGGGACTTGCCGCCAATGTATTGAACATCATCCCCGTGTTCAGGAACTGCGTCCCGTTGGATGTTGTGTAACTATTCATGGTATTCAACCCCACTTTCAGCTTCTTGCCGACCTTGGTGTCGATGGTCGCCCTGAGAGAATAACGGCTGAAATTCACCCCGGGTAATACCGCGCTCTCCCGGTAATAACCCCCTCCCAAAGAATAGGTAGAACCATCCGTGGTGCCGCCGGATACCGTTAGATTATGATTCGTAGTATATCCGTTCTGGTACATCAATTTCTGCCAATCGGTGTTAACCCCCTTTGCTAAATTCGCGGTTTCGAATGCCTCGTTGAGATAGCCCGTATTTGCCGCAATTCGCATTGCAGTATATTGCTGTGAATTGAATAGCGGGTATTCTTTGATCACGGAATTGATGCCGCCATACCCATTGTAGTCTATCCTGGCAGGCCCGGGCTTTCCCTTTTTTGTGGACACCAGTATAACGCCATTGGCGCCACGCGAACCATAGATAGCCGTTGCGGATGCATCTTTCAGCACCTCGATGGATGCAATATCGTCGGGGTTGATATCATTCAGGTTGCTGCCGCCTTCATAAGGTATTCCATCCAGCACCAGCAAAGGGTCGTTCGAGCCGAGTATGGACCTTTCCCCACGAACACGAATGACGGCAGACGCCCCGGGCTGTGTTCCCACCCGCTGGATCTCTACCCCTGCAGCCCTTCCCTGCAGTGCAAGGCCCATACTTGCAGACGGCACCTCACCCAGGGTTTTGGAGCTTACGCTAACGATGGACCCCGTCACATCCCTCTTTTTCTGCGTGCCGTATCCAACGACAACCACCTGGTCCAGGGAATTAGAAGTCACATGCAGCGTGGCATCCAGGGAAATACGCCCCTGGATGTTCACCGTAAAAGCATCATACCCGACGGAAGTGATCACCAGGACGCCATCTGAAGGAGCAGAGATCTCATAATTGCCAGCATCATCCGTGGTGACGGCTGTCTTCGAATTTTTCACCTGGACAGTAGCCTTGAGAATAGGCTGCCCGCTTTCACCGACCACACGCCCCTTGATATGAATGGTATTCTGTGCAGTCAGGGAAGGAAAAATCAGAAAAGTCGCCAAAGAGCAAAATGCCAACACCCTAAGGACCGGCAATAATTGCTTAAACGAATTTCTCATAATGTAAGCGTTTAAAATTTTACAGGTTTTGGTTAATGGTCAACCCTCCCCGGTCTCCCGGGCAGCGGTTCTCACAATAAATAATAGGTGATGAAAAGAAGGCCGGCGAGGCTGTGGGCCGGCGTATTCTGGCAGAAGTTTGTTTTCTCTGCATAAGTTCAATCGTTGATTTTTTAGGTAATGGCAAGTATGCAGTATCAGGATCGCGTTATAAATGTAGGAATAATTTTGAGAAAATGTAACCGATTACATTTTTTTTCGAAAAAATTATTTACTTTACCTTTGATATCAGCATGTAAACGATTGTATGTCTACACCCAAAGAGATCACCATATACGACCTGGCCCGTAAACTGAATATTTCCATTGCCACCGTTAGCCGCGCCCTGAAAGACGATCCCGTGGTCAGCAAAAAGACCCGGAAGAAGATTGCGGACCTGGCGGAAGAAATGGGCTATCGCTCCAATAATTTCGCAAGGAACCTCCGCACGCAGCGCACCGATACCATCGGTGTCATCGTTCCCCGGCTCAATAGTTATTTTATGTCCACGGTCATCGCCGGCATTGAAAGCGTGGCGAACAGCGAAGGATACAACCTGATCATCAGCCAATCCTCCGAATCGGCCCAGAAAGAGATGGCCAGCGCCAAGACAATGTTTAATTCCCGGGTGGATGGCCTGCTGGTATCCCTGGCCTATGACACGGATTCTATGAGCCATTTCGACGCCCTCATAAAGAAGAATATTCCCCTGGTCTTTTTCGACCGTGTCGAGGAGCATGCAAATTGTCTTAATATCCTTATTAATAATAAGAAGGCTGCTTATGAGGCGACCACCCATCTCATCAGCCAGGGACGGCGACGTATCGTATATATTACAGCCACCCCCAAAAGGAATGTATATATCCACAGGCTGGAAGGGTATAAAGAAGCCCTGAAGGATCAGAAGATCAGGTTCCGGGAAGATTATGTATTGCTTAGCAACCTGAGCCAGGAAGCGGGTGCAGAGGCGGCCGCTGTCATCCGCCAGATGGATCCCCTGCCCGACGCGGTATTTGTCGCCAATGACAACTGCGCCGTAGGATGCATGGTAGCCCTTAAGCAGGGCGGCATACGTATTCCGGAGGACATCGCCTTCGTAGGTTTTAATAATGACCCCGTCTCCACCGTCGTGGAACCCAATCTGACCACCATCAACTATCCTGGCTACGAAATGGGACAGGTAGCAGCCCGCAACCTTATCAATCATCTCAACGGTGCCTCCAGCATCGACACCACTAATACCATCATTCTACGTTCCGAGCTGATCGTCCGGGAATCTTCCGGACCCGGCCGGAAAAATATATCCTAAAAGAAATACCCTTCATGCAAACTGACCATCCAAACAAAGTAGCTGTCATCACCGGAGGAGGTGGTGGCATCGGACTAGCCATCGCTGAAAAATTCGTACAGCACAATATTCTGACGGTGATCATTGGCCGCAACCAGGAAAAATTGAATGCCGCCGGCGCGGAACTGGGCCCTCTATGCCAGCCCATCTGCCAGGACCTGGACGATCTCTCATCCCTGCCCGGTCTCGTACAGCAGATACTTGCCCGCTTTGGCCGGATCGATATCCTGGTGAATAATGCGGGCATCAACCAGAAAAAAGATCTTACCGACGTCAGCGACCAGGAATTCCAACGCATACTCCATACCAATGTGTCGGTGGTATTCGCCCTGTCCCGGGAAGTGGTGAGATCGATGGCCGCAGCCGGCGATGGGGTCATCATCAACATCAGCTCCATGGCCTCTCAATATGGTATACCTAAAGTCATCGCCTATACCGCTTCCAAATCCGCCATTGAAGGGATGACGAGGGCCATGGCCGTAGAACTTGCCCCCAAAGGCATCCGCGTCAACTGTATTGCGCCTGGGTTCATCGCAACGGATATGTCGGAGAAAGCGCTGAACGGGGATGCCGAACGAAAACAAAAGGTCATGTCCAGGACGCCTATGGGCCGGCTGGGCGCCCCTGCCGACATAGGCGAGGCCGCCCTTTACCTTGCTTCGGAAGGAGCGAAATATGTGACAGGTGTCGTGTTGCCCGTCGATGGCGGCAACTCCATCGGTTTTTAAACGATCATCATATGAAGGAACTTCTCGTTATACTGCTGACCATCTGCTGCACACGGCAAGCCCCTGCACAGGAGCTGATCGTCTATCACGCAAATGCCGGCGCCTTTCCCATCGTCTCACCCGGCGGCGCCACAGCCATCTACGTCGACAGCAATGACCATTGGCTGGTACGCCAGGCAGCCATCTTTCTCCAGCAGGACATTCAACGGGTAACAGGTCGCCTGCCGGTGATCCTTCACCGGATGCCTCCGGACGCCGCCAACCTTATCATCATAAGCAGTCATGACGGCAACCCTTCTATGACTCGCATTGCCGGCGACAGTCTCCTGGGAAAATGGGAAGCCTTCTCCCTGCGCGTCATTCCCCACCCTGTCAAAGGGATCGGCCGGGCCCTGGTGATTGCGGGCAGCGACCGCCGGGGAACAGCCTATGGGGTCTTCGAGCTTTCAAAACAAATGGGCGTATCACCCTGGTATTGGTGGGCCGATGTCCCCGTCCCACCCCAAAAAGAGATCTATATCAGGAAAGATGCGCAGATCTATCAGCGTCCCGCCGTTAAATACCGCGGCATTTTCATCAATGATGAAGCCCCCTGCCTCTCCGGATGGACAAAAGAAAAGTTCGGCGGCGTCAACCACCTTTTTTATGAAAAAGTGTTCGAGCTGCTGCTGCGCATGAAGGCCAATTTCCTCTGGCCAGCCATGTGGGGCAATGCCTTTAACGATGACGATACACTGAACCCCATCCTGGCCGACAAATACGGCATCGTCATGGGGACATCTCATCACGAACCCATGCTGCGCGCCCAGCAGGAATGGAAACGCTACGGCACAGGCCCCTGGAACTACGAAACGAATGCCGCCATACTGGATTCATTCTGGAAAAACGGCATTCAGCATATGGGCAGCCACGAAAGCATCGTGACCATCGGCATGCGCGGCGACGGGGATATGCCCATGACGGAAGGCAGCAATATTGCCCTGCTGGAAAAGATCGTAAACACCCAGCGAAAGATCATCCGGGATGTCACAGGCAAGGCTCCCGAAGCCACCCCCCAATCCTGGGCCCTCTATAAAGAGGTGCAGGCTTACTACGATAAGGGTATGCGCGTGCCGGATGATGTAACCCTCCTGCTTTGTGATGACAACTGGGGCAATGTTCGCAAGCTGCCCGCCCTGCAGGATAAAGCCCGCACCGGCGGTTATGGTATGTACTATCATTTCGACTATGTAGGTGATCCCCGCAACTACAAATGGCTCAATACAAATCCGCTTCCCCGCGTTTGGGAACAGATGCACCTGACCAAAGCATACGGCGTCGACCGGATCTGGATCGTCAACGTGGGAGATATCAAACCGCTGGAGCTGCCAATCACTTTCTTCCTCGACTATGCCTGGAACCCGGACACATGGCCCGCCGACAGTCTGGATGCATATGTCCGCCAGTGGGCCGATGCTCAATTTGGACGCAAATTTTCCGCAGACATTGCAAACATCCTGAAACTATATGCTTTCTACAACGGTCGCCGCAAACCCGAGCTGCTGGCGCCGGATACATATAGCTTACTGAATTACAATGAAGCTTTTCGCGTTGTTGCAGACTACAATGCCCTGGCTCGCAAAGCCGATTCCATCTATTCCCTGATCCCGGCCGCAGCCCGGGACGCTTACTACCAGCTCGTGCTCCACCCGGTGAAAGCCTGCGCCAACCTGAATGAACTGTACTACACTGTTGGTCTCAATCATCTCTATGCCTCCCAGGGAAGAGCAGAGGCCAATATACTTGCCGAAAAAGCCTTAACGCTTTATACCCGCGACTCCCTCTTTTCCAACTATTACAATGACTCACTCGCCGGCGGCAAATGGCGGCATATGATGGACCAGACCCACATCGGCTATACTTACTGGCAGCAGCCGGAGGTCAATAAAATGCCCGATGTCGTCAGGCTTTCCCCTTCCGACCTTCGCCCCTGGGGCATATCCATCGAGGGCTCCTCGGGCAGCTGGCCGCGGGACACGATGGCAGCAACACTGCCCGCATTCGACAGATATGGTGCCCCCGGACACTATATCGAAGTATTCCCGGCGCCGACGACCTGTAATATACATCCCGGCGCAGACTGGCTAAAGACAGCCACTACGCTGGCTGCCCCTATGCACAATCGCATATTGATCACAGTTGACTGGAATAAAGCCCCTTCAGGCTCGCATCACATACCTATCTACATCACTGGCCCCGGCGGCGAAAAAGTAACAGTAACAGCCATCGTCAATAATCCGGTCCTTACCGCCGCCGCCAACGGCTGTTTCCTCGAAGGCGACGGCTATGTCTCCATGGAGGCGGAGCATTACACCCACGCCGTACAAACTACAGTTAAATGGCAGCGAATACCGGGACTGGGCCGCACACTTTCAGGCATGCAGGCTACACCCGTCACTGCTCCCGCGCAAACACCTGGAAGCAATAGCCCCGGATTGGAGTATGCAATATATCTTCTCGACTCAGGTCGATACAACGTACATGCATATTTCTCTCCCACATTGAATTACAGCGGGAAAGGGCTGCGATACGCCATCTCGTTTGATGATCAGCCTGCGCAGGTGATTGACCTGGCTGGAAATTCCGCCGGGAAGCATTGGGAGATCTCTGTAGCAAGCAATACCTTTATTTCGTCATCTCAACATGTGCTGCTCCGACCCGGCAGACATGTACTGAAATATTGGCTGGTGGATCCGGGTGTAGTTTTACAAAAGATCGTAGTCGATGCAGGAGGTATGAAACCAAGCTACCTCGGGCCGCCGGAATCCCGTTTTAAGGCTCGTTGATTGCATATTGGAAAATAATACAGTTTTCGTAAATTTATGAAGAGAGAACCTTGCGTCCGAAGAAAGACCATCCATTCAAAACGATTGCTGCTGGTAAAATTATGAACGGCGAATGCCGTTCATAATTTTTTTCTACCTTGCCCATATGATCAAATTTGTATTCTGCTGCCTTGCGCTGGCCATCGCGCAGCCGATGCTGCATAGCCAAAACCTTTACACTCCCCGCAATATCCGGAATGCTTATAAAAGAGGCACCCGCTCCCCGGACGGCCGCCCCGGGCCGAATTACTGGCAGAACAAAGGCCGGTATAACATCGTTGTCAACGCAGCGCCTCCCGACAGGACCATCCGGGGTTCCGAGCAGATCACCTATATCAACAACAGCCCGGATACACTACAAGCTCCCGTCATCAAGCTTATTCTGAACATTCATAAGCCGGGAACGGTCCGCTATGGCATGGCGAGCCCCGAATATCTCACCAACGGAATAGAGATCGATGCGTTTTCCGAGAATGGGCAATCCAGGCCCTTCCCTGCCAAAGGGGCTGGTGCAACCTGGAAGACTTTCCGCCTTAACAGACCTGTAGCTCCTCATGACTCCGTCCAGTTATCCTTCGACTGGCATTACGAAATTTCGCTGGAAAGCAACCGGGAGGGTATGATCGATTCCACCACCTTTTTCCTGGCGTATTTCTATCCCCGAGTAGCCGTATATGATGACTACAATGGATGGGACAGACTGGAGTTCACCGATCAACAGGAATTCTATAATGATTTCAATGACTATAACCTTACTGTCAACGTACCGAAGAATTATATAGTCTGGGCCACCGGGACGCTGCAAAATGCAGACGCCGTCCTCACGCCTGCCTTCGCAAAAAAACTGGCGGCCTCCATGACCACCGATGAGATCCTGCACATCGCCACAAAAGAAGATCTCCTCAAACAGCATGTCACCGCCCCTAATGCCGTCAACGCCTGGAAATGGACGGCGGGCGATATCACCGACGTGACGGTAGGCCTCAGCAACCACTTTGTTTGGGACGCATCCAGCGTAGTGGTCGACGATGCCACCAAACGCCGGGCCAGTGTACAGTCCGCCTATAATGACACAGCAGAAGATTTTCACCGAATGGTGGAATTCGGACGTCATTCCCTCGACTGGTTGTCTCACAACTGGCCGGGTATCCCTTATCCCTTCCCTAAGACCACTATCTTCCAGGGCTATGCGGATATGGAATACCCAATGATGGTGAATGATAATACCACCGGGGATCCCGTCTTTTCCAGATTCGTGGCAGAGCATGAGATCGCACATACCTGGTTCCCTTTTTACATGGGTATCAATGAAGCCCGTTACGCATTCATGGACGAAGGCTGGGCCACCACCTTCGAGCTGCTGATCGGCCGCGCCGACCTGGGCAATGAAAAAGCCGAGAATTTTTACAGGCAGTTCCGCGTCAATGGCTATATCTACGACCCTTCACAGGAAGAGGACCTGCCCATTATCACGCCGGCCAATGTACTAAGGGATGCCGCTTACGGCAACAACGCCTATGGCAAACCCTCCCTGGCCTACCTGGCCGTGAAAGACATGCTGGGCGACGATCTGTTCAGAAAATGCCTTCATGAATACATGGCCCGCTGGCATGGCAGGCACCCGATCCCCTGGGATTTCTTTTATACATTCAATAATGTCGCGGGGAAGAATATGAATTGGTTCTGGAATAACTGGTTCTTCACCAACAACCATATCGACCTGGCCATCGACAGTGTGGAAGGCAACAATATCCTTATCAATAACATCGGCGGTTTTGCCATTCCTTTCGACGTGGTGACCCATTATACAGATGGCAGCAGTGACAGTCAGCACCAGACGTCCGCCATATGGAGCAGCAATGAAAAAAAGGCACGGGTAACCGTTACACCGGCCTCCGGAAAAAAGATCCGGTCGCTGGAATTGAAAGGTGGTATCTATGTGGATGCGGACATAACCAATAATAGCTGGACAGCACCCTGATAGGACGTCAATGATGGGAGGACCATTACCCGCCGGCCTGAATTAACCCTTAGGGTTCTTTAATTATACCCAAAAGCCTTCGATTTAATAGAAGGGCGCTATAATTTTAGGCTATCCAAACCCTATGACATGACCAGAAACTACCCTATTCTGATCGTTGTCGCCCTTTCCTGTTTATCCTCCGGCTCTATTGCACAAAGCCCCGGAGGGATAAGTACAAATCTCAGCTTGTGGATGAAGGCCGACGCGGCGCTCCCCACAGCAGGCGGCACTCTCACCCAATGGAGGGACGAAAAAAACGTCAATACCTTCACTATTTCAGGCACAGCCACTACAGTACTGAACGCTGTCAATTTCCACCCGGTGGTCCGTTTTGCCGGATCCACGAAACTGACAGGCAATACCAACATCGACTGGTCGGAATGTACGGCCGTAGTCATTTACAATGGTACGCCCAATTCTGAAAGAGGGACGGTGATCTCCCCCCTGACCAGCGGCACGGCCGTCAATGACGCCGCCCGTTATTTTTTCCGCAGCGGTACAGAAGGCAGCACCGGCTATTGTTACACCGGCATGGGAACAGACTCTATCGGCTTCGTATATACGGCCGCACCTCCCGATGACACTGTCAATCTCCTCACTGCCAGCGGCGTGGGAGATGTGTTCACCCGCAATGGCGTAGATGCCCGGATAGGTATGCTTTACGGTGGATTCACCGCCCGCGCCACTGTCATGACAGGCATCAAGCCGCAGATAGGCGAGCGAAGCACTGCGGACGGCAAATACCTGAAGGGCGACATCGCCGAGATCATCCTCTACGGCCGGAATAATGATGCCAACAGGAACAGGGTGGAATCTTACCTGGCGCTGAAATACGGCGTCACGCTGGGCACCCCTGCCAACCTTGTGAACTATGTGTCTTCTACAGGCACAACTTTCTGGGCAGGCAGATCGACCTACCAGAATAATATCTTCGGCATCGGCGCCGACCTGGGGTCGGGCCTCACCCAAAATGCATCCAATAGCATGAATACCGGATCAGGCGCCGGCGCCGGGCTATCCGGCAAAGGCAACCTGCTCCTGAACGCCATCAGCACGCTTTCCAACCAGCAATTCCTGATGATCGGCTCGGACCAGGGCAGCCTTGGTGAAGAGACCATTACGGCCGCTATCGGCCCCTCCAATGCTATCACCTCCAAACGCCTGACCCGCACCTGGAAGGTCCAGAACACCGGATCGATAGGGGGCGTCAAATTGACCTTCGATAAGACAGGTCTGAGCGTCTCCGGAGGCAGTACTGCCTCCAATTATTGGCTGGTCATCGATCAGAACGGAGATGGCAATTTCAACACGGGCCCGCAAGGCTTCTTCGAGGCCACTTCTCTCTCAGGCAACCTGGTCGTATTCAATGGTGTAATGTTACCCAATAATGCCGTCTTCACCATTATTACCAAGCCGGGCTCCACAGTCGTGCTTGCGATGGACTGGCAGGGCTTTAAGGCCACGGCGCAGCAGCAGACAGCCGTGCTGCAATGGAGTATGGCGAATGACGGCAACATTATCCGGTGGGATATAGAACGAGCCTCCAATTCCACCGATCTTATGCCTGTCGGCAGCCTGCCCGCCAGGCAGTCAGCGGCTACAGACGCTTTTTCCTACCATGAACAGCCAGGCCCCGGCACCTGGTATTACCGCATCCGGGCCACCGACCGGGAAGGCCATATGAGCTTCAGCCCGGTGAGATCGGTATGTATTACAGGAGCCGCCAATGCATTCCTGCGGCTGAGGTCCAATCCCATCGTGGGTGGCAGGCTGCAGCTGGACATCTCGCTGCCGGACGCCTGTACGACGATGGTTCGCATCCTGGACAGGCAGGGCATGCCGCTGTTCCAAAGGCAATACCCGCTGTCGCAAGGCAGCAACCTGGTAACGATCGATGTCAGCCATTATCCTTCCGGGCTGTACTTTATACAGGTAAAAGCAGGCGGGGAGAGCAAAACATTGGCTTTTTTAAAATAGCGTCCGGATATAGCGTTCGGTTCATGAAATTGAACGAACTTGGCCGTCCAAAGTCAAGTCGAAATTACTACCATGAACGCTCGTATCTTCTCCTTTCCGTACAGGCTGCTGATAGCCGCCTGGTTGATAGGCTCCGTTCCGGCCGCCGCTCAAAAGACATCCCTGTTCCGCGACCCCTCCCAACCCATGGCCGTAAGGGTGAATGACCTGCTTCAGCAGTTGACCGACACTGAAAAAGTTTCCTTGCTGGGCTATCGCAGCAAAGCCGTGGACCGCCTGTCCATTCCTGCCTACAACTGGTGGAATGAAGCGCTCCATGGCGTCGCCAGGGCCGGAGAAGCAACAATGTTCCCCCAGGCCATCGGAATGGCTGCTACTTTCGATGATCAGCTGGTGCAGCAGGCGGGAGGTTACATTTCCACCGAGGCAAGAGCCAAATACAATCTGTCGGCTGGCGTCGGCCGGCCTGAACAATACATGGGACTTACCTTCTGGTCCCCTAATATCAACATTTTCCGGGACCCCCGATGGGGACGGGGCCAGGAGACCTATGGCGAAGACCCATTCCTTACAGCCACGATGGGCGTGGCCTTTATCAAAGGCATACAAGGTGATGGAAGCCCCTATTTAAAAGCATCGGCCTGCGCCAAACATTTTGCCGTGCACAGCGGGCCCGAAGCCAACCGCCACACGTTCGACGTTAAAGTCGATGAAAAGGATCTCCGGGAGACTTACCTTTACGCATTTAAAAAATTAGTGGACGCCCGCGTGGAATCCATCATGTGCGCATACAACCGCGTAAATGGCGAGCCTTGCTGCACAGGCCCTACCCTGCTGCATCGCATCCTGAAAGATGAATGGAAGTTCAAAGGTCATGTAGTGACGGACTGTGGTGCCCTGGACGACATCTTCGAAAGACATAAGGTACTCGATGGCCCCGTGACTACTGCCGCTGCCGCCATCAAAGCAGGCGTGAACCTGGACTGCTCCAATGTCCTGCAAAACGATGCGCTGTCGGCTGTCCGCCAGGGATTGCTGACGCACGCCGACCTGGATTCCGCCCTGGCGCCTTTGTTACGCACCCAGATAAAGCTTGGGTTCTTTGATGATAAAGCGCACGATCCTTATCATTCCTATGGCGCGGACAGCATTCACAGCGCCCCGCACACCGCCCTTGCCAGAATGCTTGCACAGGAAAGCATGGTATTGCTGAAAAATGAAAAGTCCATACTCCCTCTTTCTATGGAAAAATATCATTCCATCATGATCGCGGGGCCCAACGCCTATTCCTTCGATGCCCTTTCCGGCAACTATCATGGCGTCGCTTCGCATATGGTCAGCTTCGTAGAAGGGATCACCTCCGCTGCCGGGGCCGGCGTCCGTATAGAATACGACCAGGGCAGCGATTATAAGGACACCACCCATTTCGGCGGCACCTGGGCAGCCTCCAATGCCGACCTTACCATCGCAGTTATAGGCCTCACGCCTGTGATGGAAGGCGAAGAAGGAGATGCTTTCCTCGCCCCTCACGGCGGCGACAAGGTGGACCTGGATCTCCCGGCAGCGCATGTCGCCTTCATCAGAGCCCTGCGCAAAAACATTCATAATAAGCCCCTGATCGCCGTCATTACTGCGGGCAGTGCAGTGGACCTCACATCCATCGAGCCTTACGTGGATGCCATTGTACTTGCATGGTACCCGGGCGAACAGGGAGGCAATGCGCTGGCTGACATCCTGTTTGGTAAACGCTCCCCTTCCGGGCGCCTCCCCGTGACCTTCTACCGGAGCTTTAACGACCTTCCGTCCTACACCGACTACGGGATGAAAGGCAGGACCTATCGTTATTACAACGGCCCCGTCCAATACCCTTTCGGTTACGGACTCAGCTATACGTCTTTCACCTATAGCTGGCAGCGACAGTTGAAAAACGCTTACACCGTGAAAGACACGATCAGCTGTACAGTAGAAGTAAAGAATGACGGACCAATGGATGGGGATGAGATCGTACAGGCCTATATCGAATATCCATCTTCCGACCGGATGCCTGTAAAAGAGCTGAAAGCTTTTCACAGGCTGTCCATCGCGCATGGAAGTGGTAAGTCACTTACGCTTTCCATTCCTGTCAGTGACCTGCAGAAATGGGACCTTGCCGGCGGCAAATGGAAACTCTACCCCGGAAAATATAAAGTGGTCCTGGGCAGTCATTCACGGGATGAGAAGCTGCAGGCGTCCTTCACCGTCAAATAGACAGTCGGAACTTCCTCCGCTCCAACACTCCCGTCAGGAGAACGATGAAGAAAGCATAGAGAATGCACTTGACGATGCCCATGCCGTCTGTACGCAGGTTGGCAGGCAGCCGCCACTGGTCGCCTATCAAATGATAGACGGCAAAGTGGATATTTGGCAAGAGATAACAGGTCAGGGTACTGGTACCGGCAGGCCTTATCACCTTATACCAGTTCCGCAGGCCTTTCAGATCCATGATATAAGCCAGGAGAACAAAGGTCGCCAGGCTGATACCCATGGAGAGCAGTATCCAGGAGGGTGTCGACCGGACCTTGGAGATGCCGCCCCAGAAGGGTCGCAGGGCAAACCCCGCGGCCGTCGTCAATACTGCAAACAGCAGTAAGATCAGCAGGCTCGGGACCGGCTTACCCCTATCGACGCCCTTGCGATAGATGATGGCAGCCAGCACGCCGCCCATCGTCAGGGCAGGCAGGGACCCGCTGCCCACGATCCAGAAAAAGTTCCGTACAGGTTTTAGCACCAGCAGTAAGCCCGCCTTGTCGGCAATGCACAGTCCTATAAAAAAGAAGAAAGAAAGCCAGAGCACAGGCTGTCGGCCCCGCGTCCAAAGGCAAAGACCGGCACAGATGAGATAACACCATCCGATGAGACCCAGGATCCCGTACCAATGGGTCCGAAACCAGATGGTATGACCATTGTCCTCTCCTTTGTATACAACCGCCAGGAAAGCCAGCAACAGGATACCGCTTCCCTGCAGCGCACGCTTACGCGTCACGCTCATCTCCCGGGGATAATCCAGCCATACGAGGAAAAAAGCAATGGTCGCCAGCAGCAGCCACCAATATTTTGGAATGATCGCCCCTTCCCTGACAAAATTCTCATAGTTGACATTATAAATGCCCATCACCAGCAAGGCCAGGCTCCGATAGAGGACATGGATCAGCGTGCTTTTTCGTGAATAGCCTTTGGATGTCCTGTTGGCAATGGCAAAGGGAATGGACAGGCCCACGATAAAAAGAAAGGCGGGGAATACGACGTCGGCCAGCCCCATCCGGTCCTCCATCTCCCCGGCATGTTCCAGCCATGCAGGCACACCTTGCACAGAGACCAGGTCATTTACAAAGACCATCAGCAGCATGGTAATGGCCCTGAATGCATCTACAGAAGCCAGCCGGCGGAAAACCATTGTCATAATCTAAGGGTTTTAAAAATCGGGCCAAATTTTCCCCCGCTATAAAAATTTCTTCCAATAGAACAGCCAGTCGATCATCCGGCTGGTATAGCCGTATTCGTTGTCAAACCAGGCCATCAGCTTGAGATGGTTCCCTACCACAGAGGTGAGCGTGCCATCGATCAGGCAGGAATGCGTGTTGCCCTTGATATCCAGCGATACCAGGGGCTCCTCGCTGTATTCAAGGATACCTTTATATTCCTGTTGCGCAGCCTTGCTGAACAGGGAATTGATCTCCCGCACTGTCACCGGCCGCTGCATCTGAACGGTGAGATCCGCCATAGCGCCATTGGCCACGGGCACACGGGTCGATACAGCCGCGATCTTTCCCTGCAGGGGCGGCATCAGCCTTTCCAGGCTGACAGCCAGGTCTATCTCGACGGGAATGATGGACTCCGCAGCCGCCCTGCCCCTGCGGAACTGTTTATGCGGAGCATCCACCAGCTCCTGTCGGGAAGTATAGGAATGCAGGATGTTGAGATGCGCAGACGTGATGCCAATGGAGTTCAGCAGATAAAGGATGTGCGTGGAACAATTGGTCATGCATCCGCCGGGGGAGATCACCGGGTTGTCGGCCGTAAGCACATGCTGATTAAACCCATATATCAGGAGCGGGATATCGGAAGTACCCGTAGTGGACAATAGCACTTTCCTGGCTCCGGCCTCCAGGTGCAGGCTGACCCCTTCTCCATGAGAGAACCTTCCGGAGCATTCCAACACAATGTCAACCCCCAGGTCTTTCCAGGGAAGGCGCGAAGGATCCGCCTGGCGGAAAACGGCCACCTCTTTATTGCCGATAACGAACTTGCTATCCCGGTGCAGGACATGCGACGGCAAAGTACCATACACGGAATCATAACGGAAAAGATAAGCCAGGTTGTCGGTGTCCATAATATCATTCACCGCCACCAGTTCCAAACCCGGCAGATCGATGAGCCTGCGGCCCAGAAGCCGCCCGATACGCCCCATTCCATTGATTGCTACACGCATAATAGAGTATTTTGAAATGAACCGCAAATATCGATTATATTTGTAAGAGTCCCGGGCCCGGGAACAACCATTTAACCGTATCAACCCTTATACCTGCATCATGTCGTCCGTTTTGAATCATAAGCCCGGATTTCCCGACCGCATTCTGGTCATTGACGATCTGCCCATCATTCCTCTGGCATTCCGGGAGATCTTTCGCGGTATCAATTCATCCGTAACTGTGGAGTATTCCGACAACATCTTTTCAGCGCTTTCGTCGCGGACCTTCGCCGATACCCGGTTTGACCTGGTGGTCGCAGGATCGTTGCAGGTAGATTTTCCCGGGCATTTACAACAGGCGGTCTCCGACCTGAAAAAAAAATTCGGTGAGCCGAAAATAATGGTTTATTCCAGCGATTATGATCCGGCGATCATCCGGCATATGGCGGAGATGGGCATCGATGCGTACGTTCACAGATTTGAGCCCATCGGGGAGGTCCGTAAGACCTATTGCCTGCTGGCTGATGGAGCATCATACGTGTCGCAGATCTTTCATACGTTGTATTATGAATATGGTGAGGGGTTGGGAAAGTAAGTCCCCCGGCTAAAGACCATCATGGTGCAGCCGACACTTCATTCTGCGATCTCAGGATGGCATTGTTGGCCTCCCTGTCCTTGAGCACATTGAGGTAGCTCAGCGCCAGGCGATTGCTGTAAGCCTCATACGCCTTTTGCGCCCATTGCATAGCCCCCGCGAGGTCGCCGTTGATCTCGCTGATGATGGCCATGTTATAACAGGCCCTTCCGGCTATCTTGCGGCTGGCGTTTGAGGTTTCCTGCTGCCAGAGCCTGCCGGCGCCATCCCAGTTACCGGTCCTTGCCATCCGCATGGCAACAGTGAAATTGCCGGTTCCCCTGACATAGTAATATCTCGACACGCGCATAGAATAGGGGACGATCCGGTAAGCATAAGCTTGTCCCGCTTCATTGCCGACCCTGATAACCGCCTCTTTACGGCCGATGATCGCGGATGCCGCAGCCACAGGGTTTACGCCCCTGCCGGAAAAAACGAGGTCCTTCGAAAGGATAAATTCATCCAGGATGTTCCGGGAAGCAGGATCATAGATCCTCCAGCCTGTCTTTACCAGGGTGTTCATGCTTACCTGTTGCTGAATGGCCGGGATATTTCCGACGACGCTCTTCAGGGTGGTGGGGGTGGCGCCATAGCTCACCTTCGATTCCGTATCGAAAAGCTCCAATGAGAACAGTACATCCGTATTGCTCTCCCGGCATATTCTATCCACCGTATCCCACGGCAAGGCAGAGGGGAATACGCCCGCGCCGAACGACCTGAGATCGAGGTTGTTCAACGGCTTAACGGCGGAAAAGCGATTGTTCTTCATCAGTTCATCGGCCAGGCCGGACATGCTGGCCCTGGCTCCTTCGGCCTGCAGACCGCCACTCTCCAGGGAAACGACCTTATGCAGGACGTCGACAGCTCTGTTCTCATCTGCCGCCCTTGTCCTGTTCACGACGGCCGCCGCCTTGATATTGGGCGGAAGGCTTACAGGAGCAGGCTGGGTCACGCTGAGGGACATCAAATTCGTGGAGCTGCAGGAATAACATGCCACGATGATACAAAAGAAGGCAAAAGAGTTCTTCATATATAAGACATTGGGGATTAGCCTTATTAGAACGAATTTGCCGAAAATTTAGTATTGCGTTCAGCCCTGGATACCAGACCGGATGCTGTTACAGCATCAAATCAAGCGTGTCCTCCCTCGTCCTGTAGTAAAAAGCATCCAGTATATAAAGGACTCCCATAATGGATGCGAAAGCGCCGATTAGTATCGTGATGCCTTCGGCCCTGGCAAAGGGAAAAGATAAAAGCCCCGCTCCGAAAATAATGGACAGGATCCCCACCAGCAGGATGAATTTCCAACCACGGACGACACGGCGCAGATACAAGGCCGCCAATGTCTTTAGGGCCCCTACCAGCAGGATCCAGATCCCGATGAGATAAGGCAAAAGTATAAATGACAGCAGGGGATTGAATAATAGCACCAGGGCAAACAGGAAATGCAGGATGCTCTCGGCCTGCATCCAGTTGTTCTCCCGGGGAAATTTTTTATTGACGACGATCACAGTCTGCAGGAGCATCCCGTTCAGGAGAAGGCCGGCGCCCGTGTATTTAGCCAGCTTCACATAGCTGTTAAGGGGCCGGGTGAATGCCAGTACACCGATGATCAGAAAGACAACTCCGACAGTGAGCAGCAGGATCCATATGGAAGAATTCTTTCGCATGTGGGAAGATATGGAAAAAAATTCCTAATTTCGAAGTCATCAGATGATATGATGAAGACAAAAAACCAAATTTTACAGCGTCATTCCCTGGCGGACGCCGTGGTCAGCAAGCTGCAGCAGCAGCTATCCCTGGGCGAATACCAGCCAGGGGAAAAACTGCCTTCCGAGCCCGAGCTGATGGAACGATTCGGCGTGGGCCGCTCCACCATCCGGGAGGCCATCCGCATCCTGGCAAACACGGGGATGCTGAGTGTGCGGCAGGGCTCGGGGACATTCGTCGAAGAGCAGACAGGCATCTCGGAGCCGCTTTCCCAACGGTTGAAAAGGGCCGCTGCGCATGATCTCGATGAGGTAAGGCAGCTGCTGGAAATGAAAATTGCAGAGAAGGCGGCGCTTCACCGAAGTAAGAAAGATATTGAAAAGATGAAAGCCTTATTGAAGAAAAGGGATTCGGCCGCAAAGACGGGTGATACGGAACAAACGATCCATGCAGACATACAGTTCCATGTAGCTATTGCAGCCGCCAGCCGCAACGACATCCTGGCAGATCTGTACAGGACATTCGCGGAGCACCTGACCCTGCATTTCCGCCGGCTGCATCACGACACCGGCGCATTCATCCGGACACAGCAATTACATGAATCACTGTTACAGAGCATCGTCGACCAGGACCCTGAAAAAGCCTGGTATTGGTCTTCGAAGATCGTAGCATACTAATAGCAAATCAGCTCAACATGTCTAACACACTTGCAGATCAACCCGTCGCCATTTCCAAAGACATCACGCAAAAGACCATCTTTCCCATCCTGGTAGCCATCAGCGTTTCGCATCTGCTGAACGACACCATGCAATCCCTGATCCCTTCCACTTACCCTTTGCTGAAAAATTCGCTCCATCTGGATTTCGGGCAGCTGGGACTCGTCACTTTCTGTTTTCAGCTGACAGCCTCATTACTGCAGCCCTTTGTCGGGTTGTATACAGACAGGAAACCACAACCCTATTCCCTGGCCATCGGCATGTGTTTTACATTGATGGGTTTGGTATTGCTGTCCCAGGCGGCTAGTTTTCACCTGGTGCTCGTAGCCGTTTGCCTGGTGGGCATCGGCTCTTCCATTTTTCATCCTGAAGCTTCCCGCTTGGCGCACATGGCTTCCGGAGGCCGCACAGGTATGGCGCAGTCCCTTTTCCAGGTGGGTGGCAATGCAGGCAGCTCCCTGGGACCTCTTCTGGCTGCACAGATCATTGCCCCATACGGACAGTCACGGATATTATGGTTCTCACTCGCTGCCCTCCTGGCCATCGCCGTGCTGCTGCGCACCGGGAGTTGGTACAGTCAGAACATCACTCTTCGCAAAAAGAAGCAAAACACGCACGGGGACATCCATCCCGCGGTCAGCAGGAAAAAAGTAGCTTTTGCCCTGGCCATCCTGCTGGTCCTGATCTTCTCCAAATATTTCTACATGGCCAGCATGTCCAGCTATTATACTTTCTTCCTGATGGATAAGTTCCATATCTCTGTCCAAAGCTCGCAGATGCACCTCTTCATCTTCCTTTTTTCCGTTGCGGCCGGAACGCTCATCGGAGGACCTATCGGCGACCGCATTGGCCGGAAATATGTCATCTGGTTCTCCATCCTGGGCGTAGCGCCTTTCACGCTGCTGCTGCCCTATGCCAACCTTTTCTGGACAAGTGTGCTCACTGTATTTATCGGGGTAATACTCGCTTCGGCCTTCTCAGCCATCCTGGTCTACGCTCAGGAACTGGTGCCGGGAAAAGTGGGGATGATTGCGGGATTGTTCTTTGGGCTGGCTTTTGGAATGGGCGGCATCGGCGCCGCTGTGCTGGGTAAACTGGCCGATCACACCAGCATCGGCTATGTGTTCCGGCTCTGTGCTTTTTTGCCTTTGTTGGGGCTCCTGACAGGGTTACTGCCAGATACGGCCAAAGGTCCGGCCAAAAGTCCGACCACAGGTCGGACGCCCGAAGGGCCATCATTAAAGTCTAACTAAACCGTCCTGGCCCGCCTGCGGGCCCAAGTCTAACTAAACCCAATCCTGGCCCGCTTGCGGGCCAAGCACTTACCAAGACCACCCAAGCCAAAAACAAGAAAGGCCGTCCCGTGACCGGGACAGCCTCTAACGATTGTTTGCCATATGAAAAAAAGCTTATTTCTTGGTGGTGTCCTTCTTAACGGTATCCTTGATAACCGTGGTAGAATCGTGCTTAACAGTATCAACAGTCTTTGTAACGGAATCCTTAACAACTGTAGAATCAGTTTTAGTTTCTGTGCTGGAGCTGTTGTTACATGCTGCGAAAGCGCCGATTGCTAATACGAAAAAGAACTTTTTCATGTTGAGACTTTTTGTTTGTTAATTGAATGGTTTCCAGTTAATACCCAAAGAATTAAAAAGTAACCCGGGTTTTTCAGCGTTTTTCATATATTATTTTTATTCATGCGTAAAAATCACTGATTGATACTACAACCGGTTTATTTTACTTTTTTTGTCCCTATCTTGGGTTACAAATCCTACATTTCGGTATTAAATATAGCATCAGCGTGAGGACCGCAAACAACGAACAGCAATTACTCGAGGGACTGGCTCTAAACGATCGAAAGGCCATCGAAGCCATTTATAAGCAGCATTATAATATGGTCCAGGCCCTGATCCTGAATAACAATGGTACTCCCGACGATGCCAGGGATATTTTCCAGGAAGCCATGATCGTACTGTACGAAAAAGTGAAGACCGGCTCCTTTGAACTGAATTGCCTTATCAAGACCTACCTCTATTCCGTATGCCGTCGTCTGTGGCTCAAACGCCTCAGCCAGCTGCAGCGTATCTCTCCTGAAGTTGAGAAGCTCGAAGAGACCGTACCCGTAGAAGAAGACCTGGACCTGCACGAACAAAAGGACATTGACTTCCAGCTAATGGAAAGATCGATGAAAAACCTGGGCGAACCCTGTAAAAGTCTCCTGGAAGCCTATTATCTCCAGAAGAAAAGCATGGTGGAGATAGCCGTCAGCTTCGGGTACACCAATGCCGATAATGCTAAAAACCAGAAGTATAAATGCCTGATGCGATTGAAGAAATTATTTAGCCAGTATAAAAAATAAGCCGCGAAATGCAAGAGATAACCATATTAGACGCCATCGAAAGATACATCCGGGGCGAAATGCTGCCTGAGGAACGTGTGTATTTCGAACAGCTGCGGAAGACGAATCCCAGCGTCGATCAGATGGTAGTGGAGCATACGATCTTCCTCAACCAGATGAGCCAGTATGGCGAGACGAAGGAACTGAAGTCGCGCCTGCATGAGATCCATGAAGCGCTTTCCGCCACAGGCGAGATCCATGAACAGCGTCCTGCAAAGGTGGTGGTCCTCTGGAAAAAATACAAAAGGGTCGTCTGGGTGGCAGCCAGCATTGCCGGGGTGACGGCGCTTTTCATCAGCAGCGTTATCTCTTACTTCTCGCCTAAACTCAACAGTGCCCAGGTTGAATTGGGCAGACGTCTGTCCGTCCAGGAAAGCCGGCTGAACAGAGTAGCCATCAAGCTCGACAGCAATAATACGGTGATCGCGTCAGCTTCACCCGCCATCTTCACCACGGGCGGCACAGGCTTCCTCATCGATGTCAAAGGTTACCTGGTCACGAACTCCCACGTAGTGAAAGGTACGGGCCGCATAGAAGTACAGAACAGCCTGGGTGAATACAAGGCCCGCCTGGTATATCGAAATGACATGACGGACCTGGCCGTTCTGAAAATAGAGGACAGCACCTTCAAAGCTTCTCCTATTCCCTACGGCATCAGCAAGACCGGTATGGAACTGGGTGAAGAGATCTTTACCATGGGCTATCCCCGTAACGAGATCGTTTATGGCAAGGGCTATATGAGCGCCAAAACAGGCTATGACGGCGATACTGTCACCTGCCAGATCACGGTCCCCGCCAACCCCGGCAACAGCGGTGCGCCTGTTCTCAATAAAGACGGGGACGTAGTGGGTATTATACGGAGCAGCCAGCATGATGCACAAGGATTTGTCTTTGCCATCCGCAGCAAGAATATTTTACATACGCTGAACCTCATGAAGAACGACAGCACCCTGCTGAAAAATGACAGCACGCTCAGCCGTATACACATCCCACTGGCCTCAGCCATCAAGGGACTGGATCGGGAACACCAGGTCCAGCGAATACAGGATTGTATCTTTATAGTGAAGCAATAAAAAAAGGGGCCAGTTCAATTGGCCCCTTTCTCTTTCTTAATATATCTTAGAAGGATATTCCGCATTTGCAATGAGCTTGTTCAGACTGGCCTGAACGTCAGGCGCATCTTCCTTATACGTCACGCCGAACCATTGCGCATCCGTCGGGATCACTTTGATCGCCCCCTTCCCATCCCGGATGAACTTGTCCCCAATGATAGGAATGAAGAACTCGGCCTTGGGGTTCGTTCCCTCCTCTTTCAGGAATTCCGCAAACAGCTTGGTGATATACGGAAACACGGAAGGCGCAAAACACCAGAAGTTCATGGATACCTTTGAATCGAAAGGAACTTCGAACTTCTTATCCCCTTCCTCATACGTGATCTTGTCTCCGTCCTGGTAGATCTTCGTACGCTCGGCAATAGAGACCAGGTTGCCCTTGGCATCCACCTGGCAGACGCCCCTGCTCACCGTCCCGTTGTCGGACAAGGTCTTGGCCAGCTCATAACCGATGATGGAATACAGCTTGTCATTGACATCTTTCGTCAAAAAGGCATAAGCCTTTTCAAACGCGTCCCGGCCATAGAAATCATCCGCATTGATGACGGCGAAAGGCTCGTGCACCACTTCCTGGGCACAGAGGACAGCATGGGCGGTTCCCCAGGGCTTTGTACGCTCGGCAGGCACCTGGAAGCTCCCGATGTAGGCATGCAGGTCCTGGAACACATAGTCCAGCGCCACCTTGTCTTTCCACTTCGGCTCGAATATATTCTTGAAATCTTCGGCAAAGTCTTTGCGTATAATGAACACTACTTTCTTAAACCCCGCGCGAACAGCGTCATAAATGGAATAATCCATGATCGTTTCACCATTGGGCCCAAAACCCTGAATTTGCTTCATACTGCCGTACCTTGAAGCCATGCCGGCCGCTAAGATCAAAAGTGTTGGTTGCATTTATCGTATTTTTAATTTAATGCACGAAAATAAAAAATTACTCATAGACAATGGACAATTTATTAATAGATAATTTAATGAAATCGACATTTAATTATCCATTGTCTATTCAGACCGTCGAATTACCCGAACTGGCGCAGCATCATGTCAGAATGGACGTGCTCCGCCTGGACCTGATCCACCCTGTCATTTCCGGGAATAAATGGTTCAAGCTGAAGGAATGGCTGCGCATAGCTGCAGCCGGTGAGGCCAGGCATATCATTACGTTTGGCGGTGCCTGGTCCAATCATATCATTGCCGCCGCCTTTGCCGCCAGGGATGCAGGTTTGACCGCCACGGGTATCATCAGAGGGGAAAGACCGGCCAGGCCATCAGCCACCCTGATCGCTGCGGAAGCGTATGGTATGCAGCTGGAATTTGTCACCCGGACAGCTTACAGACAGAAAGACGACCCGATCTACCTCGCAGCGCTCTCCGCACGCTATCCCGGCGCTGTCATTATTCCTGAAGGGGGCGCAGGTGAGCCAGGTATCAGAGGCAGCATGGACATACTAAAAGCAACAGATAGCAGTCCCTATTCACACATCCTTTGCGCAGCAGGCACTGGCACGACCTATAAAGGATTGTCCGCAGCGGCGCGTCCCGGCCAGGAGGTAATAGGCATTTCGGTGCTGGCGCCTCCTTATCATTTCGGGGGATATGCCCGTCATACACCGGAACTGATGGAATTTATGAACCATTTTTACAGGACCACCGGCATACCTTCGGATTTCGTCTACACCGGTAAATTATTTTATGCCGCGCTGGATATGGTGCGAAAAGATCTTTTTCCACCTGGTTCACATTTATTGGTCATTCATAGCGGTGGTTTACAAGGCAACAGGGGTTTACCGCCGGGATTATTGTATTTTTAGGCCCTGAATATAAAACATCTTATTAATAAATTCGTTATGCCTGTTATGCTCAGGACGCTGGCAATTTCTTTCATCCTTTTTTTTTCATTGAGCGCCAGGGCGCAGGACACGCTTCCCAGATTCTCCGTTGCTGCAAGGGGACCCGGAAAGATCCTTGTCAGCTGGCATAATCGCTATCCCAAAGTCACCCAGATCAGCATACAGCGATCCACCGACAGCCTCAAAAACTTCACCACCCTGCTGACCGTTCCGGACCCGCGTCTGCCCGAGAACGGCGCCATGGACCTGAAAGCCACCCATCCCAATTTTTATTACCGCCTGTTCATCGTCCTTGAAGAAGGCAAATACCTTTTCACGGCTGCCAAAAAACCGCAGACGAATACAGGAGTAGCACCGAATATCACCCAGGACGATACAGACGAGTCCGATGCCGTGCTGGCAAGAACAGATCATCAGCGCGTGCTGTTCCTGGACCCGCAGAATGTAAAGGGGAAACCACAGATCAAAAGCCCGTCCAGTATAAATGGCGGTCTTCGCGAAATAGAAGTGCAAAAGACGGTATTTATCAAAAAAGGCGAGACGGTGCTGGGGCAGATCCCCGGCAACAGGATCCGCGCATTCAGGGATTCTCTGCTCACCAAAACAAAGGATACCCTTATTTTCATCGACGGCGACAGCCTGCTGATCCGCCCTTTCATCCCCAAAGAGACCTACAGAGCCTCTTCCTATGTGTACACCGGCAAATATGGAAATATTCAGCTGGCGCTGCCCGACGCGGCCAGGAAACACTATGCCGTCAAATTCTTTGACGAGGACAGTAAATTGTTGTTTGAGATATCCGCTATCAGGGCCCCATCCCTCATCCTGGACAAAAGTAACTTCCTGCACGCGGGATGGTTCAGGTTCGAGCTCTATGAGGATGGTCAGTTAAAGGAAAAGAACAAATTTTTTATTCCGAAAGAGTTCTGAGCGCTACATCGAAGACTTCTTCAAACCGCCGCCGGACCTCGTGTTTCACCTCTTCAATGGGAACTGGTCCTCCCAGCTCTTTTTCCATTGAGGTCACCTGTTTATCCTGTATGCCGCAAGGCACGATGTTGCCGAAATAATCCAGGTCGGTATTTACATTGAAAGCAAACCCATGCATGGTGATCCACCTGCTGCAGCGGACGCCGATCGCGCATATCTTACGTTCACGTCCCTTCACGCCCGGGTCCACCCATACACCCGTCTCTCCCGGTGAACGGTCGCCCTGTATACCATACGTCTTCAATGTAAGTATGATGACCTCTTCCAGGTTGCGCAGGTATTTGCCAATATCCGTATAGAACCTTTCCAGGTCAAGGATGGGATAGCCAACGATCTGACCCGGTCCGTGAAAGGTAATATCGCCGCCCCGGTTTGTACGATAGAACTGGATGCCTCTTTGATGCATGCTGTCTTCATCGATCAGCACATTTTCGATATGGCCGCTCTTTCCCAGGGTATAGACTGGCGGATGTTCGACAAAGAGCAGGTAATTAGCGGTGACAGGTCCTTCACCGGCAGTGATCTCTCCGGCAGCCATGCTTTCCATCAGCCGTTTGGCTTCCGTTTTGATCCGGACATTATCCTGCAGGAGTGACTCCTGGTAGTCCCATACCTGCTTATATTCCACCCTCCCCAGGTCTCTGAACAGCACTTCTTGCATCTTGCAAAGCTACGATTTCCCGGCGGAATAGGTACCTTTGCGCCATGAGTAGAGAACAGGAACTGGAAGAAAGTACGCCGTCAGACGGATCGGAAGAGCTATACGAGCGGCTGAACCTGAAAGTGGACCGGGGACAGGAACCCATGCGCATCGACAAGTTCCTGGTCCAGCGCATTGAGAACGCCTCCCGCAATAAGATCCAGAAAGGCCTGGAGAGCGGTATGGTGCTGGTAAACAATAAACAGGTGCAGCCAAATTATAAGATCCGGCCCCTGGACGAGATCATCGTCTATTCCGATAAGGAGGTGCACGGCGAAGAGATCATACCCGAGGAAATGCCGCTTAACATCCGCTACGAGGATGAGGAAATTATGATCATCAATAAACCACCGGGACTGGTGGTGCATCCCGCCAGCGGCAATTATTCCGGCACCCTCATCAATGGCGTAGCCTGGTACCTGCAGCAGAAGAACCATGCCATCAATGAGAAAAACCTCCCTCGCTTTGGTCTGGTGCACCGCATCGACAAGAATACCAGCGGGTTGATGGTCCTGGCTAAGACAGAAACGGCCGTCCGCAGCCTGGCTAAACAATTCTTCGACCATACGGTCAAACGTCAGTATATGGCCCTTGTCTGGGGTGACCTGGCCGAGGAAAAAGGCACCATCATCGCCCATGTAGGCAGGCACCAGCGTTTTCGCAAGCTCTTTGACGCCTACCCGGAAGGCGAATATGGGAAAGAAGCCATCACCCATTATAAAGTATTGGAGCGGTTCGGTTACACCACCTTGGTACAATGCGTGCTCGAGACAGGCCGCACTCATCAGATCCGTGTACATATGCAGCACATCGGCCATCCCCTCTTCAATGACGACACCTATGGAGGCGATAAGATCGTAAAAGGTACCGTGTTCAGCAAGTACCGGCAATTTGTGGACAACTGTTTCGCCGTCTGCCCCCGCCATGCCCTGCATGCGAAAACGATCGGTTTTGTCCATCCCGGCACCGGGAAAGAAATGCTTTTCGAGAGCGAATTGCCCGACGATATGCAGCAGCTCATCGAAAAATGGAGGGGATATATCACATACAGACCCGTATGATCGCACCGCCTTATTTAGGGAAGCTCATCTTATAGTCCACCCTGATCTTCCCCCGCGTGATGTCGTCCAGCTTGCCTTTCAGCAGCTTGCGCTTTAACGGTTTCAGGTAATCGATGAAGAGCTTGCCTTCGATGTGGTCGTATTCATGCAGGATGATCCGGGCCGAGATACCATTGAATGTCTGCGTATGGGGCTCGAAGTGCTCGTCCACATATTCCAGGGTCACTTCTTCATGTCTGAATATGTCTTCCCGTATCTTGGGAATGCTGAGACAGCCTTCGTTATAAGACCATTCCTCACCGTTGAGCTTTACGATATGGGCATTGATAAATACCTGCTTGATACCGGGCCCGTCGGGGTACTTGTCCTTTTCATCCTCCTCCAGGTTCTCGAAGATCTGGGAAGAATCCACTACAAAAAGACGGATATCACGGCCTATCTGCGGAGCCGCCAGCCCTACCCCGCTACTGTAATACATTGTCTCCCACATATCCTCCAGCAACTTTGCCAGTCCGGGATAATCAGGTGTGATGTCTTTACCTACGGTTCGCAGGATCGGATCGCCATAAGCTACTATCGGTAAAATCATATTGGACGCAAATTTAAAAGAAAAATTATAAATCATCTGCCACTCCTGCCCAGGTACTCCTGCAGCATGATGGTGGCGGCAATTTCATCCACCAACGCCTTGTTCCGCCGCTGTTTTTTCTTCATTCCCATATCGATCATGGCCCTGGACGCCATTTTGGAAGTGTAACGTTCGTCTACGGTGAGCAGCGGAATGGCCGGGAATTCCTTTTGCAGCCGCAGCAGCAGCTCCCGCACCAGAGGCGTGCCATGTGTATCGGTGTCGTCCCAGTTCGTGGGCCATCCTACAAGCAGCAGTTCCACCACTTCTTTTTTGAAGTAATCCTTCAGGAAGGAGATCAACCTGGGCGATTCCACCGTGATCAGTCCCGTGGCAATGATCTGCAGCGGATCTGTCACCGCGATACCGGTACGCTTCAATCCATAATCGATGGCCATGATACGGGGCATGCTAACAATTGTTTTTGATGAATGCTTCGGGCCGGCACACCGGTAATGCAGCGCTCGCCCCCTTATCAAGGGCATTGTCCCGGGTGATGAAATAATCCAGTTTGTGGTGCAATGCAGTGTAGTACTGCAGCGCCTGCTCCACATCGGATATTCTGGAGTGCAGGGCATTGACCGTGGGCCCGACACCGATGTCGATGACCTGAATATCCGCCAGCAGGGCTGCCAGGAGCTCTTTCGCTTTTACAGGTCCATAGGCTTTTGTCAGCCAGTAACCGGCGATGTGCACGATATTGGAGGTAATAAATACCTGTATTCTTCCCTTCACGGCCCATTCCATCAACTGGCGGGCAGACGCATATGCCTCACGTTTGAGCGTGAAGTCCAACAGGATATCCGTATCCAGAAAGATCCTAAATGCCATTTTGCTGATAGTAATGCTCCTTAAGGTCCATATCCACGTCAAACCTGGGCTTTTCCAGCTGATCCACCATGTCCAGGATATTTGTCCGGGGCAGGGGCCTGGTGACAGTCCTGAAATAGCTTTCCACCAGTTCAGACACGCTCATGTTCTTGCTGGCGGCATAGGACTTCATGGATTCGACAAGCCCGGCGTCGATGGTGAGGTTGAGTCGCTCCTTCATATATTGCAAATATACGCATAAAATTAAAATATGCGCATAAAAAACATTTTCAGGCAGAGATCGGTAATTACAAAAACGGCAAAAACGACGCTGGCAATTCCGTTGGCAGTCATGAAAGCTAAATTCACCCGGCTGAGGTCATTGGGCTTGACGATGGCATGTTGGTAGATCAGCATACCCATAAAAACAGCTACCCCCACCCAATAGGCCCAGATGAAATGTCCGTATAAGCCTGCAGCCACTACGCAAAGCGTGCTAAGCAGGTGCAGGAATTCGGAAACACGCAGAGCCTTGGCTTTTCCCAGCCAGGAAGGCATGGAATAAAGCTTTTGATTACGGTCGAATTCCTCATCCTGCAGGGCATAAATGATATCGAAGCCACTGACCCAGAAGATGACGGCAAAAGAAAAGAGCAGCGGCAGCAATGCGAAATGACCGGTCACTGCCAGGAACGCCCCAATGGGAGCCAGGGAGAGACCCACGCCCAGCACCAGGTGGCATAAAGGAGTGAACCGTTTGGTATAGCTATAGCCCAGCACAACAGCCAGCGCCACAAAAGAGAGTGCAAAACAAAGCGGATTGATAAACCAGGTGCAGACAATAAAGGCTATGCAGTTGAAAATGACAAACCGTAAGGCACTGCTCTTTGAAATGATGCCGGCCGGAATCTCCCGGATAGCAGTGCGTGGATTAAGCGCATCCCATTTTACATCCAGCCAGCGATTGAAGGCCATGGCCGCGCTCCGGGCGAAGATCATACAGGCAATTACCAGGACAAAACGGAGTACGGCCGTTGTTATATCTGTCACGCCCACCGACGATTGGGACCCTCCGGCATCTTCGATATGGCTGTACGTTATCTTGTCGGCAAATATCCCCAGAAAAAACCCGATCATCGCAAAAGGCATCGCGAAAATAGTATGGGAGAACCGGATCAGGCTGAGATAATTCTTTACTGTACTCATAGTTTATAAACTCTGGCTAATTCCCACAGGACAATACCTGCGGCAATAGAAATATTTAGCGAATGCTTCATGCCCCACTGGGGGATCTCCACGCTGCCATCACACATTTTTAATGCCTCGTCCCCCACCCCGCTGACCTCATTCCCGAATACAACAACGGTCTTCCCGGAATGTTGGGTCGTCAGCTCCTGCAGGGGGATACTCTTGTCCACCTGCTCCACGGCAAAGATCTTATATCCCTCTTCCTTCAGCTGCTGCAGCCCCTCCCGGATGTCCTGGAAGTATTTCCATGTCACTGTCTCGGTAGCCCCCAGCGCCGTCTTGTGGATATCCCTGTGCGGGGGTCTTGGCGTATACCCGCAGAGATAGATCCTCTCGATAAGAAAGGCATCCGCCGTCCGGAATACGCTGCCCACATTATGCATGCTGCGGATATTGTCCAGGACCACCACAACCGGCATCTTCTCGGACTGCCGGAACTCATCCACCGACAACCGGCCTAGCTCATCCATACCCAATTTGCGCATGCGCAAAGGTAAATTACCGCTCATGCATTTATGCTTTCACTGGCCGATTTTATTTGCCTTTTTGGCCTGCAATGGCTTATTTTAAACAAAAAAACTGCTCATGAGAAAACAATTCCTGCTCGCGGGCCTCCTTTTCCTATCCTTCCGGCTGCCGGCGCAAAATGAAAGAACTGACAACGCCACCATTGAAAAGATACGACAGGAGGGACTTCAGCGCTCACATGTAATGGATATCGCCTACCATCTCACCGACGCCAGCGGCAATCGCCTCACTGCGTCCCCTGGTTTTAACAGGGCCGCCAATTATGCCAGACAGCAGCTGACCCAATGGGGCTTAACGGATGCCGCCCTGGACCCCTGGGGTGATTTTGGCAAAGGCTGGGAGCTGAAAAAGTCATACATAGCTATGACGGCTCCTTATTACAAGCCCCTTATCGCCTTCCCCAAAGCCTGGTGCGATGGGACGAAAGGTCCGCAATCGGCCCAGGTACTGCTCATCAGCGCCACGGATTCCGCGGGTCTGGACAAGTATAAAGGCCAACTGGCCGGCAAGATCCTCATCCCCGAAGTGAACAACGTATATCAACAAAGCTTTAAAGCCGACGCCGGCCGCTATACGGATAGCGACCTGGACAGCATGTCCAAAGCGGTCATGCGTCCCGTTGATACGGCAGAGATGCGCCGGCGCCGTGAGCAGTTCATGCGGGGAAGCAGCCTCCCCATGATCAACGCCCTTAAAAGCATGGCGGCACAGGAAGGCGCCGTAGCGATCCTGAGCCAGACAGCCCGTGGTCATGACGGGACCATTTTCGTCCAGGGCGGCGGTCCCTACCAGCTGACCTCTCCCGCCAATTTCCCCGATGTCGTCCTGGCGCTGGAAGACTATATGACCATCGTCCGGCTGCTGAAAGCAGGCACACCCGTCACGCTGGATGCAGACGTACAAACGAAGTTCTTTACGGATGATATCAAGGGCTATAATGTCATTGCAGAGATCAAAGGCACGGACAAAAAACTAAAGGACGAAGTGGTCATGCTGGGCGGTCACCTCGACTCCTGGCACAGCGCAATGGGCGCTACCGATAATGCCGCAGGATGTACGGTCATGATGGAAGCCGTCCGTATCCTGAAGACCCTGGGCATCCAGCCGCGTCGTACGATCCGCATTGCATTGTGGAGCGGAGAAGAGGAAGGTTTGCTGGGCTCGCGTGGTTACGTAAAAAAGACTTTCGCCGACCCTGCTACCATGCAACTGCTGCCGGCCCATGAAAAGTTTGCCGGCTATTTCAACATTGACAACGGCACAGGTAAGATCAGAGGCATCTATCTCCAGGGCAATGAGGCCTGCCGGCCTATCTTCACCCAGTGGCTCCAGCCTTTCCATGATCTTGGCGCAGCCACCGTCACCATCGGTAACACTGGCGGCACGGACCATCTGTCCTTCGATGCCGTGGGTCTGCCGGGGTTCCAGTTCATCCAGGACGAGATCGAATACAGCACGCGGACACACCATACCAATATGGATAGCTATGACCACCTGCGGGAGGATGATCTGAAACAGATCGCCACCATCGTTGCCGCCTTTGTATACAATACGGCACAACGGGATGAAAAGCTGCCCCGGAAGGCACTCCCGCAGCCCAGGGGGGCAGGGAGATTATAGAAGATTAACATAGTTTAAGACGGGCTTTATTTCGTTTTTTCCGGCCGTAGAGGAAAGGTAAATTTGCCATCAACCTTATCGAAGTTTTATGAGCAATTTTACCGACACCTATGAAGTTACGAGCAATGTAACGGAGACGGGGATCCAGTTCTTTTTCATGAGCGAAGGGAAGAGTGACATCATCAAGTTCATTTCATATTCGTACCTCATGGACTTTAAGGGAAGCCCTTTGTATAACCTTGCGTTGCTTGATGTCAATCCTTTTACTGATGTAATGTATGACGATCGGGCGACCAATAATGGGGATACTTACAGAGTCTTCCATACTGTGCTTGCTACCATCCCCCATTTCTTTTCAACCTATGGGGACGCCTTGTTAATGGTCCAGGGAAGCGACAGCACACGGGAATTTAAAGACAAATGCCGCCTTTCCTGCAAAAAGAGATGTTTGTCTCCAGCATGTAGGAACGCACATAGACGGATCAATATCTATAGAAGCTATGTTGACAGGAATTTCGATAACTTAAACAAAGAATACATGTTCTTTGGCGACCTTGGAATAGATGAAAATCAAACACTTACAGAAGACTATGTGAAAGGAGAAAAATATATAAAAGTGCTTTTAAAAAAACGTAAATTTGAATATGAACATCAAAGAAAATAAGCGGCTGAGCAAAGAAGAAAAGGCCGCGTTAATAGCTTCCGTGGCCGCGAAATTCCGAGACCAACTGCCCGATATCATTCTTCGACAGAACGAGCAGATCAGGCAAGCCATCAGAAATACTGAAGCCATTACCCGTAAGTCATAACTTTCCACCAACTTATCCCCATACCGAAAGCCTCACCATCCATTTGTTGGGGCTTTCTTATTTTTGCTCCCCATGGCAAAATCCAGCGCAGACACTCCTCTCATGCAACAGCACCGGGCCATCAAACAAAAGTACCCCGATGCCGTGCTCTTATTCCGCGTAGGAGATTTTTACGAAACTTTTGGCGGAGATGCCATCATCGCCGCCAAAGTGCTGGGCATCACCCTTACCAAACGCAACAATGGGGCCGCCTCCGCCTCCGAACTGGCGGGCTTCCCCCATCACTCGCTGGACACCTATCTGCACAAGCTGGTACGTGCAGGCTATCGCGTGGCCATATGCGATCAGCTGGAAGACCCCAAAGCCGCCAAAGGCATCGTCAAACGCGGCGTCACAGAAATGGTGACACCCGGTGTCGCCACCAATGAGAAGCTGCTGGAAGGCAGCAGCAACAACTTCCTGGCCGGAATCTTTTTCCCCCCCGAATGGCCGGATGGCAGGGAAGACCTGGGCATCGCTTTTTTAGACATCAGCACAGGAGAGTTCTTTGTCGCGGAAGGCAATACGGAATATATAGACAAACTGCTGCAAACCCTCCGCCCCGCTGAAGTCATCTTCCAGCGCAATTTCCAGAAACATTTTAAAGAGATGTTCGGTTCCCGGGTGTACACCTATACCATGGAAGACTGGATCTTCGAGGAAGGATATGCGACGGAAAGCCTGCTCAAACACTTCCAGACCCACTCATTTAAAGGGTTTGGCGTAGAAAACATGCGGGAAGGTATTATTGCGGCAGGTGCCGTCCTTCACTACCTGAAGGACACGGAGCATCCCCACCTGCAGCACATCAGCTCGATACAGCGCATAGACAAGGAAGATTACCTGTGGATGGACAAATTCACCATCCGCAACCTGGAGCTGCTGGGCAACAACGACGGCCGGGAACAAGGACTAAGTCTCCTCAAAGTGCTGGACCATACGGTTTCACCCATGGGAGCCCGGCTGTTAAAACGCTGGCTCCTCATGCCGCTGAAGGACGGCGTCCGCATCCAGGAGCGCCTGGATGCCGTCGAATTCTTTATTAAAGACCCCGACTTGCGCGGTAACCTGTCCCGGCACATACAGCAATGCGGTGATATTGAAAGACTCGTCAGCAAGATCCCCGTAAAGAAGATCAACCCCCGGGAACTGCTGCAGCTGGCCAGAGGCCTGCAGCACATCGACGAGATCAAAAAAGATAGCCCCGGCTTCCCCAATGAGCTTGCCCGTCAGCTTGCTTCCCGGCTGTCCCCCTGCAAGCCTGTAATGGAAAGGATCTTCTCCACGATCACGGACAATCCCCCGGTCGCTGCGGCAAAAGGCGACACCATACGGCCCGGCATACACGAAGATCTGGACCGCCTGCGAAAGATCGCCAGCGGCGGCAAGGAATACCTGGTTGAACTGCAGCAGAAAGAGGCGGAGATCTCCGGCATTTCCTCCCTGAAGATAGGGTTCAATAATGTGTTCGGCTACTACCTGGAAGTCACCAATACCCACAAGCATAAAGTGCCGGGCGAATGGATGCGGAAGCAAACCCTCGCAAACGCGGAACGATATATCACTCCTGAGCTGAAAGAATACGAGGAACAGATCACAGGCGCCGAAGAAAAGATCCTCACCCTGGAAACAGGCCTGTACGATCAGCTCGTGACAGCCCTGCAGGAATACATCGCCCCAATGCAGGTGAACGGCCACGTTCTGGCGGAACTGGACTGTCTCCTTTGTTTCGCCGGGAATGCGCTGCAATACAATTATAAAAAACCGGTCCTCCATGATGGGCGTGAGATGGAGCTGAAAGGCAGCCGTCATCCCGTCATCGAAAGGAACCTGCCGGCCGGCGAATCCTACATCGCCAACGACCTCCTCCTGGATCCTCATGCACAGCAGATCATCATCCTCACCGGACCGAACATGAGTGGTAAAAGCGCCTTGCTAAGGCAGACGGCACTCGTCACCCTGATGGCGCATATGGGCAGCTTCGTGCCCTGCGATACAGCCAGGATCCCGCTGACAGACAAGATCTTTACCCGGGTTGGCGCCTCTGACAACCTCAGCGGAGGTGAATCCACCTTCATGGTAGAAATGAACGAAACGGCCAGCATCATCAACAACATCACCCCCGGCAGCCTTGTCCTGCTGGACGAGATCGGGAGAGGAACATCTACTTATGACGGTATCTCCATTGCCTGGAGCATCGCGGAATACCTGCACAACTCGCCGCACCTCCCCAAAACGCTTTTTGCAACCCACTACCATGAGCTCAATGAGCTGGAGAACAAGCTGCCCCGCGTAAGGAATTACCACATCACAAATAAAGAAGTAGGCAACCGCGTGATCTTCCTCCGCAAGCTGGCCCCGGGAGGCAGCACCCACAGCTTTGGCATCCACGTAGCCAGGATGGCCGGCATGCCCTCCGCCCTGCTGCAGCGCGCCAATGAGATCCTGCACCAGCTGGAAAACAAACAGGTAGACTCCCCCATCGGCGATACGATCAGAGACATCGCGGCGCCAAAGATGCAGCTGTCCATCTTCGATGCACATACGGAAGCTTTCGAAACCATTCGCCGCCTGCTGGAAAGTATGGATATCAACCGGCTGACGCCCGTGGAAGCCCTCCTGAAACTGCAGGAGATAAAAAGCATCCTGAAATAACCGCCCCGCACCTCCTGTCCGTCCTTTCCCCAACCCGTTTTATCAGCCCGGGATACGCTCTTGTCCAAAAAAACCTCCCTCCACAGCTCAATTGCGTTTCGTGTGTTAATTTACGTTAGCCAAACGTACCCACACCTACTTGCCGCCGGATCAAAAAAGAGTCATTGCAATATGGCATAATTTCGTTAAATTAGTTTTGGATCTGCTGATAATAAACCTCTTCTTAAACGATTGTCCTATGATCAGATATGTTTATCAGTTGAGAGATTTCCGTAATTGGCTCAAAGGCTTTAGTAAGATCTTGAAGCTGCCCGTCATGGCCGGAAAGATTCAGATCCCCCGCTCCATGGGTGAAGGATATATTATGGCTGCCAACATCAATGCCGATATATCCTACGTCATCATGAACTTCTCTCTCAATGACGACCTGGTGTTCCTGCGTAAAAAATCTTCCTTGTACGGACTGAGCCTTTTTTTTAACCAGGTCACCGTCAGCGATTTTTTTGTGATCCGCGAACCGCACAATTCCATCACGGACAGAAGCCCCAACCAGAGCAATATCTTTTTATCTTCCACCAATTACGACCTGGAAGTGACTTACTCCAGGAATTCCCGCCTGAAACGCGTAGGCATCTTCTTCAGCCCCTCTTTCGTTGGCAGAGCCGTGAAAAAAGATATCCTGCTGGACCTGTTGGTCTATGCAGACAACCGCCTGCGCAATATCAACAAGGAACCTATCACTTTTGAATACCGGCAACTGCTGGAGGATATTTTCACCGCTGACTTTCAATGGCCCGTCACCCACCTTCTCCTCCAGAATAGAGTGCTTATGCTGACCGAAAAATTCCTCCACACCTTCCTTACCAAAGTACCCCTCCTTAAAGAGTCCGGCGGACTGAAACAAAAGGACAAAGAAAAAGACCTGGAAGCCCTGAAAGACGTGGAACGCATCCTCAGCAATAATAAATTGGACAAATTTCCATCCATCGACATGCTGTCGAAGACCGCCATGATGAGCTCAACTAAACTGAAAACCAAATTCAAGCAGATATACGGAATGAAACTATATGAGTTTTACAACCGCAATCGCCTTGAAAAAGCTAAGGAAATGCTGCAAACAGGCAAGTACAGCGTGAAACAGGTTGGATTGAACATCGGTTTCTCCAATCTTAGCAATTTTGCCAAGGCTTTTAAAAAAGAGTTTGGTATCCTACCCAAAGAGATATTGAAAGGCCGGTGACAATACTCCTATAAGATGACATAAGATTTTGTTAAATAGCGTATACAGCTATTATTGCGCTCATTGCAGGTAATTCTTGCCCCCTATTTGTCGTAATTTTGCCCTCTTGCCGTATATAACACTCCTCTTTACCCTATCCTCAAACCACGACAGCTGCCTGAATTTTAATTTTTTCACGAGACTTACCTCGCAAAATAGTGAATATGGTAATGCATTCATTCAAGCTGGAGAATTATGAACAATGGTTGGAAGAATTTGCGGCCCTGCTGCACGTTCCTGTTAAAGACCATCTGTTAGTGCTGCCCTCTCACATAGGAGATGGAACGATCATGGCCCACACCATGAGCCCTCAACTTTCCTATGCCGTTATGAATTTTAAACTGAGATCCGATCTGGAAATATATCGTGAAACGGATGGCGCCAAGGGCTTCTCCCTTTCTTTTAACCAGGTGGAGGTAAACAAAGAGGTCCGGTTGAATGCCGACCAATCCATCGTGGCGGATAAAGGAACCCTTCGCAATGATATCTTTCTTTCGGATACCCGCGATCCGATGCATTTGAGGATCCCGGCCGGCAGCCAGATCAAAAGGCTGGTGATCTTTGCCACACACGAACTGGCTTCCCGCTACCTGTCAACCGAACTGGTAGAGAAGCTCGAAACATTCGCCAAAGCCAACAGCCTTTCCGAGAATCCTTATTTTGTCAACCTTCCTCACCGGGAGACGTTGAAAGAGTTGTTCGAAATGAAGGAAAACGATCCGTTGAGCCAGATACGCCGTCTGTCGCGCATTATTCATCTTGTGGAGAAATTCCTGACCTCTTTCCTGCGCCAGGAGCAGGCCAGCCTTCCCAGGACCATCAAAAAGAATGACCTGGAAAGCATGCAGCACATCGAACATATCCTCAGCAGCAAGCTGGAAGGATTTCCCTCCCTGGAATCGCTGGCGCATGAAGTATTTATGAGCACCAGCAAATTAAAGAACCTTTTCAAACAGCTGTACGGTCATACCCTGTATGATTATTACAATAAGAATAGATTACAACGCGCAAAAGAAATGCTGATCACCGGGCAATGCAGCATCAAGCAGGCCGGCAGCGAGATCGGTTTCTCCAATCTCAGCCATTTTGCCAAGGCATTTAAAAAGGAATTCGGCATCCTGCCGAGGGACCTCGTAAAGCACAAATAAATGTTCATGTACGAAGCCCGCCATCCGGCGGGCTTTTTTTATGTAAGATCTTACATCAGATCCTGCAATCGCCTATAGAGCTCTATGAATTGACTGTAGCCCTTTTGATATTCGGCGTGCCGCCCCTGGTCCGGTGTATACTTATCCCTTACATGTATCAACCCGGTCGCCACACCCAGATCGGGAATAATGCCAACGGAATAAAATCCCATGATACAGGCGCCGATGGCGGAAGCATCCGCCCCATTTGTCGTATAGACCTCCTTACCAAAGACATCAGCCACTATCTGCAGCCATGCACGGCTGTGTGTAAACCCGCCGCTGGCATAGATATGCCGCATCGGTCCAATGGTCTCTTCCAGTGACACCCCCACCTGGTAAAGGCTATAGCTGATGCCTTCCAGCACGGCCCGCATAAAATGGCGTTGCTCATGACTTGATCGGATACCAAAGAACAGCGCTCTTGCATCCGCATTCCAGATTGGCGCCCGCTCTCCCAGCAAATAAGGGAGAAAGATCAGGCCATCGGATCCGGGGGCGACATCGCCGGCAGCCGTCGTAAGTTCCTGTACACTCCGGCCGCCTCCGAAATTTCCGGCATACCACTGTACAGCTCCGCCGCCATTATTGGTCGCACCGCCGGAGACATAAAATTGATCGGTAAGTATATACTGGAAAATCCTCTCCGCCGGATCGTATTTCGGAACCCTTGTGGTCATACGGATAGCGCCGCTGGTGCCGATGGTCAGGGCTGTCTCGCCCGGCAGCACCGCATCGCTGCCCAGGTTGGCAAGGCAGCCGTCGCTTCCACCGATGATAAAGGGCAGCCCCTCAGGTAATCCCGGCAGACGATGATCAGAAGATAATGCAGATTCCTGGTGTGTAGCAGGCACAGGCTCCGACAGAAGACCCTCCCGTATACCCGCCAGCTCGAGGGATTCCTGGTACCAGGTGAAATTATATATGTCGAACAAGCCGGTGGCCGAGGCAATGGAGTAGTCCACCTGGTATTTACCGAATAAGCGCCACCAGATATACTCTTTTATGGAAATGAATTTCGCCGCCCGCCCGAAGATCTCCGGCTGTTGCCACTGCAGCCATAACAGCTTGCATAAAGGAGACATAGGGGCTATAGGTGTTCCTGTCTGCCGGTAGATCCGCCGACCGGCTTCACTGGCTTTCAGCTCATCTGCAAAAGGCTTGCTGCGCAGGTCCGCCCAGGTGATGGCGCGGGTCAGGGGCTCGCCCTGGCTATCGACGGCTATGAGGCTGTGCATAGCGCAGCTGAAGCTGACGCCCGCCAGCCCTTCCCTGCCATTCGTTTGCGCAAGCGCTTCCTTCAACACCGTAAGCACTGCTTCCAGCAGCTGCCGGGGATCAAGTTCATGTGCGCCATCTGCGGGGGTAAAAGCAGGGTAGGAAAAAACAGCATTGGCCACAACTTCTCCTCCATCTGTGAATGCTACAGCTTTGGTATTGGTTGTGCCGATATCTATACCGATAATGAAGGCCATATGATCAGATCATCTCTTTCAGCTTCCCAACCACATAATCCACCTCTTCCTTCGTATTATGCTTACTGAAGGAAAACCTTACGGTGACTTGATTGGGGTTGTTATTGATCGCCCTTATCACATGCGATCCCTGTTCCGCCCCGCTGGTGCAGGCGCTTCCTCCGCTGGCGCAAATATGATTGATGTCCAGGTTGAATAGCAGCATTTCAGACTTCTCCGTCTTTGGGAATGACACACTGAGCACAGTATAAAGGCTTTGTCCCAGGACATCCCCATTGAAAGCGATCCCTTTCACATTCTTTTTCAGCTGCTCCATCATATACAGCTTTACGCCCTTGATATAAGCGCTCTCTTCCTCGAAACCAGCCGTAGCCAGCTCCAGCGCCTTTGCAAAACCTACGATGCCATACAGGTTCTCCGTTCCGGCACGCATGTTTCGCTCCTGGCTGCCGCCGTGTATAAAAGGATTGATCTTGACATTCTCGTTGATATATAATAATCCCACTCCCTTCGGACCATGGAACTTATGACCTGCCCCCGTGATGAAATGGACAGGGGTATTCCTCAGGTCGAAAGGAAAATGCCCCACTGTCTGGACGGTATCGGAATGAAAATAGGCGCCATACCGCTTGCATAGCTCTCCCACCGTATGAATATCCAGCATATTGCCGATCTCGTTATTGGCATGCATCAGGGATACGATGGTCTTTTCGGCGCTGCCGGCCAGGGACATCAGACTGCTCTCCAGGTCCTCCAGGTCGACATGACCGTTAGATAATAGTTTTACCCAGCTTAAAGAAGCCTCACCTCTTTTATGAAGATGCTCCACCGTATGCAGGGTGGCATGATGCTCCAGCGGTGAAGAAATGATATGGGTGCATCCCAGGTCCCGTACAGCCGCCGAAATAGCAGTATTGGAACTTTCCGTGCCGCCGGAAGTAAAGAATATCTCGGCCGGATGGGCGTTGAGTATCTTCGCCACCGACTTGCGCGCACTTTCTATGGCCAGCCTGGACTCGCGCCCATAAGAATAGATGGAGGAAGGATTGCCGAACTTTTCCGTCAGATAGGGCATCATGGACTCCAACACCTTGGGATCCAAGGCAGTTGTCGCCGCATTGTCGAAATAAATTCTTTCCATAGCGGGCGTAAAGATACAATATTCTTCAGGTGTGAACTATGTCGGCTGGATGACATAAGTACATACGCCGCCAGCTGCTAGATAAACTCCTTGATATCCTGCATAAGCCTTGAAGCGATATTATTGGCCGTCGTTTCAAAACTGCTTTCTGCATAGATCCGGATGATCGGCTCGGTATTCGACGTACGGAGATGTACCCAATCGCTGTCGAACTCGATCTTCAGGCCATCGTCCGTATTGACGGGGTGATTTTTGTATTTCTTTTTTATCTTTTCGAAGATGGCAGGCACATCAATACCCTTTTGCAGCTCGATCTTATTCTTGGAGATGAAATAATCAGGGTAACGGGTCCGGAAAGAACGCAATCCGTTCTTATGATAAGATAAGGCGCTGAGGAAAAGCCCGATGCCGATGAGAGCGTCACGGCCATAATGCAGGTCCGGTACGATAATGCCTCCATTGCCTTCGCCCCCGATGACTGCATTCACGGCTTTCATGGTATTGACCACATTCACTTCTCCCACCGCCGACGGATAATACTGTCCTCCATGCTTCAGGGTGATCTCCTTCAATGCCTTGGTGCTGCTCATATTGCTCACCGTATTTCCAGGTATTTTACTCAGTACATAATCCGCAACGGCCACTAAGGTATACTCCTCTCCGAACATGCTGCCATCCTCGCATACAAAGCATAGCCGGTCTACATCCGGGTCAACAGCGATCCCCAGGTCGCAATTCGTTTTTTGCACAGTGGCGCTCAGCCCGGCAAGATTTTCCGGTAAAGGTTCCGGATTATGGGCAAAGCGGCCATTGATCTCCTCATTCAATAGGATGACCTGCTTTACCCCAAGCGCCTTCAGCAATGGCGGCAGGAACAGCGCCCCCGTCGAATTGATGACATCCACCACTATCCTGTATTGTTTTTGCTGAATGCTTTTGACATCGACCAAAGGATGACGGACAACGGCATCGATGTGTTTCTGCAGCCAGGATGTATCGATAGCATATGTGCCCAGCTTGTCGACAGGAGAAAAAGTAAAGTCGTCCTTTTTTGCCTTTTCCAGGATAGCAGCCCCTTCTTCGGCGCTGATGAACTCGCCCGCGCTGTTCAGCAGCTTCAGCGCATTCCATTCCTTTGGATTGTGGCTGGCCGTAATAATGACGCCGCCGGCGGCTTTCTCCCCCACAACCGCCAGTTCAACGGTGGGAGTGGTGGATAATCCCAGGTCGAGCACATCCAGGCCCAACCCCCGCAAAGTGCTGACCACCAGCTGACTGACCATTTCCCCGCTTATTCGTCCATCACGGCCAATGACGATCTTTTTTCCCTTATTGAGGGTAAGTATCCGGCTACCGAATGCAGCGGCAAATCTGACGATGTCCAGGGGAGACAAATTATCACCCGGCTTGCCCCCGATCGTTCCTCTGATGCCGGAAATGCTCTTGATCAATGCCACAATCAGTAGATTTAAGTATATAGGTAAATGTACGTTTTTGACAGGGGGAAAGACTACTACTTTGTGGGTATTCTTTAGGGACCACAGGTTTTACAATTCCGCAAGTAAAATGCCAGAAACCTTTGAAAGCACTATTTTTTATTCCTTAATATCATATATTTCGCAGTCTCGTAAATACCCTCCGTCAATTGCCGCAGCTCTTTTTTCCGGGGGCCGCTGATCACCGAGTCCGGAACGGGATCGTTATTTACCGTAGAGACCATTTCTTCCTTGCCTGTCTTCAGCTGCAGCCGGTAAAAATACCCATTATGGACCACGGCAATGGATTCATGGTCGGGGTTATAAATGAAGGATAAGGCTTTCCCGGCATAGCGGGCGCTGTCCAGGAGATCGCGCCCCAGGGTAGTGTTCAGGTAAGGGATGTGGCAAAGACCTGCAAGCGTAGGCAGTACATCCATCTGGGAACAATCTTTCGTAATACGCTGCGGAGCAATGAGCTTCGGGGAATACACCAGGAGCGGGACATGCTCCGCGGTAAGCCAGAGATCCGTCCATGCCCTGGGAAACATCGTACCCGCATCACCGGGAATGCCATGGTCCCCTACAAAAAGAAAGATCGTATTTTCAAAATATTTTTCTTTGGCAGCCGCCTCTATAAAAGTACGGAAGCTGAAATCCGTATAGCGGAAAGCATTCATCTCGTCGTTAGTCGCGAATCCGCATTTCTGCAATGAATCCAGCGGTACAGTGATGGGATGGAATGCAGCCCTGTCCTCAGCCGGGATGGTATAGGGCCGGTGATTGTCGGCTGTCTGAACGACGGCAAAGAAGGGTTTATCCCTTTGCCTGAACACTTTATTGGCTTCCAGGAAAAGGTTCTTATCGCTGATGCCCCAGACATCTACCTTAGGCGCTTTGAAATCCTCCTGCTCGTAGATCCTCAACCCTTCTATATTGTTTGTAAGCAATCCCTGGATATTCGCCCAGCTCGTGCTGCCGCCCAGGAAATACATTTTATCGTAGCCTTTGAAATCGTTGATGATCGTATGCTGGTCGACGGCGGATGGGTTGCGGCTGGAAGTGGAAGTGGATATTGCCACGTCAGGGATCCCCGTGACTGTGGCCCACACACCGCGGGCAGTGCCATAGCTGGGCGTAAAGCAATGATCAAAGAACAGGCCCTGCTGACACATGCTGTTGAAAAAAGGGGTCGTGTTCAAAGGATTACCCCACATGGAGCTCTTATATGCGCTGAAGGATTCACAGATCACCACCACGACGTTGGGCATGGCCGCCGCAACACCCGGCCGGGCAGGCATGGCCCTTCGGACGGCAAAAGCCAGCGGATCGGTGCCCGCCGGCGCTGCGGAAACGTCGTTAAAACCGAAATAGGTCGCCAGCTGCGGCAATGCCTTCTTTACCTTAGCCTCGTCATAGGCAACGTGCCTGAATTTCAATCCACTGAAAAAAGATTGAAAAGGGTTGAGGGCGATATTGGCCTTATAATCGTTGCCCAGGTTGAAAGCGTCGCTCCACCGGAGAGGATATTGGCCGATCCTGCCGAAAATAGCCAGGCCCAGCAATAAAAAAACGACTACAAACCAGGTAACCCGTGAAGAAATCTTCAGGACAGGATCGTCCTTCCGCTGAACCCGCTTATATATATACTTAGCCACCCTTGACAGGAGCCAGGTACCTGCTATCAGCAGGAGCAGGATCCGGATCACCGGATAGGTCTGCCATGCCATGCGGGCAGAGATGCTGGCATCGACCAGGTAATTTAATATGCTGGCATTCAGCCTCTGTGAGAGATAACTGTAATGGGCGAAATCCACCGAATAGAAGAATATGATAAGGAAGCCAGCCAATCCCATCAGAAAAATAGCCCATCTCCTGCCCCCCGGACGCCGGAAAGGATGCAAAAAAGGAAAGCTGCCCGTAATGAGGAGCAGAACGCACAGGATACCCACATAACGCAGGTCAAAACGCAACCCCAGCCCAAAGGCAGGCAGAAGGTCCGAAAAAGAATGGCCCTGTTTGCTGAAAGAAAGGAAGAGAAAAAGACGCAACAAGCTCATGATCAATAAAAAAATAATCCCCATCGCAAAAATCAAACGGATCAATTTTGGTATCTTTATTCCTGCCTTTGTTCCCATGACCTTCTGTTATTATCTTTTTATCAAATGGGCGTAAAATTAGGGCAATTATTCAGGAAACCATGATTTTACTTGACAGTAACAGTCATCCGGGCTTCATACAAAAGATCGTACAGGCGGATCATTGGCTTTTCTCCAAAATCAACCAGGACTGGGCAGGCGCTGCCGGTGACCTTATCTTTCCTTTTCTCCGGGAAATGGAATTCTGGGTGCCCCTCTATCTCTTTCTCCTGGTGTTCATTATCCTCAATTTCGGTGTAAAAGGCTGGCGGTGGGCGCTGATGTTCATCCTGACGGTGGCAATCGGGGACCAGGTCAGCAGCAACCTGGTAAAAAGCTTTATCTTCCGGCTGCGCCCCTGTCATCATCCCGAATTGGCCGACAATATCCGTATCCTGGTCCATTACTGCCCGCAGAGCTCCAGTTTCACGTCTTCCCATGCCTGCAATCATTTTGCAATGGCCTGGTTCATTTTTCTCACCCTGCGGCACACGGGCCGGTGGTGGATGGCCGTATTCATCTGGGCTTTCTTAGTAGCTTATGCGCAGGTGTATGTAGGAGTGCATTTTCCGGTGGACGTGATGGCAGGCGCTTTGCTGGGAAGCCTGATAGGATTTATCACCAGCCGTATATTCCGGTGGCAATCAGGCCCCCTCAATTTACAACCCTATAATCATCAACATGCTTGAGATATTTATTCTATTTTTCCTGATCATTTTAAACGGATTGTTCGTCATGGCGGAGATCGCGCTGGTGTCGGCGCGAAAAAGCCGGCTGGAACAACTGGCGGATCAGGGCGATGACAAGGCCAAAGCCGCGCTCAGGCTGGCAGAAAACCCGGAGCTCTTCCTATCCACTGCCCAGATTGGGATTACGCTTGTCGCCGTCCTGGTGGGTTTTTACTCCGGGGAAAAATTTTCCGCCGACCTCCAGCCCTACCTGGAAAAGATCTCTTATCTCCGGCCCTATGCGGCCAATATCTCCACTGCGCTCATCCTGATCTCCGTTACACTGCTGTCCATCATATTCGGAGAGCTGATCCCCAAACGCATCGGCCTGCTGCGGGCAGAACAGATCGCCCGGCTGGTAGCCAGGCCCGTAAGGATCTTGTCGCTTGTCACGCACCCTATCGTATGGCTGCTGAACACATCCAGCAATCTTTTTTTCAGGTTCTTCCCCATCACTCCTTCTCGGGACAGTGCGGTGACGGAAGACGAGATCAAGGCCATTATCCATGAAGGTACTGAACAAGGCACCATTGAAGAAGCTGAACAGGAGATCATCGAACGTGTCTTTCACCTGGGTGACCGGAATATCACCTCTCTCATGACCCACCGCAGCGATATCATTTGGTTCGACCTGAATGAGAATGAAGAGACCATCAAGGAAAAGATCATAAAGGAGCCTCATTCCGTCTACCCCATCTGTGACGGGGCTATCGATAATATCAAAGGTGTCGTGTCGATCAAGGACCTTTACGTGACGGACGATTCTGTTCTGTTCAAGGACATCATGACGCCGGCCCTCTTTATCCCTGAGAATAATTCCGCATATGTAGTGCTGGAAAAATTCAAGCAGTCCAAGATCCACTGCTGCTTCATCGTGGATGAATATGGTAGCCTGCAGGGCCTCATCACATTGAACGACATCCTGGAAGCCATCATTGGAGACATCGCCCAGCCGGACGTTCCCGACTATGAGATCACTCCACGGGATGACGGCAGCTTCCTGGTAGACGCCCAGATACCTTTCTACGACTTCCTCACCCGCTTCCACAAAACTACATGGATGAATGAAGGGGACCATGAATTTGATACGTTGGCAGGTTTTATACTGAACCAGTTGGAGCGTATTCCCGTCATCGGCGAAAAGCTGGAATGGAGAGGGTTCACCTTCGAGGTCGTGGATATGGATGCACAACGCATCGATAAAGTGCTGGTGAACCTTTCCGAGGAGCTGAAAAGTGAAGTAAAAGAGGAAGAGGAGGACTAGAATTCAAAAACGGCCTCCGCGGACGGATAATCCAGCCGGGTACTCTTCTTTACCCCTCCCACGGAAGCATGCATAATATTGATCTCCTGGTTGAAATTGTCATACAACAGACTATTGCTGACGTCGATCTTCTTTACTGTGGATATGTTATTCACCTGGAAATAGCTCCAGGTGCCGTCTTCTTCTTTTTCGCTGCCGACAAATTGAAGAACAGCTGGACGTCCATCCAATTTCAACAGTAAATGCCGCTGTATATAGTCGGCGATCAGCTTGTCCGTGGCAGTCTTGTTCTTTACGTCGGACAGGTCCACCTTGGCATGCGTCACTTTTTCCAGGACAGCCTCGAAATCGTTGGTGAACATCTTGCAGCTGATCTCCATGACCTTATCCTTAGGATTGTGATTGATCTCAGTGACGGTGATATACAGGGGATGTGTTAAGAATATCAACCATTTAAATAGGGATGTAGCCATTTAAAAAGTAAATTTTTATGGTACAAAAGTCTGGATAATTTTGAACATCGCCGAATCATGAATGAATTTAATATATATTTTGGAATAGGGACGCACCACATCCTCACGCTGGAGGCCATGGACCATATCCTCTTTGTAGGAGCGCTGTGCCTGCGGTACCAGCCCGGGGATTGGCGAAAAGTGGTGGTGCTGGTGACGGCTTTTACCATCGGACACTCCATCACCCTTGCGCTCAGCGCCACCGGCTCAGTGCATTTTGCCACCCGCTGGATCGAGTTCCTTATCCCCATCACCATCGTCGTCACGGCCATTAACAACCTGCAGCAGCGCAGCGGGCAGGTGGAGCACCCGGCCAGGCTGCCCCTGATCTATTTTTTCGCCCTTTTCTTCGGGCTGATCCACGGACTTGCCTTTGGCAGCACTTTGCTCAGCCTGGAGGGCAGAGAAGGCCTCGTCATGCACCTGCTGGCCTTCAACCTGGGGATCGAAATAGCCCAGCTGCTGGTAGTCGCCCTTTTCCTGGTAATTTCCTTTATTTTCGTGCAGCTTTTAAAAATTCGGCGCATCTGGTGGGTGCGCATCGCATCCGTAATCGTGCTGGCATGGAGTCTGCAAATGGCTTGGTCGCGGTGGCCATCCCACATGTCCCGGTGAAATAAATCGAGTAAAAACCAACAATAAACACACATCATGAGAAATGAACTGCTATTGTTCCTGGGTCTCACCGCCACCGGCGCCACCATGGCCCAGAACAATCCTGCTTCCAACCACGGTAATAAATTCGAAGCCCTGGGCACGATGCTGCCCACGCCGAATGAATACCGCACCGCCAGCGGCGCTCCCGGTCCTAAATACTGGCAGCAGCGGGCTGACTATGACATCAAGGCTACACTGGACGAGGACAAACAATGGCTGACCGGCTCGGAAACGATCACTTACTTCAACAACTCTCCTGACGAGCTGACCTACTTGTGGCTCCAGTTGGATGAGAACGAACACAGCGCTAAGAACAACGCCAACTACCAGGACGGTAGCTCCATGCCTAAGATCACCAGCGACCAGATGGTGGACCGCACCATCTCGATGAAGCAGCCCAATGACTTCGGTGACAATATCGTGAAGATCACCGATGCGCTGGGCGCATCCCTCAAATACATGGTCAATAAGACCATGATGCGGGTAGAGCTGCCGGCAACACTGAAACCCGGCCAGAAGTTCATCTTTAAGATCGATTGGAACTACCATATATCGGATCGCATGAAGTACGGCGGCCGTGGCGGCTTCGAATATTTTCCCGAAGACGGCAACTACCTCTTCACCATGACCCAATGGTATCCCCGTCTTTGCGTATACAGTGACTTCCAGGGCTGGCAGAACAACCAGTTCACCAGCCGCGGCGAATTCGCCCTGACCTTCGGTAACTTCAAAGTGCAGATGACGGTCCCCGCCGACCATGTCATCGGCGCCACGGGGGAATGCCAGAACTACCAGCAGGTGCTCACACCGGCGCAATTCACCCGCTGGCAGCAGGCGCAGACTGCAAAAGAACCCATAGAGATCGTCACGCTGGCCGAAGCAAAGGCATCAGAGGTCAAAAAGAACAAGCAGACAAAGACCTGGATCTTCAAAGCCGACAATGTACGTGACTTTGCATGGGGCTCCTCCAGGAAATTCGTGATGGACGCCATGCCCGCCTATGTGGAAGGGAAAAAAGTGATGTGCATGAGCTACTATGGCAAGGAAGCCTATCCCGTCTACCGTCGCTTCTCCACCAAGGCGGTAGCTCATACCATTAAGACCTATTCCCATTTTACCATCCCCTTCCCCTACCCTGTAGCCCAGAGCGTGGAAGCTTCCAACGGGATGGAATACCCGATGATCTGTTTCAACTACGGCAGGGCTGAAAAGGACGGCACCTATAGCGAAGCCACCAAATATGGCATGCTGGGAGTCGTCATCCATGAAGTAGGCCACAACTTCTTCCCCATGATCATCAACAGCGACGAACGTCAGTGGTCCTGGATGGATGAAGGGCTCAACTCATTCGTGGAGTACCTGACGGAAGAACTATGGGATAATAAATTCCCTGTCCGCGGCAAGGGCCCGGCCTGGGCCATCGTGGACTATATGAAGCTGCCGAAAGATCAGCTGGAACCCATCATGACGAATTCCGAGAACATCGTCCAATTCGGTCCCAACGCCTATACCAAGCCGGCGACAGGACTCAACATGCTGCGCGAGACGATCATGGGCCGGGAATTATTCGATTATGCATTCAAGGAATATGCCCGCCGCTGGGCCTTCAAACATCCCACCCCCGCCGACCTGTTCAGGACGATGAATGACGCCAGCGCCGAAAATCTCGACTGGTTCTGGCGCGGCTGGTTCTATGGCATCGACGCCGTGGATATCTCCATCGACAGCGTTAAGCACTTCACACCCGATCTGGAGCATCCCGTAGCCAAAGTGGATACCACGATCATGAAGAACGTAGACAAACCTATGCCGGATGGCAAGTTCCCGCAGGATGTCTCCAAGGAAAAGAACCGCAATGACAAAAACATCAGATTCGCCGTGGACTCCGATACTTCCCTCCATGATTTTTACTGGAAATATTCCCGGGGTCTGGTCCCTTACGACACGACAAAATATGCACAGCATATTGTACAGTATGATCAACCCCTGGACGATTCCGCCAGGCGTACACTCAGCTCAAAACAGTTCTACGAACTGCAGTTCAGCAACAAAGGCGGCCTGGTGATGCCCATCATCCTCGAATGGACCTATAAGGATGGCACAAAGGAGGTCGAGCGCATTCCCGCCCAGATATGGCGCAAGAATGAAGGGCACCTGACAAAGCTGTTCATCAAGGACAAGGAAGTAGAAAGCATCAAGCTGGACCCCAACCGCGAGACAGCCGACATCGACGAAAGCAATAATAGCTGGCCCACCGTGAAGACGGAAAGCAAGTTCCAGGTGTTTAAAGCGAAACAGCAGTTGCTGAGGAGCATTCCACAGACGAATAATCCGATGCAGCAGGCAGCGCAGAAAAAGCCTTTTTAATGCAAGAGGGGCCGCAGGGCCCCTCTTCTTTTTAACTTATTTCCAGGCAAAATCCGAAAGCCCAACCGTCACGATAAAAGTCCCCTGCTTGAAAAAAGCCATATCCAAAAAGATGTACACCGGTGCATTGAGACTGTTGGAACCCGCAGGCACCGCGAAAAAGGTACCATAATTGCCCCTGGCTACAGTCCCGTTGATCGCCGGATTGGCAAAGACAGGAAATTGATTGGGCACCGTTGGGAATTGATATTCCACAGATGTATCCGTCCGCACTTCCGGGTAATAGGGATCGAATTGCTTCATGTTCCATCTGTTTGTCCTCACGCCGATACCCCATGTTTTGGCGTCGTACACCGCGCCATTCTTATCCAGGAATTTATACACGATCTTATTGGTGGCCGAAGGATAATACGTGATATTAATATCCGGGTTGGCGATAGTGTACAGGGAAGAGCCCGTGGTAGGATCGAAGACGCCTGCATACGCTCCCGGATAAACGGTATCAGGGACCGAAGAGCCCATTATGATGATATTGCAGGCATTCGTCAGCGTTCGTGTGCCCCGTACGTTCGTCACTTTCACATCGATGGTATAGGTGCCCGCCGGGACGAACTGGGTGGCCGGCGTAAGCTGTATTCGCCCGCCGATGGGATTGATCGAAAGCGGCTTGGCCGCCGTAATCTGGAGCTTCTTATTCAGCAGGTCCAGGGTGGAATCCAAATACGTCACCGATCCTGAAAACCCCATGATGCTGTCCGTCTTTGTCAGCATGCTGTCCACATCGTTGCCATGCTCATCCACTACCTTTAAGAGCTCGACCTGCAGCGGCGACGTCGATCCGTCCGCCACAATGCTGGAAGAGACGGTAATACTACCCTTACTTGTCGTCAATGGATTTTCCACGTAATACATATTATCGCTTAAAAAGCCCTTTTCTACCTTCTCACAACCAGTGAAGAAGGCTACAACAGCAAGACAGATGCTGGCACGTCGTATAAGAGTAAGTGTAGGCATAATGATTTTATTTAAGTATTAGAGTCTTCTTAAGTTGACATAATTCGCCAGCACATGCAGCGTCGTCCCCGAAGAGGTGAGAATACCCGTGGTCTGGCAGGGCAGATAGGAGTCGGTGGGGTCATTGGCCGGGGCGCCGGTCGAGCCGTCTATCGCACCGTTGATCCGCACATATTCCAGTTCATAATAGGAAAAGTTGGGCTGGGAGTTAGTCAGGTACACGGTGTAGGCTTGTTGCACCTTCAGGACACCACTGAGCACCGTGTCCGCCGCCCAGTTGGGATATTGCACGGTGGTGGTAGTGACATTGTCCAGGGTGATGTCCTTGCTGCTGAACATATATTGGGTAAGGAACTTCGAGCTTACACTGTCATACAGCTGCTGCATGCTGGAATATCTCGAACTGCGCATGAACCGGTTGATCGCATAGTCGTTGAAGGCGAAAAACGTCCCCGCCTTATTCACCGAATCCTTCAGGTTGAAATGGTCTATCAGCAGGATAGTCGAATCAAACTCGCGGTACCCATTAGCTTTCAGGTAATCATAGGTCGACAGGCTCGTGTGTGGATCATGGGTGCCCCCATCCTTGAGATAGCCGTCTTTTTTACAGGCAAGGGCCCCTGTCAGCATCAGCAGGACGATGACTGCGACAGGTATTCTTTTATTGTTTTTTTTCATTTTGTTTGCTTTAAGATGATGGCAAAAGGCTTATTTAATTTTCCCGCTCCAGAAAGGGGTTTGCGTCAGCTTGGGATTGATCAGAAAGAGAGATGGATCGATGGGCCAGTAGTATTTGCCCGCCTGGAATTCCCCGTCATCCATAGCGGAAAATGATGCAATTCCCGCCAGCCTGTAAAATCTCACCATGTCATAAAAACGATGGCCCTCCAGGAACAACTCCCGGCCCCTTTCATCCAGGATGGCCAGTAAAAGAACGGGCCCCGTAAGCCCTGCCACAGGTCCCAGTCCACGATGCTGGCGGATGTCGTTCACCAGGGCCAGGGCTCCGCCTTCGTCCGGAGCGGTTTTGGCAGCCAGCGCTTCCGCCTTCAGCAATTCGATGTCCGCCAGCCGGAAAATGATGATATTATTCATCGCCACCTGGTAGGCAGTATTGGAATTAATATTCTGGATATTGGCATACTTGATACATACCTCCGTGCCGGAGTTGTGCGCAAACGCCAGTTGATAACGGACATCGTTGGGATCACTGTACAGACCCATGAATTGGCTGGCAATTTGCCAGAAAGGGGCAACGGCATTGTTGTTGATATAGGGCGGCATAAGGGTGACGCCGGTCAGGCTATACGCATCGGTCGCCTTCATGCTTTCCGACTGGGAATTCTGGGCGATCTCGAATATACCTTCCTGCGACTGCCCTTTATAAATGTTCATATAACTGGCGCCATCCACCAGCGAATAGGAACCGGAGCCGATAACGGAGTCGCAGGCTATATTACAGCTGTCATAATTCCCTTTCCACGCATAAATATGCGCCATCAGCGCAAACACGGCCCCTTTGTCGGCGCGTACCACCTGGTCCTGGGAGGAAAGATCCCTCCAGTCCAGGAACTGCTTTGCCTGGTTCAGATCGCTGATGCATTGGGCAAGCACCTGGCTCTGGGGCGACCTGGCCAGTTTGGGGGCAGTGGCATTATCTTCATAATATGTCGTCACCAGCGGAACGTCTCCCCAGACGCGGGCGATATAGAAATAATTGAAAGCCCTGGTAAAATAGGCTTCCCCCAACAGATGGTTTTTCCGCACCTGCTGCTCCGCAGTGCTGTTGCCGTTGAACAGCGATACGGGCATGTTGTCAATGTAATGAAGGCAGCGGTTGCTTTGCGCAATGCCCGTATAAAAATTGGTGAATAGCCTGAGCTTTAACCGGGGATCCCAATTATTGGCCGCAGGAATACCGACACCCCAGTTCATGTCCTGTATATCGCTATAGGACAGGTCGCCACCTATGACACCATCAAACTCGTCGGAGACAAGGTCCCCGTAGGAATAATAGGTGATGGATGCATTGAAAGCGGACCTTATCAGCGAGTAACAGGCAGCTACAGAAGCATTGGCATCCCCGTCGGACTTCCACGTGGTCTGGTCCGTGGCCTCACTGTTGGGCTGCTGGTCTAAGAACTTGTGGCAGGAAGTGAACAGGGCGATCACACCTGTAAGCCATATGATGATATATCTTGTCTGCATGGTAAAAGTTTGAAATTTTAAAGAACAAGGTTTTCTACAGCTCGATACGGAACCCCGCGGTGAATTTTAAAGCAGATGGATATCCGACATTGGAAGTACCCGTGGTCGGGTCCACCAGCTCAGGATCAGCAATGGTCTTGCTCTTCTTCAGGGTCAGCAGGTTTTCCGCCATGCCATATACATTGATAAATTTCAGCTTCAGCGCATGCACCCATTTTGCCGGGAGATTATATCCCAGCGTCACCTGCTTCACTTTTATAAAGCTGCCATCCTCCACGAAATATGAGCTGGCGATATTCCAGGGGTCCTGCGCCGATCCGGAAGGATACACCAGCCTGGGAAAGGGCGCCTTATCGCCGTCCTTAATCCAGAACTTCCCAAGGATGTCCACCAGTGCGGCCGGACCGGAATTGGATCCCCATGAGTCTATTCCCCGGCTGCCGTTCAGCGCGTCGGAAAGAGCCCCGTTGAAGATCTTCCTTCCGGCGACAAAAGAGCAAAAAATGTTCAGGCTGATTCCTTTATAGGAGAAAGTGTTGCCAAATCCGCCTGTTACCTTCGGGTTTGGATTGCCCGCGATCACCTTGTCGTCATAATTGATATTGTAATCCCCGTTCATGTCCACATAGGCTGCATCGCCTGCTCCCAGGGTAGAACCCTGGTAGGTCATTTTCTTGCCGGTGATCGGGTCCACTGGCACATCGGCGTCCGTGGCATAAGCGCCCTTGATCTGGTAGACCTTATAGTTGAAGAGCGGTTCGCCTATCGTCAGCGATTGCTGGAACCACGGCGGTCCGAACAGGAAATCACGATTGCCGTTGGGAAGCCTGGTCACATAATTCCGGTTGAAGGATACGTTAAACGTGGTATTCCATTGGAATGGAGAGGTAGAAGGCAGGTTCCTGGTGCTGAGACCGATCTCCAGGCCCTCGTTCCTGACATCCACAAAATTCCCGGAATAGTAGGTATAGCCCGTGGTAGGCTGTGCGGGTATATTGTAGAAATATTTATCCCTGGCATCTTTGCGGTAGACGTCGACAGCAAGATTGATCCGGCTGCCGAATAATTCGACATCGGCTCCGATGTCCGTTTGAGGATATTTTTCCCATCGTACGCTGGTGCTGGCTGCGACGCCGGCATTGTAGATATAGTTATAATATGGATAGGGAGATATCACCGTAGTGCCGTTGTAAGTAGAAGGCGTGCCGCCAACACCCAGGCTCCCAAAATTATTTACCAGGCTGCCTGTAGAACCTAGTAAATAGCTCGCATCCGGATAAAGAGCCTGGTACTTGGCATACCAGCTGCCGGGGTCATTTCCCGTAACGCCATAGCTCGCCCGCAGCTTGAAGAAATTGACGACGCCGGTCACCGGCTTCATAAAGTCTTCATCGGTCAATATCCATCCTGCCGAAAAGGATGGGAACGTGCCCCAGCGGTAATTCGCGCTATAGATGGAGCTGGCGTCCCGCCTCAGGGAAACGGTGGCCAGGTATTTTCCCTTGTAATCGTAAGACAATCGCCCGTAATAGGACAGTGTGGTCTTCTCGCTCCGGCTAGTGGACACCGACAGGTTGGCCCCGGACGGCACCGTCTGGAGCGTCGTAATGCCGGTGACGGCAATTCCCGCCGCCGAAGCGGACGAAAAGTAATTCTTCGTGTCGTAAGCGGAAAAACCGCCCACCGCCACCAGGTGATGGTCCTTGAATGACTTCAAATACGTGAGATAATTCTCGAAGGTCCAGGTCGGATTGTTGGAATTGATCTCATAAGCCGTATTCTGGATACCATTCAATAATGCAGGAGAAAAATAGGCCCACTTGTCTGTATAATTATTATAGGAAAAATTGCTGTTGAAAAGCAGGTTGTGCAGGATGGTATCGCTGAGCCCGATGGTTCCAATGAAGGCAAAAGGCCGGTTGTCATCAAAGCTGTTGGTCTGCCCTTTGTACAACGCCTGCTGCTGGGGACTCAGCTGAACGAAAGAGGAAGGAAAATTCCAGGAAGAGAACAGCGTGCCGGAGGACCCGCCCGTGCCGTGCCTCCGCTTTTCTGAGCTGATGACCAGGTCGGTAGTGATCTTCATTCCTTTAAGAGGGTTAATACCCAGGTTCAGGTGCGGGGTCATCTTATCGATGGAGAAGCCGTTCAGCAGGCCCTGCTCGTTGTAATGGTCCATGGACAGCCGGTAATTGGTGGAGCCGGCAAACCCGGCCACCGATACGTCCTGGTTATTCACCAGCGCCTTGCTGCGGATCATTAGCCCCTGCCAGTCCACATCATTGTTCCAGGCGGCGTTCAGACTGTCGGTAAGCGCGAGGGGAATACCTCCCGCCTGGATATTGCTATAGCCCATCTGGCTCTCTAAAAGCGCCAGCTTCAAACTCCGTTCGGCTGCGCCCGTAGAAACTTTCCTGAATTGGGGACGGGTAGTGGCTCCCACATAGCCCGATACATTGACCTGGGGCTTTCCCCGCAGTGCCCTTTTCGTCTTTACGATGATGACCCCGTTGCCGGCCCTTGCCCCATAAATAGCAGAGGCAGAAGCGTCCTTTAATACGTCGATGGATTCGATGTCGTTGGGATTGATCAGGCTCAATGGATTGGTGGTCGCAGCCGCACCGGTAATGGCGTTATAAGACGTATATGCCGGCGTGATCGAGTTGACATCATAGATCGTCCCGTCAATTACATATAAAGGTCCCGTATTCCCTCCATTGGCGTTGGAATAATCCACATTCGTGGCGCCCCGGATAACAATGGCCAGCTTGGTGCCCGGTTCGCCCGAACTCGAAAGCACGCTGACACCCGGCAATCGCCCCTGCAGCATCTGATCAAAACTTGCTTCGGGAATATCCTGTATGTCCTTCCCCTTGATGGAAGACACGGCAGCCGTAAGGTCCCGCCTTCGCATGCCCTGATAGCCGATCACCACAACGTCCCCCATATTACTTTTAGAGGGTTTCAAGGTAATAGATAGCTCATCTCCCGCCACATGCACGGTCCGGTCCTCATACCCGACAAAACTAATGATAACATCTTTGACTTTCCCTTTCAGGACAAGCGCAAATCGGCCCAAAGTATCCGTTACGACCACATTCCCGGGATAGCCTTTTTCCGCGATGGTCGCACCCCCGAGCGGACTCCCCTTTTCGTCCCTGACGACGCCCTGCACAGTTACCTTGCTCTGCGCATGTACTGCAGGGATAATAGAAGTCACGAGCAAAGCTATAGCAATAGCCAGCAAGGCAATCTTTCTCATTGCAAATTGTTTTGGTGTTGAGTTAATTATGGTAGCTTAGATAATATTAATGTCAAATTAACATTTAATTAATTTAAGCCATTCTAAAAATAGGACCCGTCCGGAGGGAACGCTTCATTGATATTAACAACCTGTAATTATATTTTACCCCGGCTATTTTTTTTCAGCCGTTGCGATCCGTACAACGGAAATCGAGAAAGGTTGGAAACTTATCTTGCCCGAGGCGCCTTGTCCTGTCGGAGCAAAAAAGTCGGAAAGAGTGCTGTCATGCGGTATATACTGAGCAGGATGGGTAAAGGAATTCTCCGCCTCTCCGGAAGGCGCGCTGAGGGTCGTCACCTTCACAGCGCCGGCAGCCGGATGCAAGTGATTCAATAACAATGTGGTCTCACAGGCAACAGCCGAGGCATTGACAACTTTGACGATGACATCGCCATTGCTTTCATCCCGGCCCGACAGCGCAAACAAAGTAGGAGGCTGCTTGTAAGACATGATCAGGGTTTCATCCAGGTAGCAATCCACTTTATCCTTGCCAACTTCCAGCCGGATGGTATACCAGCGGTCTTTTTCAATGGGCCTGGCCAGCCTTTTCTGCGGAGACACATCCGAAACATCGAAACCATTGGCGACACGCTCGAAAACGCAGTTGACATTCACATAGCTGCCGATATGCGCCCGTAAAAATGTATTGCTGTCTTTTACTGCAAAGGGGATGATAAAGGCATTGTACCCGTCCAGCTTCCGGGCTCTCAGCGTAAGCGTATACGCGCTGAAGGACCTGTCCTTCAGGAGCGCCAGGCGTTGCGGCCCATCGGCCGTCTCGGCCAGGCCGCTGTCAGCCCCGACCTCCCATTTGCCTCTCAGCAGCTGCCATTCTTCCGGATGCTGTATAAAATCACTTTGATAAACGGTCTTCCCATCCTGCACTACCTTGAGGTCCCTGTACTCGGTGTGCGTGTCCCAGGTGGCCAGACCAATGCCGCCGCTGAATTGCGGTGTCTGCACCACCGGCGGCAGCACCTGTACTTCGGTGGAAAGATTGACGTCCGCCCGGTGGTCGTTCATCATTTTAATGACATAATAGGATATGCGGGCAAAGCTGCCGGCCGCATCGAAGTTGATCAGGTTCACCGGCCAGTCCACATCATTGACATTCACCAGCAACGGTGCATAGCTGCTCATCTTTACCAGGTCTGCGTTCTTCTCCATGCTCATGATATACACAGCGTCGCTGAGCGAGGCCGTCATATTGCCCCTGCCCACTCCGCCATTGGTTGCATATTCCCCTACATACATATTCCAGCTTCCGCGGGGATAGCGGTCGAAATGATCATAATGCGTCATAGCCCACCAGGCGGCCTTGTAAGCATGCTCGTCTGCCAGCTCCACGTGCTGCATGCTGTCCAGTGTATGTTTGTTGACATCGCCGATACCCATGCTGGCAATGATCTGTATGGAAGGATATTTTTCGTGGATGGCATCGTAGAACCAGTTGTATCGCCTTGCATAACGAGGACCCGATTGCTCATTGCCCACCTCCACGTATTTCAGAGGAAAAGGAGCAGGATGACCATTGGCTGCCCGGATCCTGCCCCACTTGCTGCTGACAGGCCCGACGGCATATTCGATGGCGTCCAATGCATGCTGTATCGTAGGTCCTACACTGTCATCCGGGATAAAAGTACCGCTCCTGAAATCACAGGCAACGCCCACATTGAATACATACAGGGCCGCCGAATGGATGTCTTCACAGAATTGCAGGTATTCGTGATACCCAAACCCATCGCTCGTCCAATATCCCCAGGGACTGTAAGTACCGGGCCGTTGTTCCACAGGACCAATTGTTTTCTCCCAGTCAGGCGCGCTTTGGATATCGATGCCCTCTACAAAACATCCTCCCGGCCACCTGATAAATGCAGGCTTCAGGTCCGCGATATATTGCGCAAGGTCCCTGCGCAGGCCATTTGTCCGGCGAAGAAAGGTAGCCTCGGGGAAAAGGGATACGTAGTCCAGCCACAATGTACCGGCGCCGCCAAAGGTCAACACGAATTTCGCCTTGGGATCACTTTTCACGGCCGTCAAAGTACAGCTGTATTTATGCCATTGCGCGGCACGTACAGCAGGAAAAGTGTGGCTCGCCAGCACAGCTCCGTCTTCCGACTGAAGAGACACCGTCAGCGACCCCTTGTAAGTTCCGGCCGTCCTTGTATAAAAATTAAGATCGTATTTCTCCCCGGCGACGGTGTTGATCCCCCAGAAGCCTTCATTCACCAGGTCTGCCTTGCCTTTTGGATCATTTTTAAGGACCTCCACTTTCAACGAGTGGGGAGTAGCTGCATTTAAAGGCTGCTCTGTCGTGAGCGACAGCCGCAAATCCGTGCCGCCTGTTTGCGCCGGCGACCAGGCTGGCCACTCACTCTTCAGCGGCCATTCCATTTTCCAGTCGCTGACCCCATTGTTGGGGATCGAGAAATGCGGTGTCCTTTCAGGCACGATGTATGGCCCCTCCAGGTGTGTGCCGGGAGGCAGCCGTACTTCTTCAAATCCCCTGTTCTGAATAAGCTCCGCATACAAGCCTCCCTCTCCCGCATGGCTGATCTCCTCGAAGAAGATCCCATGCAGCGTGGACGACACGGCTGCACCGGGTTTTGCGCCATCGATGGTGATGACTGCCTTGTCCGGTATTTGCTGCGGCCGCGCGGCAAAGGCGCAGGCAACCAACGGAAGTATGAAAAGTATACGCATCATTTTACGCTCCATTCATGAATGCCGGATGCAAAATCCGCCGGTAGCTGCACTTCCATTCGCAGCGCCCTGGTAGTCACCGGCTGGAATTGCACTGCATTGTACCTGTCTTTTACGGTCTCATATGGCGTAGTGTTCTGCACAGGCACCCAGCTGCCATCTTTTTTGTACAATAATTTCCAGGATGCGGGGATCCGGCATCCGCCCCAGGGACCGTCGTCAAACCAGTACACATTGGATGAGGTGATAGTATAGGTGGTGTCAAAATCATATTGCACCCATTCGGTCGTATTTTTCTTCGGCCACCAATGCAGGTAGCTCGCGCTGTTGTCCCTGGAATCCGCAGGATCATACTGATCATTCAGTGCTTTCAGCATCAGCCTGCCCTGTACGGACGACGAGACAGCGCTTTTGCTGGCAATGGTGGGAGCAGGCTTAGGCAGGGCTGCGGATGATTTATAAGGGATCCACACTTCCATCTCGCCGGCCCCCCGGTTGTTCCAGGAATAATAAGGAATGGCCTTCACGGCTTCTTTCTTCGTGATGATCTCTTCGCTGCCTTGCTGCCGTGCCGATGTGTTGCCTTCGGCCGTCAGTTGAACGATGCCTCCCAGTTTGTCAGCAGCATAGCCGCTGCTCACATCCGCCGATCTGTCCACGACAATACTTTGCACCGTGCTGTCCGGCTGATCTTTCCCTTCAAGACAATACACGATGGGGCCGCGCTGCAGGGCAAACCTGTCCCTATCGGCTTTTACGTTGTCACTCGCCAGTACTTTCCGGACCTCCATCGGCAGATCGATCACGATCTTGTCCCCTTTCTTCCAGGTACGGTCCAATACCGCATACCCCTTGTCCATCCGATACCCGGTCATCACCCCATTGATGCTGATGGGAATTGCCGTCCTCTTATCCGAAGCGTACCTGTACAGGCCGCCGGGGATAGGCTGATCCTGCGCCCAGCCCGGGATCCGTACATGCAATATAAAACGGCCGCTCCTTGCAGGGTCGATCCCGATCTCTACCCTCCCTTCCCAGGGATAAGCGGTTTTCTGCGTAAGGATCAGCTTGCCCGAAGTCAGCGCAATCTCCGCCCTGTTGCTCATGAACAGGTTCACAAACAGGTCATTCCCGTTTTGTGCATAGACATAGCCGGGCACGGAGGGCAGGAAACGGGCGACATTGGAGATGCAGCAGGCGCAGCTGAACCAGGCGCTGCGCTGATGTTGTCCCAGCGAAGCCAGGGGGTTGGGATAAAAAAATCGGTTACCCGTCAGCGATACACCTGATAATAGGCCATTGTACAAGGTCCTTTCCAGCACATCCACATATTTTGCATCACCATGGAGGAGGTACATCCGGCTATTCCAGTAGACATTTGCGATTGCCGCGCAGGTCTCAGCATAAGCAGACATATTGGGCAGATCATAGGCATCGCCAAAAGCCTCCCCATTTCCGGTAGCGCCGATGCCGCCCGTGATATACAATTTCGAATAAACGACATCATGCCAGATGTCGTCGATGGCATCCAGGTATTTTTTATCTCCCGTCAACGCGGCCACATCGGCCATGCCGGTGTACATGTACGCCGCACGCACCGCATGGCCCTCCGCCTGGTGCTGGTCCGCTGGTTTTTTGTCAGCCTGGTTGTAGGAATTCCCGCCCGGCCCGCGCACATCCAGGAAAAACTTCGCAAGGTCCAGGTATTTCTTTTGCCCCGTCACCCTGTACAGTTTCACCAACCCTATCTCCACGATCTGATGGCCGGGATAAGCCTGCACCTTACCGTAGCCGAAGTCCTTCACCAGCAGGTCGGCATTCTTGAGGGCGATGTTCAACAACGTCTTTTTTCCCGTGGCCTGGTAATGAGCGACGGCGGATTCGTACAAGTGTCCTGCGTTGTACAATTCATGACTAAGGTCTTCCTCTTTTTCCCAGCGTTTTGTTCCGATCCACTCATGGGGATGCTCCGGATGGGACGTTCGGAAAGTATACAGGTAGCCATCCGGCTCCTGCGCCCCGGCAATAATGCCGATAAGCGTGTCCAGCTGTGCCGAGAGCTGCGCGTCAGGGTTCACCTGCAGGCTGTAAGAAGCGCCCTCTATGACCTTGTACAGGTCCGTATCGTCAAATGGGAACTCGGTGAGCTTGCCTGTCTTTTTCTTTCCTGCAGCCATCAGGAAATTATCGATCCTGCCGGTCTCGCGGCATTTTTTAAGTACATAGGGAATGGTCATGCGGGCATTCACCTGCAGCTTAGGCTCCCAGAAATTGTCGGAGAGGCGGACCCGCGTGAAAGCTACGGGCTGGATGGGGTAATCCTGTGCGTTTGCAGCGAGGGGTAAGAAAAAGAAGGCTAGTTTTGTTAATGGCCGGAGAATACTTTTTACCATTTGATAAAAGTATTGGAAAGAATAAACGTCAGATTTACGGTTTTTAATAAACTATAGGCCGAAATTAACCCGTACGCTCTATTGGGAAGTACTTCCGTTCTGCACTTTTACTTTTTTCTTTCCGATCTTCTTCTCGAACTCGAGGACCTCCTTTGGCTTGGTTGCCGATTTTGAAGCATTGGCATCCGCAGTAGTTTGCGTGGATTTTGCAGCCTCCCGTTTACCCAATGTATAGGTTTCCGTACGTTGGACCATGCCGGTAGCAGGGTCATAGAATTTCCAGGTGCCGTCCTTGATGGCGACCCCCTCGTTCTTTACGATCACCGTCTTGTATTTGTCGAAGTGGTCGATATCCTCTATGGTGAGCGTGTCATATGCCTTGTTCGGATTGAGGGCCCTCCAGCTTTCTTCCCGCAGCAGCGATCCATTGATGCCGAAATACTGACAAACACCGTCCTTATTGCCCCATTTGTAGAATTCCGCCCCTATCAGATCGCCCGCCAGGCTATATAGCCTCCAGGTGCCTTCTTTGCGGCCATCCTTATACAGGCCTTCTTCCTCATAGCCCGGCTCGCCACGCAGCTCGTCAATGTGGTTGACCCATTTCCCCTGCTTCTTATCCTGGTTATCTGTGCAATTGATGGTATCCCCTTTAGGGCTGATGGTAAAATCTTTGCATTGAGCATAGCCCTTTCCTGGATGTATCTGTAAGATAATCAATGAGAAAAGAAAGAAAGTCCACCGCATAACCATTGATTTTATGGGGCAGAAGCCGCCCCTGTCTTAAAAAAGAACGAAAATCGTTCCAATTTATGATCCAACCCTTAACTTTCCGGTATGAACTACTTCATTATACTGACTTGCCTGCTGTTCAGTCACATGATAATACTCGGGCAACAACCCCAGGGCCAGAAACTTACCCCGGAGCAGGAGGCCAAGGTTATTGCCCAAATGCAGTCCGAGGCCAAAAAGTTTACCATTCCTCAGCTGAAAACAACCCTGGAGCAGTCGCCCAATCCATTGCTGTATACCAAACAGATCCTTCAAAAGAGGTTCAGGATCGACACGGTCGTTGTGACCAGGACCCGGGGGTTTAGCAGCCTTGCTGATAGCCTGGCCTATACGGGTAAGGAAAAAAAGGTATATGGCCCCTATGGCGACAAAGGCAATAAGTTCCTCGTGCAGCTGCTTACCAAAGCGCCTAATCAATTCTATCATGTCAGCCAGATATTTATCGATACCTCAGTTTTCCGCTACCGTATTGCGGATTCGCTGGGCAATACGATCCTCCGGAAATTGAAGGACAGCGCCGCCAGCTTCGAGCAGCTGGCAAGGACCTATTCGATGGGAGGAGAAGGAGGAGGCGACCTGGGATGGATAGCAAGGGGCGTGATGGTGCCGCAGATCGAACATGAGGTCATCGCCCATAAGAAAGGGGAAGTTTTCCGGGTATGGAGCGCCAATGGACTTCATATCATCCGGAAGATGGACAATCCCAAACAGGATACAGGGTTCGCGTTGATGATGAGGATATGGCTCTAATAAAAGTACCTTACAGCAAGTTCATACCCCTTCAACCCCAATCCCATAATAGTTCCCCTGGCCTTCGCAGAGACAAAAGACAGCTTGCGAAACTCTTCCCTCGCATGAACATTACTGATATGCACTTCCACCACAGGCGTGGTGATCGCCGCTATGGCATCCCCAATCGCCACTGACGTATGTGTATAACCACCGGGATTGATGATGATGCCGTCATAGGAGAACCCTACCTGCTGTAGCTGAGAGATGATCTCCCCTTCTATATTGCTTTGAAAATAGCTGAACGCTACAGCTGGAAATAGCTTTTGCAGCTCTCCGAAGTACTGTTCGAAAGTCTTGCTGCCGTACACGTCCGGTTCCCGGGTACCGAGGAGATTGAGGTTGGGACCGTTGATGATAGCTATCTTCATTATTTATTCCTTTTGATCAGCTCGATAAAGTCGTCGAAGAGATAGCGGCTGTCATGAGGGCCGGGAGTAGCTTCCGGGTGGTATTGTACGGAGAACGCAGGCCTGTCCTTCAGGCGGATGCCTTCAATGGATTCATCGTTGAGGTTGACATGTGTGATCTCGATATTGGACGCTTTCCTCACGGCAGCCGGGTCGACGCCAAAACCATGGTTCTGGGTCGTGATCTCGCATCTGCCGGTGACGAGGTTCTTCACCGGATGGTTCAGCCCTCTGTGTCCGTGGTGCATCTTGAACGTAGGGATATCGTTGGCCAGCGCCAGCAGCTGATGTCCCAGGCAAATTCCGAACAGGGGTTTCCTTTCTTCCAGGATCTGTTTTACAGTAGGGATGGCATAGTCCATCGGAGCCGGGTCGCCGGGGCCGTTGGAAAGGAAATAACCATGCGGGTGGAAGGCACGGACCTTTTCCAGGGGTGTCTTGGCAGGGAATACTTTCACAAATGCCCCTCTTTCCACCATGCATTGGAGGATGTGTTGTTTGACGCCATAGTCCATTACCGCTATGCGGATCTCGGCTCCGGGGTCACCCAGTTCATATTCAACCTCCGTACTGACGACGGAGGCCAGTTCCAGCCCATCCATGGACGGGGTTTTAGCAAGGATCGCTTTCAGCTGATCGATATCCGTTATTTCAGAGGAGATGATGCAATTCATGGCGCCTTTCACACGGACATGGGCCACCAGCGCACGGGTATCTACACCTTCGATACAAACGATATTGTTTGCTTTGAGATACTCGTCCAGGGACCCCTTTGCCTGTATGCGTGAAAATTGCTCTTCCAGGTTACGACCGATAAGACCTTTGATCTTAACGCCATCAGACTCGATATCGCCGTCCTTGACCCCATAGTTACCGATGTGCACGCTATTCATGATCAGCACCTGCCCATAATAGCTGGGATCTGTGAACACTTCCTGGTAGCCTGTCATGCCCGTATTGAAGCAGATCTCACCGGAAGTGGTGCCTCTTTTGCCAAATGCCTTGCCATAATGGACAGAACCGTCCTCGAGTAAAAGAATTGCCATGGGCGCAAATTTACAAAAAAAGAGTGTCCCCATTAAGGGGACACTCTTTTTTAAGTACTAACAATTTATTCAGCTGATTTTTTCTCTTTCTTTTCCTTCTTGGGAGCTTCGGTCGGCGCTGCTTCGGTTGCTGCCTCAGCTGCTTCGCCGGCTTCTGCCTTGGGAGCACCTTTTTTACGGCTGCCACCTGCGCGGCGGGTCTTCTTGGCGGCAGTGGTATCCTTTGCTTCGCCTTTACCTTTACCGTAGATGTCGTTGAAGTCCACCAGCTCGATCAGCGCTGTTTCAGCGTTGTCCCCTACACGCGCGCCCAGCTTGATAATGCGGGTATAGCCACCGGGACGGCCGGCCACTTTTTCAGCAATGGTCCCGAATAATTCCACGATAGCTTCCTTATCCTGCAGGTAGCTGAATACTACCCGGCGTTGGTGGGTGGTATTTTCCTTAGCCTTGGTGATCAGAGGCTCGACGAACTTCCTCAATGATTTGGCCTTGGCCAGGGTAGTGACGATCCTTTTATGAGTGATCAGCTGGATAGCGAGGTTATTCAGCAGTGCTTTCCGGTGCGAGGCAGTCCTGCCCAGATTGTTGATTTTGTCTCCGTGACGCATGACATGTTGATTTTAAACCTTATACCGTGTCAGGAATTATAAGGCTGTATTAAAAAAAGAAACCGGCCCACACCTTGAGGGGGAGCCGGAGATTGTTTCAAAAATTATTCATCATCCACTTTCAGCTTGCCCAGGTCCATACCAAAGTGCAAACCTCTTTCGCCGAGCACCTGCTCGATCTCAGCCAGGGATTTCTGACCGAAATTGCGGAACTTCATCAGGTCTTCCTGCTCGTAGGTCACCAGCTCGCTAAGGCTGTTGATCTTGGCTGCTTTCAGACAGTTGAAGGCGCGTACGGAAAGATCGAGGTCTTCCAGGGGTGTCTTCAGGATCTTGCGCAGCTGCAGCGTCTGTTCGTCCACCAGGTCTTCCTTCTTCTCTTCCTTATTGTCGAAAGTGATGTTCTCGTCCGTGATGATCATCAAATGCTGGATCAGGATGCGGGAAGCTTGTTTAACAGCTTCTTCCGGATGGATGGTGCCATCGGTGGATACTTCCATGATCAGCTTTTCAAAGTCGGTGCGTTGTTCTACGCGGGTGTTCTCGATGGAGTACTTCACGTTCTTGATAGGCGTGAAGATAGCATCCGTCGGAATATAGCCGAAAGGAGCATCTTTAGGTTTGTTGTCTTCTGCGGGAACATAGCCACGGCCCTTGCCGATGGTGATCTCGATGTCCAGCTTGGCAGAAGAATCCAGGGTACAGATGAGCAGGCCGGGGTTCATCACCTCGAAGCTGGGAGTTGCTTCTCCCAGAGTGCCGGCGGTGAATTCGGTTCTGTTCTTCAGGCTCAGAGTGATCTTTTCCTGGCCTACTTCGTGTTCAACCTTCTTTTTGAACCGAACCTGCTTCAGGTTAAGGATGATCTCTACCACGTCTTCCGTCACACCTTTCAGCGTTGCGAATTCATGGTCGGCTCCTTCGATCTTCACCCCTACGATCGCGTAACCTTCGAGAGAGCTCAGTAACACCCTGCGCAAAGCATTACCGATGGTGACGCCATAGCCCGGCTCTAAAGGACGGAATTCGAATTGAGCTTCAAAATCAGTCGCTTTTTGAAGAATGATTTTGTCTGGTTTCTGGAAATTTAAAATGGCCATATTTAAATTTACGATTTACGTTTAACGATTACTTGGAATACAATTCAACAATCAACTGCTCCTTAATGTTCTCTGGAATGCTTTCACGCTCAGGAAGAGCGATGAATGTTCCTTTGAACTCAGCTTCGGTCCAGTCCAGCCAGTTGAATTTGGCATTCTTGCCACGTATCTGGCTGGTGATGCCTGTATTGCCCTGGGTGCTTTCCTTGATACCGATGACATCTCCGGGCTTCAGCTCGAAGGAGGGAATGTTGACGATCTCTCCATTGACAGTGATATGCTTGTGCGTCACCAGCTGACGGGCGGCAGGCCGGGAAGGAGCTATCCCGAGACGGTAAACTGTGTTATCCAGACGTGCTTCAAGTAATTTGATCAGGTTCTCACCCGTAACGCCTTTACGACGTACAGCCTCTTCGAATGTCTTGCGGAACTGGCGCTCCAATACACCATACGTGTATTTAGCCTTTTGCTTTTCTTTCAGCTGCAATGCATATTCTCCGGGAGCTTTACGCTTCTTGGTGGCGCCATGCTGTCCTGGAGGAGTGCTGTTCTTCGTTAAATACTTACCATTGCCTAAGATAGGCTCGCCGAAAATGCGGCAGATTCTGGTCTTTGGACCTCTGTAACGTGCCATAATTTGATTGTTAGATTTTTAAGTTCCCGGGTAAGATTGTCTAAAAATCTTAAAATTGAATCCTACCCAGCTTGTATAATATTATACGATAAGGACCGCCTCCAAAAAATTGTTGGATTGCGGCGCCTGATTAAACCCTACGTTTCTTGGGAGGACGGCAGCCATTGTGGGGCAGAGGCGTCACATCCTTGATCATCACTACCTCGATGCCATTATTGGACAAGGCGCGGATAGCGCTTTCACGTCCGGACCCGGGGCCTTTCACGAAAACGTCCACTTTCTTTAATCCAGCATCCAATGCTGTCTTGGCGGCATCGGAAGATGCCATCTGAGCTGCATACGGCGTGTTCTTCTTGGAACCTTTAAAGCCCATTTTACCGGCGCTGCTCCAGGAGATCACCTGCCCGTTCTTGTTGGTAATGCTGATGATAATGTTGTTGAAGCTGGCGCTGATATGCGCATCGCCATAAACGTCAACTTTTACGATCCTTTTCTTCGCAGCGGCCTTTGCGCTGGGTGCTTGTGCTTTTGCCATGTTGTTCTGATGATAGGTAATCTTTAATTTTAAAATCAGCCCCTGAACAGAGCCCGGACCTACCCTCCTCCTGCACCGGGTATCCGTAGCAGGTCCGACTAAAGGTGCAATATAAAAAGCTTCGAGCCACCAGCTACCAGCTTCGAGTCAGGGCTTATCAGGTCTCCTTACTCATGGCTCATAGCTCACAGCTCGCAGCTATTCAATTATTTCTTGGCTACTTTCTTCTTACCGGCAACCGTCTTACGTTTGCCCTTGCGGGTACGGCTGTTGGTCCTGGTACGCTGACCACGAACGGGAAGACCTTTACGATGACGCAATCCCCGGTAACAGGCGATATCCAGCAGACGCTTGATATTCATCTGTACTTCCGAACGAAGGGCACCTTCGACCTTGAACTCATTAGTAATCGTGTTACGGATGGCATTCAGCTCATCGTCATTCCACTCATGTACTTTCTTGTCCAGGCTGATCCCGGCTTTGGTCAGAATATACTGGGCAGTGCTGCGGCCAATACCGAAAATATAGGTAAGTCCGATCTCCCCTCTTTTGTTTTTTGGTAAGTCTACACCGGCAATACGAGCCATATACTATACTATTTCTGTTTTAAAATTTGATTAACCTTGTCTTTGCTTAAAACGAGGATTTTTCTTGTTGATGACATACAGCTTCCCCTTCCTCCTCACGATCTTACAATCGGCGCTGCGCTTCTTAATGGATGCACGAACTTTCATGATTATATTTATTTATACCTGAATATAATTCTTCCCCTTGTCAGATCATATGGGCTCATTTCCACTCCTACCTTGTCACCCGGCAGAATACGGATATAGTTCATCCTCATTTTCCCAGAGATGGTGGCCAGAATTTCATGCCCATTTTCCAGCTTCACCTTGAACATAGCATTGGATAGGGCTTCTATGATCGTACCATCTTGTTTAATGAGTGCTTGTTTAGCCATACAGATTTTGGGAGCGCAAAGATAGGAATATAATGCCGGATTATGAAAATTGCGGCAAAAAAATTGGTTTTTGATATAAAAAAGGCAAAAATCCCTGAAAAACCGCCCTTTAAGAGGCCTGGATCCCCTGGGAACGAACCAATTCCACCTTCGTCATCTGGCGATAATGATTCTGTAATTCATGAACATATAGTGGCTGGGTGATATGACGGCGGTCTTCTCTGTACCACATTTCGAAGTGAGAGAAATCATTTTGCTGCGCCAACAGGATGCGGAACGGGCCTTTTTTATACTTTACTCCGGTGCCTGCCACCTCCTTTTCAAAGCCCAATTGCATTAACTGATTGTCATTCAATTCAATAGGAAACAATCGATCGGGAGTGAACCAGAAGTCCTGTACACTCGTCTGTACGCATACCTCTTTATCTTCGCCATTCAATTCAATAACTTCACCCTCTGAACGCTGACCTTCGAATTCGGCCAGCACATAGTCTCCGACTTTAAGTTCATGGAATCTGATCATACGGCAAACGTTTTTTTGTTATCACCGAATTTAGGCATTTTGGAACTAAAAGCCAAGCACTTTTAATCCACCAGCTCCAAACCCTCCAACTGCCTGTTAATGAAAAGGATCTCTTCCGGAGACAGCTTTACATCGATGGCCCTGGCGTTCTGCACCGCCTGTGCGGCATCCCTGGCCCCTACCAATGCAACCGTAATGCCCGGTCGTTCCAGGGTCCACCGGATCACCAGCTGGGCCAGCGTAGCCGACCTGGCTTCCGCCATGGGCCGCAGCCGGTCCAGGAAAGTATTGATACGCACCACATTCTCAGGCTTGTAGAATCTGCTCCCGGCCCGGGTATCACCTTCCCCGAAAGAGTGTCCCGGCCTGATCTTCCCCGTCAACAGTCCCCGCTGTAAGGGACTGTAAGCCAGGATCGCCTTTTTATGCCGGATACACCAGGGCACCAGCTCCTTCTCGATGTCCCGGTTCACCATGCTGAACGGCACCTGGTCGGATGCCAGATGCAGGGTCTCTTCCGCCCGGCTCATCAGCTCCGCATTATAGTTGCTGACACCCGCCGCCCTGATCTTCCCCTGCTTCAGCAGCTGGCCTACCGCCTCCATCGTCTCCTCAACAGGCGTGGTGCTGTCAGGCCAATGGATCTGGTACAGGTCGATATGATCCGTCCGCAGCCGCCTGAGACTGTCTTCGCATTCCTTCACAATGCTGTCCTTCCCGGCATATTTATACACCTCCAATGGCCTGCCTTCATTGTCCTGGCTGCGAAATCCGAACTCCCCTTTTTTCTCATCCCACCGCATGCCATACTTTGTCATGATCTGCACCTTATCACGGGAAATGCCTTTCAAAGCCTCTCCCACGATCTCCTCGCTGAGCCCCTGTCCGTAAATAGGCGCCGTATCGATGGATGTCACCCCGTGGTCATAGGACGCACGAATGGCTTCGACAGCATCCTTCCTTTCAGCGCCGCCCCACATCCAGCCGCCGATGGCCCAGGCCCCGAATGTAATAGCAGAAGCCGATAAGCCCGATTCCCCTAATTCCCTGTATTCCATAATTGATCCTTTTGCGATAAAGATAAGGAATGGGCCCAGGCATGGGAATTACTTACATTATAATGAGTGAACTTTGACGCCTCCCGAATAGGTAGCCACGACCTTCGTATGCAATACCTGCTCCTGCGGGATCTTCATCAGGTCCTTATCCAGGATGATAAAATCAGCTTTTTTGCCGGCTTCCAGGCTGCCGGCTTCCTTTTCCAGGCAATCCGCACGCGCCGCCCAGATGGTCATGCCCCGGATGGCCTCCTCCCTGCTCAGGGCATTTTCGGGCTGAAATCCGCCTGCAGGCCAGCCCCGGGCATCCACCCGGAAGACGGCTGCCAGAAAGGTCCTGAAAGGGCTGATATCCTCAACAGGGAAATCCGTCCCCAGGGGGAGCCATCCATTCTGATGAAGCAGCTGCTTTAAAGCATAGGCGCCCTTTAACCGCCGGGCCCCTACCCTTTCTCCTGCCCAGTACATGTCGCTGGTGGCATGCGTAGGCTGCACGGAAGGGATGACGGATGCCTTTCCAAACAGGCCGAAGTCATCTTCATTGATCACCTGGGCATGCTCGATCCGCCACCGCTTGTCGTTCTTGCCGGACAGATACTTGTTGTAAACAGTCAGTATTAAGCGGTTGGCCGAATCCCCGATGGCATGGGTGCACAATTGAAAATCCGTTCCCACCACCTCACGCGCCAGCGAATCATAGTGCGCAGGATTACTTAGCAAAAAACCAGACCATCCCGGTCTGTCGTCATAAGGCTGCAGCAGACAGGCGCCACGACTGCCCAGGGCCCCGTCGGCATAAGCCTTTACGCCCTTTACATATAGCAGGTCGGTCTTATAGGGCCCCTTGGGCAAATAGTGCTCCAGGTTCTCCCGGGTGTCGCTCAACATCACGTAGATCCGCATATGCAATTTTCCGGCCCGTTGTAAAGAATCGATGCCTTCGATCTCCCGCCGGCTCAGCCCGCAATCCGTCACAGTGGTGAGGCCCTGCGCAAAGCAATTTTTCTCCGCCGCCAGCAGCCGCTCCGCAAAGTCGGCAGACGACAGCGGCGGGATCTGCTGCCACACCAGCCGCTGAGCATTGTCGATGAGTATCCCGGTAAGCCGGTGATCCTTTGTCTCCACCGTTCCGCCCGTCAATTGACGGCCAGGTTTGACACCTGCCAGCTCCAGCGCTTTTGCATTGGCGATAGCGGCATGCCCGTCTACCCTTTCCAGCATGACGGGAATATCAGGGAACATCTCATTCAGCCGCGTATTATCAGGGAAAGCTTTCCCGGGGAACTTATTCTGATCCCATCCCCGGCCCGTGATCCAGGTGAGACCGGGATGGCCGGCGGCAAACTTTTGCACCCGCTGTACTACTTCTTCGAAACTGGCGCAGTCAAAAAGATTGACGGCAAATAAGCTCTGGCCATAGCCCGCAAAATGTGCATGGGCATCGATAAAGCCCGGGTACACAGGCCTGCCGCCGGCATCCACCACCTGCCCCGCGCTGTAAGCGTCCATTATGTCTTTATCCTTACCCACAGCCAGTATCTTCCCATCCTTCACTGCAAAGGCTTCGCCTGTGCTGAAAGCACTGTCCACCGTATAAACAAGTCCATGACGGACGATGAGATCGGCGGGCTGCCGGGAATGACAGGCCGATAAAACGAGTAATGACAAAATGATGGGGGAAATGCGCCGGATGATCATAACAGTGTGTTTTCTCCCACCGAATATACGGCAGTTCTCCGTCACTCCGCCCAGCTCATCGTATAGCCGGGATTCTCGATCTCCAGCGCTTCCACAGTCAGCATCAGCGGGTGAAAAGTATCCACCATGACAGCCAGTTCCTTCGTCTCCCTGGCGCCAATGCTCCGCTCCACCGCCCCGGGATGCGGCCCATGGGGAATACCGCTGGGGTGAAGAGTGATCATGCCCTTCGTAACATTTTTACGGCTCATAAAGTCTCCGTCCACATAATACAACACCTCGTCACTGTCGATATTGCTGTGATTATAGGGCGCTGGTATCGATTGGGGATGATAGTCAAACAGGCGGGGACAAAAGGAACACACCACGAAGTTCTGCCCCTCAAAGGTCTGGTGCACGGGAGGCGGCTGATGGACACGACCGGTAACAGGCTCAAAATCATGTATGCTGAATGCAAAAGGATAGCAGCAGCCATCCCACCCCACCACATCGAAAGGATGATGACCGTAGTGAAGCCCATAGACACGCCCTTTCTTTTTTGTGCGGATAATGAAATCCCCTTTTAAATCATGGGTCTCAAGACCATGCGGTGGCCGGATATCCCGCTCACAATAGGGAGAATGCTCCAGCAGCTGGCCATAACGGCTTAAATATTTTTTGGGATAACGGATGGGACTGAAAGACTCCACGATGAACAGCCTGTTGTCCGCATCGTTGAAGCTTATCTGGTAAATAGTCCCCCTGGGAATCACCAGGTAGTCCCCATAGTCGAAGGTAAGATCGCCATACATGGTCTTCAGCATCCCGCTGCCTTTATGCACAAAGATCATCTCGTCTGCATCTGCATTCTTGTAGAAATAGCCGCTCATGCTCTCCAGGGGGGCCGCCAGCACAATGTGACAGTCATTGTTCACCAGGACAGGCTTGCGGCTTTGGAGAAAATCTTTCTCCTGACGGATATTGAACCCTTCAAAACTGCGGTGCCTCAGCATTTTCTCTTCGGCGATCCGGGGCACGGCATCATAAGGTTCATCGACATGAATGATCTCCGTAGGAGGGTGGCAATGATACATAAGGGAATAATCATTGGAAAAACCTTCGGTGGAAAACAGCTGCTCGGCATACAGTGCGCCATTGGGCTGGCGGAATTGCGTATGTCGTTTATGCGGAATGGAACCCAGTTTTTGATAATGCGGCATAAAATAATTTTGAAATGAGGAAATAGCTTGGCGAATGGCTGCTGCTTTTCAACTCCCCATCTCCAGCGCCACCATCAGGAAATAATATTTCCAGCTGCGCTTATCGATCCAGTAAGTGAAATTGCGGAAGAATGGCATAGGCATCTCGTTGGCGTAAAGGTAATAAATCTTAATTTACGCGCGGAAATGAATAGTATGCATACTTTGACAACGACCGGCCTTGTAGTGGTAAAGGACAGGAAACTCCTGCTGGCATTCAGCAACAACAAAAAAGCTTTTTATCTTCCGGGCGGCAAGGCAGATGAAGGCGAGACCACCGAGGCCGCCCTCCTCCGGGAGATCAGCGAAGAGCTGAACGTCACCCTCGACCCGGGAAAGGTCCAGTTCTACACACATATCACTGCCCCGGCCTTCGGCGAACAAAATGGCATCATTATGCAACAGGATTGCTTTCTGTATGACCTGCAGGAGCAGCCCCATCCGGCGGCAGAGATCGGAGATCTCCGGTATTTCGACACAAGGGCATACAAGGAGCAGCCCCACCAGGCGCCGGGTGTAGTGATGATCATGCACCAATTACAGGCAGATAACCTCATCGATTAGACATTTAACAATATGCTGCGCATCGGCCTTATATCGGACACCCACCATTTCCTGGATGACAATGTCTTCCGTCATTTCGATGCCTGCGATGAGATCTGGCACGCGGGAGATTTTGGCACTGCTGATCTGGCCAGGCGACTGTCCTCCTTCAAGCCTGTGCGTGGCGTCTATGGCAATATCGACGGACAGGACATCCGGAGCCTCTACCCGGAAAAGCTGCGTTGGACCGCCGAAGAAGTAAATGTATACATGACCCACATCGGGGGCTATCCTCCCCGCTATAACCCAACAGTGAAAAAAGAGCTGACGGCCAACCCGCCAGGCCTCTTCATCTGTGGTCATACCCATATTCTCAGGATCATGTATGATGACAAGCTGCATTGCCTGCACATGAATCCGGGCGCCGCAGGCAACCAGGGATGGCACAAAGTGAGGACCCTTGTACGCTTTACCGTCGATGGGAAGGACATGCGTGATTGCGAAGTGATCGAGTTGGGGAAAAGACAATAAAATTAAAGGATTCAATTATGAAGAAATATTATATTTTTCAAGAAGTTTAATAAACCTTTCTTCATGAAAAAAGTTTTTATAACTCTTTTCTTTATTAATTAGATTTAATACATCTGCACTGTCATCTTTATTTATTAGTGCCAATTCAAGATTTAAATAGAATTCATTGATCTTATTTTGTTCCGCTTTAATTTCGGCTAAAGTAAAGTAAGAATAGCTTTCTGCTGGATTTAACTCTAGGGATTTATATATATACTCTGCGGCCATTTCATAATCCCCTTGAACTTTATATAAATTTCCAAGATTGTTATAAATTCTTGAATTATTAGGGTCTACCTCTAGTGCTTTATCATAGTACTGCAGTGCTTCTTTATTAGCATTCATTTCGCAGTAAGAGTACGCTTTTACAAAGTACCCGTTTGATTTCAAAGGAGTCAGTTCAATTAACTTATCGGCATAAACTATCGCTTGCGCATAATCACCAGAATTCATAAAAACTTGCGCTATTTTATCTATTGCATCAATATTATTTTCATCAATTGATAAAACATGATTTAAATCCTTTATCGCGCTATTATAATCTTTAGTTTCCTCAAAAGCGTTCGCCCTAGCAATAAAAAATTCTACTTTCGTATTGTTTAGGTTTATTGCCTGAGTAATAAGTTCTATTCTTTCCTTCCGATTAAATTTTGACATTGCCAACCCATATAACTGCTCTGCATCTTTCATTATCTGAAAACGCATTTTTTCGTCCTCCGTCAAATAATCTTTAGTCAGATGCTCAAAGAGTTTGAGATAATCATTAGATATAGAAACCTTCTCTTGAATACTTTCACTTCCAATTTTTAAGCTTTCGGATTCTTCTAATTCTCTATCAGAGTGAATCACCATAATTTCATCCTTGTATAAATCATTAAAATCTTTTTTCATTTTTTCCATGTAATGCTGTTCTTTTGCCCTGTCTTTGGGAGAATTAGTGAAAGGTATCCTACTTAACACCAAAGTAATTTTCGAAGGATGGGTTACAAAACCGGTTTCTTGATTATTAATTGCTAGCATTACCTTTCTCGCACCTTCAATATTTTCCTTGTTATTTGCTGCAATAATTACAATTTCATCTGCCAATAACGAAATACTAATTCCTGACATTTCAGAGATTCCTGTTCTAGAATCAATCAATAAAAAGTCAGGCTTGATTTCTTTTTTTATCTTTTCCTTTAAGTCTATAAAAAAAGAAAGTCCATTCTTACTTTCATATAAAAGCTCATACCAGTCAATAGAAGATAATTTCTTCCAATAGTCACTCGATTCTATATTTCCAGCCGGAATTAAATGTAGAGAAGATTTATTTTTACCAATATCGAATGAAAATGAAAAGTCGGAGATATTGTCTGGCAAGATCCCCTTACAAGAGAATTCATAAACATAATCCACCAACCCCTTATCTATAACATTCTTAAAGGAAATAGGGAATTTATAAGGCAGACCTGGGGCTTCAAGATCAAAATCCATTAAACAAACCTTCTTGAATTCGGAAAGCCTATTTGCAATATTTGCCAAAGCCAATGATCGACCGACCCCTCCTTTATATGAATAAAAAGTTATCGTTTTCATATTTTAATAGCTAGTAATGTTTTTTGGTCATTCAATTTTATCTGTGCTTCTTTAATTTGATCCAAGCTTATCCCTTCTGGTATATTAAAATTTACATCCTCAAAATTGGCTTTAATAGGATTAAAATAAATGCCTAATTCCGAAGCAATAGCTATTATCCTGGCCAAACTAGCAGTCTCATAATTCGATGCCTCATATCTCTGAATTTGTTGTGCTTTAAGATTCAATCTCTCTGCCAGATCTGAATGAGACCACCCTTTAACTATTCTCCCTTTAATCAACAATTGAGGTAAGTCATTTAAAGAATTAGCTATTGCATTAGTAATCTTCTTTGCTTTTAAGAGAGAATATTCGCGAATGTCATCCTCAAGAATTTCAATTTGAGCTGTTATTGCTTTAATTTGAATCTCTTTTAGAATTGGATTAACATCTTCCTTTACTTCTATAATTTTTAAGGCATTTCTAAACTCTTGTAGTTTTTCAGAAGTCACTTGGAATTGTTTACCATTCTTTATCATAAAAATGATTTTAAATCAATGAAATTCGAATTATCCCTTTACGTCTCTTCTGCTTATCCTCTTGAAAATATTCAAAAAATATTGTTCCTCTTTCATTAGCATAATTGGTCATAGGCACTATATCCCCACCATACCTTTTTTTCATATTTCTCATTTTCCAGCCATAATCCATAAGACCATAATATGAAGTTCTTAAGAGTTCAAAATTGACCCCGTCTTCGTCCCAACAAATATCGAAGTCCTTCGGGTATAGCAGCTTTGTGATAAAACTTCCATCAGCATAAATTGTTTTACATCCAACAGTTCTTAATTCCGATATGGCCTGCTCTAATCCCTTAATTAGATTAATTCTATGCGAATTAAATCCAAATATGACTTTAAACTCTTGCCAACTCAAATCGTAAATGCCAGGTTCTAAGTTGCCAATACGGTTATACACTAACATTCGTACAACTTTTTTGTTGTAAAAAACACTTGTTATTAGGTAAAGTAGGGTTCAGTTACAAAAATAATAAATTTTTTATCCATTATTACAACTTTTTTGTTGTAACTATAGGAACTAGCCTTAGATTTTGAGGACCAATAATTTAGAGATATTCCATGATCTTGCTGCGCAGCTCGTTCGGCTTGAAAGGCTTGCTGACAAAATCATTCATCCCGCAGGCCAGGATATCTTCCTGGATCTCGTTCTTGGGAGAGGCCGTGACGGCTATGATAGGAATATCCTTAAAATGCTTGCGGATCTTTTTTGTACAGGCAAATCCATCCAGTTGCGGCATCTGCACGTCCATGAGGATCAGGTCATACTTCTTGCGGCTGACGAACTCGATCGCCTGCCAGCCATCCGCTACCACATCTATTTCCGCTCCCCAGCCCGTAATGAACCGGCGGGCGATATTGGCATTGAATGTATTGTCTTCCGCCAGTAAGATAAGCTTGTTCCTGAACAGCTCGTTGCTCTTCCCCGACGGCTGCTGCACAGGAACCTCCGGCTCAGTGACGCTGCCCCGCTGCAGGACAATGCTGAAATGAAAATCAGACCCCTTTTCTACTTCACTTTTTAAAAGGATAGCACTGCCCATCAGTTCCACCAGCTTTGCCGATATGGAAAGCCCCAGTCCTGTTCCTCCGTATAGCCGGGTGGTATTGCTGTCCGCCTGGGTGAACTGCTCGAAGATCTTCCCCTGCTTATCTACAGGGATGCCGATACCCGTATCGACGACGGAGAACATCGTAACATAACCGCCCCTCCTTTCTTCCACTAGGGAAATTTTCAATTTCACGGAACCCTCCTTCGTGAATTTAATAGCATTGCTGATCAGGTTGTTCAATACCTGTGAAAGCCTGAAATTATCGCCCCTGACCAAAAAGGGCATCTTCTCATCATATTCCACGTCAAAGACGATGTTCTTTTCTTTTGCTTTATAGGTGAATGACTGATAAAGGCTCTGGGTAAGCTCCCGAAGGTTGAAATCAATGGCCGACAACTCGATCTTCCCCGAATCGAGCTTCGTGAAATCCAGGATATCATTGATGATGTGCAGCAGGCTCTCGCCCGAGAACTGAAGGGTGCGGAGATCTTCCTGCTGATCTTCACGCGGATGACTTTGCAGCATCAGATGCGTGATGCCGATGACGGCGTTCAGCGGCGTCCGGAGCTCATGGCTCATGACGCTGAGGAATTGCGATTTGGCCTTGGCAGCCTGCTCGGCCTTCTCCTTCATTTGCATCAGCTCCTCCTCCCGTTGCCGGCGTAAAGAAATATCTCTTATAAAGACACTGTAATAGAACTCATTTTCATCCCGGATGCCGGTGATGGTCAGCTCGATGGGAAATTCCTCCTTGCTCTTCCTGATAGCCGGAAGCTCTATCCGCTGATTGACAAAAGAATCGTTGTTCTCTCCGGCAAACCCCTTGAACCCATTCCAGGTGGAATATTGGTATGACAGCGGGATGATGGTCTCCATCAATGTACGGCCCTTTACCTCGCCTTCGGTATATCCAAAGATCTCGGTCGCCGCCTTGTTCCAGTGAATGATATGGCCCGCCCCTCCTATCAGCACAATGGCGTCCAGCGCCGAAGAGATCACACCGCTGAGCATGACCTCGTTCTTCCGCAACAGCTTTTGCGTCTGCTCATTCTCTTTTATCTTCTGGTCCAAAGCAATGTTCAGCTGCTCGGACTCCGCCAGCTTTTCCAGGAAGACCTGCTCTATCTGCGCCTGCGTAAATATGCCCAAATGCTCCTTATCCACGATCTCTTTTGGTATCAGCGTGAGCATATAGGGAAAGGACTCCAGCTCCTTATATGAGCCGGAAAAAAACTCATAGGTCTTTTCAAAGATCTTTCCGGCCAGCGCTTCGCCATAGTTGCCGCCGACAAACTGGAAGACCTCAAAGCTGAGGAACTGCAGCTTTCGAAAGATCTCCACTTCACGGATCTTTTCCTGCATTGCGTTCAGCTCGCTCAGCCTCTTTTCCACGTAACCTTCCCCGGCACGGCCAAATTTGTCGCCGACGGCCAGAAGAAAGGATCGCAGGAACTCGATAGCCAGAGTATTCTTCTGCACTGTTTCCGGCACGAAGAGCATATTGAAGATAGGCTCCTGCAAAATGGCTGGAAAACGCTGGCGGATGCTTTCGCGCAGCGTCTCCCGTTTAAATCGTTCCGGCTCGAAAGTAGTGAGGTATTTCTCGAAAAGAAGATAGATATTGAAGACCTCTTCCACCTTTTTACCGGAAACCTTCAGCCCCAGCTGGATCAACTGGGGAGCGCTGGCGGACACAGGGATACAGGATATAAGATACCCGAACAGCATCTTATACAAATGCGAACGTCCATCCTGGCTATGCCGGACCGCTTTCTTATTTTTTGTTTTCAGGAAATTCTTCAGCACGACTTATGCACCTTTACTCGCTTTGTAGATATTTGCTTGTAAAAGATTGCATTGTGATTGGCAGAAAGCAGGTGAGCTGTAAGCAACACCGAAAGTGACCAACAGGGTGGACAAGGGTCTGATTTTTTTCATAACAAACTGGATTTTGAAACAATATTTGCGGGTATTTCCCGTATGGATAAAGGTCTGAACACGTTTTTTTGAAAGTATATATGCACTTTTCATACATATATACTCTTAACGTCGTCAAAATAAAAAAATTGTAATAATAAATTATTTCCTGATGAACCCGAGCAGAACTTTCCCTTTTCATGAAAGCCTGAATGCCGCATTCCTGGAAGAATTGTTCGAAGGTGATACCATCTACGCAGAAACGGTGTTCGAAGATTTCTTACGCGATCTGCCGGCTTATTGGGAAAAAGTGCAGTCATCTTACCAGCATAAGAACATGTCGCTGCTCGGGACAAATATCCATACCTGCAAGACCTTGTTCGGCTACGTGGGCTTCACCGACCTGCAGGAACTTTGCCAGGAATTCGAGAATAAATGCGCACTGAATACAGCAGAAACGCTGCAGGCTGATTACAGCATGCTGACAAAGAAAAAGCAGGAAGCACAACAGATCATCGAAAATGAATATAGCAGGTTAAAAAAGTTCAACGAAGGACAGAACTAGCCCTCTGCTCAAATCTCAATGTGCTAATGAAGACCACATGCATCATAGTTGAAGATATCCAGATCGCCGCCGACTTTCTCAAGAAATTCTGTGAGAAAAGCGGTCTTGTCGACGTAAAAGGTCATTTCCTCAACGTCGCCGATGCGCTGGAATTCCTCGACCAGCAGAAGCCCGACCTCATCTTCCTGGACGTGGAGATGCCCGGCGCTAATGGGTTTCATCTCCTGGACAGCCTGACATACTCTCCCAAGATCATACTCACAACCTCCAAGACCGAATACGCTTTCGACGCCTTCCAGTACAATGTCAATGACTATCTAAAAAAACCTTTTACCTATAAACGCTTCCTGGAATCTGTCCAGAAAGTTCAGGCTCAGCCGGCGGCGCCCCCTGCTGCCACGACTGCCCCTCCATCCGCCGATATGGATTTTCTCTTTATAAAGTCCGACGACAAGCTGATAAGGTTGAAAAAGGACGATATCCTGTTTATGGAAAGCATGCGGGATTATGTGAAGTTCATCACGCCCGGCAAAACCTATATCACTTACAGCACCCTGAAAAGCATGGAAGAAAAGCTGGCCGGTCCGTCGTTCATAAAAGTGCATAGGTCCTATATCATCAATATCAATAAGATCGATGATATACGGGGCAATACGATATACGTACAAGGGAATGCCATTCCTGTAGGAAAAGGACATAAAGAGGAGCTGGCCGCCAGGCTGAATATCCTGTAATTCCCCCACCGTCCGACGTTCATCGGGCAAATCTTTCTTTCGTCGGGCAGAACTGAATATTGGTCGAAAAAAGTCTTTACGTCTCCACGGATTTTACATCTTTGTACCAGCAACGAAACGAATCCAGATCCCGAAAAACCGAACCAGAATCCAAACCGAAGAAAACCAAAAACCAAGATCCAGATCCCTGAAAACCAAACAAGATCCAAAAACCGAAGAAAACTAAAACCAGATCCAGATCCGAAAAAACCAACGACGTCCAAGATCCGAAAACCAATTGATCCAGATCCGAAAGACCAAACGATCCGAATCGCTATTCGAAAAACCGACATCTCTTATCCAACAACCGAAAAGAATGTAGTAGTGCAATCCAATCATCCGAAAGAACGACCTGCCTGGGCAAAACCTGGAATAGTTAAATCCGTCCGAATGATGACTTTATGATCGATGAATTAGCCTGAAGATCGTTGGCCCTGACAAAAAATTGCCGCCGCGGATAATACCGCGGCGGCTTCTTTTCTTAGAACCAGGGGCGCGCAATCCCCTCCCTGAAAGGCCAGGGTATCGAGACCAGGATGATCACCAACGCCACGAGGAAAAACCAGAATGTCTTCTTTTGCTTTACTGTATCCGGAATGCTCTTCTTGGAAACGCCCCGCCCGATGGTGATCAGCGCAATAGCAATGATCATCGCCACTAAATGCTCCACCCCGTAAAAGCGGGCCACATGATCCTTCATCGCCGCCCCCATTCCCATATTGCTGAGGTTCTTTACTCCCCAGGGACCAGCGATCCACTGGTATAATCCGACCAGCAGCTCCGTATGCGCTGCGATCATCAGGAAGAGGCCCGTCTTTTTCTGACCGGCGCTAAAAGGCTTTTTACCCGTCATGCCCGATAAGCTCATAAGAATAGCTATAACAAGCAACAACAAAATGATCCATCGCAGAAAACTGTGTAAATGCAGAAGTCCGGTGTACATGCAAATTGTATTTTTTAGATTTTGGAAACGGGCCCAAAGCTACAATCGCCCCCCTGGATTCGGAAATTAATGTCCAGGCAACACTTCTTTTCGCCTCCCGGACAAAAAACCTCGACGGGAAATAATTCCAAAAAGGGATGATAGTAAATGTAAGCACTTAGTATTTTTAGTATGACTATCAATGACTTATACAGGTTGTACTTTTAATATCAGCAGTGGTATAAAACTCACCATGAACTCCTCCGTGGGCTGCTTCAACTGCACCTTCAATGGCGGGAACGTCATCGTCAGTGCCGGCTTCGCCTTCACCGGCGGCACGTTGAATGTCGATAGCGTAGCTTTCAACAACACCAGCGCCGCGCTCTACCCCTACGCTGCAACAGGCGGCACAAGCTTTACCAATGGTAAAGTAGGGTTCAACGTGCCCCTCACCTGCCAGGTCTGCAGCTTCACCAATGAGACGGTGCATATAGACATCGCATCGGCACAAACCTTTACATTGCAGGCATCCGGCGGCTATAACACCAGCACCTTCGGCCATGACTGGACGCTTGTCGGGGAAGTAAAAGCCGGTGCATTTCAATCCACCTACAGCATCGACGACCCGAAGGCGCAGACCCGGGACAACTACTATCGCCTCCAACAGGTGGACAGGGTCGGATGATCGTAAAAATATATACACCCGGCGGACAGCTGCTATTGATAAACCCACTAAAAGGTCAGTTCCAATATACAGTCCAGCTGCCGGCCTCGGTCCTGGCCAACAGCTATATCCTGGTACAGGTCATCGGTAATGGTCGTACGCAAACATTTACGGTATTGGAGCAATAAGTGTAAATTTGTTCCATGAACAAATTAAGTCTGCTACTGATCGTCGGTCTGATGGCGGCAGCCTGTAATGGACATGACAGCAATGCCAAGGAGGGAGAAGCCGCTGTCCTGAAAAAACCTCCCTATGCTGCCATCACGGACAGCATTCACCAGTCCGGCAAAGATGACAAGGCAGGCTTGTACTATAGGAGAGCGGAACTCTTATCCAGGAACAATCTCCACGAGCTGGCAGCAGCCGATTTTTTCAAAGCATGGCAGCTCCATCCTGATGAACCCACCGGACTCCGCTACGCTGCTACCCTGAACATCATCGGCCAGCCTCAAAAAGCCATTCGCCTGCTGCAGGATTGCCGGAAAAAATTTCCCGGCAACGCCAATTTCTCCAATATGCTGGGCGACCTCTACCAGCAGGCAGGCGAGACAAAGCAGGCTTTGCAGCTCTATAACGACATGCTGCTCGCCGATTCACTGGACTTCGAAGCCTGGTATGAAAAGGGACTCTTGCTGGAAAGGGCGCAGGATACGGCCTCCGCGCTGGAAGCTCTCCGCAAAGCCTATGCGCTGCAGCCCGTCAGGACCTATGCCCTGGAGTTGGCCCACCTTTATGCTGAGAACAGGAATAGCGCGGCCCTTGAACTATGCGACGCCATTCTACGCAAGGACAGTGCCCGCGAGCTGATAGATCCGCTGTTTATCAAAGGCATCTATTATTCCAATACAGGACAATACAAACAGGCCATCACCCAGTTTGATTCCTGCATCCGTCGTGACTGGAAATTTACGGACGCCCATCTTGAAAAAGGCATCGTGCTCTTTCATGAGAAAAAATATACGGAGGCAGGCGAAGCATTCCAGATGACCGTGAAGGTCTCCAATACTTTTCCTGACGGATATTATTGGCTGGGACGATGCTTCGAGGTCACCGGGCATAGGGACGAAGCCGCCCTATATTATCAACAGGCGCTGGCGCTGGACAAAGACTTTACAGAAGCCCGCGAAGCACTAAAACGTCTTAAATAGAACGCCTTAAATAAATAAACTATGGCGATAATAGCACCTTCCTTACTGGCCTCCAATTTTCTCCGCCTGGAAGAAGAATGTAAAATGCTGAATGAAAGCCAGGCCGACTGGTTTCACCTGGACGTAATGGATGGGCGGTTTGTGCCCAATATCAGCTTTGGTCTTCCGGTGATCGAGCAGATCCGCAAAGCAACCACCAAGGTCTGTGACGTCCACCTGATGATAGAGGAGCCGGAAAAATTCACAGAAGCCTTTAGGAAAGCAGGGGCCGACCGGCTCACCGTCCACCTGGAAACCTGCCGTCATCTGCACCGGAATGTGCAGCAGATAAAACAGCTGGGCATGCAGGTCGCCGTAGCCCTGAACCCCCATTCGCCGGTAGAGCTTCTGAGCGATATCCTCCATGACCTGGACATGGTGCTGATCATGAGCGTAAATCCGGGCTTTGGCGGTCAGACATTCATACCGCATACTTTTCAAAAGATCCGCAATCTTAAAAAAATGATCCACGAAAGAGGATTGGACACGCTGATCCAAATAGATGGCGGTGTGACAACGGAAAACGCGGGAGCTATACTGCGGGCTGGCGCCGACGTCCTGGTAGCCGGCAGCAATGTCTTCCGTTCAGCCGATCCGAAGGCTGCGATAAAGGCGCTGAAGAATGCCGTATAACATCAAAATTTATTGGCCAGCTGGTGCAATACTTCCCCGGTTTGCTTCACCCAGCTGGTGGGATGCTCCGGCCACTTCAGCTCATGCTTCCCCAATTCGCCGGCTATGATATCATAAGCCGCAAAAGCCTGCTCCTCGGAATGAAAGCAGGCGATCCATTTTTTATCCAACCCCGATTTCGACTGCATCCCAATCCCCCCGTTATACCATTCGAAACAGGAAGGCAGCCCGCTGAAAGAGATCTCGGTCTCCTGCCTGTTGTGGTTATCCATGAAAAAAAGCGCATACCAGTGTACGCAATCCTTTATCCGGTGTCGCAGCTGTTCGCGCGTTTCTTTTGCCGCCGGCCTGATCATCCATTTGACATTGGAAGGATAATACGGGTCTTCCACCGCATGTTTGTGCACGATGGCATCCGACTTAAGACGGACAAGGGCCAGGTCGCCCCCCCTGTGCCACGCAAGCTCCATTTGCCTGAGAGCCCTCTGCCGCACAATAAAAAGGTCCGCAGAGCCGTCTTTCCAGAGAAGACTCATCTCGCCGTTCTCCTTGTCCAGGTTCCATGTCCCGATCTTCAATCCGCAGCGAGGGTTCAAAAGGGCGGAATGATCGCGGAAAAGAGCCAGTTCAGGATACTGCCGGGTGTCGGTCACGGTGTCCCAGAATATCTTGTTCCAATGTGTCTTGTCGGCATCCTCGAATATCCACACCTGGCTGATGGCATCGTCCAGGGAAAGGGTCTGGAATGTCTTCAACGCCACCATGGAGGTGTCCGGCTCGATCGTCGCAGGCACGGCAGCCATTTTGCCGGCGGTGATGGTATCTATCGTCACTTTTGATTTGGGATGGGCGCCCGTGTTCCGGCAGGATGCCGCTGCCGCCAAACAGTATAAAAACAACAAGGGTTTGTTCATAGTGCTAAATAAACATAATTTCGGTCATCTTAAACGCTTTTTTCATTGAGAATTGTACTCGTCGCCCTGCTTATCCCTTCCCTCCTGTTTTTCCAGTCCGCGCTGGCGCAAAAAAGATCGGCCTATATATCAGGGCGGCTGCTCGACGAGAACGAGCATCCCCTGGCAGGGACTTCTGTCATGATCCTGGGCAGGCAATCGGGCATACTCACAAGCGATTCCGGCACTTTTCGCATAAAAGTACCTGTCGACAAGGCTTTTGCCCTCGTATTCTCCTATGCCGGCTATAAGACCGAACAGCGCAACTTCCTGCTGAATGAGAATGAAGAGGAAAAAATTGTTGTCCGCCTGGAAAGAGGCGCCCGCCAGTTGCAGGAAGTGGTCGTCTCAGACCAGCGTGAAAGCAGGGAATCGGGCCTCGTGAAGATCAATCCCAAGAACGCCATCAATATCCCCGCGCCCATTGGCGGCATCGAAAGCCTCCTAAAGATCTTTGTCGGGTCCAATAATGAGCTGACCTCTCAATATTCCGTGCGTGGTGGTAATTACGACGAGAATCTCATTTACGTAAATGACTTCGAAGTCTTCCGGCCCTACCTGGTCAATAATGCCCAACAGGAAGGGCTGAGCTTCATCAACCCGGAAATGACCCGCAGTGTCAGCTTTTACACAGGCGGGTTCCAGCCTAAATATGGCGATAAGATGTCCTCTGCCCTGGATATTCAATACAGGCGACCGACGGAGTTCGGCGGCTCCGTTTACCTCGGCCTGCTGGAACAAGGCCTCCACCTGGAAGGGACCGGCGCCCGTAAAAAATTCACTTACCTCCTGGGCGTGCGCAGCCGCACTAACCGCACCCTGCTCAGCAACCAGGAGACAAAAGGTAATTACGCCCCTTCGTCAGCCGATATCCAGGCGCTGCTGACCTACCAGCTCAACAGTAAGGACCAGCTGGAGCTGATGGGAAACTTTTCACAAACCAAATTCCATCTCATCCCTCAATCCAGCCAGCTGACCTCCTCGGTATTCTCCCCATATTATGCTTCTAACCTGGGCCTGGACATCTATTTTGACGGCCAGGAGCAGGACCGCTATCAGACCAATATGCTGGGTCTTTCCCTTACCCGGCAGGTGAGAAAGAACCTCCGCCTCAAATGGATGGCCTCCCGGTTTGGCGACAACGAACGGCAATCTTATGATATCACAGGCGCTTACCTGTTCGGAGACCGCGACTTCGATAAGAGCAGCTCCACCTTCGGGCTCATCACCAATCCGCTGGGTGCAGGCGTCTACCAGAACTATGCCCGTGACAGGCTGAACATCGCAGTATGGAATGCAACGCACAAAGGTTACCTCACGCTCGACAAACACTTCGTTCAATGGGGCGTCAGCGCTGAAAGGCAGATCGTCCACGACCAGCTGAATGAATGGCAATACCAGGACTCTGCCGGCTATGCCCTACCGTATGTTCCGGGCCAGCCTTCCATCGGCAATGTCGCCAAATCGAAAGACGACTATTCCATCACCCGCCTGACAGGCTTTATACAGGACAATGTTCTCTTCAATGACCCGGGCGGCTTTACCATACAGGGTGGCCTGCGGTACAACTACAATACGCTGAACAAAGAACTGCTGCTGTCCCCCCGGCTGGGCCTCTCCTGGAAGCCCGGGCACACGAAAAAGGACATCGTTTACAAGGCAGCACTGGGCATCTACGACCAGCCGCCTTTTTTCCGGGAGATGCTCCGGCCCGATGGCACCCTCAACAAAAACCTGAAAGCACAGCGCAGCTGGCAGGTGGTCGCTGGCGTCGAAAAGAACTTCAAGCTGGGCGAACGGCCTTTCCGGTGGACGACAGAAGCCTATTACAAACAAATGTCACGGATAGACCCATACGACATCAATAACGTCCATATCCAATATTTCGGTGAGAACAAAGCAAAAGCATATGCAGCCGGCATAGAGTCCCGCCTTTTCGGCGAATTGGTAAAAGATGCGGAAAGCTGGGTAAGCATCGGCTTCATGAGGACAAAGGAAAAGATCGACACTTCCTACTACACCTATACGCTGAACGCACAGCAACAGCCGGTGGACAGCACGCGGACAAAAGCAGGCTGGGTAAGACGGCCTTCCGATCGCCTCTTCACGTTCGGCCTGTATATGCAAGACTACCTGGCCACCAATAAGAACCTGAAAGCTTTTCTCAATTTTCTCTACGGCAGCGACCTGCCCTTCAATATCCCAGGCAACCTGCGCTATCGCAACGCACTGAACATTCCCCCTTACATCCGCATCGATATAGGCTTCAGCGCCCTGCTGCTGGACAGCGAAAAAAGCAGTCGCCGGAGCCACAGTCCCTTTCGCAGCTTCGAGAATATCTGGGCCACCCTGGAAGTTTTCAACCTCATCGACAGGGCCAACACCATCTCCTATATGCTGATCAAGGATTTCTCCAACACCACCTATGCAATGCCCAACCGCCTCACCCCCCGGATGCTGAACCTGAAATTGGTCGGACGGTTCTAATCCCCTTCCAATTACGTGTTTTCCGCAGCTTCATATCGTAGTATTACGCAATTTTTTCCCAGATTCAACATATTCTTCCCATCCTGGGAAAAAATCATTTTCTTTGCGAGCAATAAAAAGCTGGTTAACAGATAGTTGAATTTTTGGCCGAATTATGGCCTCTGTCTAGTCAAACCGTTACCATGAACACTTTCTTCCAGCTTTTCCGAACCTTCATCCTCCAGCTTGCTTCTTCTAGAACCTATCATCAAAAAATGCCGGCGCTGATACCCGTGAGGGTCGTCACAAAGGTTAATCGTGACCAATTTTAATTTTAGCTATGCCCACAGCCGTCTCGGTATATCCGAACCCATTCGACCGTTTTATAGAGATTGAGCTCACCTGTGCAGAAGATAGAGATTGCATTATTCTGCTGGCCAATCTGAAAGACAACAGGATCATCCGGATGCTTGGCGCCGGACTTGAAAAAGGAGTGAATAAGATCCCCCTGGGTGACCTGCAATCCCTGCAATTGGGTTCCTACCAGCTGGATATTAAGGATTCCGCAGGAGATACCATCTACCAGACCATGCTTTTTAAGCAGTAAAGATATGAGCAGCCTTCGACGACAGGAAATGGAGCACATCGGTGCTCTTTCTTGTTTTTAGCCACCTGCCTAATGCGGAGCTATGAACACCGTCTCCATCTCTTCCAACGTCTTACCTTTCGTTTCCTTCACGACCCTCCAGCTGAAAAAGAAATTTGCGATGCTGAACCCGGCAAAGATCCAGAATGTTACGGCCGCACCAGCCTTTTCCAGCATCCAGGGGAAGAACTGACCCACCATCCAAACGGCGATCCACAATGCCAGGGTACAGATGGATACGGCCTTCACCCGTACGGCTGTGGGAAAGATCTCGTTGATGATGATCCAGGTCACAGGTCCCAATGAAAAAGCAAAGCAGGCAATGAACATCAACATGAGGATCAACAGCAGCAGCCCGTGTGTCTGCCCGGTGTAAAAAAGCACGCCGCAGAAAACAAGAGAGAAGACAATACCGCTGAGGCCGGTGATGAGCAGGAATTTCCGACCGTACTTGTCGGACCACAGGATCGCGACAACAGTAAAAAGGACATTGATGGCGCCGACGATCACCTGGAAGATCAGCGCATTGCTGCCCCCGACCCCCGCCGCTTCAAAAATGCTGGGTCCATAATAGATAATGGCATTGATCCCTGAGAACTGCTGGAACACTGCCAGCACGATCCCGATCAGCAGCGGCAGACGCAAAGGCCCCTCCAGCAAGGATGTCTTTTTCTGGGACGCCTTGAGAGCCGCGAGTTCAATGTCCGCCAGCTCCTTGTCAGCCACCGGCTCCGGTCTGATCGTGCCGAGCACAGCACGCGCCTTCACATGCTCCCTGATCGATATCAGCCAACGGGGACTCTCCGGCACTTTGAATAAAAGAAGAAGGAATACAAGGGAAGGCACAGCCATCACCAGGAACATGGGCCTCCAGATCTCATTTGAAAAATAGCCTGCTCCCAGTGAAAGGAACAGGGCATTGGATAGATAGGCCAGCAGGATCCCCACCGTGATCGCCAGCTGATAATAAGCGATCATCCGCCCCCTGCTGTCGGCCGGTGCAAACTCCGCTATCAGCATGGGAGATATGACGGAAGCCATTCCCACACCGACTCCTCCGGCAATACGGGCAGCTATCAGCCAGTCGACACCGGCCGCAAAAGCACAGCCTATGGCGGATAGCAGGAACATTCCTGCAGCAAGCAAAATGGTCCGCTTGCGGCCGATGCGGTCGCTAAGAGCGCCGGTGACCAGCACACCGATGATACATCCCACAAGACCGCTGCTCACCAGCCAGCCTTCCTGGACAGTTCCCAGGGAAAATTGTGTCTTGATCAATCCAATGGCCCCTGAAATAACGGCCGTGTCAAAGCCGAACAGCAATCCGCCGAGGGCCACGGTCATACAGATATAATTGGTTCTTGCAGCAAAATTCATATGGCGAAAAGTGTTTTAGGGATTTTTCCGGACATAGGCCTTCATGGTAGCGCATTGCTTGCCAACGCTCTCTCCATACGGCGTAACACTGTATTCCTTTACGAACGCCGGTACGACAAACGTCTCGGCATAATGCACCACGAATGGTTCGAAAGCGCCGGAAGGACTTTCTACCAATACCTCCCGCCCTTCTACCAGGTTCAGCACCTGTACGCTGCCATTGGTCTGATGAACGACTGTGCTTGTGAACCAATGCCGGCGCGTCTCTATGAACTCCCTCTCGTGCAGCCCTGTACGCTCCTCTTTCCAGCCCTTGCCTTCCGCCACCGTCTCCACAGTATTGATCAGCTCCTTTTTTGTGCGTGCAGGGGTCAGGGTCCAGTCGATGACATGCTTGCCATGACCGATATTGATGGGACGGGGCTTGCCGTCCAACCCCATTCTCCCCCAATCCCAAAGTTTGAAAGTAAAAATATATGGGGTGGCGCTGATCTCCAGCACCATGCTGTTCTTGCCTGAACAATGGACCGTGCCGGCAGGTATCAATACGTGGTCGTGTTTCTTTACAGGCCACCTGGCGACATATTTTTCTGCATCGAAACAGGTGCTGTTGTCCTGCGCCTCTTCCAGGTCGCGGATCATCGCTGCAGGAGAGATGCCATCCTTCAGGCCCAGGTATACGCAGGCATCGTCATCCGCGTCCAGCATGTAGTAGCTTTCATCCTGTGTATACTGCATACCGAAGTGTTCCCGGATATATTCTGTGGTAGGGTGCACCTGCAGGCTTAAGTTTCCCCCGCCCATCGTGTCCAGGAAGTCAAAACGGATGGGGAACTCATCCCCAAACCTCGCCTGTACGGCATCTCCCAGCAATTTGCGCGACTGCGCGAACACGAGATTGATCCCCGGCGTTTCAAAAAGGATATCATTGAATCGCAGCAGCAGGGAATTCTCCTCCGGCACACAATCAAAGCACCAGGCATAATTCGCTTGCGTGTCATCGAGCCCGCAATGCTCCTTCATCCATTGCCCGCCCCAGGGACCGGGGTCGAAGAAAGGCACCAGCCGGAAAGGCTGCGACACGGCCTGGCTAAAAGCCTTGTTCAACGCAGGCCCCGTCACCAGCTTTGGCCGTTCGCGTATGGTAGTATCCACTACCAGGTCCCATCGGCCCATCAGCATCTGCTTGTGTTTATCGCACACCCGCCAGTCAACAAAGAACGCTTGCTTGTACTGCAGGGCCGCTTTGGCATCTTTATCCGTAAAGCCAAGATTGGCCGCTTCATTACGACGGAAACGCAGCTGCCCTTCCCACCGTGGCATGTCGAAGTAAACCACCAGGTGCGCCTCCGGAACCACCAGCGCAGCGCCGGGACCGTATACGATGATCACTCCCTCTTTTTTACTATCGATCTTCCCCCGCATGGCGTCGATGGCTTCACTATCGAAAAGATCCGATAGCTCCAGCCGGGTGATACGACCGAATACTTCATCGTCCGTAACGTCAGGGTACAGCATGGACGCCAGCTTTTCTTCCGGCAGCATGCAACCCTTTGACAGGTGAAACACTCCTTTTACACCTTCCTGCAGCCGGATCAGCACCTCTTCATCGTAAATGCCCTGGTAGCATTCCATGGCGACAACCTTTTTCTTTCCGGGTAAGCGATCGATCTTTTCACTGATGATCCGGCATGTATCTTTCCAACCTTCCCAACAATCTGCCGCACTTTCCTTGACCCTGATAAAAGGGCCTTTATCATAATTTGATATCATAGCTCGTTATACCTTATGCTGCAGGCAATGCACAACCCCCAATATACCCGCATCACTTAATAATTGTGTAGCTCTTATCTGTACCTTTCCCCAGGGACACCAAACATGTGGCAGCACTTTCTCCGTCACATACGGCAATACGGCTTCGGCGCGATGCATCACACCGCCACCCAATACCACTACTTCAGGGTCATACGCATGGATCAGGTTAATGACGCCCGCCGACCAGCTGTCCAGACATTGCTGACGGATTTGGATAGCCAGCTTGTCCCCCGCCCCGGCCGCATCAAAGATGACGGCCATATCGACCTTCCCGGCCTTCGACAGCTGGCTGCCGGCATAGTCCGGGGAGCTTTTCACAATACCCTCCAGGCACCAGGTTGAACCATACGCTTCCACACAGCCAATGTTCCCGCAATTGCAGCGCCTTCCATCGTATTTAATGGATAAATGCCCGCCCAGGATCCCTGCCTGGAAATGACGGCCCCGCAGCAGCTTACCTTCGATGACGGCCGAAGTGCCGATGCCCGTTCCAATCGTCATGACCACCAGGTCGTCCGTATCCCGGCCGGCTCCATATTTCCACTCACCAACGGCGGCCATCCTGGCGTCATTATCCATGAAAAAAGGCACACCCCAGGCGTCTTTTGCCCAGGTTTCCAGGTCAAGCTCCCGGGCATCCGCGTATGCTTTATTGGTAGATAATATCTTCTTCCGGACAGGGTCCACCAGTCCGGGAAAAGCCAGGCCTGCTCCGGACAGGACAGCACCATTGGCCGCCAGCAGGGCATCTATCTCTTCCCTGACGACCTGCAATCCTGCAGCCAATCCCCCCTCGGGGCTGGCGGCAATGTCCTTTTTGGCCACCACTGCACCCCCGCTCACCAATCCGATCTTCACACGGGTACCCCCTAAATCAATACCTGCGAAGTAATTTTCCATTTTTTCTATATGTTCAGACATATGAACTTGGGTAAAGATAGTTTTTCGTCCGAAATAAACGAGTATCCGTCCGTAAATTTTTTTCAATTTACCTTTGGGGTATGACAAAGCTCTCCGTGAATATCAACAAGTTCGCTACCCTGCGCAACAGCCGGGGAGGCAATAACCCGGACGTGGTGAAAGCAGCCATCGACGCTCAGCTCTTTGGCGCCGACGGGGTGACCGTACATCCCCGTCCCGACGAACGGCATATCCGCTATCAGGATGTTTATGAGATCAAAAAGATCATTACTACGGAATTCAACATCGAAGGCAATTCCCAGGAACAGAAGTTCGTGGACCTGGTGTTGGATGTCCGTCCCCACCAGGTGACACTGGTGCCGGACGCATTGGGGCAGATCACTTCCAACCATGGATGGGACACCATTCGTCATAAGGAGTACCTGGTGGAGATCGTGGGGAAATTCAAAGCAGCGGGTATCCGGGTCTCCTTGTTCGTGGATCCGGTCATCGCCATGGTGGAAGGCGCGGCGGCAACAGGCACGGACCGTATCGAGCTGTACACAGAGGCCTACGCCCACGGCTTTCCCACGGACAGGGAAAAAGCCATCGCACCTTATCGATCCGCCGCCATACGGGCCGCCGAACTGGGACTGGGGCTCAATGCCGGTCACGACCTGGACCTCCAAAACCTGGCCTTTTTTGCCCATAACATCTCCGGACTGGCGGAAGTATCCATCGGACACGCCCTGATCAGCGATGCCCTGTACCTGGGATACGAGAATACGATACAGCTGTACAAACGGCAATTGCAATAAAGGCCCGACCATTTATCCCCTGTTTCTCCAACTTTATCTCCGAAATGTCCCACTTCAGTACAAAAGTCTTCCTTCGGGGCAGCAACTACTTTATATTTGGATAGCTACACATTGTTAACACCAAAACAAGCGATCATGAAAAACATGCTGCTGGTACTGCTCCTCTTCGGAATGTTTTCCGTCACACATGCTCAATTAACAACCCTCCCCAATGGCGGTAATAAAAAAGCCTCGGTCAGCGAATGGGTCGGCATTACAAACGTGGTTATCACTTACAATCGCCCCGGGGTAAAAGGCAGGGAGGGAAAGATCTGGGGAAAGCTGGTCGCCACAGGCTATACCGACCAGGGATATGGTACGAGCAAGGCAGCCCCCTGGAGAGCCGGCGCCAACGAGAACACTACCATCGAATTCAACACGGATGTAAAGATCGAAGGACAAACGCTCCCCGCCGGGAAATACGCATTATTCATCGCTTATGATCCTGCCGAATGCACACTGATCTTCTCCAGGAGTTTCTCTTCCTGGGGCAGCTTCTTTTATGATCCCAAAGAGGACGCCCTGCAGGTGAAAGTAAAGCCCGTCGCACTGGACAACAGCGTGGAATGGCTGCGCTATGAGTTTAAAGATCAGAAGGAAAGTTCCGCCACCATCGCACTGGAGTGGGAAAAGGTTTCCATCCCTTTTAAAGTAGAGACCGATTATATACAGACGCAATTAGCATCCTTCCGCCGGGAGCTGCGCAGCGACAAGGGATTCACCTGGGACGCATGGGTGACGGCGGCCCAGTTCTGCATACAGCACAATACGGACCTCGATGAAGCCCTGGAATGGTCCAACACAGCCATCAGCGGAACTTTCATCGGTCAGAAGAACTTCCAGACACTGTCCACCAAGGCGCAGGTCCTTGCCTTGCAGGGGAAATCTGCCGAAGCCGATGTCATCATGAAGGAGGCACTGCCGCTGGGACAAATGGCGGATGTCCACCAGTATGCCCGTATGCTGCTGGCCCAAAAAAGACCCAAAGAAGCGTTCGACACCTTCAAGCTGAACTACGACCGGCATCCCAACGAGTTCACTACGAATATGGGCATGGCCCGGGCCTGGTCCGCCATGGGAGACTACAAAAAGGCAATAGCTTTTTTACAGAAAGCACAGCCGCAGGCGCCCGACAAAGGGAACAAGGATAATATCGACAAGTCGCTGAAAATGCTGCAGGAAGGCAAAGACATCAATTAAACAAGCATCCGAACAGGCATCAATTACATCCCAACAGCTCACAGAGCTTGGCCTGCAGGTCCGGTCCACGGAGGTTCCGGGCGACTATTTTGCCACTGGGATCTATAAGGTAATTCTGGGGAATGCTTTGGATGTGATATTTCACCGCTACCTCATTGTACCAGTACTTCAGATCACTGACCTGTGTCCAGGCCAGGCCGTCATCTTTAATGGCCTTGACCCAGGGCTCCTTGGCCTTATCCAGTGACACGCCCAGTACGGTGAAATTCTTATCCTTGAATTTTTTATACGTATTGACCACATTGGGGTTCTCCATACGGCAAGGCCCGCACCAGCTGGCCCAGAAATCCACCAGCACATATTTGCCCTTAAAGGAGGAAAGGGACACAGCCTTGCCGGCCGTATCGTTCTGGGAGAAATCGATCGCTTCGGACCCTACCGCCCCGACTTTCGCTTCGTCGATCTGCTTCTTCAGGAATTGCCCATAGTATCCTTTCTGTACTTCCGGAGAAAGAGAATTAAGCCTCTTTTCCTGCGCCGCCACATCCTCGGACAGCTGGTTTAACACTACCAGCACAAACGGCGACACATAGGACGACTTTTTGGCGGCGATGAACTGGTCCAGCTGGACCAGCGTCGAATCCGCTACTCTCTTATATACTTTAAAGAGGGAATCCTTGCTTTTTGCACCCGCCGGCGAATTAGCCAGCTGCATGATGCTGTTGATACGGGTGAAGTAAGGATTGAACTCCTTCTGGAACTGCTGGAAATCATCGTTGGCAGCAGAGCCCTTTGTCACCAGGCCCTTCAGGTCATCGGCCGCACCGCTAACACTGATATTGTCATTCCCCATGAAGATAGGGGCTTTGTTCTTTGCGCTGCCCAGGTTCAGCTCGAACAGATTAGGTTCCTGGACATGCCCGTTCAGCACAAAATGACCGCCTTTTGCACGTCCCTGCGAAAGGGTATCGGTTGGGTTGGAGACATCCGTGAGAAAAACCAATCCACTATCTGTCAATCCTTTGATTTCACCCGTGATGGTAAATCGGGCATCCTTCTTTTCCTGGCCGAAAGTGAGCAATGGCAACAGCCCCAATATTCCCAAAAATCTCTTCATATGAAATTATTTTTTATGTCTCTCTTTTAAGATCTCCGTTACGTCTTGCAAATTATAACCTTTTGCGTTTAATAAGATCAAATAGTGGAAAAGCAGGTCGGCCGCTTCGTTCAGGAACAGATCTTCGTCGTGATCTTTTGCTTCGATCACCAGCTCTATCGCCTCCTCTCCCACTTTCTGGGCAATTTTATTGATCCCTTTATGAAAGAGGCTTGCCACATAAGAGCCGGACGGATCGGCCTGCTGCCGGCGCTGCTGGATGATCTCCTCCAGGCACGTGAGAAAATCTTCGTTTTGGTTCTTCTCGTCCCAGCAGGTATCAGCTCCCGTATGACATACAGGCCCCAGCGGCTCCGCCTTGATCAGTAAAGTATCACGATCGCAGTCCAGGGCGAGGCTTCTCAGGAGCAGGTAATTGCCGCTCTCCTCCCCTTTGGTCCACAGCCGGCCCTTGCTCCGGCTGAAAAACGTGACCTTCCCTTCCTTCTCGGTCTTATCCAGCGCTTCCTGGTTCATAAATCCCAGCATCAGTACTTTCTGGGTAATGGCGTCCTGTATAATGGCCGGAACCAGCCCATCCCCGTATTTTCCAAAATCGACGTTCATATCTGGTATCTTATCGCTAATATCTTACTGCAATATTTTGACCCTGCAAATATCCTTTTAATTCCGGAATTGTAATTTCCTTAAAATGGAAGATGCTGGCAGCCAGGGCCGCATCCGCCTGCCCTTCGCCCAGGACATCCACAAAATGCTCCATTGTCCCCCCGCCGCCGGAAGCGATCACGGGAACAGGCAGTGATCCGGCCAGCTGCCGGGTGATATCCAGCGCAAAACCTTTTTTGGTGCCGTCATTGTTCATGGAAGTCAGCAGGATCTCGCCTGCGCCCCTGTCCACCCCCTGCCGGGCCCAGTCCGCACAAAGCATATCTGTCTTCACCCTCCCTCCATTGAGGTATACATACCACTGCCCATCCTCTTCCTGCTTGGTATCGATGGCCAATACCACGCACTGGCTGCCAAACTCCCTGGCCAGCTCGTTGATGAGCTCCGGCCGGCGATAGGCGGAAGTATTGACGGAGATCTTATCCGCACCGTTCTGCAGCAGCAGGCTTACGTCCTCCACACTGCTGATCCCCCCCCCTACTGTAAAAGGGATGTTGATATGGTGAGCGATCCGGTTGACCAGCTCTCTCAATGTCTTTCGTTTCTCATTGGTTGCGGTGATATCCAGGAATACCAGCTCGTCAGCGCCCTGCTGCGCATACAGCGCCCCCAGCTCAACAGGATCGCCGGCATCACGGATATTTTCAAAATTCACCCCTTTGACGGTCCGGCCGTCCTTGATATCGAGACAGGGTATGATCCTTTTTGTCAGCACGGCAGGTTATTTTTTAGTTGTTAATGCTACCCTGGAAAGTTCCTGTAAAGTAATACGCCCCTCATAAATCGCTTTTCCAATGATCACCCCCTTACAACCGGCCTCCTCAAGCCTGTGAACATCATCCAGCTCGCTGACGCCTCCGCTGGCGATAAAATGCAGCTGAGGGAACTTGCCAACGATATGCTTATACAGCTCCAGCGAAGGTCCCTGTAACAGGCCATCCTTGCTCACATCCGTACAAAATACCTGCCGGATGCCCTTTTCTATATAATCTTCAATGAAATCATAGACCCATTTGTCAGTGGTCTCCAGCCATCCACCCACGGCGATCTTTTCATTTTTTACGTCAGCCCCCAGGAAAAAACGCTCTGCGCCGTATTGCTGCAAAAACCCCATAAAAGCATCCGGCTCCTTTACGGCGAGACTTCCAATCGTAGCCAGCGCAGCACCCGAGTTAAAAATAATATCCACATCGGCTGCCGTCTTTATACCACCTCCAAAGTCGATGACCAGTTTTGTCTTGCCGGCCAGCGCTTCCAGCACCTTCCAGTTCTTGACAGCACCTGCCTTGGCGCCATCCAGGTCCACGAGGTGCAGCCGCTGCAGGCCGGCATCCTCAAAGGCTCTGGCCACTTCCAGGGGATGCTCGTTATAGATCTTTTTCTGCGCATAGTCTCCTTGTGTGAGGCGTACGCACTTCCCATCGATGATGTCTATTGCCGGTATGATCTCCACTTCCTTATCGCTTAAATATTTTCTAAAAAATTCTTTAATATCTGCTCGCCCACCGCCGCCGATTTCTCCGGGTGGAACTGCACGCCATAAAAATTATCTCTGTGCAAGCCCGAACTATACGGCAGACCATAGCTGGTCGTCGCAATGGTATGCCTGCCCAGGTCGGCATAATAGCCATGCACGAAATAGCAGTAGCTGTTCTCCTTTAGTCCATTGAACAGCGGCGTCTTCAGGTCATAGATATTGTTCCAGCCGATCTGCGGGACCTTCAAACCATCCCCCCCGGAGAATTTTTTTACCTTTTCTTCGAAGATGCCCAGGCAATCCGTATCGTTCTCCTCACTGTAGCTGCACATGAGCTGCATGCCCAGACAGATGCCCAGCACCGGCTGTTTCAGTTCTTTTAATAGTCTGTCCAGCCCCCTGCCTTTGAGATACTCCATGGCCGTACTGGCTTCTCCCACGCCCGGGAAAATGACCTTACCGGCCTTGCGGATCTGGTCCGGGTCATCCGTCACGACAGCCTGCTGCCCGATCCGCTCCAGGGCATACAGGACCGATTGGATATTCCCCGCATTGTATTTGATGATGACAGTGTTCATATCATGCTCCCAGGATAGGTTTTAAAAAGGCCGCGGTAGCAGCGTTGATGTCTTTTGCGTTTTCCAATGCTTTGATATACGCAGTCCCGATGATGGCCCCATTGGTATATTTACAGGTGGTCTCAAAAGTATTTTTATCCTTTATCCCGAATCCCACAAGCACAGGGTTCCTCAGCCGCATCTCATGTAGCTTCTCGAAATAAGCCCGTTGATCATTCATGTCCTTGTCCTTGCCCGTAGTGGAAGAGGAAGAGACGGCATAGAGGAAACCGGAGCTCAGGGAGTCTACTTTGGCTATCCGCTCAGGGGAAGTCTCGGGCGTAATGAGAAATACAAAATCCAGTCCATACTTTTTGATCACCGGGCCATACTCGGTCTCGAATTCATAGATCGGAAGGTCAGGCAGGATGAGGCCGTCAACTCCTGCCGCCGACGCAGCTGCACAGAATTTTTCAAAGCCGTACTGCAGCACGGGATTCATATACCCCATCAGCAGCACCGGCAGCTGGATGGTCTTCCGGAGATCCTTTAGCTGTCCGAACAGGGTGGCGATGGACATGCCGTTCTCCAATGCCTTGCTGCCGCTGGCCTGTATCACCGGGCCATCCGCCAGCGGATCGCTGTAAGGCATGCCCAGCTCGATCATATCGGCCCCATTGTCCTGCAGGGCCTTCATGACCTCCAATGTGCTGTTAAGCCGCGGATAGCCTGCCGTGCAATAGACGTTCAGCACGCGATGGCCCTTCTTCCTGAAAAGATCTGTTATTCTGCTCATAATGATTGCTCCTCCATTGCCCGCATATAAGTGGCCATATCCTTGTCGCCCCGCCCGCTGAGACAGAGGACGACCGTATCTTTTTCATTCAATTGTAATTGATCCAGCGCCGCTACGGCATGTGCCGATTCCAGCGCAGGAATAATGCCTTCGAGCTTTGTAAGCTCAAAAGCCGCTCTTAAGGACTCATCGTCCGTAGCACTGAGGAAAGTGGCCCGCCCGGTGTCGAATAAATGCGCATGCAACGGTCCGATGCCGGGATAATCCAGCCCTGCGGAAATGCTATGCGGCTCTACCACCTGCCCGTCCTCCGTCTGCATGACGAGGCTCTTGCTGCCATGGAGGACACCCGGTTTCCCCAGCCGGGTCGTGGCAGCGCTCTTCCCGCTGTTGATCCCATGCCCCGCGGCCTCCACAGCCACCAGCTGCACGCTCAGCTCATCGAGGAAATGATAAAAAGCTCCGGCTGCATTGCTGCCGCCGCCTACACAAGCTATCACGTGCGTGGGCAGCTCACTGCCCGTCTTTTCCTTCAGCTGCGCCCTGATCTCTTCGCTGATGATGCTCTGGAACCGGGCCACCATATCCGGGTACGGATGGGGCCCTACGACGCTGCCGATGATATAATGCGTGTCCACCGGGTTGTTGATCCAATCCCGTATGGCCTCGTTGGTGGCATCCTTCAACGTCTTGCTGCCGCTGACAGCCGGCACTACCTTTGCACCCAGCATCTTCATCCGCGCCACATTGGGCGCCTGCCTTTCGATGTCCTTCTCTCCCATATAGACGATGCATTCAACGCCCTTCAGCGCACATACGGTGGCTGTCGCCACGCCATGCTGACCCGCACCCGTCTCTGCAATGATCCTTTTTTTACCCAGCCGCCCAGCCAGCAATATCTGCCCGATGGTGTTGTTGATCTTGTGCGCCCCCGTATGATTCAGGTCCTCCCGTTTGAGAAAGATCTCCGTATTGTATTTATTGCTCAGCCGCCGCGCTAAATACAAAGGGGATGGACGACCTACATAATCTTTCAGCAGGGAATGATATTCTTTCTGAAAGGATGCTTCATGCATGATCTCCAGGTAACGGGTCCGCAGCTCTTCCACATTGGGATAAAGCATCTCCGGAATATAAGCGCCCCCAAACTTTCCGTAATATCCTTGTTTATCAGGAGCATAATTTGTAGTCATAATAATATTTTTAGCCATTGTTCTTCAGGCTGTCAAGTATCGTCCTTATCTTCTTCAGGTCTTTCACGCCGGCACTTGTCTCAAACTTGCTATTGATGTCGATAGAGAATAATTTCCTGGCGACAGGCTCCTTCGCAAATACCTTCAGCTTTTCCGAGTCCCCGGGCTCAATACCGCCGCTTAAAAAGAACAGCTTGTCGATGTGGGCTGATTTCAACGTACTCCAGTTGAACTTTTTCCCCGTACCGCCATATCCAACGCCTTCCGTATCGAACAGGAACATATCGCAGGAATCCTGGTAGGGACGTATCAGCCAGTCGATGGGATCATCCTCTCCCAGCCGGAATACCTTGATCACCGTAATATAATTCGACAGCTGCTCGCAAAAACGAGGGGTCTCATCCCCATGCAGCTGCACCATGTCCAGGCCATAACTATCCACCTGCTTCATGACTTCATCGTAAGTGGCATTGACGAAGACACCTACCTTACCAAGCCGCAGCTTCGCCTTTTTCACCTGTTCGCCCGTCAGATGCCGGACCACATACCGGGGTGACTTGGGGTAGAAGATAAACCCCGCAAAATCCACGCCCATGGCGTCTAATTGTTTAACCTGGTCGATCTCGGTCATCCCGCAGACTTTTACTCTCATACAGTGTCCCCCATTGTAACTTTAACTGGTGAATGGATGAGGCAAAAACATACTCGTTAGTTTCCCTTCAGCGCGCTGACAAATTCACCGAAAGCCGCCCCGGGGTCTTTTTCTTTCATAAAATTCTCTCCGATGAGAAATCCGGTGAACCCTGCATTCTTCATATGGAGGATAGTTTCGATCTTACTGATACCGCTCTCGGCGATCAGCGTTTTTCCTTTCGGTATCTTCATGCTCAGATCTATGCTGCGCTGTATATCCACCGTGAAAGTCTTCAGGTCCCGGTTGTTCACCCCCACCAGTTCCGTCTCTTCACAAATATGCTCCAGCTCCGTCTCGTTGTGGATCTCCAATAACACTTCCAACCCCAGTCCCCTGGCAAATACGGCCAATCGTTTCACCTCTTCCGGTGTCAGGCAGGCCGCTATCAGCAGGATCACATCCGCACCGATGGCCTTTGCCTCCACGATCTGGTATTCATCGATGATAAAATCCTTTCGCAGGATGGGGATCTCATTGAAACGGGCTTTTTGCAGGTCTTCGTCGCACCCCCCGAAAAAGGTTTCGTCGGTCAGTACGGATAAGCAGGAAGCGCCGGCTGCCGTATAGCCTTTCGTCACATCCGCCACATCCACCTTGTCATTGATCACCCCTTTCGAGGGGGACCTTCTTTTAAACTCAGCGATAATACCTGTCTTATCCACGTCCGTTAAAGCCCCTTTTAAAGACAATGTTGTCCGGCCAAACAAAGGTCTTCCCCTGAGCATCTCCACCGAAACTTCCCCCCGCCGCCTGGCCACTTCCGTCCGTTTGTGCTGAATTATTTTATCCAGGATATTCATACCTATTGTAATGCAATTAATTTTTTCAACGAATCATAGGCCCTGCCGCTCTCCAGGCTGTCCACCGCCGCGGCGTAAGCATCATCGTATTTGCCGAATCCGCCCGTGGAATACAATGCCATCGCCGCATTAGCCAGCACCACCGCATTCTGGGCCCAGGTGCCTTCTACCTTCAATATCTTCGTGAACAGCTTTGCCGCCTCCTCTATGGAGTTACCCCCGTAAATATCGGTAGCATTTACCATTCGTTTGCCCAATTCTTCCGGTGTCATGATCTTTTCTCCCTGATGGGTGATGACCTTGGTATCGCCGGTCAGTGAGATCTCATCGTAACCGTCCAGTCCATGGATGATGGTGTAATAGCCTTCCGTCTGCTGTAACAGGTAGTTATAGATCCTGGCCATTTCCAGGTTATAGACCCCCACCAGCTGAAAACGGGGGCTGGCAGGGTTCACCATGGGGCCCAGCATATTGAAAAAAGTGCGTACACCCAGGTTCTTACGGATAGGACCCACTGTCTTCAGGGCCGGATGGAACATGGGCGCATGCAGAAAACAGATGCCAGCCGTCTCCACCTCCTGCTTCAGACGCGCGGCATCATTCTTGAACTTATATCCCAGCTGTTCCATGACATTGGAAGCGCCGCTGATGGACGAAGCCCCGTAGTTACCGTGTTTCGCCACTTTCTGGCCTGTCCCGGCCACGATAAAGCAAGCCAGTGTGGATATATTGAAAGTATTCTTCCCGTCGCCGCCCGTACCCACGATATCGATGGTATCATGCCCGTTCAGGTCCACCCGGACACAGAGGTCCAGTAAGGCATCCCGGAAACCCTGCAGCTCGTCGATAGTAATGCTGCGCATGAGGAACACCGTAATAAAGGCGGTGATCTCGCTGTCATTATAGCTTCCCCCGGCTATATTGGTCAGCACCTCCCTGGCCTGTTGCCTGGAAAGGGTCTTGTGTTCGAATAAATATTGTAATATCTTCTTCATATCTATACTTTCAACCAGTTTTTCAATATTTGTTCCCCTTTAGGGGTTAATACGCTCTCCGGGTGGAACTGCACTCCCTGCACATCAAGGGTCTTATGCCGCAGGGCCATGATATAGTTGTTCTCATCCCTTGCCGTTACTTCCAGGTCATCCGGGAAACCTTCCTCGCTGATGACCCAGCTATGATAGCGGCCAACCTCCAACTCCTCTGATAGCCCTTCAAACAAGCCTCCTGTTCTTAAGATCTTCACGGGCGTAGCCACTCCGTGGTACACCGTACTGAGGTTCGTCAGCTTTCCGCCAAAAGCCTCTCCGATGGCCTGGTGCCCCAGGCACACCCCCAGGATGGATTTGCTGGCGGCATATTCCTTTATCAGCGGCAGCAGCAATCCCGCCTCTTCCGGGATGCCGGGACCGGGAGAAAGGATGATCTTGTCATATTCCTTTACTTTCTCCAGGGAGATCTTATCGTTGCGATGCACTTCCACTTTCTGATGAAGCAGCTTCTCCACCAGGTGCACCAAATTGTAGGTAAACGAGTCGTAATTATCAAATACAAGGATCTTCGGCACTGTACTGGATTTAAATAGTTATTGATGACCAATGTCTTCTGCGAATAAAATGGCCTTTTTCAAAGCGCCTAGCTTATTGTTCACTTCCTGCAATTCGCTTTCCGGCTGGCTCGCGGCGACCACCCCGGCGCCGGCCTGGTAGGTCATGGTATTGTTCATGCTCAGCAGGCTGCGGATCATAATGGCATGATTGCAGCTGCCGTCAAAACCCATGAACCCGATACATCCTCCATAATAGCTCCGGGTCGTAGGTTCATATTCGTCTATCAGCTCCATGGCCTTGAATTTTGGGGCCCCGCTCAGCGTACCCGCAGGAAAAGTGGTCGCCAGCAGCTCAAAAGGATTATAGCCATCCCTCAATTTCCCCCGCACCTCGCTGACCAGGTGGATCACATGCGAGTAATATTGCACCTGCCGGTAATGCGCCACCGTCACCTCGTCACAGTTCCGGCTAAGGTCATTGCGCGCCAGGTCCACCAGCATGACATGCTCCGCATTCTCTTTTGCATCTTTCAATAATTTATCCGCCATCATCTCATCCGTCGCATCATCACCGCTCCTTTTGAAAGTCCCCGCTATCGGATGTACAATGGCCTCTCCATTCTGCAGGATCAGCTGTGACTCGGGAGAAGAGCCCATCAGCTTATAATCTCCGTAATCGAAGAAGAACAGGTACGGCGAAGGATTAATGCTGCGCAGCGCCCGGTATACATTGAACTCGTCACCCATAAACCCCTGCTGGAAACGGCGGCTCAGCACGATCTGGAAAACATCTCCCCTGTGACAGCTGCGGATGCCTTTCTTTACGATCTCCATATACTCCTCATCCTTCATATTGGAGGTCTCCTCCCCTTTTATCCTGAAAGGATATACAGGGACATCCTTGCTCTTGATAAGCGATTCGACGAGGGCGACTTCCGACTCCAGGCCCGCGATCTGGTTCTCGCAGATATACAGCTCGTCCTTGAAATGATTGATGGCGATCACATATTGATAGAGCCGGTAGCGCATCAAAGGTATCCGCGCAGCATCTTTGTGATGATCCAGTTTTATGGTATCGAAGAATTGTACGGCATCGAAGGTCGTATAGCCAAAAAGCCCCTGTACAGCCCTCACCGCCTTTTCGGTGGCAGGCTTTGTGTCAAACCGCTGCATAAAATCCCATAAGAGCTTGGGCGTATCCGACAGGTTCGCCAGGAGCTTTTTTTCAGGCGGCTGCCCCGGCAGCTTGAATTCGATGTTCCGGGTATCGGAGATCTCGATGCCCGCAATGGCATTGATGCAGATAAAGGAATAGCTGTTCTCCGCCGCGTGATAGTCCGTGCTTTCCAGGAGGATGGTATCCCGGAAACGGTCCCTCAGCCGCAGGTAGATACCCACGGGCGTAAAGATGTCCGAAAGCAGTCTGCGACATTGGGTCTTTATTTCTATCTTCTTCATAATGATTTAATTGTCCAACGATTACACTCAGTTACGGACCGCAGGTCCTTCGCATCATACAAATAAAAAACCCCGGTATACCGGGGCCCAATATGGTAATACATGTAGTAATAGCATTACTTGCCCCTCTTGGAGTTTGTATGCCACCACCACACTTTATTTATGAATTGTATTGTCATTGCACGGCAAATATGAGCCAGGGAGTTGAATTCTCCAAATTTTTTTTCCGGGTCACAACGGACCCTAAGTTCGTTGCCCGAAGGACATACTCACAATACCCCTTTCGTACTGGGAAGGTAATTGCTGAGCGGGTCCCTTTTCACTGCCATCCGTATCGCTTTTGCAAAAGCCTTGAAAATGGCTTCGATCTTATGGTGCTCATTCTCACCCCTGCATTCGATGTTCAGGTTACACTTCGCTGCATCCGAAAAGGATTTGAAAAAGTGGAAGAACATTTCCGTCGGCATTTCCCCGATATGTTCCCTTTTGAACTCCGCATTCCATACGATCCAGCTCCTGCCCCCGAAGTCGATCACGACTTTCGCATCAGCCTCATCCATCGGCAGGGCAAAACCATATCTTTCCATCCCCCTCTTATCCGCCAGCGCCTGGGCAAACGCTTCTCCCAGCGCAATGCCCGTGTCTTCAATCGTATGATGCTCGTCGATGTGCAGATCGCCATTGCTGCGGATGGTGAGGTCCATCTTGCCATGCCGGGCTATCTGCTCCAGCATATGATCGAAGAATCCCAGACCCGTAACAATGGCCGCCTTGCCGCTGCCGTCCACATTCAGGTCGATCTTTATCTGCGTCTCGTTGGTATTGCGCTCATGGATCACTCTCCTCAGGCCCAGTTTCAGGAACTCATAGATCCTGCTCCAGTCTTTTGTCTCCAGGGCAACTACTTCTTCCAGCGCTTTTGCGCTATCGTTGACCTCTCCGCCGCCCAGTCCCGGTTCATTGTTCAGCCAGATGGCCCTGCAGCCCAGGTTCTTTGCCAGCTGCACATCCGTGATCCTGTCCCCGATGACGAATGAGTTCGCCAGATCATACTCCTCGTTGTCGATGTATTTTGTCAGCATGCCTGTACCCGGCTTGCGGGTAGGGACATTGTCCTTTGCAAGGCTCTTGTCGATATATACGCCGGCGAAATGAATGCCCTCACCTTCCAGGCTTTTCATGACGAATTGCTGCACGGGCCAGAAAGTGTCCTCAGGGAAGCTCTTTGATCCCAGACCGTCCTGGTTGGTGACCATCAGAAGCTCGTAATCCATTTCACGGGCAATGCGTCCCATGTATTCGAACATATAAGGGTAGAATTCCAGCTTGTCGAATGAGTCGATCTGGTAAGTAGGCGGCGCTTCTTTGATCAGCGTGCCGTCGCGGTCTATGAATAGGATTCTCTTCATGACGAATTAATGTCTTCTTTAATGGTGTCATGCAGTCGCTTGCGCTCGTGTCATGAATGAGCAAATGAACTTATTGGCCTTTTAACATTGTTTAATGAGGCTCAAAGTTTCGGCAAACCTACGCTAAAAGTTTTGGATTTTTATGGGGTTAAATGGATTGCGCTCCATCTACCTGGTGGCAAAATAAAAAGGCCAGCGACGATGCGCTGGCCATAACAAAGACTCTGTTAATATTATTTCTTGTAGCTGATCTTCCAAACATTCCCCTTGGAATCATCCGTCACATAAATAGACCCATCAGGCCCCTCTGCAAGGCCGCAAGGCCGGTAAGTCGCCCCACCGGAAGCCGTCTTATCAGGCCCGCCGGAAAAATTGTCCGCAAATATTTCCCAATCGCCACTGGGCTTACCATTGCTGAAGGGCACAAATACGACAAAATAACCCTTCTGCGGCTCGGGCGCCCTGTTCCAGGAACCATGGAAAGCAACAAAAGCCCCATTCTTATATTTCTCCGGGAACTGGCTGCCCGTATAAAATAAAAGACCATTGGGAGCAAGATGGCCAGGGAAGGCCACCACAGGATCCTGGGCATCTTCACCGCCAGTCTTCTTACTATCACCTCCGTATTCAGGCGCCAATATCTTCTTATGCTGGAATTCATCATAGTAGATATAAGGCCAACCGCAATTGGAGCCCTTATGCAGCTCATACATGCATTCCGCAGGCAGCTCGGCACTTTGTTTGGTATCATAAAGATCAGGGAATAGATCATGCAGCTGATCCCTTCCATGCTGCATCACGAACAAAGTGTTGGTAGCCGTATTCCAGTCCAATCCCACTACATTGCGCAGCCCGGTGGCATATCGTAGGCCCGTGCCATAGGTCTGTCCGGGCTGATCAGCCTTAAACTGCCAGATACCACCGGCGGAATCCAATATAGGGCATGGCTGCCTGCCGGGCGAACCCTTGGTCCTGTCCTTCAGCTGGCAGGAATTCGAATAGGCGCCAATATTCACGTATAGATTTCCGTCGTTATCCAGGGCGATGGACTTCGACTCATGCTGATGACGATTGATCAGACCCGTAACGATCTTCTCCGGGTTATCCGGGTTAGTAACATTGAAATTATCGTCCAGCTTGAATCTATAGACATCTTCGTCGGAAGAAGCATAGAGATAGCCTTTCTTTATGGCAATACCCGTACCTGCGAATGTCCCGAAACTCGCGATCTGGTCAGGCTTTCCGTCACCATTTGTATCCTGGAGGCGATAAATGCCTTTCCCATCTTTCAAATGCCCAAGCTTTACGAAGACAACGCCATTGGGCGCCACCGCGATGTGACGGGCCTTTCCTAAACCCTCTATGACAATGGTGGCCGAAAAACCGGACGGCAGCTTGATGCTCGAGTCTTTAACAGGTGCGGCGCCCGCTGCCTGCTCCGGCGCTTTATCGGTATTTCCGGTGCACGCGAATAGCCCCATCATGCACAGCCCCATGGCAAGGTGCAGGACTTTGTGCGGAAATGATGACTGAGACCTTCGGTCTGCTGATTGTTTAGTTGGCTGGTTCATGGATGACACTATTGAATAAAGAATGTAATTTACGCGAATGCATCGAGCGCACGATCACTAATTTTAATCTTAGGCTTCCTGATATCGGGCCAGCGCTTCCAACAATTTCTGGTTCTCCGGCTCCGTGCCGACTGTGATCCGCAGACAGCCTTCGCATAGCTCCACCTTACTCCGGTCGCGGACAACAATACCCTGCTCCAACAGATAATTATAAACGGCTTTGGCATCGGCGACCCTCACCAGGAGGAAATTGGCATCACTGGGATAGATCTTCCTGACCACGGGAATCTCAGCGAGCTGACGGTGCATCTGCTCCCGCATGTTTACCAATAACCTTATCATATCATTCACCTGCCCGGTCTCTTCCAATGCCTTCAAGGCCAGCTCCTGGGTGGCCTGATTGATATTATAAGGAGGCTTCACCTTGTTATAGATATCGATAATGGCTTCACTGGCAAAAGCCATACCCAGGCGAAGACCCGCCAGCCCCCAGGCTTTGCTCATCGTCTGTAATACGACCAGGTTGGGGTAGTCCGGCAGCTCCTGTATAAAGCTGCGATGGCGGGAAAAATTGATATACGCCTCATCTACGACTACCAGTCCGGGGAAATTGTTCAGGACCGTTTCTATATCCTGCCGGTCCATGGAATTGGCCGTAGGGTTGTTCGGACTGCAGATCCAGATGATCTTTGTATTTTCATCTACCAGGTTCTCCAGGTGGACGAGGTCCAGCTGAAAATCATCCAGCAGCCTGGCCCGGCGCACCTCTATGTCATTGATATGGGCGCTGACCTCATACATACCATAAGTGGGCGGGTTGATAATGATATTGTCCTTGCCGGGTACGCAAAAAGCCCGATAGAGGACATCGATGCATTCATCGCTGCCATTGCCTAAGAAAATGTGATTCGGCGCAATGCCCTTGACCTTGCTGAGGGCTTCTTTCAATTTCCATTGCAGCGGATCGGGATATCGGTTATACCACCGGGTAAGCGGCGATCCCAGGCTATTTTCGTTGGCGTCCAGAAAGACCTGCGCCTCCCCTTTGAATTCATCCCTGGCAGAGGAGTATGGCACCAGCTGCCGGATATTGTCCCTTAATAATTTGTCCGGTTGAAACATGCTATATGATTTTAAGACACCCTTACCCTGACGGCATTGGCATGCGCCTGCAGGCCCTCCGCCTCAGCCATCTGTATAACAGCAGGGCCGATACCGCGAATTCCTTCCAGCGTAAGTTGTTGAAATGTGATCTTTTTTACAAAACTGTCCAGGCTCACACCACTGTAAGCTCTTGCATAGCCGTTGGTGGGCAGCACATGGTTAGTGCCGCTGGCATAATCTCCCGCACTTTCAGGGGAAAAATGCCCGATGAAAACAGAACCGGCATTAACGACCTTTTCAGCCAGTTCAGCGGCATTGTCGCAGGCAAGGATCAAATGCTCGGGAGCATATTCATTCAGGATCTCCATAGCCTGTTTTGCATCCCTGGTGATAAATGTTCGGCTGGATGCCAAAGCTTTTGTGGCCGCATCGGCACGGGGTAGCAGGACCAGCTGCTGCTGTACGGCCTCCAATATCTGCTCCGCCACCTGGCGGGAAGGACAGGCCAGCACCACCTGGCTGTCCGGCCCGTGTTCGGCCTGAGACAGGAGGTCGGCAGCCACGAAAGCAGGATGAGCAGTGCCATCGGCATAGACAGCTACTTCGCTGGGACCCGCCGGCATATCGATGGCAACACCGTCCTTCTGGACCAGCTGCTTGGCGCAGGTGACATATTGGTTACCCGGTCCGAAGATCTTGTAAACCGCCGGGATCGTCTCCGTGCCATAGGCCATGGCAGCAACAGCCTGCACGCCCCCTGCTTTATAGATCTTCGTTACCCCTACCAGCTTCGCGGCATACAGGATAGCAGGATGCAAACGCCCCTGGGGGTCAGGGGGCGAACACAGTACGATCTCCCGGCACCCTGCCAGCTTTGCAGGTATCCCCAGCATCAGTAAGGTGGAGAACAGCGGCGCAGTCCCGCCTGGTATATACAGCCCTACTTTTTCAATAGCCACCGACTTCCGCCAGCATTGCACGCCCGGCATTGTCTCCACTGCTTCCACCGGCTGCCGCTGGATGTTATGAAAGGTCTGGATATGTCGCAGCGCCTGCCGGATAGCCAGCTGCAGCTCCTCTCCCACTTCCGCCGCCGCGGCTTCTACCTCTTCATTACTGACCTCCAGGTGATCCGGCGATACCTTATCGAACTGAAGGGAGAACTTCTTCACGGCAGCATCCCCGCCCTGCTTTACAGCTGAAAGGATATCGGCCACCTTTTGCTCCAATGCTGTAGTATCCAGCAGGGGCCGCGACAACCATTCCCGCCGTTGGACCGGGGAAAGCGTGTCATACGAACTAATGTCAATCAATTGCATATCGATGTATTAAATGATCATCTTCTCGATCGGAACCACCAGGATACCCTGGGCGCCCGCATCCTTCAGCCGCTCAATGATATCCCAGAAATCATTTTCATTCAGCACACTGTGTACACTGCTCCACCCTGCTTCGGCCAGCGGCAGAACAGTCGGGCTCTTCATGCCCGGCAGCAGCGCGATGATATCCTTCAGCTTGTCGTTAGGCGCGTTCAAAAGAATGTACTTCGTATTTCTGGCCTTCTTCACGGCGCGTATCCGGAAGAGGAATTTATCCAGGATCGACTGCTGTTCGGCATTCAGGTTCTTATTCCTGACGAGCACTGCCTGGGATTGCAGGACGGTCTCCACTTCCTTCAACCCGTTCATGAAAAGCGTGCTGCCGCTGCTGACCAGGTCGACAATGGCATTGGCCAGCCCGATACCGGGCGCGATCTCCACAGAGCCGCTGATCTCATGGATATCAGCCTCCACCTTGTTCTTCGCCAGGAATTGGCGCACAAGCGTCGGATAGGTAGTTGCGATCCTTTTGCCCTGCAGATAGCTGACACCCGTATACTGCTCCCCCCTGCCTACGGCCACCGACAGACGGCATTTGCCAAAGCCCAGGTGCTCCACAATATCAACTTGCTTACAATTCTCATATAGCACATTCTCTCCCACAATGCCGATGTCCGCGACGGCATCCTCCACATACTGGGGGATATCGTCATCCCGTAGAAAATAGATCTCCATGGGGAAATTGTCCGATTCTGTCTTGAGCTTGTTGACACCGTTCTTCAGGTCGATGCCGCAGTCCTTCAGGAGCTTGACGGAATCATCGTAGAGACGTCCCGATTTCTGAATGGCGATTTTTAACTTCATGCCAATGGTTGGTTAAAAAATTAGGGGCTCACCTTCCGGTAAGCCCCTTTAATTAGTTTGTTTTATATAGTACAAAACATCACCGGCCTACCCCTGTGGTAAGTAAAAATGATGGTGGTGATGGTGTATTGTCATTTTCATAACGAGGCCCAAAATTAACTGCCAAAAGCCAATGTCCAAAATTTTATTTTGTCTTACTAATAGAAATATCCCCTTAAGTGGTATCATGGACGGACCTTATATCTCAGGTAAGAAGGCTGCCATCGATGGAATTTATGGCTATTTTGGCCTCACGATCGCACTTATCCTACAGTAACAACCCCTATTTTTTTAAGTCCACCTAAACCCAACTAATTCCATGAAACCAGCATTACTATTGCTGATCCTGGCAATGACAGGATCGTTGGCACATGCCCAAACCAATATTGCCCCCTCCACAACAGAGTTAACCAACTTGCTGAAAGGCAGTTACAGCCCATCTACGTATGGCATCTCTGCATCGGTCAGCAATCCCAATACGGTATCAGCAGGCCTGCTCAGCCAGATCTCGGCCGACTCGCTGAAAAGCAACCTGGTTGCCCTCAGGAGATTCCAGAATAGGAATTCAGGATCGGATACAACTTCTGCCACCCGGGGCATCGGGGCCGCGCGCCGGTGGGTCCTCAGTAAATTCCTGCAGTACGGTAATGCCAGCGCAGGCAGGCTTAAAGCAGGCTATTTACAGTTCACCCAGACCATGTGCTCAGCCTCCTCACATAAAAATGTCATCGCCGTATTGCCCGGCAACCAGACCTCAGATAAATCCATCATCCTGGTCGAAGCGCATCTTGACAGCCGTTGCGAGGGACTTTGTGACATCACCTGCAATGCCTTCGGCGCGGACGATGACGGATGCGGCGTGGCGTTGGTAATTGAGCTGGCAAGAGTTTTAAGCCAGTATACTTTTAAGAATACCATTGTATTCTCGCTCAACATAGGCGAAGAGCAGGGATTATACGGGTCCACCGCTTTCGCCACTTATTGCAAAAACAACGTCATACCAATCAAGGCCGTGGGCAACAACGATCTGTCAGGAAATGTCTTTTGCGGCCATACTTCCTCCGCCCCCAGTTGCCCGGCTTTTGGCAATATCGACAGCATCGGGCTGCGGATCTTTTCACTAGGAGGCTTTAATTCTCCGCACAAACAATGGGCCCGCTACATCAAGCTGGAATATAAGGAGCAGCTGGCCAGCCTCGTCAACGTGTTCACTGACATCCGGATCATGACGCCGGAAGACCGCACCGGAAGGGGCGGCGATCATCAGCCATTCAGTGCGAGAGGATATACGGCAGCCCGGCTGATGGAAGCCAACGAGGATGGAAATGCCGCCTCAAGCTCTCCCAGCTATGTGGACCGGCAGCATTCCACCAGGGACAGCCTGGGTATCGATACAGATGGTGATGGTGTAGAAGACTCGCTGTTTATTGACCTCCATTACCTGGCCAGGAATGCCCTCATCAACGGCAATGCCCTGGCAATGGCAGCCCTCTGCCCCACCACTCCATCGGCATCCGCCGCGATCATCAGGTCCAACCAGCTAAGAGTACGCTTTACTGGCATATATCCGGCATTCAGGATAGCTGTAAGGTCGGCTACCAATGACTGGGACAGCGTATACACCGTCACGGGAACATCCGCCATAGCTACTTCTGACACGATTACGGTTCCTTATGGCAGCGCCACGAATTTTTTCGTCAGTGTCGCCGGAGTGGATGCCAACGGCCTGGAAAGCTTCTTCGGCACCGAAACCTCCCTGACTACAGGGACAGTGACCGCTGCTGCTGCAAAAGGAATTGCTTCCACCGCGCCAGCCGCACTGGCAACACCATCCCCCTATGAAGGCATCCGGCTCCTGCAAAACAGTCCCAACCCTTTCGACGAGGCAACGATGATCACGGTGGTCTCCTCCACCGACGAATACAACGGTCGCACATGGATCAATATCAGCTCCCTGGACGGACGGGTGGTACAGCGGATCAGGCTGCCATTAAAGAAAGGTGTAAATGAAGTAATGTATAACCACGGCTATGGCGTGAAAGGCACCTATATCTGCTCGTTACTCATCGACGGCCTGCCCGTGCAGAGCAGGAAAATGATCTTTAGATAAAACAGGTTAGTGCGATCAGTTTACTCCCAGCTTCCTGCGTAGCCCGGCTGCCTTATCCGCACCGGGCGCGCCGGCCGGGATCTTATCCAGCCACTCTTTTGCCGTCTTTTTATCCTTCTCCTGCGCATAGCTGAGCGCTATGTAAAAAGCCGCCTCGTATCTGAAAAGACTGACACCGGCATATACCTTCGCCAGGTCCTGACGCGCCTGCTCCGGACCGCCCGTATGCAAAAGCGCCACTCCCCTGTAGAACAATGCCGTTTGATTGGTGCTGTCTTTCCGGAAAGACTGATCCAGCAAAGGCGCCGCTTTAGCAAAATCTCCTCTGTTGAAATATGCAGAAGCCTGCTCCATCAATGAATCGTTCCCTTCCCCACGCTCAGTCGTCCCGACCATCTGCGTCTTCCCATAAGTATTCAGGTAATCGGAAGGCCACAACATCACCACGACAAAAAGAATGGCGGCTGCAGCAGCCAGACCAACAACGTATTTTCTAAAGACGTCTACCCGGACTTTCATTCTTATCACTTTTCCCCCTGCCCCCGGCTCCTCTCCGGATGGGAATGGCACATCCACACCGCCTCCCGATGCACCCCCTCCCGCAGCCCCGCCGAAATGCCTGCCCCGCATCCCCCTCAGGGTCTGTTGCAATGCCGCCGCGCCGTCATCAGCTGGAAGCCGCTGCTCCAACGTCTGCTTCAGCTGCCGGTAAAGCTCGACGCCCGCCGCCAGGGAAGCATCGGCCCGCAGGTCGTCCTCCATTTTTTGCTTTTCTTCCGAAGAAAGCTCACCCTCAACATAGCGGATGATATCTTCGTTGGTATAAATTGCCATAATAAGATATTTTCAACGCTGGATAATCAATTGCTCCTGCACGTAAGACATTAAAGTTGCCATACATTCCGATTTCTTTTTACGGAGGTAACCGTAAGTAACGCCCAATGCTTCGGCGATCTTCTCCTGTCTCTCTCCCGTCAGGCTCATCCGGAGGATCTCCCTGCATTTCTCACCCAGCCGCTGGAATTGCTGAAAAAATAACCGGGCCTTCTCCTCTTCCATTCCAACCTGCTCGGCGACAGCAAAAACATCCTCCCCATATTCAGATAAATCATCGGAGGATTTTGTTACCCGCCTGAGGCCCCTTTTCTTTACTTCATTTAGCCATTTCCGCTTGCATACCAATAATAAGAAAGGCTGAAATGGACAAGTGAGCTCCAAACCCTTGTATTTTGCCTGGTTGTATATATCCACCAGCGACTCCTGAAAAATATCCGCAGCATCATCCTCGGAACCGCTGTTCTGAACGATCCAGATCCGGATGCCGGGAGAAAAAAGGCGGTAAATCTCCTCAATTAATTGATTATCATTATTTAACAAACCTTCAAGGTAACGTTGATCAGGATGGATGGCCACGAGGTTTTTGGCGAATATCGAAAAAAAATGGAAACAGGGGGTAACAAAGACCGGGTATCGCTGATATACTTGCAAACAAAACACCGTTTATTATGAAAAAGTCATCCCTACAATCCCTGGCATTGATCGCCGTTACAGCTATCAGCGTGATCGCTTGTAAAAAGAGCGACTCCCCCGCCCCGCAGCAAAATAACGATGCTGACGGACAGGCAATGGCTGCGTTCATGAAAGAACATGGGCCCGTATTCGAGAGCTTTACGGTCGATGCCGCTGCCGGTGGTGTGCTCACCTCGTCTACAGGTACTACCTATACGATACCCGGCGGCGCTTTCCAGACAAAAGCCGGCGCTTCCGTGACAGGCTCGGTCACCGTCAGTGTGAAAGAGATCAATTCAGTCGCCGACATGATCCTGAGCAACAAGCCAACCCTTACCCGGGACGGTAAATTACTGCAATCTTATGGAGAGTTCCTTGTCAAAGCCGTACAGGGCAATAACGACCTGCAGCTGAAAAAGGACAGCGGTATAAAAGTTGCCGTCAGGGCCAAGCCCAATGGCCAGGAAATACCTATGTGGAGCGGTGACTCCAGCATCACCACCACGATCAGCGGTTATGACTACCTGAATGTGGCCGTTACCCTCTCCGTACAGATGTCTGTAAATAAAGGAGTGGTATGGGATCAGCTGACTACCCACGGCTATGCCTTCTTCAATGGTTCCAATGGTACCCTGAACTTCACCCTCGACAGCCTGGTCCAATGGAGGAATTGCGACCAGGTCATCAGCAACCCTTCCGATCCCAAGACCACGGTGCTGGGTTATTTCAGCAGCCATTACAACGCTGAAACTCAACAGAGCTACCAGGGCGATCAGCCGACGATCCTGTTCTTCAAACCTCACAACCAGAATACGTTGATCAGGCTGTATGATGTGATCCTCAATGCTCCCGTAGGCTACCAGGGTTTCTACAGCTACCAGAACTCTATGCCCATCGGCATGCAGGGAACCTTCCTGGCCATGAGCCATATCAACGGAAAGTTCTATGCCGATATGAAGGATGTGACGATCGCAGCTCCCGCAGGCAGCAACAATTACACGACCTTCACCTTTGACCCCCAGGAAGTGTCCGAAAGCGCCATGGCAAGCATGATCTTGTCGATGAATACCAAATAGCAGAACACCAGTCTGCCAGAAAGACCCGGGGCTTGGCCCCGGGTCTTTCTCCGTAGTACATCACCGGGGTCTTACAATGAAATTGATACATTTCCGTTAACATATCTATATTTATCATCATGCTGAAACCTGCACTTGTCATACTGCTCCTCCTGGCAGCTTGCGTCCTCAAAGCACAGGACTCCATCCCCCCGGAGATCCGGGTAGAAGAAGCAGGCGACAGCATACATTTCACGGCCCGGCTACGTCCCCTGCGACAGATCGCCGGAGCCCCCGCCGCCTTCTACACCTATTTCTGGGAACTGGGTGACGGTCGTTTCAGCTTTGATAAAGAACCCCTTTATGCCTACCGGGACACCGGCGTCTACCAGGTACGGCTATATGCAACCAACAATTATGACGACGGCAAAGCGCCTCCGACACGTCCCCGCCCGGTGAAAGTAAGAAGGAAGGTTGGCAACAATGCCTGGGCCTCCCACTTCTTCCACGGCAGCGGCAACATCGAAATGAAGATCAACAGAAATCCCCTTCCGGGAGAAGATTTCGTGGCGGTAGTAGGCTATCGCAATCAGCGGAAAGATAACGTTGCAGGCACCATCCTGCTGTTCTATAACGAGCGGCAATTCGGACAAAAAGGATTCGAGCTGGCGGAAAAAAGATACTACAATAAGGAAGACAGCTCAAGCCTCAGCAGCCTGATGGCGCACCTGTCAAACCCAGCCGGCGCCTGGTTCGCCCTGGACAAAAGAAATCCTTTTGTCAACGAAGCTTTCAAACCTTCAGGTCCGGAGATCACCTACGACGAAGCCCCGAACTATGCCGGCGAAGCACATTCCATGCTGCAGATGCTTCAGAAAGAATATACGGAACATACCGTCCTGCATTATCCTCCCGTATCCAACGGGGAAGAAAGGTTCGTATTCATGGATCTCAATACCCTGCCAACAATGATCCAGGACACCAATGCCACGGTGGCGCTCACCGCCATGATGGTACCCGAAGATCCGGCCTTCCCTCCGGAGCTCTATCGGCTGGAAGTGGCCGTGGTATCCTCTCACGACCCCAATTATATGCAGATAAAGCCCAGGCGGATCAACTATCGCTTTATGGGAAAGAAAAAAGAGCTGACCTACACTGTTCACTTCCAGAACACGGGCAGAGGGCCCGCAAAGAAAGTGTCCATCGGCATCGCCGTCCCCCGCCAGCTCAATAGCAGCAGCGTACAGCTAAAGTCCATGAGTCCCGTATGCCGCTGGTGCGACTCGGCGTACAACCGGCAAAGCTGCATCGATACGGTCCGTACCGCAGATAGCCTTTATTTCATATTCAACAATATTTATCTGCCGGGTCTCCAGCAGGAAGGAGTCACCGACAAAGATTCCACCAAAGGGTTTGTGGAATATTCCATCCGGTTCAAAAAGAAACCGAAAAAAATTCCTTTCAGCACACGGGCTGCCATTGTCTTCGATAAGAACGAGCCGGTGATCACGAACAGGAGCACCGCAAAGTTTATCAAAGGGATCTCGCCCGGCATCATGGCAGGCTATGTATACGCTCCTTCCAACGGCAATTTTTCCACCAATGGTTCATTACAGATAGGATATGTGCTGGCGCCTTTCTCTCCCTCACGCCCCTATTTCCAGATCGAGGCGTTTGCAGGTCTGCTGCAGCAGGATAACGCCACTACCGGGATCACCAGAACGCAGCAGGACACCGCCATCGGCCCGCTCAAATTTTTCGTCACGGGGAGAGAGACACGGACGATCATGAAAAAGAACAGCTTTGAAGTAACACCTTTACACTTCCGGTATAACATCTGTAACTGGGTAGGCATTGGCCTGGGCGCACAGGTGATGGTAAATATCTCCGAGCAGACCACAACGGAGAACAAAGTGTATCTCTCGACATTACAACCCATTCCCATTATAGACAGTGTTGTGGTCACCGTTCAAAAGTCAAAGACCCAATGGCTGCATACCTGGAATGCGGCCCCTTTTGCCGATCTGCAGGTGGGCCGTGTAAAGACAGGGCCGGTCATAGGATTGCGTTATCTTCGCCTGCTGAAAGGAGATATCTCCAATCGTTTTTTCCTCTATGCGGGTATTAAGTTGTAAACATTATCCCCTCGTAAAACGAGCAGCAATTTTGTTGTTCTGTAGCCTGCTGTTCCTTTCCGATCGACCCTCCCCCCCCGCGCTTGAACAGCAGCTAAAGCATTTACGTGAAAAGAACGACCTGGCGGGATGGCTGTATTTGCAGATCCAATGGGTAGCCAGGGCCCCTGTCAGCCGGGCAGGCTTGCTGCAGCAGGCAGTGAGCGAAGCCTGGCGCACCCCCGCCTCCAATGAAGAGATCCAGGCATGGCAGGACCTGCTCATCAATGAAGGATATGCACTGCTGATGAGCGGCGACATCGTCCGTTCCACCGATAGCTATACAGCAGCCTTTCAATGGGCGAGACAACATGCTGAGCTGGCGGATGATAGCATCGTGCTGGAGAATATCCTGAAACCCCTGGGCAACAACTACACCCGGCTGGGCGACTACGAGCAGGCGCTGTTCATCCACCGGAAAGCCCTGGCCGTTGCCAATGAACTGGGAGAACCTTTGGCGCTGGCAGGCACCTACAGCAACCTGGCCAATACCGTCAGCAATATGGGGCGGTCTGCCGAAGCATTGGATTACTGCCGCCGGGGATTGGCAGTGGCCAGGGGACCTTCGCCCCTTCACGGCCTGCTGCTGTCCGAACAGGCAGATGCGCTTGCCAAATTAGACCAGCCGGCTGCAGCCAAAGAAAGTATACAGAAGAGCATTGCCATGCTCGAAAGTTCGGCTGCCACGGAAAGCAGGTCCTGGCTGCTCACGGCCTACCAGCAAGCCGGGGATATCTACCTCCGGGAACCAAAACGATCCCTGGCATACTATCAAAAGGCGCTCGTCCTGGAGCAACGGCTGTCCAGGGAACATGGCCCGCTCTACCAGCGGCAGAAGGCTAAGCTTTTTCAGCGTATGGGCAGCCTCTACGCCAATACGGACCGGCCCGCCCTTGCCGCACATTGGCTGGATCAATGCCTCTCTGTCCTCGTTCCCGGCAAGTCCTTGGATTCTCTCATGGAAAAAGACCTCTACGCAGAGAATACACTGATGGACCTGCTATATACGGCTGCCGGACTTGCCGGGGCCCAGGGCAGCACGGATAAGGCCCTTCGCCTTTATAAGCTCTGCTTCACTACCGAGAACGATCTGCGCCGGGAGCTGATCACCGGGAACTCCAAAGAACGTGCTGTTTCGGATAGCCATTTACGATACGAGGAGGCTATTCGCACTGCCTGGGCCGCCTGGGAAAGCACGAGCCTGCCAGCTTATCGTCAGGCTATGCTGGAGTTTATGGAAGGCAGCAAGGCGAGGCTCCTGCTGGAAGAGGTGCTGCAGCAGCAACAGCTGGTCCGAACCGCCGGCGTCGCGGATAGCCTGGGCGACAGGGTCCGCCTGTTGGAGAAAGCCCTCATCTATTATAAAAAAGAAGCATTGCAGCAGGAAGGCGGAACAGACAGCCTCAGCCGCGCAATGGCCGCCCGTGAAAAACAGGTGGAGTGGGATCTTGCCCGGCTTCATAAAAAGATGGGCGCCCCTGTCGCCAGAACAGCGTCCCAAAGCGGGAGCGGCACGCGCAGCTACCCCTACCAGCTGACAAGAAGCTTCTTTGCAGGGACAGCCGCCTTATACGTAGTGGAATGCGATCAAAAAGGAATACGCTTTGCAGACAAGATTATCATGTCCGAAGGATGGCAGGATAACATCCGGGCATTTATCCATACCTGGTTTGAAAAAGGCGCCGGCAATATGATCAACAGGCCGGACGATTATTACCGGCAGGCTTACAGGCTTTACAGGCGATTGTTTGGCGCCCACCCGCTGCAGACAGGGAGAGAATATATCATGCTGCCTGACGGAGCCCTGAATCTCCTGCCGGTGGACGCGCTGGTCACCGTTCCCGCCTGCCCGCCCTCCCCTTCGGACTGGCTCTTCGTCATCCGGCAGTCTTCCATCTCCTATGCCTGGTCCCTGCGCACGCTGGAAGAACAGATGTCATCCCCGGGGAATAGCAATGGTTTTTCCGGCTTCTTCCTTACGGACACCCGGCAGCTTGCCCAGTTGAACAACGTAGCAGCAGAAGAAAAGAGCATCGCCGGGATCATCAACGACGGGACATGGTACAGAGATAACAAGGCCACTACTGCTGCCTTCCGGCAAGCCTTGCAGGCATCGGCCGTCGTGCACATCAGTTCCCATGCCTTTTCCGGCAAGGATTCCGCGCAAATACCCCATATCGAATTATACGATCAGCCTTTTTATTTATTCGAGCTGAAAGACCTCCGTCAGCATCCTTCCCTGGTAGTGCTGAGCGCCTGCCGTACAGGAGACGGAAGACTGGTGACGGGAGAAGGAGTACAAAGCCTGGGCCGCGCCTTTACTGCCGAAGGGACAAATGCCGTAGTAACAGGATGGTGGAATGTCAATGATGCCACGGCCGCACAGCTCATGCAAAATTTCTACCGGAGATGGGCACCTGATAAACGCACAAACATTGCATCCGCCCTGCGCCGGTCCAAGCTCGATTGGCTGTATGACCCGCAGGTGTCCTATCAGCATAAGCTGCCCTATTACTGGGCTGCCTTGAACTATGCAGGCAGCCCGGAGCCTTTGAAAAATACGGTGATCCCCAAAAGCCCGGCAGCCTTATGGTGGGTGATCGCCATCCTGGCGATAGTGGCAGGTTTATCTGTCACCCTTCTGCGATTCCGGAGATAGATCAGTCTTATTCGGCTTCATTTCCTGGTTTTTTAATGACTGCATTTCGCGCTCGCGCTGAGGATCTCTTACCGCAGGCAGCCCCCGCAATTTGTCCTGGTTCTTTTGGAAAAGGCCAGGCGGCGGCGGCTCTTCATGCTGGATAGCGAACAGCTCCAGCCGGAAGCCAAAATCCGATAAAGCGGCCCGTAATTCCGGAAAGAAAGGTAATAAACGCTCCAATTGAGACGCTTCTTCGGCCGAAGCCAATCCCATGACATATATTTCTATGATGCCGCTGGATATGTATTGCTGGATATTCAACCTATTTTCTTTCCGATAATAAGCATGCATTCCCGTAACAGATCGCCGATATAAGCCTGGTCCTTGTTCACTTCTCCGGCAAGCTCTTCTCTTTGCCTGCCATTTATGAACAGCTCTTTGAATACCCATCGATGATCGGGAGAGGCATCTTCCAGCAGGGAAAAATAATAAGTCCTCATTTCCTCGGGGCCTGACGCCATAGGAAAGACATTCCCTGTCTCCCGCTGGCGGTGCTCCAGGATGATCTTCCTGGCCTCGATCTGCAGCCAGCAATAAACGCTGAGGCTGGAATCGAAAGCCGCCTCCAACCGGGAAGCCAACCGGGAAAATATGTTCACCAGCAGGCTTTCCGCTTCTGTCCGGGAAGATACGAACTGCCGTATGTAGCTGAACAGCATTCCTCCATACCGGTTGTACAAAAGTTCTGCGGCAGGCTTGCCACCGGAGAACAATTCATCTCTCAGGATATCTTTCGTGATTGTCTTCTCCAAAATAAAGGACTTTTTCTCGGCAGTTATTTTAAAGGGGTCAATTAAGATATAAAAATATATTATATTATTTAAACCACATGATTTCAGCAGTTTTTTTTAAACCCGGCGAGGTTATAACCATATATTTAGTACCAACACGCCCCCCAGCCCCACTAATGCCACGATCGTCTCCATCAGGCTCCAGCTGCGGATGGTATCCCTGATGGACAGGTTGAAATACTCTTTAAAAAGCCAGAAACCGCCGTCATTGACATGGGAGAACATAAGGCTTCCCGCCCCTACGGACAACACCATGAGGTTGGGATTCACATGAGAGGCCTTCATGAGAGGTAAAATGATGCCCGCCGCCGTAAGACCGGCCACAGTGGCAGAACCAAGGCACACGCGTATAATAGCCGCTATCAGCCATCCCAGCACAAGGGGATGAACAGGCCACTGTTCCAGCACCCCGGCAATCTCACGGCTGACGCCGCTATCCAGGAACACCTCTTTTAGCGCCCCCGCCCCGGCAATGATCAGCAGGATCATAGCAATATCCTTCGCCGCGTCTTCATAGATGCGCATGATGGCTTTCATCTTCCTGCCGGTGCGGATGCCCAGCGTATAGGTGGCGACGCCTATAGCTATCAGTAAGATGATGGAAGGGTCTCCCAGGAAGTGCAGCAGGTCCTTCCAGATGCCCGTCCCGGGCAGGAGCAGCGGCAACAGCGTGGTCAGCATCAGCATGATCACGGGCAGGAGGGATGTCAACAGGCTATTGGCCATCCCCGGCAGCTGTTCCTCCGGCTTGCTGGGCGCCACCAACCCTTCCAGCGGGGAAGAGACCATCTTTTTAAGCGTGCGGGAAAAAAGAGGTCCGGCAATAATGACCGCCGGGATCGCGATGGTGATGCCATACAACAGCGTTTTGCCCATCTCCGCATGGAACTGCCCCACTAAAGAAGCAGGCGCGGGATGTGGGGGGAGGAACCCATGGGTTACAGAAAGAGAGGCCAGCATGGGCAGCCCGATATAAACAGCCGGCAGCTTGTACTTATACACCACTGAGAAGATCAACGGCACCATCAGCACAAAGCCGACGTTGTAGAAGAGAGGAATTCCGATGATAAAGCCCGTGACCATCAGGGCCCACTGGATATATTTCTCTCCAAAGAGGTTCATCATGACGGTTGCGATCCGCTGTGCGGCGCCGCTCTCCGCGACCAGCTTGCCCAGCATGGCGCCCAGCACAATGACGATGGACAATTGCCCCAATGTATCCCCTATCCCTTTGTATACGGAAGTAGTAATAGTGCTCAATGGAATGCCTAACATCAGTCCCGTGGTCAGCGCTACGATGAGAAAAGCCAGGAAAGCATTCAGCTTTCCCCACGTGATCAGGACGATAAGCAGTAGTATACCTATAAGAACGATGAATATGTGCATGTTACAATTTACAATGGTGTCAATGAGAATCCCTGCTGACTTCCGATCCGGAGCCGCCGACAAGAAAATCCAGGTCCGCCCCTTTGTCGGCCTGCTGGACATGTTGAATATAAAGATTGATATAGCCGCGACCCGTGCGGGGAAGCTGGGGACGCAGCCATTGCTGTCTCCTTCTTTCCAGTTCCGTCACAGGTACGTCCAGGTGTAACCGCCTGCCGGCAACATCCAGCTCGATCCAGTCGCCATTCTCCACCAGTCCCAGCACACCGCCGATGGCGGCCTCCGGCGAAACATGCAGCACCACCGTCCCGTAGGCTGTGCCGCTCATCCGGCCATCGGAGATCCGCACCATATCCGTCACTCCCTTTTCCAATAACTTTTTCGGTAAGGCCATATTCCCTACTTCCGGCATTCCGGGATATCCTACAGGCCCTACATTCTTCAGGACCATGATACAAGTCTCGTCGATCTCCAGTCCGGGATCGTCTATCCGTGCATGATAGTCCTCTATTGTCTCGAAGACGACGGCCCTGCCTCTATGCTGCATAAGGGCAGGGGTAGCCGCCGACGGCTTGATGACAGCGCCGTTCTCGCAGAGGTTGCCTTTCAGTACGGCTATGCCTGCCTCCGGAATGAGGGGCTGCTCATAGGCAGTGATCACCTCCCTGTTGTAGCACGCGCAGATCTTTTCTATATTTTCCCGGTGGCCCCTGCCCGTCACCGTGATGGCATCCATATCCAGGAGATCCTTCAGCTCCGCAAGTATCGCCGGCAAGCCGCCCGCATAATAAAAATCCTCCATGAGGAACTTGCCCGAAGGCATCAGGTTCAGCAGCAGCGGTATGTGGCTTCCCAGGCGATCGAAGTCCGACAGGTCCAGCGGCACCCCAATTCTGCCGGCAATGGCAGTCAGATGAATGATGAAATTGGTGCTGCCGCCTACCGCAGCATTCACCTTAATAGCATTTTCAAAAGCAGGACGTGTAAGGACCTTCGACAGCCGCAGGTCTTCCTTTACCATTTCCACGATCCTTCTCCCGCTCCGGTGCGCCAGTACCTTTTTCCTGGCGTCGACAGCAGGTATCGCCGCCGCACCAGGCAAAGTAAGTCCCAGGGATTCCACCATGCAGGCCATAGTGCTGGCCGTTCCCATGGTCATACAATGACCGGCACTGCGGGACATACAGCTTTCCGCCAGCATATAATCCTCGTCCGACATGGCGCCCGTTTTCCGGTCGTCCGCGAACTTCCAGACATGAGTCCCGGATCCGATGTCCCTGCCCTGGAATTTCCCGTTCAGCATCGGACCTCCCGGTACAACAATGGTAGGAAGGTCCACACTGGCTGCCCCCATCAGCGTGGAAGGCGTGGTCTTATCGCATCCTGTCAACAGCACCACCCCATCCAGCGGATTGCCCCGGATAGACTCCTCTGCATCCATGCTGGCCAGGTTCCGGAAAAGCATAGCCGTAGGCTTAAGCAAGGTCTCTCCCAGGGACATGATGGGAAATTCTACAGGAAATCCCCCCGCCTCATATACGCCCCTCTTCACCACCTCCGCAATGTCCCGCAGATGCGCATTGCAGGGAGTAAGCTCTGACCAGGTATTGCAGATCCCGATCACCGGCCTGCCATCGAACAGGTCCTCCGGAAAACCCTGGTTCTTCATCCAGCTGCGATAAATGAAGCCCATTTTATCCGTCTTGCCAAACCAATCTCTGCTACGGAACGCCGTCATAAATATGCTAATTTTTTACAGGCTTGTAAACTACGCCATCCTTTTGAAACTGCGTTATTTTCCCGTTCGGATCAAGGGAAAATTGTACCCATTCCCTGTCCCACCAGTAATAATCGTAATATCCGACAAATGTGTCGTAATTCCAGTGCTGCAGCCGGAGCCGGACATTATTGGGGAATTCCACGCGCAAAGAGTCTCCTGCCAGGATTACATGCGCATCACCATATACTTCATTTTCATAATGGCCGGTATAATTGGACAGGGACAGGGATGGCCTTGTACCCTGCACCCGCCGGGCATCTTTCCCCTTATCCTTTTGCCGCCCCTCTTCCTTCAGCTTTTTATACATGACATAACACTCGGCGCTCCAGTCACGGCTGTCGTCGGAGAAGCCCCAAAGATCCATCGCCTTGTACATAAGGGCATGCCTCAGTTCTGAATGATCCAGGTTGCCGAAAATATAGATCCCGAAATGTTCGGAAGGCAGCAGGCCGGCAATGGCTACCGCCCCATCCAGGCTGCCCGTATGGAATTGCACCATCCTGCCCCGGTAGTCTTCCTGGAACCAGCCCAATCCATAAGTCGTCCACGATGAATGGGTCAGCTGCACCGTGGGATAGAATTCGCTCTCCGTCACCAGCGACTGCGGCCTGAACAGTTCGCCCCAGGTCGCGGCCTTCAGCAGCCGCCGGCCATTCACCCTGGCGCTGTCCAGCAGGAATCGCATCCACTTGCCCATATCGTCGGCACAGGACCATACGCCGCCGGCGGGCCCCACATTCTCGTGATATAAAAAAGGAATGGTCCGGATGCTGCTGTCCGGCATCATGAAATGCGGTATTTCCTTGCTGGGCTCTCCGGCGCCCAGCGCATAGCTGGCATAGGTATGCTGCATGTCCAGCGGACCGAACAGGCGTTGAGTGATAAAATCTTCCCAGCGCTGGCCGCTGATCTTCCGGATCAGTTCGCCGGCGACGATATACATGACATTCTGATAAGTAAAGGATGATCTCATGGAATAGGCCGGCGGCACCAGCCGCACACGTCGAAGGATCTCTTCCCTTGAATATCCGTAAGCCCATAGCCCATCGGTATTACCCAGCCCGGCATTATGGGTGAGCAGGTCGCGTACGGTGAGCTCCGCCGATACATAGGGGTCATAGAGAGAGAATTCCGGAAATACGTCCCGCAGCTTATCCGTCCACCGCAGCCGTCCTTCATCCACCAGCAGCCCCATGCACACAGCCGTCATTGCTTTCGTCGTAGAGGCGCATACGCCGATGGTAGCGGAAGTAAATGGTGCGGCCTTGCCCAGTTCAATCACGCCAAAACCTTTTTTGAACACGACCTGGTCGTCCTTTACGACCACGATGGACATACCCGGCGTTCTCCATAAAGCCAGCGCCTTACGGACATAATTGTCAAAGAGGACTGCTTTGTCTAAAGGCTTTTTACCCTGCCCGGCGCATGTCAGCGCATACAGACATAAAAAAATGAAGAAGCTCCGGTAGATCGGCTTCATATAACAGTTGGTTTGACGTAATATTATTCAATATACGGTCAATTCAATTCTGTTCTTCGTGTTTCATGAATTTTTTGAAGCTGTCATTGACAAATACGAGGATATCTACATTGGCCGCTTTACGACAGTAGTCGTAGGTTGGCCGGAAGTGCATCATGAACTGCTGGAGACTATCGCCTTTCAGCTTCGTCAGGCGGGATACGAATTCGCGCGAGCAGCGGAAATCTACATAATATTCCTCTTCTTCCCGTATCAGCCTCTTCTTCAGCTTTTCCCTGTCCTTATCTTCCTTTGAAGCATTCCGGAAAATATCCAGGCTGATGCCCACGCCGTCACCTGTCCTTTTGTGTTCCAGCCTGGGCGGATTGCCATGGCCGTATACCCAGCTGTATTCTTCCCTTCTTGCCAGGGAATCAAGCTGGTAATTGCTCAGGGAACCGACCTGCACGGCCTTTAAGGTCTGCGCTTTAGGCTCCATATACACCGGGTAATCGCCGGCCTGCATGGAGGTATCCACCACGATGGTATCAGACCTGTATCCCACATGGGAAAAGATCAGCACATCTCCCTGTAAAGATTGGATGCGGTAAGTCCCTCTTTCGTCGGAAAGGTCATGCCGTCGCTGTGTCTTATTTTCAATGCTTACGGAAACGAGGATTTCCTTGCTGTCCATTCTCAGGACCTTTCCGGTGAGGAAATGCTGAGCAAAACCCGGACAGGACACCAGCATGAATCCGAGCACGATAGATGCTCGCAGACAAAACAATGAATAGCCGGGTTCCATCCGGCCATTAAAAAGACATCGCACCCGGATGAGTGCTTTGATCAGATTGGATGTGTAGCGCATAGGTCAGGTGTCAAATTAGGATTATTGTGTGAAATTTCGACTCCTGGTCTCATAAAAAAAACCTAATTTCCTATTATGCATCCTCGTTTCCTCCCCGCCTTTCTTGCTTTTGTATGTACTTTTTCGGTAGGTTCTCCCCTCCGGGCCGCAAGTCCGGCAGCCGCCCGGCAGGAGATCTTTTCCATTCAGATCTATCAGCTGAAAAGCGCCCTGCAGGAAGAAAGACTGGATAAGTTCCTGAAAGAAGCATATCTGCCGGCCCTCCACCGCCAGGGCATTGCCAAAGTAGGTGTTTTCAAGCCGGTGGGAAATGATACGGCAGCCGTCCGGAGGACCTATGTCCTGATGTCCTTTCGTAGCCTGGAACAATGGGCAGACCTCGCCACCCGCCTTGAAAAAGATGTACAATACCTGTCCCAGGGGAAAGATTACCTGGATGCAGTCCATAGCGATCCGCCTTATATACGCATTGAGACCATTCTCCTCCGGGCCTTCCCGGGCATGACGCACCTGGAAGCGCCGGCGGGCTTGAAAACACCCGCTGAAGAACGAATTTACGAGCTGAGAAGCTATGAAGGCCCTACAGAAAAGTATTTTGCCAATAAAGTGCAGATGTTCAATAAAGGGGATGAGATCGGGCTATTCAAAAGACTGGGGTTCAATGCCGTCTTCTATGCTTCGGTCCTGGCCGGAGCACATATGCCCAACCTCATGTACATGACCAGCTTTGATAATATGGAAGCCCGGGAGGCCCATTGGAAAGCTTTCAGCGCAGACCCTTACTGGAAACAGCTGGTTGCCGAACCGCAATACCAGCACAATGTGTCCCACATCGACATCATTTTCCTCCATCCGGCCGGGTATTCGGACCTGTAACACTTAGCGGGCGCATTTACCCGTCCAATGGCATACTAATTGGCGGATTGCCCGCGTTAACCAAATTATTAATCCTATAGAACCCAAACATATGAAAAACGCGGACAAACCATTCATCGGACTCATCCTGCTTTCCATGGCGATCCTGTACAGCGTTATTGCCATCCTGAGCTGATAAAAGCAGGCAGCGCTACACGCCGGATTTTTTCACAAGTAAGATTTAATGCTGCAAATACAGCTATCCCAACAAGGCCTGGATTAAAAACGGGCGTACACAAAGGATAAGTAACGACCGGCTATCAATAAGGGGATTAAGAACGGTTGGATAGGTAGTTAAAAGAACCTGCAATATACTTAATTCTCCGATACATTTACCAGCTCATGCTGATAAGTTGGACGAGGCTACAGGCTTAACCTCGTAGATCGGACTGAAAAGATACAATTTTCCCGTGGACAGTTCCACACATTGAAACCTTTTTCTCAGTTTTTTTCCCTTGCGAAAAACCCTTCCATCATCGAGCGCAAAATTTGCGCCTTCTGCGATCTGCTCTACCAACGATAAACCGCCAGGGTTCCTGTCATATTTTTTCAGGATACGCATCAGGTTCTCGTCGGCGCAGCTGCTGGCCGGCAGATCATGAAGGTTCTTTTTGAGGGCGGCCAGTATATCGCCCGGGAATACCTTTAATTTCAGGAACTCTTCCAGCATTTTACGGTAAACTTGTTTCCATTCCTTCCCATGTGACTGTACCCGGTTGCCGTGTTCCATAAAGGTTACGAGGTGCGCCAGCTCATGAATAAGGGTGATGAGGAACGAGAACTTATTGAGATTGCCATTGACGCTGATGCGGTGGTTGTTTGACTGCGTAGCATGCCGGTAATCTCCCAGTACACTCTTGCGCTCACGGGTAATGGTCAGATGCACTTTGTAATGCTCCAGGTATTCCAGGATCAGGGGGGCGGATGGGTCGGGAATGAATTGACGCAGATATTCCAGCGGAGCTTCTTTCTTAGCCATTTTTCGGTTGATTCTTACTCAAACGCATTAAAACTTTCACCTCTGCATACGTATATACGACATAGAGAATAAGACAGGCGATAATGCCTGCCTTGTTGAAATCCTTTCCGGCGACGAAGAGATAAAGTAAGGTAGCTGCCAGGCAAAATATCATTTTCACCAGCAGGCTGGAATACATCATACGCAGGAATAACTGCGTATTGCTATTTCGTAATGCTTTGGAATACAAATAAAAAGAAAAAACTGTGGCCAAAAAGAGCACGGTATTTCCCACCAAAACGACCATAAAGTCCATACTCCATTGGGCAGCCAGCCACGACCGGGTGGCGAGGACCAACAGGGCGATGACGACGAAGATGACCACAATGGGCCGTAAGGATTTGCCAGTTATACTATTATTTTCCATCTTTTTTCCGGGATGATTCTTTCACCAATCGAACGATCAGCGCAATAATTACCAGCAAAGGTAACGACACGGAAAACATCGGAAAAGAAAGCTTGAGCCATTTATCGGCTTTTACTCCCAGGAATAGGGCGATCCCCACAGAAGCGAATACCTCCGAAGACAATCCTGCATAGCGCAATAATTCGCGTCGATTGCTGATTTTCCGGTCTTTATCCGGCTCCCTCTTATCGCCGGGATCAGCCGGCGGCGATTGTTGCATGTTTCAATTCCTTACTGACCTCCGGAGCAGACTTGCTGGAAGCAGGTGCAGCCGGCGGAGGCGCCATATGACATTCCCCGTTGAAATTGGCCGTTGGCTCGATCTGCAGCTTGGCAGCCTGCAGGTTCCCGCTGACCTTACTGCCACCCTTCAGCTGAAGGAGATCCTTGACCTTGATCGTTCCGGTCACCGTACCCATAATGTCGGCCTGTTGACCATTGATATCACCCTGGACGACCCCATTGGCCCCGATCACCACCTTGGCAGAGCAGTTGATGTTACCTACCAGGCTTCCGTCAATACGCAGGTCTCCATTGCTGGTAATATCGCCCTTCATAGAAGTCCCGGCCCCGAGAAGGCTGGTGCTGGTGCCCGTAGAGGAATTATCCCCAAGGACATCCGATTTGGATTTTCCATTGAACATAGTAGCAGATTTTAGATAGTATTAGATTTTATATTTATATCAATCGTTGATCTTCTCGGGCTTCGGGATCTTCAATGTCGTCGTATCCAGCTTCACCGTCGTATTTCCCTGCAGCACGCTCCGGATGCTCTCCAGGTACTGGTCCTTATAACGGACCTCCTGCTCTAACGAATCAGTCCGTATTTTTAGTTCACGCAGGTCCTTCGTATTGTTCACATCTCCATATCCCGGAATATATAGCTTCAGCGGCGTAAAAACGATGAGCGCCACGGTCAGCCCGGTAAGCAACACAAAAATCGTGCAGAGACCTGCATATACACTCAGACGGGACAATTTAAAGGTCACTACCTCCTCGTACGTGTCATCATTCATGACCACCAGGCGGTAGCGGTTTTGCAAGCGCTTAAATGTAGAATTGGCGTCGAATTTGGCCATGGGGATAAAGATAATAAAAAAACGGTAGCCGGCTTCGCCGGCCGAGGGCCTAACGAATCTTCCATCATTTGATTGTGCGATGAATACAATAAATCTCCACCAAAAGAGTTATTGAGTTTTTAGTTTAGCTTGCGCTGATAAACGTCGGGTTCGTGACTTATAGTAAAATTCTGCTATTCGCTGTTTTTTCCATGCTGACGCTGTCCATCTTCGGACAGCAGGGAGTAGCCTATGACCTGAAAAAACCAGCCAGGTTCGAGAACAGGACCCTCGCCTCCGAAAAGTCGGGAGAGAACCCCAAAAAGATAAAAAAAGTACGCCGTTTCTTCCAAAATACCATCACTCATTACAATTACTACTTCAACGCCAACGAGAAGCTCAACATGGTCATCGCCCGGGCAAAATCACAGAACAGGGATGACTACACCAGCCTCCTGCCTTTCTATAACTATACCCTGGAAGCTACCGCCGCACAGAAAAAAGAGCTGGATTCCGTCATCTATAAATCTACAGCCGGGATCCTCATCCACGACACCCGCAGCGATTGGGTAGACAATCTTTATTTCCTGATAGGAAAGGCCTACTATCTGAGAAAGGAGTTCGACTCGGCCTATATCACCTTCCAGTTCCTGAATTTTGCCTTTGCCCCAAAAGAAGACGATGGTTATGATAAGCCCATCGGCAGCAATGCCAATGCGGACGAAGGCGGAAATGCCAATATCGTCTCCACCGTAGAGAAAAGAAATATCCTGCAAAAGACATTTTCCCGGCCGCCCAGCCGCAATGAAGGCCTTCTTTGGAAAATAAGGACCTACCTGGCAAAGAACCAGTATGCAGAGGCTACCAGCCTCATCGAAGTGCTCAAGCACGACCCTGCATTCCCTCCCCGCCTGGAGCCGGAACTTTCGGAAATGCAGGCATTCTCCTTTTATCGCCAGTCCATCTATGACAGCGCGGCCTTCTACCTGGAAAAAGCGCTCCCGGCAGCCGAAGATCATGAAGAAAAAGCCCGCTGGGAATACCTCATCGCCCAGCTTTATGAAAAGGTCAACCGCAGCTATGATGCCAGGATCTTTTATGAGCGAACGATCCGACATACCTATAATCCCATCCTGGAGATCTATGCCCGCCTGAATGCCATCCGTCAGAACAAGGAAGGCGGAGAGGATTTCATCCAGCAAAATATCAATGCACTGGTGAAGATGGCCCATAAGGATCGCTACGAGTCCTATAGGGATATCATCTGGTACACGGCAGCCCAGATGGAGCTGGAAAGAAATAATAAGCCCGGCGCCGAAGCCTTCCTCCTGCTGAGCATAAAAGCCGCCTCCGGAATGGTGGGCACCCAGCGCAACAGGGCCTTTTTACTCCTGGCCAACCTTTCATTCGACGAGAAAAAATACAAAGCCGCCAAAAACTATTACGACAGTCTCAACATCAATGACCCCCTGCCCCTGGGAGACATAAGCTGGCTCCCCGACCGTAAAGCAGCCCTGGCCATTATCGTGACGCAGATGCAGATCATCGAAAGACAGGATAGCCTGCAGCGCATCGCCGCCCTCCCACCCGACCAGCGGGACGCCTATATCAAAAAACTGGTAAAGACGCTTCGCAAACGCCAGGGATTGCGGGATGAAGGGGACAGCACTTCCAATCGCAGCGGTCCGCTGAATAATAATGCCGCTGTTCCCGATCTGTTCGGCTCAGGCTCAGGTAATACGGACTGGTATTTTAACAATAATTCCCTCAAATCAAAAGGATACAACGAGTTTAAAACAAAATGGGGCAACCGGCCAAACGTCGATAACTGGCAGTTGTCTTCCCTGGCCAAAAATATGCAGCCTGGCCGCCCGGGTGAAAGGAACGCCCCCGGTTTAGGGGACGTGGATGCAAAAGCCGCCGCGGCTGCTGCCGCCCCTCTGAGCTTCAAGTCCCTTATGGACAACCTTCCGCTGACCCCGGAAAAAATGAAAAAGCTGAACGACTCCATCGAGAGGGCTATGTATCTCCTGGGCAAAACCTATCAGGATGGGATAAACGATTATCCATCCGCCATCACTACGGATGACAGCCTGCTCCGAAAATTTCCTTCTACGATGCTCCGGGAAGAGACACTGTTAAACCTCTACTTTTGCTACAGGAAAATGGGTGATATCGCAAACGCGGACAGGATACTGGCCTTGCTGAAAAAGGATTTTCCAAAAGGCCGCCCCGCAGCCATGGCCTCAAACCCGGACTCTACCGTTCAGGCAGAAGGCAGCCTCAAGGTCAATGCCACCCACCAATACGAAAGGATCTACAACTCTTTTATAGAAGGCAGGTTCGGGGAGGCCCTGGAGGCTAAAAAAAGGGCCGACAGCCTCTATGGCGATAAATACTGGACGCCCCAGCTGCTGTATATCGAAGCGGTATATCATATTCGTAACCGCGAAGATCAACGGGCCATCGCTATCCTGGGTAATATCCCCTTGAAATATCCCAAAACGCCCATGGCCGCTAAAGCCACGACCCTGATAGACGTGCTCAGACGACGCCGTGAGATAGAAGACTACCTCACTAAGCTGGAGGTCAAACGGGCTTCCGATGACGACACCGTCGCCACCGCAACATTGATGCCCGGAAAGGTTACCGCCCCCGTAGGACCTAAGCTGGTGCGGGATGACAGCCGTCTGCTGGTGAAGGAAGATACCTCTACCATTGCCAGGGCCAATGTCCATGTGCCGGGCGCCGCCCCGGGAGGCGTGAAGCCCGCTTCCCCGACCATTGCCGGAATAGATAAGCTCAACGTCGATACGGCCGCCATGAACAAGATCAGGATGGACGCGGGCCAGCTGGCCAAACTGCAGAAACAAATGGACTCCCTCAATGCAGCGATGGCCAAAGCCATGCTCGACTCGATCCAAATGGCGCAGCTGCGCCACAAAGCCGACTCTATCCAGGCCGCCGTCGCAAGGCTAAGGGCTGATTCGACAGCCATAGCCGCCAAAGTGAAGAGCCAGAACTCGGCCTTCACCTTCACACCGGAGAAGACCCATGCGGTGATCATCGCCCTGGATAAGGTAGACCCCGTGTATGTCACCGAAACGCGGAATGCTTTTAGCCGGTACAATCTTGAGAACTCTTATGGTCAATCACTTACGATCAATAACACATCCCTCAACGACACTGTGAAGCTGGTGATTATCAATTCTTTTGAGAACAGCGGCGCTGCAATGGATTACCTGCAGAAAGCCAAAGCCGCCGCCCCCAGGGATGTAGTGCCCTGGCTGCCGGCAGGGAAATATACCTTCCTGGTCATTTCGGCGCCCAATCTGGAGCTGTTGCTGTCAAACAAGGATCTGCCGGGATACAGGAAGTTCCTTTCTACTGCTTATCCGGATAAGTTTTAATTTTGGAACGGAATGTGTACTACCCTGGAAGCACCCATTAATTACAACTACCCACCATATGTCGTCTAAACTGGTTCGCATTTTCTGGAAAGTCTTTTTCTATGGACTGGCCGCTTTCATCCTTTTCCTGGTCCTTATTAACCTGGGTGTATTCGGTTCCCTGCCTTCCCTGAAGGAACTGGAGAACCCCTCCATCACCCTGGCCACCGAAGTCTTTGCGGAGGATGGCACGGCCATGGGCAAATACTATAGGGACAAAGGTAATCGCAGCAATGTAGAATACAGGGACATCAGCCTCAATGTGGTCAATGCCCTCGTGGCCACCGAAGACGAAAGGTTTTACGACCATTCCGGGATAGACGGGTTTTCCGTCATGCGTGCGGTCGTGAAGATGGGCAGGGACGGAGGCGGCAGCACCATCACCCAGCAACTGGCTAAGAACCTGCTGGAACAAGGTTCCAAAAACTTCGTCCGCCGCGGCATCGAAAAGCTAAAAGAATGGATCATCGCCATAAAGCTGGAACGTAATTTCACCAAGCAGGAGATCCTGGCCCTCTACCTGAACGAAGTCCCTTTCGGAGACAATGTCTATGGGATCCGCAATGCATCCCGCACTTTTTTCAATAAAGAGCCGGACCGTCTCACCGTGGATGAAGCGGCAGTGCTCATCGGTATGCTGAAAGGTAATACGCTGTATAACCCGCGCCGGAATATCAAGGCTTCGTACGACAGGCGCAATACCGTCATCAACCAGATGGTGAAGAATAACTATGTCACACCTGCGGAAGCAGCAAAATTCAAAGCGTTGCCCATTGATATGAGCAACTATAAGAAGCTGGATGAGAACAACGGGCTTGCGCCATATTTCAGGGACGTCCTCCGGGATGAGGTGAAAAAATGGTGTAAAGGGCATAAGAATCCCGCTACGGGCGAACCTTACAACCTATATGAGGATGGTCTGCGGATCTACACGACCATCAACCCGAGAATGCAGCTGTATGCCGACGAGGCAGTAGCTAAACAATTGCCTGTCCTTCAAAAGGCGCTGAGCGCCCAGGCCAGTCTGCGAAAAGGTATTATCTGGAAAGAGCATCAGAATATTCTCGATGCAGCCATGCACAGCAGCGACCGCTGGAAAAGCCTCGAAGACGAAGGCCTCAGTGATGCGGATATCCGCAAGACCTTCTTCCAGCCAGTGTCGATGCGGGTATTCGCCTGGAACAGCAAAAGAGAGAAAGATACGGTGATGACGCCGATGGACTCCATCAAATACCACCAGCAGATGTTACAGACAGCCTTCATGGTGATGGACCCGGTCACGGGCGCCGTAAAAGCCTGGGTAGGAGGTATTGACTTCAAGACCTATAAATACGATCACGTCAATGTCAATACCAAACGGCAGGTAGGCAGTGCGATCAAACCCTTCCTCTACAGCCTGGCCATCGAAGACTACAATTTCACACCTGAAACAGAATGTCAAACGAGCCAGCAGTATTTCCCCGGCTTCGGCAATGTCCCCGCCCGTATTGACAAACACGAAGGTGGAACGATGACAATGGCCTCCGGCCTGGCCTGGTCCATCAACGGCGTCGCCGCCTACATCATGAAGCAGGTAGGGCCCAAACGCTTTGCCGAATATGTAAAACAGATAGGCATCCCTACAAAGATCGACCCCTACCCCTCCATGGCGCTGGGCGCCTGCGATCTTTCCCTGTATGAGATGATGTGGGGATATACCATGTTCCCCGCCAGCGGCTTTAGCACCAAACCCTATTATATTTCCAGGATAGAAGATAAGAATGGCAA